>Ga0187890_10002021_pt1 | contig 14251 bp, 5 predicted proteins | sample June2016WEW_21_1_FD_133005 | JGI IMG/M metagenome (GOLD analysis project Ga0187890, IMG submission 133005) | Peatland microbial communities from SPRUCE experiment site at the Marcell Experimental Forest, Minnesota, USA - June2016WEW_21_10 | ecosystem: Environmental > Terrestrial > Soil >... | reverse complement strand
GTCGCTCGCGGAAGTGGTCGCGGACGAGGTTTCCGCGCAGACCCTGGGCGACTCCACCACCATCTCCAACTGGCGTGAGGTGGAGGTCGAGCTGACCGGCGGCGACCGGCGGCTGCTGCGGGCCGCGGACAAGCGGCTGCGCCGCGGCGGCCTGCGCCCCGCGGGCCGCACCGCCAAGCTGGAGCGGGCGCTGGCCGGCCAGCTGCCCACCGGGGACAGCCAGGAGCGTCCCGGTGGCCGCGGCTCCGCCGCCGACGTGGTGCTGGCTTACGCCGAGGGGCAGGCCGACCTGCTGAAGGCGCTCGACCCCATGGTGCGCCGCGATGAGCCTGACTCGGTGCATCAGATGCGGGTCACGACCCGGCGGCTGCGCAGCACCCTGCAGTCCTTCGGCAAGATCCTGCGGACCGCCGATACCCGGCACCTGCAAGGCGAGCTGCGCTGGCTCAGCCACGTGCTCGGCGACGCACGAGACAGTGAGGTGCTGGCCGTGCACATTCAGCGTGACGTGGAGCACCTGCCCGTCGAGCTGGTCATGGGCCCGGTCCAGGCCCGGCTGCGGGAGCATTTCGCGCCGCTGGCCGCGCGGACCCGGACCGCCGTACTGGAGACCCTGGACTCGGAGCGCTACTTCGCGCTGCTGAACGAGCTCGACCAGATCCTGGCGGACCCGCCGCTGGGCCCGGACGCCACCCAGCCGGCCGACGAGGGCCTGGCCCGCGCGGTCAACCGCGCCTACCGGCGGACCGCCCGCAGGATGCGCCAGGCCGCGGACGCTAACTCCGGCGAGGCCACCAACGTGGACCTGCACGCCGCGCGGCGGGCGGCCAAGCGGGCGCGCTACGCGGCGGAGGCGGCGCGTCCGGTGCACGGCCAGCAGGCCAAGCGGTTCGCCAAGCAGATGAAGACGATGCAGACCACCCTGGGCAATCATCAGGACGCGGTCATCGCACGGAACACGATCCGGGAAATCGGCGTACGGGCCCACCTGGAAGGCGAGAACGCGTTCACCTTCGGGCTGCTGCACGAGCACAACACCTGCGCGGCCCGGGATTCCGAGCGGCAGGCGTGGCAGGACTGGAAGCACGCCTCCCGCCGCAAGTACCGCAAGTGGCTGCACTAGAGCCACCAGCCGTCAGCCGTCACGTGGCCCCCGCCCAGCCCGGGCGGGGGCCGCACCCAGTTCCGGGCCGCGTTCTCCCCGTCAGGTTCCGGAAACGTGTCCCGTGCCGAGGTATAGGCCGGGCAATTAGCGGTTGAGGGAGATGCCTGCCCGGGCCCGGACCGAGGCCGCTCAGGTGATGGGCGGCAGGACCTGGGTGGTGTCCAGGACCGGCCGGAACAGGTCGCCCCGTTCGCCGAGCCGGCCGAAGATGTTGCCGATCGTGAAGCCGTCCGGCCGCAGGGCGGGATCATCCAGCTCATCCCAGGCGATGGGCGCGGACACCGGGGCTCCGGCCAGGGGGCGCGGACTGTAGGGCGCCACCAGTGTCTTGTGCCCGGCGTTCTGCGTGTAGTCCAGCCGGGCATGCCCGCTGCGGTCACGCAGCTCCCACTTCCAGCTCACCAGCTCCGGTACGACATCGCCGACGGCCCGCGAGAGCTGCTCGACCCAGGCGGTAACTTCGGCTGAGCTGGGACCGGGCGCGATCGGAATCCAGACCTGGATGCCGCGGCGGCCGGTGACCTTGGGCTGCCCGCGGACGCCGAGATGATCCAGGGCTGTCCGGTGCAGCCGGGCCAGGACGAGCACGTCCTCCCAGGAGGTGGCCGCGCCGGGATCGATGTCGATGAGTGCGTACGTGGGGCAGCCGGGGGCGTCCGCGCGCGCGGTCCATGCGTGCCACTCCAGCGCGCCGAAGTTCGCCGCCCACACCAGCGCCGCGGGCTCGTCGACCACCAGGTACGTGCTGGCCTCGCCCGCGCTCGTGCCCGGCCTGTCCCAGCGCGGGATCCATTCGGGCACGTGCGAGGGCAGCTGCTTGTGCCAGAAGCCGCGGGTGCCCGCCCCGTTCGGGTAACGGTTCATGTTGAGCGGGCGGCCCTCCAGGTACGGCAGGATGACCGGGGCGATGCGGGCCGCGTAGGCGATGAACTCGCGCTTGGCCACCGGCTCCTCGCCGGGGCGGGGCGGGAAAAGTTCCTTGTCGAGGTTGGTCAGCCGGAGGCGGCGCCCGTAGACCTCCCACGTCCCGCCGGACCCGAGCGCGTCCAGGCCGGCGAGCTGGTCTGCGGACGGGCCGTCACTGCCGGCGTCCGGCTCCTCCGTTGCCTTCCCGCCGGAATGTGCCGAACGCCGGGTGCTCCTCGCCCGTCCGCCCCTGGGCGCAGCCGTCCGCCCGGCTTGCCCGGAGTGCCCGCCGTCCTTGACCGGGACCGACGCTTTCGACGGGGGCAGGTCCGACCGCCACATCCGGTCCGGATCGGCCTTCACCTCATCGTTGGTGCGCCCGCTCAGGACCGATTCAGGATAATCCTCGGGGTTCCAGCCCTTGACGGCGTACTCGTCGTGCTTGTGCAGCAGCAGCCACTGCTCCTTGCCGGACCGGTCCGGCTCGCCCCGCCGGACCAGGATGAACCGGCCGCGCAGCTTCTGCCCCTGCAGGTCGGCGTGGAAATCACCGGCCGCGACCGCGGCCGCCGGGTCATCGGTGGCGTGCGGCTCCCACGTGCCGGTGTCCCACACGATCACGTCGCCGCCGCCGTACTGCCCGGACGGGATTACGCCCTCGAAGTCCACGTACTCGATGGGGTGGTCCTCGACGTGGATGGCCGCGTGCCGGACGTCCGGATCGAGGGTCGGGCCCTTGGGCACGGCCCAGCTCACCAGCACGCCGTCGATCTCGAACCGGAGGTCGTAGTGCAGCCGTCGCGCCCGGTGCCGCTGCACGACGAACCGCGGCGCATGACCGGGCCCCCCGGCGGGCGCCTTCACCGTGCCGCGGGCCCGCCCGCTACGCGACCGGCCCGAAGGCTCCGGGGTCTGCGCGAAGTCCCTCTTCTGCTCATACGGCGTGAGCCGGTCCCCGGCCGCCCGGTCCGCGGGTGCTCTGGCCGCCTTCCGGGGTGCCGCAGTCTTCGCCGCGCCGGCCTTCGTCCCGGCGGCAGGCTTCCGCCCGCCGGCCGCCTTCTGCCCGCCGGCCGCCTTCTGCCCGCTGGCCGCCTTCGGGTCGCTGGCCGCCTTCGGGTCGCTGGCCGCCTTCCGGGGCGCCGCAGTCTTCGCCGCGCCGGCCTTCGTCCCGGCGGCAGGCTTCCGCTCGCTGGCCGCCGTCCGGTCGCTGGCCGCCTTCTGCCCGCTGGCAGCCTCCTGCCCGCTGACCGCCTTACTCCTGCCCGAGGGCTTCTTCGCGGCGGACTTGCCCGCCGCCGCGGTCTTCTTCGCGGCCGCGGGCTTGTCCGGGGCCACGGGCTTGTCCGCGGCCGCGGTCTGCGTCGCGGCGGAGGTCTTCCGGGACGCCGCCATGATCAGACCGTTACCCCGGACACGCGGCTGACACTCGCCTAGACTTCCCGCGAACTAGCCGCAGATGGAGACCGCCATGGCCGATGCCGTCCTCTACCGTTGCGGGGAGGACCGCGTGTGTGCCGCGGTGGCGCTCGGCTGGCAGATGGCGGTGCTCTACCACTCCCCTGTCCACCGGGGCCTGGTGGAGGACCCGCCTCGTGCGGCGCACCTGCCGGGGTACTCCGCGTGAGCGGCGCGGCAGGGAATCCCCGCCCTCCACGTCAGTGAAGGGCGGGGTGGATGTCACTTGAGGATGTTGACCGCCCGCGCGACGACCAGGGCCACGGTGATGATCGAGATGCCGGCCTGCACCGCCATCGCGGCCTTGGCCCACCGGGACAACGGCATGACGTCCGTCGGGCTGAACGCGGTGGCGTTGGTGAACGACACGTACAGGTAGTCACCGAACTGCGGCTCCCAGTCGGCCGACGCCAGGTCCGGCGCGGTCATCTGGGGGAACATGAAGTCCGGGTAGAGCTTGGTGGCGTGGGCCCGTGCCACCGGCCCGCCGCGGTCGAACTCCCAGTACCACAGCCCGAAGACGATGACGTTGGTGAGCCAGATGACTGCCCCGGAGCCGAGCAGTGGCCCAGCGGAGCTGCCCTCGGTGCCGTGGATCAGCCCATTGACCAGATGCGCCGCCGACCAGGCGTTGGCCAGGCTGATGAGGGTGGCTCCGCTCAGGCTCAGCATCCGGAGCACCTTCGATTCGCGGTCGATCCGGTGCGGGTTCAGCACGGTGATCAGCACGAAGACCAAGCCCTCAAGCGCCGGCAGCACCCACGTCGGCTGGAACAGCACCAGCCGGCCCGGCAGCGGCCCCTGCAGCAAGATCGCGACGGTGATGGCCAGGACCACGTGCCAGCGGGGCTCGCCGCGGGTCTTCCGCCGCCACGCGGGCACGAACTTGCGGACCTTCGGGACCACGCCACGGTTTCCTGCAACCAAGGCCCGCTCCAGCTCCGACATGCGCTCGTGCAGCTGCCGGATGCCATCCAGCACTTCGCGGTGCGCGGCCGGCTGACCGGGGTCGGCCTGGCCGGGCGAGGAGGCGGGCTGGCGAGGGCCGGCCTGGCCGGGCGAGGAGGCCGGCTGACCCAGGCCGGATGCCCGCTGCGGGCCTGGCAGGCCGCCAGCCCCACTCGGGCCCTGTTCCCTGCTGTCTGCCATCCCTCCAGTGTGGCCCGTGTCCGCACCGGCTGTGCCAGGGGCGCGCTCAGCGCCCACCGGGATGTAGACCTACGCCCGTAGACCTAAGTGTCCCGCCCTGGTGTGGTGTCCCCGGTCGAAGAGTGGCCGGCCCGAGTCTTGTTCGCGTCAAGCAGTCGGTGCCCGAGATCAACCAGAGCGGACAGATCGTCGACCGAGCCAACCAGCCGCCATGGATCAATGCCCCGCAGGAACAGAATCTCCGCCAAAAACCAGACCCAATTCCGGCCGGGGTTGAATTTGCTACAAATTAGTCTCCGGAGCCTGCGCCCCGTTCGGCGCGCTGCGACTCCCCGGAGGCAGAACGCCTCGGATGACACGATCATTCATACCTTTGGGCCGCGGAAGTGGCAGCTGACGACCCTTAATTCTATGGAGCTACCGATGGACGTGAGGTCCAGGCCGCCCCGGCAAGGAAGCCGGCACCAGTACCCCAGCGACCCGAAAGGAGGAACGTCAGCAAAGGTCAGGACCGGTACGCACTCGGGCATTATCGCGCGATCGGCCCGGAAGACAAGCAGGCAAGGACCTGGAGACGAGGATCAGCACAATCAGCAGCAAATCGCGCGCCAAAGCCTAGGATGGAAATGAAAAGAAAATGACCGAATCATGCTTTATATCCGCGGCTTTCCTGCTCCGACAATGGTGAATTCCGGGCGTGCAGCGCTGGTCCGGGTGCCGAGGTGTGGCATATTAAAGACAGTTCATTGCGCTCGTCCCGCTCATCATTTCGGATAACTGAAGATAAATTCAGCTTTGGTTGTCATCGATGGCGCCGGGCAAAGTCAACAGCGAATGCGAGGCGTGGGCAGATGGACAAGGAGGGGCAGGGCGACGTCAGCCGCAGGTCGGCGCTCGTCGTCATTGGCGCGACCACTGCCGGGATCATGATCGCGGGACGCCCCGCGCGGGCCGCGGTGCCCTCGCCGGAGGGCGGCCCTGACCCCGGCCGGGGGGTCGCGCTCGAACTGCCCGGCACGGTGCCGAGCATCATCATCCCCGTGGTCCGCACCCAGGACATGCTTCTTGTTCAGGTCAACGGTTACAACGTCAATGCCGTCGTCAGCGGCGGGCAGACGCACCTCGTCGCCGCCGACCCCAGCCAGGCCGCCTACCTGACCATCGTCTTCCCGTCACAGCACAACGGCGAGCAGGCCATCCAGGCCACCGGCGAATTCAGCTACCCGCCGCCGCCGGTGAGCGGCGCGCTGGCCGGGCCGACCTGGCTGGCGTTCCAGTTGCCGGAGCATGCCTCGATCCCGCTCACCATCGAGACGCTGCTGGAGTGGGGCAGCCTCATCCCCGCGCCCCCGGCGACATCGGCGGACGACCTGAACCCGGAACACTCCGCGCTTGAGGTGCCGTGGTCGCTGTGGCTTGCGGTGCCCAAGGGCGGCACCTGGCATCACTCGGCCACCCCGGTCACCAGCGGCGGCCGGACCGAGCTATGGCATACCCGCCTCGGCATTGGCGGCAGCGAACCGCCCGCTGTCCTGCCGCCAATCACCGCCTTCACCAGCTCAGGCGTCAGTCCCTGGACCATGTCGCTGATTCCGGAGGACCGGGCCGACCTCGTCACTCTGACCGCCACCGTGCCGGCCACGGCCAACTTCCTCGCGCTGACCGCACTCGGCGCGTCGGTGAACTTTCAGGGCAACTGGACGGTCGGCCCCAACTCGCGGATCTCGCTGTCCCAGTGGACGCACCGGACGTCCGCCGGCCGCGACAGCTACGTGCGTACGGTGCACCAGGGGCACCTGTTCCCGACGGGGCACCGCGCCGTCTACATCTCGGTCACCGACCGGGAGTTCGGCACCGACGACGCCGGCCAGACAAGCGCCTACCTGGTGCAGCGGCAGTACGTCACGGTCACCGAGCCGGTCATCACCTACGATGGCGACCCGGATGAGCCGAATGGCGGGCGGGCCAACCCGATGCGCACCATCCAGGCCAACACGATCACCGTTCAGGTAGACGGCTCCAGCGGGGATACCGCCTTCTGGATCCAGTTCAACGGCGCCGACGTGCCGTTCTCCTTCGTCGCCACCGACCGCGAGGGGCGCACAGCGGACTACTCGATGCCGATGATCTGGCTGGACGCAACCGTCAGCGACCAGACGACGATCAACGAGATCATCCTGATCTACGCCGGATCGGCTGGCACCCGGACGAGCCCGTCACTGAACGGCGCGCTGTTCGCGTTCGCCGATACCGGCGGCGCCGCGCCGGGCACCACCGCGCAGCACATCGACTCTTACACCTTCAGCGCCGCGTACGCCGCCAACGACGGCGCCAACTACTATCCGGTGCTCTATGGCGCGGTACCGCTGCCCTCGGCGGCGCCCCGTGCGGCAACCATCGCGGGCAGGGCACCCGCGGCCGCCCAGGCGGGCGGCCTCGGCCCGCCTGGCGCCACGATCCGGCTGCCCGGCGCGGAGCAGCTCACCGGCGGCCCGCTGGCGTCGGCGCCGGTGGTGACGGTCAGCCCTAACTACGTCAGCGACGGGTTCGAGGCCGGCGCCACCGAGGTCTACCTCGCGATCGCTCAGAACGGGCCGCCGATCCAGTTCCCGCCGGGGATGACCGGCGGGATGGCCGGGCCGAACTTCAGCCTGTCCGGCATCGCGCGCGACCTGGGTCTGCTCGGCGGTGATCTCACCGATCTGCTGAACGGCAACTTCGACCCGAGCACGTTCTTCGGCGGCCTCGGGCCGGGCGGGGGCACTCTGCTCGGCGCGCTGTCCATCATCGACCTCATCGAGTCGGTGCCGGCCAAGGCCGCCGGGCCGGACGCGCGAGGGCAGGGGGCGATCGGCCCGTCGGTCGGCTCGCAGGCCCCCCAGATCACCAGCAACCTGGTCTACCCGAACAACGACCAGACGAAGCTGCCGACCGCGCTGGACACTAAGCTCAACTGGAACCCGGCGGTCAATTCATTCCAGATCTTCCAGACGCACGACAACACCACCCTGGCGATCAAGGCCGAGATCATCACGCCGATCCCAGACCCCGCGCACCCGGCGGCGGAGCCGCCCAGCTTCTCGGTCCACGGGGAGCTGACCAACTTCACCCTCCAGCTGTTCGGACCGGGCGACGCGGACTTCATCGACATCGGATTCAGCGCGCTCACCTTCGACGCGAAGACCGGCGCCAAGCCCCAGGTCACGCCGAAGATCACCGGGGTCACCTTCGGCAACGCGCTGTCGTTCATCTCCAGCCTGGAACAGCTGCTCGAGTCGATCGGCGGCCCGTCGGTGACGGTCAACTCGACGGGCATCAACGCCAGCTACGGCCTCGCGCTGCCGGACGTGGGCGTCGGCGTCTTCTCGCTGTCTAACCTGTCGATTTCCGCCGGAGTGAGCATCCCGTTCGACGGGACCCCGGTGCGGGTGAGGTTCTCGCTGTGTACGCAGGAGAACCCGTTCCTGCTCACCATCTACTTGTTCGGCGGCGGCGGGTTCTTCTCTCTCGCCCTCGGCGCGGACGGCATCGAGCAGATCCAGGTCTCGCTTGAGTTCGGCGCGGCCATCTCGATCGACCTGGGAGTGGCGAGCGGCGGCGTCTCGATCATGGCCGGCATCTACTTCTCGCTCACCACCACCCAGACCGTTCCTCCGAATCCTCCGACCGAGATCGTGCAGCTCACCGGGTTCCTCAGGGCGGACGGCAACCTGTCGGTGCTCGGCATCGTCACGCTGTCCATGGAGTTCTACCTCGGCTTCACCTACCTCGACCCGGGCCAGGCCTACGGCGAGGCGAGCGTAACGGTGTCCATCTCCGTGCTGTTCTTCTCCACCTCGGTCACCGCCAGCTACAAGAAGACCATCGGCGGCGGCTCCGACCCCACCTTTGCCCAGGCGGTGTCGGCGGCCGACTGGACTAGCTACTGTGAGGCGTTCGCATGAGCAGCACCCAGCGGGTCGTCTGGACGGCCTGCCCGAATGGCGTGACCAGTAACGGGAAGCTGCGGATCTCCATCGCGATCGGGCCGCACCTCATGCTCCCGGCGGGCAGCACCAGCGGACAGCTCAGCCAGTTCCCCGACTGGGTGGACTGGGCCGCCGCAAACATCACCTGGCAGGCGACCATCGGCGTCACCACGGTCCCCGCGACCGTGGTGAGCGCCGGGCCGTCATCGACGCTCTACCAGGCGCTGTTCCGCCCGTCAACGCCGGTGGACGGCTACGAGTACTCGAGCCCAACGGGCAGCGACCTGTACCAGAATTCCGTCGCGACCATGCGCGACCACTTCAGCGGGATCTACACCAGCCTTGCGGGCTCTATCGCGGAAGACGGCAGCTACCCCAGCTGGGGCATCCTCTCCGGCTCGTTCAGCGCGTTTCCGTCCAGTGACGGGGAACTGAACTACGCCATAGCGAACCTGAAACAGCACTTCAACGAGGTCGGCGGCCCGATCGACCGCAGAGCGTGGGAGACCCCGAGCATCGCCATCCCGCTCAACTACAAGTTCCTCCAGCCCCGGGTGACCGCCGAGTCCACGCCCCGCCCGCCGGTGCCCAGGCCAGACTTTCACCAGGGCTACTCGCTGCTTCAGCGGCACCCCGCGCTGCTGCGCCTTTTCGGCTTCGTCATCGACTTGGAGGTGACGGCCCCGCCCGGGCTTTCCGGCACCGTGGGACTGTCGGTCACCCCGTCCTGGACGCCGAAACTCGGCGCGGCGAACACCATCAACATCACACCGGTGACCATGACCGATGCCGCGACGTGGCTGGCCGCGCCGCGCACCGCCACATCCCGGTATCCCAGCGCGATCACCGGCGGCCTGCTGCCGCTTGACGATCCCTCCCAGTACGCCGTGCTGGAGATGGACGTCGACGGCGCGGTGCTGAAATCGGTCAACTTTGTCAAGTCGGCGTACAACGCCCAGGGGCCGCGCCGTTCCGCCGACACGCCCAGCGCCTACGCCCTGCCGTCGCTGCGCTCGGCTGGGCTGTCCATCTCCATGCTCGGCCACGCGGAGCTGGTCTACGGCAACTGGAGCAGCGGCGACAGCATCGACGGCCAGCTGTCCGGGAGCGGGCCTGTCACCCTGTACGCGGAGGACATCGCCCAGGGCTACCGGATCGACGTGTGGGACTCCCGGCGTGGCCGCTGGTTCCAGCTCTGCGCCAGGTCGGGGGATCGGCAGAACCTGAACGGCTACGGCATCGGGCAACCGCAGCGGGTAGTGCCGGTGCCAGCCGGGGACGAGGGCTGGGTCGAGCCGGTGACGACGCAGTCCCCTGGCTCCTCGTCGGATGGCTCATCGTCGGAGGTCTTCCTGCCGGAGACGCTGATGCGGTGGAGCGGCTGGTCGCTGGTCGCGTCCCGGCCCGGGAAGCACCTGTCCGAGACGTCCGCCGGCAGCCTGGAGTCAGATACCGGGAACCCGCCGCCGTCCGGCGCGGCGTTCCAGGTCCAGATCGACTACGCGGCCGCTCCCGGCACGCTGCCCGCGCTGCGGTTCACCCGTGGCTACCGGTTCCGCGCCCGGGTCGTCGACCTAGCGGGGAACAGCCTTCCGTTCGACGAGAGCGCGCCGTTCACCCACGCCAGCCCCGAGTTCACCTACGCGCGGCTTGAGCCGCTCGCCTCCCCGGTCATCGTGCCGGCCGCGCCGCGCACCCCCGGGGAGTCGCTGGAGACCATCGTCATCCGGTCCAACTATGACATTCCCGACAGCGAGGTCGTACCCGCCCAGCGACACCTGGCGCCGCCCGGTACCTCGATCGAGATGGCCGAGACGCACGGGCAGTTCGACGACGCGAGCGGGCGGACGCGAGCCGACCTGTACGGCACGCTCGCCGCCCGCGACGGCGTCACCTATGCGTCGCCCGCGGTGCTCGAGGAGTTGCACGGAACGGCCGAGGACATCGACGGCCAACAATGGATCTGGTATCCGCCGGGCTACGGCTTCGCGGTGCCCTACCTGCCCGACCCGCTGGCCGCCGGGGTGGCGCTGTCCGGGCTGCCCGGTGCCGGCGCTACCGCGGTGATCGTCCCGTTTACCGGAGGATGGCCGGCCCGACGGGCCATCCGGCTGGTCGTCGAGGCCGGCAGCGGCGCGCCCGCCCTGCCCCCGGTCAACGAGCAGGACGGCCCGCTGACCGTGCACGCGCCGAAGGCGTCGGTCACGACCGCCCGGCTCAGCTCCTGGTTCGAGCCTGGCTCGCTCGGCGTCTTCCAGCTATGGGCGTGGCTGACGGCGACCGGCGGCGTCACCCCCGCCGTGAAGGAGCTGATCGAGGCCGGCGGGCACTATATGTTCACGCCGTACCGTGAGCTGACCATCGTGTACGCGATCCGCCAGCCGCTCACCGCGCCGATCGTGCACACGATCACCGCGAGCCGCGCCCCGGCGGACACCTTCGCCCAGCTGTCCGGGGACCTCCGCGCGGACCCGCCGAGCACCCAGCGAGCCGACGTGCTGTCGTCGTACACCGACCCCTACGACGACGGGACCAGCGCCACCGGCATCGTGCAGCTGCAGCACAATGCCCGCGTCTTCGAGCTACTGCTTGCCGCCACCGACGCGGGCGACATCACGTTCACGGCGATGCGGCACGACTTCGGCGACACCAAGCACCACTCGGTCTACTACAGCATCCTCGCCACCAGCCGGTTCCTCGAGTACTTCGCCGACAGCGCCACGGCGACACTGAACCACGTCACGCCCGTCGAGGTATCCGAGGCCGGGTTCGTGCCCGGCACCGTGATCGTCACCGGCACCGGCGCGAACGCGAAGACGCACTACTCCGAGGGCCGGGACTACGCCGAGAACGACACGGCCGGCACCATCGCGCGGATCGCCGGCGGCACCATCACCGACGGGGCGGAGGTCGGCGTCAGCTACGTGGCCCCGCCGGTCACCAGGTCCAGCCTGGAGGAGGACGCGCACCCGCCGACGCCCGGGGGGTACCTGGTCCAGGTTCCCAGCTCGCAGCGGCCGCCCGCACCCGACGTGCGGTCGGTGCTGCCGCTGTTCGGCTGGCAAGAGTCATCCTCAAGCGCCATGGTGACCTCGACCAGGACCGGCTCCATGCTGCGCGTCTACCTGGGCCGCCCCTGGTACGCCACCGGCGCTGGGGAATATCTCGGCGTCATCGTCGCCAACCCGGTCCCGGCCGACGCGACGCTGCCGGCCGATATCGCGCCGCTGGTCAGCGGCTACGGCACCGACCCGCTGTTCGCCACCGGCACTCGGTTCGCCAGTCCGCTGACCGTCGCCGATTTCACCCTCGCCACGGCCACCGGGGACACCGTGCTGCTTGCCGAGCAGGCCGAGACGACCGCTTTCGTGAGCGTCGCCGGCCACCAGGTCTCCTGGGACGCGGCCCGCCAGCTCTGGTATGCCGACATCGCGCTGAACATCTCCCCGTCATACTTCCCGTTCGTCCAGCTCGCGCTCGTCCGCTACCAGCCGTCGTCGCTGGCGGGCATTTCGGTTTCCCGGGTCGTCGTCGCCGACATGATCCAGGTTGCCCCGGACCGTACCCTCCAGCTCACCTACCCCAGCCCCAGCGTGGTCATGGTCGCCGTCTCCGGGCCCGGCTACTTCTCCGCCAACCGCTCCTCGCCGCCCGCCATGACCGCCTACGTCCAGGAGGCGACGGTCGAGACCAGCGACCCAGACCTCACCTGGGCCACCGTGCCAAGTCAGCTGGCCGGGACGGCGCTGACCATGACCTCGCAGACGACTACCGCGATCAGCTGGGAGGGCGAGGTTAACCTCCCCGCGGCGCGGGGGAGCCGGAAGTTCCGCATCCTGGTCGCCGAGTCCGAACAGTATCCCAGCGTCCGGGCCGGCACCCTGACCGGCCGCGTCAGCTACCTGGACGCCATCCAGATCTGACCTGGCTGGCCGGCCGCGCGGAGGCGGGTGAGCGGACCGCCCCTGGCTTGACTGCTACTTCCACGCCGACTACCGCAACCGGGGAGGAGTGCGGCGGTGGGTGTCCCCGGCCTATCGGCTCCGCATGTTCCTCGGTGCCTGCATTACAAGCGACCCGCAAGCTGCTGCGCAGCGTGCTGGCGTACCTTCATCCCGGTGCGCCCGCACACGTCGATCGGTGTCCTGGGCGCGGTCAGCGTGGTAACCGCGCTGGCCATCCCCGGCGCGGTCGGCTCGGAGCTGGCGGTACCGCCGGCCGGGGTGCGCTACGGCGTCGAGCACGCGACCGGCCAATTCGAGGTGGAAGCCGACATCGACACGTCCGGCCCGATCCCGCGGGTCCGGCGCTGCGGGGTCTTCCTCTACGTCTACGAGCCGGGCGGGAACCGGATCGAGCTGTGCAACCCGGTGGCCCGGCTGATCTTCGCGCCGGACTGGCCAGTCATCACCTGGACCGAGGCTGAACGGGCGAAAGGCCAGGCCTGGGGCCTGAAGACGATCGAGTCGTTCACACGCACGGCACCCCGCCCGTGGCATGATGGCCACATCGTTACCTCCGGCCCCGGGCAGGGCACACCCGCCGCCCGTCATCCACTCGACCCGCTGACGTCCGACGAGATCCGCGGCGCCGTGGCCATCCTGCGCCGCGATCGCGGTGTCGGCGACCGGTGGCGGTTCGCCGGCATCGAGCTGGCCGAACCGGACAAAGCCACCCTGCTCGCGTGGCGGCCGGGCGAGCCCGTGATCCGGCAGGCCCGCATCACCTGCTGGAACACCGAAGACGGCCGCACCTACACCGCCACCGTCTCGCTCACCGGCGACGAGGTCGCCGGCTTCGAGCACCGGCCCGGCGTGCAGGCGAACGCGACCGTCGGCGAGTGGCTCGTGGCCGACGCGATGCTGCGGCGCCACCCCCAGGTCATCGCCGCGCTGGCCAGCCGGGGCATCACTGACCTGGACCTGGTCCTGTTCGACACCTGGACCTACGGTTATACGCTGATCCCCGAGCAGTACCGGGACCGGCGAGTGGGCTGGGTGGACGTCTGGCGCCGCGCGGCCCCAGGCGCCAATCCATACGCGCATCCCATCAACGGGCTGCATCCGGTGCTCGACTTCAACCGGATGGAACTGCTCGACATCGGCGACTCCGGCCCGGTCGATCCCCCGCAGGTGATGGGCGAGTACGTGCCGCGCTTCATCCCCGGCTACCGCGCCCGCGACGACGTGCGCCCCCTGCACATCACCCAGCCGGAAGGGGTTTCGTTCCAGCTGGACGGCAACGAGCTGCGCTGGCAGAAATGGTCCCTGCGGATCGGCTTCAACTACCGGGAAGGCCTGGTCCTGCACCAGGTCGGATACGCCGACGGCGGCCGGGTCCGGCCGGTCGCCCACCGCATGTCGCTGGCCGAGATGGTGGTGCCGTACCGGGACACGAGCCCCGAGCACTACCGGCGGACCGCGTTCGACATCGGCGAGTGGGGCCTCGGCTTCATGACCACCTCGCTGGAGCTGGGCTGCGACTGCCTCGGCGAGATCCGTTACCTGGACGCCACCCTGCACGACATTGCCGGTGAGCCCTACGACATCCCCCGCGCGATCTGCATCCACGAGGAAGACAACGGCGTGCTGTGGAAGCACGTCGACCC
>Ga0187890_10002020_pt1 | contig 14261 bp, 14 predicted proteins | sample June2016WEW_21_1_FD_133005 | JGI IMG/M metagenome (GOLD analysis project Ga0187890, IMG submission 133005) | Peatland microbial communities from SPRUCE experiment site at the Marcell Experimental Forest, Minnesota, USA - June2016WEW_21_10 | ecosystem: Environmental > Terrestrial > Soil >... | reverse complement strand
CCGCATTCTCCGCCTCAAGCCGGCTTTTCGACTTGAACGGTGAGGCCAGCACGGCCAGAACGAAGCAGATCAGCAGGATCATCGCGCCAATTTAGCCGATTCTATCGCTCAACAATCCCGGATAGGGTTTTCAGTACACACAGTACCCCACGCGGCTCGATCAGCAGTAGCTTGACCTCGCGTTCGGCGTAAGGCTTGTGTTCGACTCCTTTCGGGACGACGGCACGGTAGAGGATACTCGCGGCTATCTGACTCAAGTTGACGCGCTAACCTCACCCATGGACGGCTCCCCTCATCGTGGTTCGCATACCGTGATGTCTGCTTCACCCCAAATGAGCGGAGGCCGATCGGCGGCTTTTGAATGTCCGCATTTCCAAGAACGGACCTGGCAAAGAGTGAGTGCATGTCTATGATCGCATTACGATGGCACGGTGAGAAGCCGCATATGCGTAGCGCTCCAGCGCGTCGTTCATGCCACGGATGATTTCACGGACAGGGATTCGCCGGCCAGGAATCAAACAGGTTCCATTTCAGGTCACTGATTTCGATCACAAAGCCAGGAAGTTCGGCATCGCGCTCCTGGTCAAAACAGGTGTTATCGCCGGTTACGCCGCTGAACCGTACGCCTTTGAGTGCGTCACGGATGGCGGTGCGCTCCTGAGCGAGCTTTGCAGGATCGGCAGTTACCGCGACTTTCTCCATCACCTGTTTGAGCAGGTAGACGATATCGTACGCGTTCGCGTCGGTGTGATGCGGAATTTTCTTCGACGTCAGTCCTCGCTTGGCATTTTCTTCAGCAAAGTTTTTGGTGAAGGCACGGGTGGCGTCGGTGCGGTCCCACCAAAAGCCGGCAACAATCAAAAGCCTATCAGCGTCGCGTCCGAACAGGTCGATTGAGTTTGGATCGGCAAAAATCTGAGAGCCGATGACGCGGCCTTGAAACCCCTGCCGCCGCAGTTCCTTGATGACCTTGCCGGCGCTGTCGGGCGTGGCGGCCATGGCGATGACGTCGGGCTTGCGCTCGAGAGCCTGAGACACCTGCGGCGAGACATCAAAACTGTTATACTGAAACGCAATCGGATCACCGAACGAAATACCGTTCGCTTTCAGAATTGCCGGATAGAACCGCGTTCCGGAAATATTTGATACGCGTTCATCCGAAACGTAGATGATTTCCGCCTTGTCGACCTTGATTGACTTTTTCTTCAGCGTGTTGATTAGGCGCGTGAACTGCTTGCCCTCGTCCGACACGAATCGCCAAGCATAGGTGTAATTGGCGGTCAGTCCCGGTTGCGAAGATGAATTTGAAATTTCCACGATGCCGAGCCGTTCGCCGACTGGGAAACCAACCGCGGCTTCGCCTGACGAGAAGGGACCAATGACGACGAGCGCGTGGTCATCTTCGGCGAATTTCTGGGTCGCGGTCGCTGCCTGCTTTGGATCGCTGCCGGTGTCGTATTTGAGAAGTTTTATCTTTTTGCCGGCGATACCGCCTTTGGCATTAATTTCATCAACGGCGATGTCGACCGACGTTTCCGTCGCCTCGCCCACATTTTTCAAGGCGCCAGACTTCACCATGTTTAGACCGATCACAACGTCCTCGGCGTCGGCCGGCGCGGCCGCACCGATCGCGAGTGCCGCCGTTCCGCCGAGAATGAGGTTTCGAATCGTCGCCATGATGCTTCTCCTGTTTTCGTAAGCGGCGCGCTACGCCAGACCGAGATAGGCTTGGGCGAGCTTCTCGTTGTGACGCAAATCCTCTGCTGATCCCCGCATCGCGACGCGGCCCAGTTCCATCACCAGTCCACGCGAGGCGACTTCCAGCGCCATGTGAGTATTCTGCTCGACGAGAAGAACGGCGAAGCCGTCGGTGCGCAAGCCCGCGATCAGCTCGAATAGCTGCTCGACCAGCAAAGGGGACAGGCCAAGAGACGGCTCATCGAGCATAATCAATTTCGGTTTGGCCAAAAGCGCGCGGCCGATGGCGAGCATCTGCTGTTCTCCGCCCGACAACACGGAGGCTCGCATTTTTCGCCGCGCAGCGAGGCCGGGAAAGCGGTCATAGACTGCATCGATGTCCCGCGCGACACGGTCGTCCGATCGGCAATAGGCTCCCATTTGCAGGTTTTCATGCACTGTCAGCCCAATAACGATCTCACGTCCCTCCGGGACGAGAACCAGGTGTCGCCGCAGGCGTTGTGGCGGCGAAAGATGAGTAATGTCTTCGCCGGCGAAGCGAATTCGCCCGCTGGTCACCGGCACCAATCCCTGCAACGCGCGAAGAAGCGAGGTCTTGCCCGCGCCGTTCGCGCCGAGCACAGCGACCAGTTCGTCGGCGGCAACGGCCAACGAAAGCCTTTTGACCGCGTGGGTGCGGCCATAGCGGACATCGAGCTCGTCAACCTCAAGCAGCAGGGTACGTTCCCCTCGTCAGGACGCGGCGACGGCCGAGATATGCTGCGCGCACCTCCTCGTTGTCCTGAACGGCGCGCGTCGGCCCGTCATAGATCATTCGGCCGAAATTGAGCACGACGGTCAGGTCGCAGAGGTCGTGAACGAAGGACATGTCATGCTCGACGACCAAGAGGGTCAGTCCATTTTGCGCAATCGACTTCAGGAACGCGGACAACTCCGCCGTCTCGCGCGGATTAAGTCCGGCAGCCGGTTCATCGAGCATAAGGAGCCGGGGCCGGCTCATCAAAGCTCGGACAACTTCGATGCGTTTGCGGACACCGTAGGGAAGAATCGATACCTCGGAATCGGGATCGACATCTATCCCAGCGTCGCGGAGGCTCGCTTCGGCGAACTGTCTCCAGCGACTACCGCGCTGCCAGGCAAGCGGACTGAGCAGCGACGCGAAGCCTTTGACCAGCACGTGCTGTCCGAGCATCACGTTCTCGACAACTGAAAGGTGCGGCATCAGGCGAATATTCTGGAATGAGCGAGCAAGGCCGGCGCCCACCCGCAAGCGCGGCGGCATATTCTCGAGCGGTGTGCCATCGAGCATGATGGTACCGGAGTCGAGCGGAAAGACACCCGAAATTAGATTGAACACTGTGGTTTTGCCGGCCCCGTTCGGACCGATCAGCGCCATCCGTGATCCGGCGGGGACTTCGAAACTCAGCGCGTCGGCGACGGTGAGACCGCCGAAGCGTTTGGTCACGCCCTTGAGAGCTAACGCGGCCTTATCGGCCATGGGACCCTCCCACCACGGCACGCCGCAGCCTCAGGCGGCGCGGCGACACCCGCTCGATCATCGCGCGCGTAACCAAACCTTGCGGCCGCAGCATCATCATCAGCACAATAACGGCCCCGAATACCACGTATCGCCACGATCCGCCGATGCGCATGACCTCCGGCAATAGCGTGAAAATCGAGGTTCCGACCAGCGGTCCCCAGACGGTTTGCACGCCACCGATCAACACGAACAGCAACACGTAGATCGACAAGAACGAATTGAAATATTGCGCCTCGACAAAGCTGAAATTGTGCGCATAGAGAGCGCCGGAGAGACCGGCTAAGGCACCGCCGATGGTGAAGGCCGCGACCTGAATGGCGCGCACATTGACGCCCATCAGCACCGCGACCGCCTCGTCGTCATTGACCGAACGCATGAGCAGGCCGAACCGCGTCGCCATCAGATAAAACGTGAGCAGGATCACGGATACCGCGCAGCATGCAAGGACAGGCAATCCGACGTGGGCAGGCACGACCATGCCGATGGCTCCGCCGAAGAACTCCGTCCGCAGCAGAAAACCGGCGACAACCTCGCCAAAGGCAAAGGTCGCGAGCACCATGTAGACGCCACGCGTGCGGAGAACCGGAAACGAGAGCAGAAAACCGATCAATCCCGCGACGAGCATTGAGGCGGGGATGGTGATCCATACCGGCCACATGGCGACGCTCGACAACCAAGCCGTGCCGTAGGCGCCAATGGCTTGGAAACCGGCGCCTCCGAGATTGATCTGACCCGCCGCGGCCGGAACGAAAATGCCGTAAGCGAATATCAGGTTGATGCACAGGATCGCGAGTACGCCGGAGAGATATCCGCTCATCGCCAGCGCGTTCCGTTTGTGTCTCGACCTGTCAACCAAGTCATCACATCTTGGCCTTCGCGAAACTGACCGTTGCGAAAAGCCCTTGTGGCCGAACAATGATAATGAGAAGCAAAAGTCCCCAGACCACCATCTGTACAGAGTCGCCGCCGAAAACATAAATCGAAAGCGTTTCGATCACGCCGATGATGAAGCCGCCCGCGATCGATCCCCAAATCGAGCCGACTCCGCCGAGCACCATGGCAGCAATTGCTTTGGTGCCGACATTGTCGCCCATGAACGGGGACACGTCGCCATAATTGACGGTAAAAAGCGCGCCGGCAACGCCAGCGAGAAGACCGGTCAGTATGAAGACGACCGGTACCACCTTGTCGACTTCGACGCCTAGGAGCGACGCGGTGTCGGGGCTCTCGCCTATGGTCCGTAACGCACGGCCGGTACGGGTATTCTTCAAGATGAAACTAAGAGTTGCAACGATAGCGATGGCTAGCGCGCAGCTCACGATTTGCGGCACGCCGACAACCAAGCCGCCGATATGGATGTCGGCGTTGAACGGAACCGCGAAGCGCTGCGATTCCGAGCCCAGGAAAATCAACACCAGATTTTCGAAGATGAGCAAGAATCCCAATGACGACACTAGCGGGATGGCATGCTCCGTGGCGTCGCCGTACTTCATCTTCAGATAGCGGAATGTGAAGCGTTCGACGAGCAGTGATGCGACGACCGCGGTCGCAACACCGACGGCTAGTGCCGCAAGCCACGCCCAACCGTCAGCAAATTTGACGTAGCCCTTCGCCACCAGTCCCCACGCTACCATCCCGGTGAGCATGAACAACGTTGGGATGGTAAAATTGAGAAAGTTGAGGACTCCGATGGTCAGCGTAAAAGCGACCGCGACTGTCATATAAATCGAGCCGAGCATCAGGCCGGACACGATCAGCCGCGCCATGGTCTGCGCGCCAAAGGTTACGGCGGCAATGAGAAGCGCCGCAATCAGCACGCCGATGACCGCCGACGCCTGAATCGTGGGACGATATCTGGCGAGTGAAGGTTTGTTGGTCATGGCAGGCGGGGCGGCTGCAGCGGGATGTGCGTCGCGTGTTGTTCGCGATAGCACGCCGCCACTTCTTCGCGTGTCGCCCACCAAACGCCGTCGAACTCTTTTGCGTAGGCGAGGAACTTGGAGAAGAGTCCCACCCGATGCGGCACTCCGATCACATGCGGATGGAGGCCGACATTCATCATCATGCCAGTACGCTCGCCCTCCGCGTAAAGCACGTTGAATTGTTCCTTCATGCACTCGAGGGCTGCGTCATTGGTAAGCCCGCGACGGTGTAGCAGCGTAAAATCGTTGATTTCGATCGAATAAGGGACTCCGACAATCGGCCCTTTTTCCGTTTCGATCATGTACGGCTGATCGTCGTTCATCAGGTCGCACCAGAATTTTAATCCGTTCTCGACCAGGATCGCCGGCGTATTGGTGGTGCTGCGCAAAGACGACGATAACCAGCCTTGCGGCTTGAGGCCGGTGACACGCTTGTAAACGTTGAGCGTCTCTTCGATCACGCGTCTTTCTTCGTTGGCTTTATGCTGCAGATGGCACAGCAATTCGCCCTGCTCGTAATTGTGCGGAACGAGCTCGAAGCCACGTTCAAGCGCGCCATCGATAACCGCGCGCCGCTCCAGTGCCATTTTGGCGTTCATGGTGCAGCTCGCGCGCACGCCGGCCGCGACAAAGGCATCGAACAGCCTCCAGACGCCGACGCGTTGGCCGTATTCGCGCCATGAGAAATTTGGGAAGTCCGGGATGTTGCCGGGCAGCATGTCAGGCAGGATCGCCGGTCCGCCGGCATAGTAGGGTGCCGGCGATTCCTTGAGCAGATCCCAATATTCGAGATTGATGGTGATGATTAAAGCGAGGCGCTTGGCTTGCGGCCACCGTAGCGGACCACGGTTGGGAAACGGCACGAACGGATATTGCATCGGCACACCTTCGAAGAACGCCCACGGATGCGCTTGCCCGGCCAAGCAAAGCCCGTCATCTTTGTCCGGACAACACAATGATGACGGTCGCGCCGCCGGTGTCAAGGAAACCCATGTCGAATACGCAGAGCCAAAAGGTCCTGGTTGTCGGCGCCGGTCCTGTCGGCCTGGTAATGACAGCGTTGCTGATTGAAGAGGGCATTCCGGTCGTGCTGATCGAGACGAGCAGCGAACTGCCGCATGATCTGCGCGCCTCCACATTTCATCCTCCGACACTCGACATGCTCGAACGGTTCGGCGTGGTTGGCTCAATGATCGACCAGGGCCTCATCTGCCCGACATGGCAGTTCCGCGACCGCAAGGAGGGTGTGGTTGCGACGTTCGAGTTGTCGCGGCTGCGACCTGGCACGAATCATCCTTATCGCGTGCAGTGCGAGCAGTGGCGCCTTGGCGAGATGCTTTATGCGCAGATCAAAGAAAATCCGCTTGTGACCGTCCGCCTGGGTACTTCGGCGACGGCCGTGCGACAGACGGCCGATACCGTCGAAGTTGACGTCTCACTGCCGGACAGAGGCACCGAAACAATTGGCGGCTCGTTCGTCGTCGGCGCCGATGGCATTGGCAGCGTCGTGCGCAAAGCGATGGGCGTTGCCTTCGATGGCATCACCATCCCCGAGCTCTTTTTGACGGTGTCCACGACCTACGATTTCCGGGAAGCGATGCCGGACCTCGCCAACATCGCCTATTTGTCCGATCCGGACGAATGGTTCGTGCTCATACGCACCGCGCGGGTCTGGCGCGCGCTGTTCCCCGTTGACGCGGCGCTCTCTGATGCGGACGTAACGTCGGCGCGCCGCGCCGAACACCTGCTGCAAGGCGCGGTGCCGCGCGGTCAGCCCTACGCGGTGAGCCATCGCACCGCTTATCGCGTGCACGAGCGGGTCGCCTCAAGCTACGTGACTGGACGTATGCTGATTGCCGGCGACGCCGCGCATGTGAACAATCCGCTTGGCGGCATGGGTCTCAATGGCGGCATCCACGACGCATTCAACCTCAGCCGCACGTTGACGGAAGTGGTTCGCGGTGCGCCGCTCCGGACGCTCGAACGTTACAGCCGCCAGCGTCGCAAAGTGGCGCTCGACGTCGTGCAGCAGACGGCGTTGCGCAACCGCGCCATCCTCAACACGCGAGACCCCGAGGCGCGGCGCGTCTACTACGATGATCTGCGGCGTATCGTCGCCGATCCGGTCCGGCATCGCGACTACGTGATGCGCACCTCGATGATCCAATCGCTCCGCGATTCGGAGTTAGTCGCCTAAGGCGCGACCGTTCAAGGCTCAATAAGAGGCACATAATCGCCTTTTTTTTCGGCGATCCGCATGCCGCTTCCGCGAAGATGGGCGGGCATCAGCAGCAGGTTCTCGCCGGCGGCGCGTTCGAGCAGCATCCGCCGTGTCCGCGCCGCGTGCGCTCGATCAAAGCAGAATCCGCTCGACCAATCAGGGTGGAAGACCTGCAGTGGGCTATGGATGGCGTCGCCGCAAAAAAGGACGTGAGCGTGGGCGCCGGTGGCAAGGTCGAGGCCGATTTGGCCAGGAGCGTGACCTGCCAAGTCGATGAGCACGGCCCCGTCGGCGACGAGGTCGCCGGCTTGCTTCACCTCCGTGAGACCCGCCTCGATAATCGGTAGGACGCTGTCCTGATAGCTGCCGTGGTTGGCAACAGGCGATTGCGCCGCTTCTTTCGACCGTTGATTGATCTCGCGCTGGCTCATGATGTAACGCGCATTGGGAAACGTTGGCACCCAACGACCTGACTGCAGCCGCGTATTCCAGCCGACGTGATCGGCATGCAGATGCGTGCACATCACGAAATCGACGTCCTCGGGCAGGCACCCTGCGGCGGCGAGATTGGCGAGGTAGTGCGTGCCGGCCCGCTCGTTCCATTCCGGACGCTGTGGGCGCGTTTTGTGTTCGCCGACGCAGGCATCGACCAGGATGGTTTTCCCGGCAAAGCAGACAAGATGGCTTTGGATCGCTAGCAAGACCTTTTCGGTTGAGAAGTCGAAGTGCTGATTCGCCAATACGCGTGCGGCCGGACTGATCTGTTCACCCGTCGCGCCAGGAAATAAGACCCCGATGGGAATGCTAAATGTGTCGAGATCGACTACCCGATGAATCGTAGCGCCACCCAGCACTAAAGCCGCGTTGCTTGCCATCACTTTAGAACTCCGCCAGCAGACGTCCAAACCCTTCCAACCGGTCCTCGATGCCGTTGGCGCGCAGTGCATGCCAATACGTCGCCGTGTTGATCGCAATGATCGGCTTCCCAAGCCACATTTCCGCGGCGGCCGCGAGCCGCACCATCGACAAATTGGTGCCGACCTGAACGATGGCGTCAACGTCGTCGCCGTCGAGTTTGATCAGAGCGGCGCGCAAGGTGTCTGTGGTTTGCTCGGCGATCTGGATCCAGGATCGACATTGCAGGCAAATGTCGCGCACCACCTCATATCCCATATCGTTAAAATAACGGATGACCTCGATGTTCATGACCGGCCAATATGGGGAGAGCACCGCAATGCGGCGTACGCCGCCATAGCGGCGCAACGCAGCGGTGCTGGCGTGGCTACCGATACTGATTTTAACCCCCGCGGTCTCTTCGACCTGCCGCATGAAGGCATCGGCACCCTTCGCTCCTTTGATGAATGTCACCGCCGACATGCCCATCACCAGATAGTGCGGCGCGCATGTCATCACGCTGCGAACAGCATCGAGCACGTTTCCAGCAATAACATCTGTTGCCGCTCTGAAGCTGTCGTTGCTCACGGCATCGGCATTGGGCGTGAAGATACGGCTATAGTGATTGGTTACGCCGGGAGGTCGCATATCGTCGAAATCGGGCTGAACGATCGTGTTCGTCGACGGTCCGATCACGCCGAATTTGCGACGCCGGCCGAGAACGTCGGTCATTTCGCAACGCCCCTCTCGATCCTGGCTGCCCGACAGCCGCCGTTTGTCTGTACACATTCGTCCTGTAGTCCCGCAATACCGCCCGGTTTGGGCACGACGGGATTAGCGGCATGACGATGAAAGAGCCGCGGTATTGGCAGATTTTGAATATCCCGAGCCCTCGGCTTGAACACGGACCACAACCCGCGGCATGCGCCTCTACCCAGTGGATGCCAGGACCGAGTTAGCCTCGCCGATGCGCGGCTTCGGGTTCGGCAGCTTGTCGGACAGACCGAACCCGGGCGTGTCGAAGGCGAAACAGGTGAAGCGCTCGCCGAAAACCAGCAGCAGCGGTCGCATCACCTTGGCGGAGCAGGGCGATGCATGCAGCATCGCGAGCGCCGGTCCGCTGCCCGCTCGCGGATAGTGCACCCGGCGCTTTCCCACCGTGACGAAGTGCTTGGTGATCTTCATCAGTAACTGCGCGGCAGGGTGATGCGCTCGGCGACGAAATTGCGCACCATTTCGTTCGAGATCGGACTGAAGGGACCGAGCCGCGCGTCGCGGAACAGTCGTTCGAGCGGCGACTCCTCGACCATGCCGTAGCCGGCCAGCACGCGCATCGAGCGGTCGGTGGCGCGCACCGCGGTTTCGCTTGCCGCGAGCTTCGCCATCGCGGCCTCGACCGCGCAGTCGCGGCCGAGCGATTGCAGCCAGGCGGCCTTGGCGGTGATCAGGCGAATTTGCTCAAGCTCGATAGCGATGTCGGCGAGCGGATGCTGCACCGCCTGGAAGGCGCCGATCGGGCGACCGAAGGCGGGCCGGTCGCGCGCGTACTGCAGCGCCTGTTCGAGCGCCGCCGCGGTGATGCCCACGTACATCGCCGCGCACAGAATGCGTTCCTCGTCCAGCGTGCGAAGCAGCGCGCGCCAGCCGCCGCCGCGCTCGCCGATCAGCGCGTCGGCCGGCGCGCGCGCGCCGTCCAGGAACACCTCGCAGGTGCAGGCCGCACGCATGCCCATCAGTTCGAGCCGGCGCACCTGCACCGCAGGCTGGTTTCTCGGCGTGAGGATGAGCGAGAGACCGCGCGAACGCTTGTCTTCGACCGTGTCGGTGCGGCAAAGGACCAGAATCGCGTCGGCGTCGTCGGCGAGCGAAGTGTAGAGCTTCTGCCCCCGCACCACCCACTCGCCACCTTCCAGCGACGCGCGCGTCTTGAGCGCCAAGACGTCGGTGCCGCCGTCGGGTTCGCTCATGGCAAAAGCCATCAAGAAATCGCCGGCGGCGAGCCTTGGGAGAAGCTCGGCTTTCTGCGCGAGGCTTGCGAACTCGCACAGCACGCGCGCGGTCATCGAGACGAGCAGCCAGTCGGTCGCGAGCGAAGGGAAGCGCCGCGCCAGCTCCTCGCAGAACACCGCCGCGGTCACGACGTCGGCGCCGCTGCCGCCGAACTCGGCCGGCACCGACAGCCCCATCCAGTTCATCGCGGCGAAGCGCTTCCACAGCGAGCGCGGAATGCGCCGCGCGCGGTCCATGTCGCGGATGCGCGCCTCGGGCAGCTCGCGCTCGAAGAAGCGCCGCACGCTCTCGCGCAGCAGATCGTGCTCGACGATCGGTTCGAAATTCATGCCGCTTCCCCGAGATAGACCTGCTGCACTTCGGGCCGCGCGCGCACTTCGGCAGGAGTGCCTTCGGCGAGTACCCGGCCCTGGTGCATCACCGTGATGCGCGTCGCCACCGCGAACACCACTGCCATGTCGTGCTCGGTGAAGACGCACGAAAGGCCGAGTTCGCGGGCGATGCGATGCACCAGCCGGATCGCCTCGAGCCGCTCCTGCGCCGCCATGCCGGCGGTGGGCTCGTCGAGCAAAAGCAGCCGCGGCTCGCCGGCGAGCGCGATGGCGAGCTCAAGGCGCTTCTGATCGCCGTGGGCGAGCGTTCCCGCCGGCTTGGCCGCGCTCGCGGCGAGGCCGACCAGGGCGAGCAACTCGTGCGCCCGTTCGACACCGAGCGCGCCTGCCCGCGGCCACAAGCTCCAGGAGCGCCGCGCGTGTGCGAGCAGCGCGATGCGCACGTTCTCGAGCGCGTTCAGATCGGGAAAGACGCTGGTGATTTGGAAGGTGCGCGCCACGCCTCTGCGCGCTACGCGGTGCGGCGGCTCGCCGGTGATATCCCGACCCTCAAAGGTGACGCGGCCCGAGTCGGGACGCAGCAACCCGGTCAGGGCGTTGAAAAATGTGCTCTTGCCGGCGCCGTTCGGGCCGATGATGGCGCGGAATTCGCCGGCCTCGACCGCGAGGTCCACCCCGCCGAGCGCCAAGAGCCCGCCGAAGCGCTTGACGAGAGACTCCACGCGCAGGATCGGACTGCTCATCTCGCTTCCCGCGTCGGCAGCGGCGCGGCGCGGGCGCCGCGTCGGACAATGCCCGTTCTCCACAACCCGGTGAGACCCTCGGGCATGAGCAATACGATGATCACGATGATGATCCCCATCGCAAGTGGCCAGTATTCGGTGCGCCCACTGATCAGCACTTCGAGCACCACGTAAACCGCGGCGCCGAGCGCCGGGCCGAGAAAGCTGGCGGTGCCGCCGAGCACCGCCATGACGACCGGCGTGGCGCTCGCCGTCCAGTTGAGCCATTCGGGAAAGACGTTGCCGTTCGAGAGCGCGAAAATCGCTCCCGCCAGTCCGGCGAAGGCACCGCTCACCACGAACGCGGCGAGCCGGTGCGCGCGCACATTTATGCCGAGGTACTGCACGCGCAGTGCGTTCGCGCGTATGGCGCGCAGCGTGTAGCCGAACGGCGAGCTGACAACCCGGTGCAGAACGTGCAGGCCGGCGGCGGTCATCGCAAGAGCGAAGTAGTAGTAAGCGAGCGGCTGTGCGAGCGGCCCCGGCGGCTTGAGGCCGGTGAGGCCGTCGTCGCCGCCGGTCAACGGCGTTGCCTTGAGCGCGATGGTGTAGAGCAGCATCTGGAACGCAAAGGTGAGCATGGCGAAGTAGATGCCTGCGCGCCGTACCGAAAAGAAGCCGATGACCAGCGCCGCCGCGGCGGAAACGAACATGGCGGCAAGCGGTAGGCAGGCAACAGCGAGCACGGGCGGCAGTCCCGATTGTTTGACGACGAGCGCCGCCGTGTAGCCGCCGACGCCGAAAAAGGCGGCGTGACCGAAGGACAGCATCCCGCCGTAGCCGAGCAGAACGTTGAAGCTCACCGCGTAGAGCGCGAAGGCGAGCACCTCGACCGCGATGAAGATCCAGAATTCGGTGAGGCCGAACGGCAGCGCAAGCAGAGCGGCCGCCGCGACCAGCGGCGCGGCATGCCGCGATTTCACTCGGCAGTTCCAAGCAGGCCCCGGGGGCGAACGATAAGCACGATCGCCATGCAGCCGAAAGTGAGCACGACCGCGAGACCGGGAAACGCGAGCACGCCGAAGGCGTTGACCAGGCCGACGAGCAGCGAGGCGACGAACGCGCCGAGCACGCTGCCCAGGCCGCCGATCACCACCACCGCGAAGGCGTCAATGAGCACCTGCACGTGCAGCCCCGGTCCGACCGCGACCACCGGCGCGGCGAGCGCGCCGCCCAGGCCGGCGAGCGCCGCGCCGAGCGTGAAGACCGTAGTGAAGAGCGCGCGCGTATCGACGCCCAGTGCGGCGAGCATCTCCCGGTCCATGGTCGCCGCGCGAATGAAGATGCCCCAGCGCGTGCGATACAGCATCACCCACAGGCCGGCCGCCACCGCCGCGCCGGCGGCGATGAGAAACAGCCGGTACAGCGGAAAGACGAGGCCGAAGGCTTGGGCGCCGCCGGCGAGTAACGCGGGCATGGCGACGAAATGCTCCTCGCGTCCCCAGATGAGCTTGGCTGCGTCACCGAGAATGAAGACGAGCGCGAAGGTGAGCAACAGTTGCATCTCGTGCGGCGCGCGGTAGATCCGCCGCAGCAATTTGGTCTCGATCGCGGCGCCGAGCAGCCCGAGGCCCGCCGCGGCGCCGACCAGCGCGGCGGCGAATCCCGCCAGCGGATCGGGTAACAGCGCAGCGACGCTCACGGCGATCAACGCGCCGAGCATGAACAGTGCGCCGTGGGCGAAGTTCAGAATGCGCAGCACGCCGAAGATGAGCGAGAGTCCGGCGGAGATGAGAAACAGCAGCATCCCGTTCGAGACCCCGGCGAGCGTCTGTCGCGCGAGCACCACCGGGTTCTGCGCCCAGGCGAAGTGTTGGGCTATCAGTTCAAGCACGCGGTCTAGTATGCCAGAAAGCTTGACGGCGGAAGACCCCCCTCCCTAGAATTGTCCGGACATTTTGTCGAGGAGGGGCCGCCATGCAACGCGGCATTCGCAGCGCATTGACGTCGTTAGCCCTGGCCGCGTTCGGCGCGCTTGCCGGGATCGCACACGCACAGACGCCGGCGAGCGGCGAACCGGTGAAGCTCGGCCTGATTGACATCTACAGCGGCGGCTTCGCCTTCATCGCCGACACCATCCGCACCGGCTTTCAGATCGCGGTGGATGAAGCCAACCAGGCGGGCGGACTAAACGGACGGCCGTTCGAGCTGGTGACGGCCGACATGGGCGGTTCGGTGGAAAAGGCGGTCACCGAGGCGCGCCGCATGATCCTCGAGGAGAGAATCAAGTTCGTCACCGTCGGCATCCACAGCGGCGCGGCGGTAGCAGTCGGCAATCTGGGCCAGGAATACAAGGTTCTTGTGATCGGCGGATTCGCCACCACCCGGCGTCTTACCGGCGAGGCCGGGCACCACTACGTCGGACGCGCCAACCTCTCGACGGTTGAGATCGGCCGCGTCATGGCCGAGTACCTCAAAGGGCGCGACGACGTGAAGCGCATCGCGACCATTGCGCCCGATTACGAGTTCGGCCAGCACTTCGTGCAAGATTTCCTCGCGTCTCTCAAGGCGGTGCGTCCCGACATCGTGGTAGTGCGGCAGGAGTGGCCGAAGCTCGGCGCCACCGATTTCGCCGCGCACGTGACCGCGCTGCAGGCACAACCTGTTGATATGGTGGTGGCGGGTGTGTTCGGCGGGGACCTGATCAATTTCCTGCGATCGGCGTACGACTTCGGCCTATTCGGGCCCAAAACGCCGCTCTTCGTACACGGTATTGATCTCGTCAAGATGGGGACGCTCAAAGACCTACTTCCGCCCGAGACGATCGCTACCGCCTGGTATCCGTTCTACGCCATCGATACGGCCAAGTCGACATCCTTCGCCCAGGAAGTGGAAAAACGCATGAAGACCTACCCGACCGGT
>Ga0187890_10002019_pt1 | contig 14261 bp, 13 predicted proteins | sample June2016WEW_21_1_FD_133005 | JGI IMG/M metagenome (GOLD analysis project Ga0187890, IMG submission 133005) | Peatland microbial communities from SPRUCE experiment site at the Marcell Experimental Forest, Minnesota, USA - June2016WEW_21_10 | ecosystem: Environmental > Terrestrial > Soil >... | reverse complement strand
GCCGGGCGCCAGGGAGAGCCGCTCGATCCTCCGCTGCTGGTGGTGCTGGACGAGGCCGCCAACGTGGCGCCGCTGGCCGAGCTCGACGTCCTGGCGTCGACGGCGGCGGGGCACGGCGTCCAGCTCGTCACGGTGTGGCAGGACCTTGCCCAATTGCAGTCGCGATACGGCGCGCGGGCGGGAAGCGTCGTGAACAACCATCGCGTCAAGGTCTTCCTGTCGGGCATCGCCGATCCGGCGACCCTCGAGCACGCCAGCGCGCTCATCGGTGAGACCGAGCTGCGGACGTGGGCGACGACGGTGGACGGACTCGGCGCCACGTCGCGCACCGACTCCCCGACCCTGCGTCGACTGGCCCCGGCCGACGCCCTGCGCCGGGTCCCGCCCGGCGACGCCGTGGCGGTGTCGGGCCATCTTCCGCCCATCCGGCTCCGGCTGCGCCCGTGGCAGGACGACCCGTCCCTGCGGGCCCGGGCCACCACCGGCGGCGACGCCCGCGCCGGTCGGTCCCCGCGGCGGGGACGGTGGGGGCGGAGGTGGTGGGTACGGTAGGTCCATGACCAGGGGGGAACCGGCGGGCGGTCCGGACTCGGGGATCGCGGAGTTCGTGGCCCAGCGCACCGCCGAGTTCAGCGAAGCGGCGCGGGCCGTGCGCGACAAGGCCGCCGCGGCGGGAACCCTGGTGTGGGACCCCTTCGACCCGGCCTGGGTCGAGGACCCCTACGCCGTGTACGCCGAGCTGCGGCGGAGCAACCCGGTGCATCGCAACGCCCTGGGGTTCTGGGTGTTCACCCGCCACGCCGACTGCCTGTCGTTTCTGCGCGACCGGCGCTCGAGCAGCGACGGGCGCAAGATCGACGAGAACACATTCCGTGAGTTCCGGGTCACCGACGCCCCCCTGCAGGAGGGGCCCGAAGCCATGCTCGCCGAGATGGCACCGTTTCTGTTCCGTGACCCACCCGACCACACGCGCCTGCGCGGACTGGTGCAGAAGGCCTTCACGCCGAGAGTGGTCGAGGGCCTGCGGCCCCGGCTCGAGGAGATCTGCGACGGACTCCTCGACGCGGCCCTCGAGCGGGGCGAGGTCGACCTCGTTGCCGACTACGCCTACCCGCTGCCGGTGCAGATCATCGTGGAGATGCTCGGGGTCCCGGCCCAGGACCACGAGCAGTTCCGGGTGTGGTCCCATGCCCTGGCCCGGGGGCTCGATCCCGACTTCCTGTTGCCCCCCGAGGCCGTGCAACAACGGCTGGGGGCCATCTTGTCGTTCGTGCAGTACTTCGCCTCGCTGATCGAGGAGCGGCGCCGCCAGCCCGGTGACGACCTGCTCACGCGACTGATCCAGGCCGAGGAGCAGGGTGACGCGCTCACCCAGGGCGAGCTTCTGTCCACGTGCATCTTGCTCCTCGTCGCCGGTCACGAGACGACGGTGAACCTCATCTCGGGTGGGGCGCTCGTCCTCATGGAGCGTCCCGACCAACTGGCGCGCGTGCGCGACGATCCCACCGTCGTCCGGGGTGCGGTCGAGGAGATGCTGCGCTTCGTGTGCCCGGTGCAGCTCACCGGGCGGGTGGCACTCGAGGACATGGAGGTGGGTGGGGCCCGGGTCGCCGCCGGCGAGTTCTCGATGCTGCTCCTCGGATCGGCGAACCGTGACCCCGATGCCTTTCACGACCCCGACACCTTCGACGTGACCCGGACCGACAACAACCATCTCGGTTTCGGCTTCGGCATCCATCACTGCCTCGGCGCCCCGCTGGCCCGGCTCGAGGCGCAGATCGCCCTGCCCGCCCTGCTGCGGCGGGCGCCGCACATCGAGCGCATCAGCGACGAGCTCTACTACAAGGAGAACATCGTGCTCCGGGGCCTCGAGACCCTCCCGGTGCGCGTCTCGGCCTGAGGATCCGTCCTCAGGGCCCGCCTACGAGGCGGCCGGCGCGATGGGGAGCGGCTGGTTGCACGTCGGTGCCGTGGGACGGCCCGCGAACCTGTCCCCCAGCCAGTTGACGACGGCGGGGGCGATGGTCCCGGGGAGCTCGACGTGGCCGATGCCGGCGAGCCACAGCGAGGTCAGGTCCGATCCCGCCGCGCAGGCGCGCTTGATGTAGAGGGCGTTGGTGTCGGGCAGCACCACCTGGTCCCCCAGGCTCACCACGACGAGCAGGGGTTGCGACGGCCCCAGCACCGGGGCGGTCTGGTCCTGGGTCACCGTCCTCCACCGCGCCACGGTCAGCGGGTTGACCGAGAAGATGCGCTGTTTGACGAGGGTTCGGATGGCGCCTTCGACCGCGGCCGAGGTGATGCACTTCTGGGCGATGCGCCGGTAGTTGCTGTATCCGGCGCTGGTCAGGACGGCACGCACCGGGAGCCCGGCGTAGGTGGCGGGCCAGGACGTGAGGATCTCGGGTCCGATGATCCAGGAGATCGTCGAGGTGTAGGTCTGGTTCAAGAGGGCCGCGAGCTCCGCGGCGGGGGCCGAAGCCACCGTCGCCACCAGATGCAGCTCGGGTGCGTAGGCGTGAGCCCGGGCCGCGGTGAACAGCGCCGAGCTCCCGCCCTGGGAGTGACCCCACACGGCGAAGGAGGTGCCGGCGTGGGCCGAGGGGATGTACTGCAGGGCCCGGACGCTGTTGAGCACGTCGTCGGCCTCGTCGTCGCCTACGAGGTAGCCCGAGGTTCCCGACGTGCCCAGCCCGGCATAGTCGGTGGCCGTCACCACCCAGCCGCGGGCCAGCATGGTGGACACCCACGAGATGTCCAACACGGGATTGGCCGAGCGCGACGGTGCGCACTGGGGGCCGAGGCCCACCGTGCCGTGCGCCCACGCCACCACCGGCCGCGGGGTGCCGGCCGCGTCGTTGTCGGGGATGAACACCATGCCGGAGCTGAACGTCCTCGACCCGTCGGAGCGCTGGGTCCGGTAGAGGACCCGCAGCGCCGTGCCGTTCTCGACGGGGAACCCGAGGGGTTGGCTGCGGACGACCTGGCCGAGGGGGCCGGCGGTGTGCAACCCCGACGTGTCGTAGAAGGGTGCGAGTGCCTTTTGTCGCTGGATCGCCTTGGTCCTCGTGTTGATGACGACGCCGATCACGATCAGGGCGACAGCCAGCACCACGAGCAGGAAGTTCCGGAGCCCCCGGTGGCGGGTGAAGAACCGGCCCGAGACGGGGGGATCAGGGCTCTCGGGGTGCAGGGTGCCGTTGACGTTCGCCATCCCCGCTCAACTCCGGGTCAGGCGCAGGCCAGGCGTCGTCAACACGGTGCCCCCGGCGCCACCAAGGGCCAGGGCCGTTCGCGCTCGGCCATGAGGGCGAGATCGAGGAGGAGCTCCTCCTGGTGGTGGCGGCCGATGACCTGCATCCCCACGGGAAGTCCGTCGAACGTCCCCACCGGGATGGTCACCGCCGGGTTGCCCGCGAAGTTGGCGGGGAAGGTGAGGTTCCCCTGGTTGGCACCCACCCGCATGATGTCGCCGAACTTCTCCATGAGGTCGATGTCGCCCACCGTGGTGGGGATGGGGCCCTCGGCCCCGAAGGCCACGTCGGGGTTGGTCGAGCAGAAGATGAAGTCGACCTCGTCGAGGAGGTTCGCCATCACCTCGTGGGCGCCGACACGGAAGCGCTCGGCCGTGGCCGCCATGGTCAGGTCGTAGTGGTGCGCGGCGATGTTGAGCCCCAGCATGATCTCGGGGGTGAGGTCGGGCTCGCACGCCGGGTACTTGTCACCGAGATCGGCGGCCAGCGTCACCAGGTTGGACATGGCCCATTCGAACAGCGCCGGCGGGAACGTCACCGCCATGTCCACGCGCGCCAACCCGGCGTCGGCCACGAGCGCCTCGGCCCCGGCCGTCACGAGCGACGCCACCTCGGGGTGGACGACGGCCACACCCAGGTCGACGGAGATGACGGCCCGCTTGCCCCGCAGGTCCTGGCGGTGCCGGCCGAGACCGTCCTCCCACCCCTCGACCCGGGGCAGGCTGTGGGTGTCGTGGGGGTCGTACCCGTTGCACACGTCGTACCACCGTGCCGTGTCGCGCACCGACCTCGTGATGCAGCCGACGGTGACGGTGTGGGGGATCTGGTGGACGAACGGGCCCTTGGGGATCCGCCCGTAGGTCGACTTCAGGCCGAACATGCCCGTGAAGCCGGCCGGGATGCGGATGGACCCGCCCCCGTCGCCCCCCGAGGCGATGGGGAGGAGGCCTCCTGCCACCGCCGCCGCGGACCCGCCCGAGGAGCCACCCGGCGTGCGCTCGGGATTCCAGGGGTTGCGAGTGGCGCCGTGCAGGCGCGTGGAGGTGACGTTGATGCCACCGAACTCGCTGGCGGTGGTCTGGCCGGCGAGCACCGCGCCCGCGTCGCGCAGCCGGCGCACCTGCGTCGAGGTGTAGGTCGCCACGCGGTCGGCGTACACGAGCGACGCCTCGGTGAAGGGCCAGCCCTCGACCGGCTCGAGCTCCTTGATCCCGACGGGGACGCCCCCGAAAGGAAGCGTCACGTCGGCTTCTTGCGCGACGCGACGCGCCGCATCGGCGTCGACGTGGCTGCACGCGTTCAACGTCGATCGCTCGATGGCGGCCAGGGAGAGCTCGAGAGCCTCGGGCGGGGTGATCTCGCCTTTGCGAAAGCTGTCGACCAGCGAGCAGGCGTCCCCGGTCCAGGCGGCCTCGGTCATTGCCACCGCAGGCTACTCCGGCAGGTGCCGCACGCCCCCTCCGTCGGCGGCGGTGCCGCCCCGCCGACACCCCGCCGGGACAGGCACGACCGGGGCTCGCCGGGAGCCTCGATGGTCCTCCACCCCCGCCTGGCGGGGAGCCCCCGTTCGGACGCTTGTAAGGTGCGATCGTGCTCCCCGGCTTCTATGACGTGATCCACAGCCGGCGCGACGTCCGGGCCGAGTTCAACGGCGAGCCCGTCGACGAGGAGGTTCTGCGGCGCGTGCTCGACGCTGCGCACAGCGCGCCGAGCGTGGGCCTCTCCCAGCCGTGGGACTTCGTCCTCGTGTCCGATGACGCCGTGCGCCGGGCGTTCTGGACCCATGTGCAAGAAGAGCGCCGCGAGTTCGCCGCCTCGCTCGAGGGGGACCAAGCGGAACGGTTCGCCGGCATCAAGATCGACGGGATCCTCGAGGCCAGCCTGTCGGTGGTGGTCACCTACGACCCCGCCCGGGGTGCGCCCGGTGTCCTCGGTCGACACGCCATCGCCGATGCCGGGCTGTACTCGGTGTGCCTCGCCATCGAGAACATGTGGCTGGCGTGCACCGCCGAGGGGTGGGGGATGGGTTGGGTGTCGTTCTATCGAGAGTCGTTCCTGCGCGAGCTCCTCGGCATCCCCGACGGCATCCGACCCGTGGCGTGGTTGTGCGTCGGGCCGGTGGGCACCTTGCAGGACACCCCCGACCTCGAACGGGCCGGCTGGCGCACACGCCTACCCCTCGACGCCGCCCTCCATCTCGACCACTGGGATCACCATGAAGCCGATGTGCTCTCCGCCGCCGCCAGGAGCCGGGCCGTGGGTCCGGGCGTGGTCACCGGCGCCCCGTCCGAAAGGTCCGAACCATGAGCGACACGACCAGCGTGCCCGGCCAAGACGCCCCCCCCGACCCGCCGCCCGTCAACGCCGAGCCCACCGACCCTCCGCCCGCCAAAGCCGCTCCCGCCAAGACGACGCCCACGAAAGCGCCGCCTGCCAAGGCGGCTGCGGCGACGCCCGCCGCGGTGGCGGCCCCGGCCCCGACGCCGGGCCCGACGCCGGCCCCGACGCCGGCCCCCGGTCACTCGCCCCAGGCGCCGTTCACCTTGGCCATCGACATCGGGGGCACAGGCCTCAAAGCGTCGGTGCTCGACGCCACCGGCGCCATGGTGGCCGACCGGGTGGTGGTGAAGACCACTTATCCGTGCCCGCCGCAGAAGATGCTCGACGATCTCGCCGCGCTGGTGGCACCCCTGCCCCCCTCGGATCGGGTGTCGGCGGGGTTCCCCGGGATGGTCCGCAACGGGCTCGTCCTCTCGGCGCCGCACTTCGTGACCGAGCACGGGCCGGGCACCACCATCGACCCCAAGCTCGTGAAGGAGTGGGCCTCGTTCGACCTCGCCGGCGCGCTCACCAAGCGTCTGCGCAAGCCCACCCGGGTGGCCAACGACGCCGACATCCAGGGCGCGGCGGTGGTCAAGGGCCACGGCCTCGAGCTGGTGCTCACGCTGGGCACGGGGGTGGGGACCGCCTTCTTCTACGACGGGCGCCTCCTGCCGCACTTGGAGTTCGCCCACCATCCCTTCTTGAAGGGCGACACCTACAACGAGCAGATCGGCGACGCGGCGCGCAAGGACGTCGGCAATCAGCGTTGGAACAAGAGGGTGCGCAAGGCCGTCGCCACCTTCCGGGCCCTGTCGTTCTTCGACCATTGTTACGTCGGGGGCGGCAATGCCAAGAAGATCCACGGCACCCTGGGCGCCGATGTCTCGATCGTCGACAACACCGCCGGCATCCTGGGCGGGATCAGGCTATGGGACGAGTCGCACATCGGCGTGTAGCCCGGCGCGCCGTGACCCCGCGCCCCGGACCGTCGGCCGCCATGGCCCCGGGTGGTGACGCGCCGTGAGCGGGCTGCCCGGCCCGCGCCCCGAGCACCAAGAGATCGACAACGTGATCAGCCGGCGTCGCCGCCGGGCCATCCGCGGTCTGTTCGTCGTGGTCGTGGTGGTCCTGGTAGTGGCGTTCGTGATCCAGAACTCCCAACGGGTGACCGTGCACTTCTGGTTCTTCACGCACAAGGCGCGGCTCATCTGGGTGGTGCTGTCCTGCCTGGCGGCGGGCGTCGTGTTCGGGTACATCGCCGGCGTCCCCGGCCGTCGGGCCATGCGCCGACGCAAGAAGGCAGAGAAGGCCGCCCGCCGGTCCCGACTGCCGGGATAGGGGGCGACCGTGAAGGCCGTGACCATCGTCGACGGGGAGCTCGTGTGGAAAGAGCACCCCGACCCCGAGCCCGGTGACAGCGAAGTGGTGGTGGCGGTGCGCGCCGCGGGGATCAACAACGCCGATCTGATGCAGCGCCTCGGGTTCTATCCCGCCCCTCCCGGGTCGCCCCCCGACATCCCCGGCATGGAGCTCGCCGGCGAGGTCGTGGCCATCGGGCGACGGACCACGCGCTTCGCCCTCGGCGACCAGGTCATGGCCGTGGTGGGCGGAGGTGCGCAGGCCGAGCTGGCCGTGGTCGACGAACGGTGTGCCATGGCGGTGCCGTCCGAGACGACGTGGGCCGAGGCGGGCGGCTTTCCCGAGGCCTTCTCCACCGCCTACGACGCCCTGTTCACCCAGTGCGGGCTGGCGGTGGGCGAGCGCGTCCTCGTGACCGGCGCCGCGGGCGGGGTCGGGAGTGCCGGGGTGCAGCTGGCCGTGGCGGCCGGCGCCGGGTGCGTGGCCTCGGTGCGCCACGCCCAGCTGCGCGACGCCGTCGCCTCTTTGGGAGCCAGGGCCGCGGACCCCGACGAAGCGCTCGGTCTCGGGCCTTTCGACGTGGTCCTCGAGCTCGTGGGGGCGGCCAGCATCTCCGGGGTGCTCGGAGCCATGGCCGTCACCGGACGCATCGCAGTGATCGGTGTGGGCGGCGGGGCGCGCGCCGAGATCGACCTGCTCGGGCTCATGCAGCGGCGCCTGCGCATCAGCGGCTCCACGCTGCGGGCCCGCTCTCTCGTCGACAAGGCCGTCGTCGCCGGCGCCGTCGAGCACCACGTGGTGCCGCTGCTGCAGACCCGCCGGGTGCGGGTGGTGCTGGAGGCGACCATGCCCATGGACCAGGCCGCCCCGGCCTATGAGCGTTTCGCCCAGGGCGGCAAGTTGGGAAAGATTGTGCTCGTCCCGCCCCACTCCTAGACGGTGGGGGCCGGCTCCGCCCCGGCCTCGGCCGGCGACGCAGGGACGGCCGCCAACGCCGCCAACAGCAAGGTGATCTGCTCCGTGCTGTGCGCGGCCGACAGCGTGACGCGCAAGCGGGCGGTGCCGGGGGGCACGACGGGCGGCCCGATGGCGGGGACCCAGACGCCGTGGTCACGAAGCGCCGCTGACGCCCGCGCCGCCCGTTCGTCTGACCCCAACATGATGGGGATGATGGGGCTGCGGTGCCCCGGGGCCACGTGCTCGATGTGGGCGGCGAGCCTTCTGCGGAGGCGCTCGCCCTCGGTTGTCGACAGCAGTCGGAGCGCCGCCAAGGCGGCCGCGGCGTCGGGTGGGGTGGGGGCGGTGCTGAAGATGTAGGACTGGGCCCGGTTGACGAGGAGGTCGATGAAGGCCCGACGACCGGCCACGAAACCTCCGAGCGAACCGAGCATCTTCGACAGCGTGCCGACGTGGAGGACGTCGACGCCCTCGAGGTCTTCGGGGGCGTAGGGGGTGAACACGACGTGCGCCTCGTCGAGCACCAGCAGCGCGCCGTGCCGGCGGCACGCCGCCGCGATGTCCCGGACGGGCGCGATGTCGCCGTCCATGGAGAACACCACCTCGGTGACGACGAGGGCGGGCCCCGTCGCCTCGCGCAGCACCTCCTCGAGGTGCTCCACATCGCGGTGGCGGTAGACGGCGACCTCGGCGTGTGAGAGCCGCGCTCCGTCGATGATCGACGCGTGGTTGAGCTCGTCGGAACAGATACGCACCCCGTGGTCGCCGAAGGCGTCGAGGACTCCGAGGTTGGCCGCGAACCGGGTGGGGAACACCGCGGCGCGCTCGGTGGTCTTCCACGCCGCCAATTCGGCTTCGAGCTCCTCGTGGACGGGGCGGGTCCCGGTGAGGAGCCGACTGGCGCCCGCCCCCGTGCCCCAGTGGTCGAGCGCCTCGTGGGCGGCGGCGACCACGACCGGGTGCAGGGACAGGCCGAGATAGTCGTTCGAGGCGAACGCCACCACCTTCTGGCCCTCCTCGACGAGGACCCCCTCGAGGCCGCGGCCGTCGAAGGTGAGCGGTCCGCGCCACCGGCCCTCGGCCACCATGCGCCGGCGGCGTGCGTCGACCAGGGACGGCCACAGGCTGACCGTGTCGGACACAGTGCTCACGGCGCGCCATCCACCGGCACCGGCAGCTTCACCGTGCAGTCGGGCTTGCGACTGCGTGCCCCCCCGAGCGTCACTGGCCTGGAGTCTTCCTCCTGGCGTCGGTTCGGTCCAGCGCCGATCCGCCTGTGGCCCGGGCCTGGAACTTCAGACCTGCGAGCGACCCCGGTCCACGATGCCTTGGCGGCGCCGCTCGATGTCGTCGGGGTCCACGCCGCCCTTCTGGAACGCCGCCGCGCCGCGGGCTTCGGCGTCCCACGCCTCGGCGCCGGTCACCCGGCTGGTCTCTTCGTAGGTGGCGAGGATGGCGCGCACCGCCCGCCGATCGTTCGAGATGATGTCGGCCGCCATCCGGCGCGCCGTGGGGAGCAGTTCGTCATGGGCCACCACGTGATTGACGAGACCCCAGTCGAGCGCGGTCCGGGCGTCGACGAAGTTCCCCGTGGCGCTCATCTCCCGGGCGCGGCGGATGCCGACCGCCTGAGGGAGCAGCACCGTCAATCCCCACAGCGGGTGGACCCCGACCCGGGCGTGGGTGTCGGCGAACCGGGCCCGCTCCGAGGCGATGAGGAAGTCGCAGTTGAGCGCCAGCTCGAGACCCCCGGTGACCGCCACGCCGTTGACAGCACCGATGATCGGCTTGGACGTGGGGAGCATCGTGCCCTTCCGGCCCCGCTGGGCGGTCACGCTCCCGGGCGTGCTGCCGGTCGCGCCTTCGGTCGCACTTCCGGTCGGGGCGCGCTTGAGGGGTCCGCCGTCGGCGCCGAGCTCTTTCAGGTCGAGGCCCGCACAGAAGGCGGGATCGGCTCCGGTGAGGATGAGCACGTCGACGTCGTCGCGGCTCTCGGCCTCGGCCACGACGGCCGCCAGGGTGGCGAGGAGCTCACTCGACAAGGCGTTGCGCGCCTCGGGGCGGTTGAGTGTGACGGTGGCGACACCGTCGGCTACATCGAAGAGAGCGACGTCGGGCACAAGAAGAAGGGCGCGACTGTCGGCTCAGGTGGTGACGATGACGCTGGAGCCGTGACCGAAGAGCCCCTGGTTGGCGGTGACGCCCACCCGGGCCCCTTCGACCTGGCGGCCGGTGGCCTGGCCCCGCAGCTGCCACACCAGCTCGCACACCTGGGCGATGGCCTGGGCGGGGATGGCTTCTCCGAAGCTCGACAACCCGCCGCTCGGGTTCACCGGGATGCGGCCGCCGAGGGCGGTGTCGCCGTCACGCAGAAGCCGTTCCGCCTCGCCCTCCTTGCACAGGCCCACGTCCTCGTACCAATCGAGCTCGAGGGCGGTGGACAGGTCGTAGACCTCGGCCACGTCGACGTCCTCGGGGCCGATCCCCGCTTCCTCGTAGGCGGAGAAGGCGATGGAGCGGCGGAAGGCCGGTCCGCCCACCGCTCCCAGGGCCACGGCGGAGTCCGTGGCGAAGTTGGGCATCTCGATCACGGTCTGGGGGAAGCGGGGCGTGACCGTCGACACCGCCGGGATCGACACGGGGGTGGAGCCCCCGCCGTGGCGCCGGGCGTAGTCCATGCTCGACAAGACGATGGCGGCGCCCCCGTCGGAGGTGGCGCAGATCTCCATGAGGCGCAGGGGGTCGGCCACCATGGGCGAGCCCAGCACCTCCTCGGCGGTCACCTCCTTGCGGTAGCGGGCGTTGGGGTTGGCCGCCCCGGCGCGGGCGTTCTTGACCTTCACCGCCGCGAAGTCGTCCTCGGTGGCGCCGAAGAGCTCCATGCGCCGGCGCGCGTAGAGCGCGAAGTAGGTGGGGTTGGTGGCACCCATGAGATGGAAGCGCAGCCAGTCCGGGTCGTCGCGCCGCTCGCCGCCCACCGGGGCGAAGAACCCCTTGGGGGTGGTGTCGGCGCCGACCACGAGGGCGACGTCGCACAGCCCGGCCAGGATCTGGGCGCGTGCCGCCGCGATGGCGGTGGCGCCCGACGCGCAGGCCGCGTAGGCACTCGACACGCGTGCACCGGACCAGCCGAGCGCCTGGGCGAAGGTGGCTCCGGAGATGAACCCGGGGTAGCCGTTGCGGATGGTGTCGGCACCCGAGACGAACTGGACGTCGGACCACGTCACCCCGGCGTCCGACAGGGCGTGGCGCGCGGCGGCGAGCCCGTACTCGACGAAGTTGCGGCCCCACTTGCCCCAGGGGTGCATGCCCACCCCGAGCACGGCCACGCTGCGGTCCTCAGGCACCTGCGCCCCCCGATCCGGCCGTCACCGGCCGCCATTTCCACACCAGGTACTCGTGGTCGTCGTCCTCGTAGAGCACGTCCAGGACCAGCTCGACCTCGGTGCCCACCGAGAGGTCGTCCACCGTCACCTCGGGGACGACCTGACCCATCACCACCATCTTCTCCGCGGCCAGCTCCACCGCCGCGATGCAGAAGGGCACATAGGGATCTGCGGCGACATAGGGCACCGGCGGCGTGTAGCGGGCGTCGGTGTAGGACCACACCTTCCCTCGCCGGCTCAAGGGGACCTCGTCGAACTCGGTGCCCTCGCACTCGGGGTTGCCACAGAAGAAGGTCTGGCCGGGAAAGGCGTAGGTGCCGCAGGTGCGACACCGGCTGCCGAGCAGTGCCGGGGCGTCGCCGTCGGTGGTGAACCATCCCTCCACGGCGGGGACGCGGGACTTGGCGGTGGTCATCGTGGCAGTCTAACGCCCCGTCAGATCCGGCCCCGGGGCCGCTGCGGCGTATCGTGATCCATGGACCTCACCGTCGTCGACTCCTTCACCGATCGTCCCTTCGCCGGCAACCCCGCGGCGGTGACGGTGATGGACGCCTTTCCCGAGGAAGGGCGCATGCAGGCCATCGCCCGCGAGATGAACCTGTCGGAGACGGCCTTCGTCGTCCCCCGACCCGACGGCGATCACGATCTGCGCTGGTTCTCGCCCACCATCGAGATCGATCTGTGCGGCCATGCCACCTTGGCCGCCGCCTACGTGCTCGGCGGGGCCGGGACGTTCCACACCAGGAGCGGCGTCCTCGTGTGCTCCCGGGCCGATGACGGTTGGATCGAGATGGACTTCCCCGCCGATCCCACCACCCCCGAACCGGCTCCCCCGTCGCTCGCCGCCACGCTGGGCCTCGACGCCGGGACCGACGCCGCGCCGACGGTGCGCGCCTTCGCCCGGGCGCGCAGCGACCTGGTGGTGGAGCTGGCCCACGCGCAGACCGTCCGGGACGTGCGCCCCGACCTCGGGGCGGTGGCCGCGCTGGGGTCACGAGGGGTCATCGTCACCGCTCCCGGTGACCGGGACGGCATCGACTGCGTGTGTCGGATGTTCGCCCCCAACAGCGGCGTCGCCGAGGACCCCGTGACCGGCTCGGCCCACTGCACCCTGGCGGGGTACTGGGGCGAGCGGCTCGGTCGCCAGGAGCTGGTGGGCGAGCAGGTCTCGGCGCGCGGCGGGATCGTCCGCATGCGGCGCAACGGGGACCGCGTCGTGCTCGGCGGTCAGGCCGTCACGGTGTCCCGGGTGCAGCTCGTCGTCTGACCGGCTCAGCCGCTCGCCTTGCGCACGCCCTTGCGGTAGGCGGCGGGGAACAGGGCCCGCCCCACCGGCGCCAGCCGGGCGATCGGCGCCGCATCGATGTCCAGTTTGGGCCCGCCCATGCGGGCCAGGACGAGCCGGGACACCTGCTCCTCGGTGCGTCGCACCATGCGGGGAGGCATGGGCATGCCGTCCTCGACGGCACCCGACCCCATGGCGGTGGGCACCCAGCCCGGGTACAGGACGTGCAGGTGGACACCTTTTCCCTCCGTGTCGAAGGAGAGGCTTTCGGTGAAGGCGCTCAAAGCCGCCTTCGAGGCGCTGTAGGCCGCTTCGTGGGGGCTCGGGGCGCGCCCGCTGTCCGACGACACGTTGATGATCACCCCGTGGTGTCGTGCGAGCATTCCCGGTAAGACGGCCAAGGTGCCCGCCACCGCCGCGAAGTAATTGGTCTCCATCACTTCCCGGTGCACGGGGAGGCCGGGTTCGCCCTCCCCGCGCGGTGGTCCCATGCCGGCGTTGTTGACGAGCACGTCGATCCGTCCGTGGCTGGCTTCGATGTCACCCAGCACCGACACGAAACGGTCGGTGTCGCGCAGGTCGCAGGTGACCGCGGAGGAATCCGGAGACGTCCGCTGCATCTCCTGGGCCAGGCTGGTGAGGAGCTCCCGGCGTCGGGCGATCCCGATGACGATCGCCCTCTTGGCCGCCATGTCGAGGGAGAAGCGCCGTCCCAGACCCGACGACGCCCCGGTCACCACCACCACCGATCCGCGGATGTCCACCGTCGCCCTCCCGTCGCGCTCGTGCTCTGGGCACCGCCGGCGCCCGCGCCGGCCTGGCAACATTGCCCCATGGACGCCCCCCGCACCGCCCGCACCATGTGGAAGCTGTTCGAGCCGCTGCATGCCGTGACGTACTTCGCCGAGGAGTGCAGAGAGGAATACAGCAGCGCGGGCCTCAAGGGCTTCTGGATGGGCTACTTCGCGGGGCGATCCGCGCCCATGGGCCCGGTCGGCCCCGCCGTGGTCGACGCCACCTTCTTCAGCTTCAACCCCGAGCGTGTCGCCCGGGCCTTGCCCGACGCCTGGTCCTTCGCCTCGCCCGGCCGGGTTCTCGAGGCCCGGCTCACCGGGGTCGACCGCGCCCTGGGCCGGATCCTCGGGCCCGACGGGGTGGGCGCCGACATCGGCGCCATGGCCGGCGAGCTGGCCCGGGCCGCCGAATTGGCGATGGAGGCCGTCGAGGGGCTCAGCACCGACGGCCGGCCCCTGGCCGCCGCCAACGCCGCCTTGGACTGGCCCGAGGAGCCCCACCTGGCGCTGTGGCAGGCGACCACGGTGCTGCGCGAGCACCGGGGCGACGGGCACGTGACGGCGTTGGTGGCGGCGGGACTCGACGGTCGCCAGGCCCTCGTGACCATGGCCGCCACCGGGGCCGTTCCCCGCGCCGTGCTCCAGGCGGCCCGGGGTTGGGACGACGAGCAGTGGGACGCGTCGGCGGCCACGTTGATGGAGCGCGGCTGGCTCGACGAGGACGGGTCGCCCACCGTCACGGGATCCACCGCCCGTCAGGAGATCGAGGACCTCACCGATCTCCTCGCCGCCGAACCGTGGGAACGCCTGGGCGAGGAGGGCACCGAGGCGCTGCGTGCCGTGCTCGCCCCGCTGGCCAAGGCCATCGCCGCCACCGGTGCGGTCCCGGTGCCCAACCCGATCG
>Ga0187890_10002018_pt1 | contig 14263 bp, 14 predicted proteins | sample June2016WEW_21_1_FD_133005 | JGI IMG/M metagenome (GOLD analysis project Ga0187890, IMG submission 133005) | Peatland microbial communities from SPRUCE experiment site at the Marcell Experimental Forest, Minnesota, USA - June2016WEW_21_10 | ecosystem: Environmental > Terrestrial > Soil >... | reverse complement strand
CCTGAACTTGTTCAACCCAATTATTCAGGAGCAAATTTTTCGTGACACCGTTCCCTGGGTCGTGATCAGAGTCGGCAAGCAGGCTCCTCTTGGCGGCCGAGTCGACGCCGCTTCCCGCCTCCATGGACGATCGATGAGGCGAACGACGCCTGCTTCATAGTCCGCGAAAGCACCGGATAAGCGCTCGGCTATTTCTACTTCGAGGACGAGCGGGGCGGCTTTCCGTATCAGAGAGTATGGGGCGGCCCGTCAAGCAACCTAAGTTTGGCTGTTAGCGTCGCAATGCGTCTGTCCGCCTCGGCGCAGGTGAGGTTCGGCTTGTATGCATCTAGCTCATAGGCTTCTTTCGCAAGCCTCTTCAGTGTCGCTGCCTGCTCGGCTGTCATAGGCCCATCGTGAGTTATCATCACAGTCCACCCTGGGCCCAACGCACCCGCCGCAATCCGAATATCGACGACAAGAAGCCCTCAACCTATTCATGTAGTCAAAACGAGTCCACGGCCCACGGCTGAGTCAGCAATCGGCATCCGGCTCGCCCACCATGAGCGGCAAGGCGCTCGGACAAGGCGGCGAATAGGCGCCTCAGTTGGCGGCCTCAAATTCCGGCTACTATTCGAGGTATGACAGAGCGCCGCTTCCCACTACCTTGGACTATCGATGAGGCGAACGACGCCTGCTTCATCGCGAAGGATGCCACTGGGCAGGCGCTCGGCTCAATTTCGCCAACCTGATTATCGATACTGCGAAGAAAGGTGAGCGATCCGATCTGCTTGCGCGGCCTTGGCCAAACAAAACGCGCAGCCAAGAGACGTAATCCACCGTACAAGTGTCAATATCAGCGGGTTGGGAATTGAGCTAGATGCGGTTTGTGGACAGTCGATATTCGATCAACCTGTTCTGCGAAGGGGGCGAAGGCGCCGGCATCGAGCGGATGCTCGATCAATACTTGAACCTCACTATCGCACGGGCGGTGTTCAAGGCGAAAATAAAGGAATATCCCGGGCGCCTGATTATGCTGTGCGATCACGACGCGAAGGTGCTGGCGCGTAGCGACCGACCGGAAACGATACCGAAGTAGAACGACTCAACTCCTGCGTCTCGACGCGCCGCCGCGTGCAATGGAAGACCCCAGCCGCCGATAGTGCCGGTGCGGCGACCGGGGTCCGCGGCACGCGAAACATAAGGTACCATGCGCGGTCAGTTCGGTGCGTAGTTACGCAAATGAAGCGGGGGGAGACGATGGAGCAAAAACCTGCCGAAGTTGCAACCTGTCCTGAGTGCGGAGCCAGGGTGGAATTTACAGATGATGATCACAGACTGATCGACCCGGCTTCTCAATGCAAACGCCCGGAGGGATGGGCGCGTTGCGCAAACCTTCGATTTGCTCTCTCAAAGGCTCGTCAGACGCATCGTTGATGGACGGCCGTGAATGAACCGGCTCGGCCCTCGCGAGTTTTCTCTTGCTAGTAAACTGTCCAAAGCTGCGAACCCGCGAATACCTCACCGAAGCCGAGGTCGCGCGACTGATGAAGATGGCGATGGGCAACCGCCACGGCCATCGGACGCCACGATGGTCCTTGTGGCATACAGGCACGGTCTACGGGCGTCCGAACTGGTCGACCTTCGGTGGGCTCAGGTAGAGTTCGGGACGGCCGCCCTCCACGTCCGGCGCGTCAAGCAGGGCACACCCAGCACCCATCCGATCGTCGGGATGAGCTGCGGGTCCCTGCGGCGGCTCCAGCGCGAGCAGCAGTCGAAGTCGCCTTTCGTATTATGGCCGAGTTCATGAGCGTCCCATTGTGGAGACTAACCTGAGGGGGACTCTTTTACTGCATCGGCCAAAGCAGACTGCTCCTTCAGACGGTATCCACGTTGCTGCGCCTCCACGGGGTTGATCCCTAAGGCTTGCAAAGCCTTCGCATTGAATAGGAAGCGACCACTCTGCTCATCACGAACAAAGAGACTGATTTCCTCATCTGATTGCGTCACCATCATTCTCTCCCATACTGCATCAAAGCGTGGCGTTTGAAGCGACAAACCATTTAGGGGAGGTTAAGCTTCGTTCAAGGGCTGCAAGGCTCACGATGCTCGACGCGGAGCTGTTCCACAAGCCATGACCCTGAGTGGCAGGTACGAGACGCGCGCGACCAAGGAAAACGACAGCGGCTCAAACCGCGCGCTTGTGACCTCGCTCGCCAAAGGCCCCGTGCTGTCCCTTAGCGAGTCGTGGATGCGTTTTTCGCTCACACCGGGCAATTCGAAAACGAGTCACCGTCCCGCATTGAAGGCCGCTGTTCGTGCGATCGCCAAACAGACCCATTGCGCCGAAGGCGGTCGCAAAGAAAGCGAGAGAACGGCGGAGAGAGGGATCGCGGCACGGCAGCGCCGGTGCGCCAACGTATCGGTTCCGCAATCGGTGCCGAATTGTTGGTGAGATGCGGCTAAGTGCTGGTCGGAGTGGCAGGATTTGAACCTGCGACCCCCACGTCCCGAACGTGGTGCGCTACCAGATCGCGCTAGCGCCACTCCGCCTTGATCCGCTGTTGTCCGTCCACAATCGGTCTGTAAGGATGGGTCATGGTATGGGTGAGCGAACGACGCCCCCAGAGGAACATTGATAAATCAGCCGCTTAGTTCCGATGTTTGGCGGACTCCCTCTCCGCCAATCAATAAAATCAATGACTTAGCAGTCATATTTCAGTGGGTTCAGGGGGTATTTTCAGGGGGGCCCATCCTTGTCATTTGCGGTGGTCCAGCCTCCGCGCCGCACAGCGTCTATGGGCCGACGCATTCTCGACTTGCTCAACGATCGTGCCATGTCGGTGTCGTGGAATTTGCCCATCTCAGTGAAGCTGCCGGAGTCTTTGAGGGAGATTATCATTTGGGCATCGGGAAACATTGAGCAGGTTGAGAAAGAACTGCGAAATGCCGATCGCCAGTTTTTGGAGGCGAACCGAACGTTCTTGATTGTATTTGATGCGCTAGCCTGGGGCGAAACCCCGATCCTGGAGACCGCGCTACTTAGCGCACTCAGCAACATCGGGGTTGTAGAGTTTCGTATGGAATGGCGAATAAAACCCTCAACGCAGTTGTTTGAACCGGGGTGCTGTCGCACACCACCGCCTAGCTCGCGCCGCCAGCGCCGCGCCCCTCGCGCGCGCACACGAGGATTCGGCGCCATTGAGGTAAACGCTGGTTAAACCGCTGATCGTTCAATGTCGCCTGTTGGCGATGACCCCGTGGCTGAACCGCGCGGCCGGCGGCCGCAGCAGCATCAGCGGTCGCCGCGAAAGCCTGAGCGTCAGCGTGCGCCCCCAACCGAATTTAGCTAAGCGGCTCCCACCTTGGATGTGTAACGGCAAAACGAATTGCGGCCATGGATGAAATGTTGTTAGGACACTCATGGATGAAGTGTTGTTAGGACACTGTAGAGTAGTGCCGCGTCTTGCTATATCCCTCCGGTTGTGGTAGGGGTTCTCTCGGCTGGCCTGGACGATGGAGCTCGGGGACGGCGGCCAGCAGCCACAGCGCCGCCCAGTCGACAGTGCGACCTGCTGGGGCCGAAACAAGCAATAACAGGAAACAAGGCGAGTGCTAACCAATCGCCCTCGCAGATTAGGTTTTCAAGCGCAATACCGTCGAAGTGCGAGGGCAATTCAATTGCGCAATGAATATGCCATCGACCCGACGTACTGCGGTCCCATGAACGTAAAGCGCGGGCGCAGTCGCAGAGAACCGGCTTTTAGGGAACCGACTCCTACGGTCCCGTCGCGACAGCCATTTCTGGCAGATCGTCGCGACCTGACGGGCGTACCAGCTTATTCGTCGAAAGTTGCCCGTTATGCCATAGTAGGCATAGTGGCCCCGCATCATCGCGATCAGATGGGCGTGCTGCTCGGGGATGGACTGAGGAGTTTCAGAAACTGGATGCGGCATATCCGGGACCTTCCGGTGCAAACTAGTGGATTGACTCTAACATTTGTTTCCCCCGTTTAACAGCGGCGAGCACTCGATTTGGGTCGGCGGTCCATACGAAGGGTTTGGGATCAGCGTTTGTCTCTGCGACGAAGCGGTTGATGGCGACTTGCAGATCAACGACAGATCGAAACACGCCGCGCTTGAGGCGCTGGCGCGTGAGCTTGGCGAAGAAGCCTTCGATGGCGTTGAGCCATGATGCTGAGGTTGGGGTGAAGTGGAATGTCCAGCGGGATTGGCGCGCTAGCCATTGACGCACTTTCGGAGCTTGTGAGTCGCATAGTTGTCGACGATGGCGTGGATCACTTTTCCCATGGGGACCTGCTGCTCGATAGTGTTGAGGAAGTGGAAGTTATAAATAGCGCGCTTCGGACCGCACTTTACGTGAAGCTGACGCCCCCCCTTTGGTTGCCGGTGCAAACATCCAATATACTAAGGAGGCGAAAGCGAAAAAAGGCTCCGAAGTCATGATCATCCTGAAAAATCCGCAAAAATCTCCTTCAGCCGAGATAGCGCATATGAATGACTTGCTTGACGAGGCGCTAACAGAAACGTTTCCGGCCAGCGATCCGATCGCCATCAATGTTGAGCTTGAATCACCCGGACACGGAATAGCCATAACGCCCCGGGCTTCACACTCCGCTCTGAGGCACATTGCGCCGTGGACGCGGTAGCGGCGACGGGGGGCCACGGCGGGCCTGAACCTGGAGCCGACGCATGAGCAATCCATTCTCTCGCGTTACGACGCGAGTCGCCTATGGCGCTAGCCAGTTGCCACGCATCGCTTGGTATGTTGGGCACGGCCTCGCCGTACGCCGACTATCCGAGACGGCGCAGCGACGAGACAAAGCGCGGCCGCTTGCCCATACCAATTTGCGCGTGCCCGACCGCAAACGTCTCTACGCGGATATGGCCATTCTTCTCCAGCAGGACCTCGCCAATATTGAGGCCGGCCTTTACCCGATGCCCGCCGATCATGACGGATCGTTACTGACACTCCTGCATCGCTCGCGGCTTTTTTTCAATGATCTCCCCGCAATCCATCGGCGTCGCGAGAGCGGCTCGCACAACGATGTCCTAACCGAGGAGACGCGCGGGAAGCGGCCTCGCTACTATTTGCAGAATTTCCATTTCCAGACAGGCGGCTGGATGACGGACGATTCAGCGAGCCGATATGACACGCAGGTTGAGGTGCTCTTCAACGGAACTGCCAATGCGACGCGCCGGCAGGCCTTGCCTCAGCTCCATGAAGTCTTCGCCGGACGGGACCAGCGCAAATTGAGACTTCTCGACGTCGGCTGCGGGACAGGACGGTTTCTCGATTCTCTCAAACAGGTTTGGCCGCGGCTCCCGACCCTCGGGCTCGATATGTCTGAGCCATATGTGAAACATGCCAGGCATCACCTGAAACGCTGGTCGCGAATAAACCTCACAGTTGGAAACGCGGAGTCGCTGCCCGTGCCCGACGAAAGCCAGGACGCGGTGACAAGCATTTTTGTGTTCCACGAGTTACCGCCGAAGGTGCGTCGCATCGTTTTTCGCGAATGTGCCCGGGTGCTGAAGCCGGGCGGGCGTTTGGTCCTCGTAGATTCGCTCCAGCGCGGCGACCAGCCAGATTATGAAGGTCTTTTAGAACTCTTTCCGCAGAATTATCACGAGCCGTATTATAAGAGCTATACCAGGGAGGACTTTAGTGCTCTGGCCACCGGTTGCGGCCTGACGCACATCCGAGACGTTAAGGCCTTCGTCTCGAAGGTAATGGTCTTCGACAAGCCTCTCGAAACCCCAGGAGGTAATGGGCCATGCTCACTCGAACCGCAATCCGCAGCGATGCATTCCACCGCTCAGTCCGACCCACACGCAACGTCGCGCTGGCAACCAAAGTGTTTGACGGCGCGAGCGAGCGTAAGCCGCTCGGGCAATCGATTTATCTCATGGGGCGCCGCCATAACCTATCCGCGCAATGCAGAAATTTACGGCGAGAACAAGCTGGCCGAGTACCTTTACAAGGTGATCAGCGGCGCGGTGCGAACCTACAAGATTCTGAGCGACGGTCGCCGCCAGATCGGAGGATTTTACCTGCCTGGCGACATTTTCGGGCTCGAGTTCGCCGACGAGCACACCTTGTCGGCCGAGGCAATCGCCGACGTGAAGGTGCTGGTGATCAAGCGCAGCATGCTCACCGCGCTCGCTGCCCGCGATGTCGGAGTTGCCGGAGAGCTTTCTGCGCTTACTGGGTACGAGGTGCAGCGTATGCAAGAGCGCGTCCTGCTGCTCATCAAGACCGCGCGCCTGTCCGGCCAATGCCACTATGCCGGGACACCCGATAAATGCAGGGATCGCCGCCAATCCATAAGTGGCGCCGGCAGCTTAAGCCCTCAGCATCCGGGATTGCAGATCGAGCATCGCAGTCGCGAAGCCGTGGCTGTCGGCCATCATTTCGCGCATCATCGACAGCGGTGTCGCCCGCGAGGACTCCACTTCGCCGACGACGCTGCCGAAATCAAACGACAGTTCGGCGTCGAATTTGCGCGCCAGCTGCTGCATGCGCCGGTTCTCGGCGAGGCACGCCATATGCAGCATACGAAAGCCGCGGTTGCGGGCGGTGAGTAACGTGCGGCGCAGCAGCGCCGAGCCAACGCCGTGACTCTGCCACGGCTTCTCCACGCTGATGGCGGCTTCCGCCTGGTGCGGCAAACGAACGCCGAGTGGCCGCAGCTCAGCGGCGCCGCGCATCACGCCGTTGAGCAAAAAACCGTGCACGACGGTATCCAGAGAAATAGACAGATCGACGTAGCTGCGAATGAAATCGTCGGATACGCCGCCGCCAAACCGGCTGTGCCGGCTTTCAGGGTCAAGCCGCAGCACATGGTCGCGGTATTTGTCCGCTTCGCCGACCCACAGTTTGCGGATCACGCCGCCTTCGGGAAGAACGTCCTGCATCCTACGGATCTCCTGACATTGTCGTCAAAGACCCTCCCGATCGCGTCCTCCGCTCAAGTGAACGGCCGAGACGAACGTCTTTGCGCGTACGTCTCGAATCGAAACATCATGTTGTGCGGTGGCCGAAGTTTGGCAAGCGCAAGCATTGAGCAACATGCCTGCATTCCGTATACGCATGCCTAATAACTAGGTTTTTTGCGAGAATTATTCGCGTTTCCCGGCCTTCATTTGCTGCGCACGACACGTTGGTAGGACTCATTGATATGTGATGGATGCGATTATCCGTTTGAAACATTGATCAGGTTCAATGTCGCTGGCGCGTGATGGTGTCACACCCCGGATTGCGCCATAATTTGCGCACGCATTTTGTTCTACGCTATGGGTGGCTGGAGGGCCTCCAATGGAGGAGTTGCGTCGATGTGCGACTATAGCCTTCACAGTGTGGCGTCACGACCGGCGAAGGTTGGCGACAAGCTGACCACGCGGGACTTCGGTACCGGCACGCGTGGGTTCGCTGCTGCGGAAGATGCTTGGGTTGCTGTTTGCGTTCTGCCAGGGACCGAATTGGCGTTTGCCAAACCGGTCGAGTATGGACCGAGAGGTCTGTTGGGCTGGGATCGGAAGACGATCGATCACCGAACGGCGATTTTTCGGCAGATCAACAAAGAGCGTGTCTCAGCGCATCACGACGCGCTGGAATTTCCGGACGGACAGTTTGTCCTCCTAACCAGCCTGGCGGAAGATCAGGAGGCAGTGGTGCTTCAGTTGCCGGCGCAACCCATGACCGCGTCGGAGGATGAGGCGCAGAAGCGCGCTGCTTACGCTGACTGATCATACGTGCAGCTACGCCAAGGGATGGTAGGCCGCCTCGCGAGGCGGCCTACATATGCTGAATTCACGTCACGGATTTTGGAAGGTTGGGAGGCGTGCTGGGGCTTGGTTGAGCGGCGGATGGGCATTCTGTTTCTTAGGGGCGGCGAGCCGTCTCCTATCGCACCGATGGGGCACGGTTAAGTTGGACGACTGCAATCTTCCGGGTCAGAATAGTGAACGCGATCATCTTCGCCTTGCTTTCGAGCAGGGCCACAGCATCGGCCGCGCTGATCCACTCAAGCGGCTTTTCCGTTGGCAATGCGCATCGGCAGGTGCAAACCTAGACCCCATAAGCGACCGCGGTCCAAGAGTTCCGGGTCCCCCGAAAACAGGGAGATTTTGAAGAAAAACAGGGAGGCGATTGAGCACGAACGGGCAATCACTGAGAGGGATTAGGGACTTAGATGATTTCTGCAAAAGCAAATAACAGAGAGAAAACAGAGAGACGACTCTTTGGAAACAGGGGGCGTCCGCTGTTCCCGTTCTTGCCCGGCTTCGGATTCTTTTTGGATCCGGTGGCGCAGAGAGAGCCGGTTTGCTGTCGGGCGACATGAAGAATTGATACAACTGTGAATGCTACCCCGGGCGAGTGAGCGTAGCGGATCATGCTCCTGGCTCTAAGCAGCCGGACCGGGGCCGGCCTTTTGGTCTTCCGCGATCCTCACTTCCGATTCACCCGTTGGGTACGCCATGATTGGCCTCGATTCGCTGATCTCACGACAGCTGCGCGTGCGGGCCCGGCCGGATTTTGACCTTGTGGCCGTCGGTAAGATCGACGGGGGGATTGAGGATCACCTGGTCGCCGTCCTTGACGCCGGCGCTTACCTCGACGGTCGTACCGAAGTCGCGCACCACAGTTAGGGCGTGGATGCGCGCGATCCCGTCCTCGACAACAGCGACGCTGAGACCGTCCCGGTTGAAGATGATCGCCTCGGACGGGACGATTAGCGAAGGCGTCTTGCGCGGGATCTTCAGTTCGACGGTGCAATAGGTGCCCGGCGACAGGGCGTGGTCTGGATTGGGTACGTCGATCTCGGTCAGCAGCGTCCGGGTGCCCGGCTGTAGCGCGTCGGCGATGCGCGTCACCGTACCGGGAAAATCGCGAGCCGGCATCTCGGGCACACGCACCACCGCGTCGACTCCCGGGCTAAGGCCGAAGGCTTCGTCCTGCGGCACATAGAGCTTGATGCGGATCACGTCGCTGTGCATCAGGGTGAACAGGAACGTGCCGCTGGTCGCGTCCGCCTGCACCAGGGTGCCGATATCGACGTTGCGCTGCGTAATGACCCCATCGAACGGTGCGATCACGCTCTGGTAGGCTTTCTGCTGATTCAATACCCGCAACTGCGCCTCTTGCGCCGTGATGTTCGCCTCGGCGACCGCGACCGCGGCTTCTTGTGCCTGGAGAGTCAGGCGATCGGTATCACCTTGTTGCGGGGTGACCCAACCTTTTTGGACGAGAGGGTTGTCGCGGTCCCAGGTGACCTGGGCGAGGTCGCGATTGGCCTTCGCCTGTTGCAGCGTGGCCTTCGTCTGAGCCAGGGTCGCCTCCGCCTGCGCGATCTGATGCTCGAGCTCCGGGGCGGTGATCTCCACGAGCAGCTGCCCAGCCTTAACGTGGCTGCCGATATCGACGTCGCGCCGGGAGATATAGCCGCTCGCCCGGGCGTAGATATTCGCCTGCTCGAATGCTTCGGTGGTGCCGGGCCAAGTCACTGCTATGGTGCCGTCGCTCGCACGCACCGGCGCGGTCCGTACGCTTGGGATGAAGTCGCGGCGCTGCGCTGCCGTAGCCATCACTTGCGCGTGCAGCCTGTAGTGCTGCCAAACGCCGATCCCTAATGCCGCGCACAGCAGCAGCAACACGCCGGCCGCCAGACGCTGCCCTCCGCTAAGTCGCCTCGCCTTGGTTGAGGCACGGCAGGGCTCGGTCGCGGGGCGGTCGGGCCCGTGGTCGCTCGGCTCTTCGCGCAACGGGACGCCAGCATCCGGTGCCGGAGGCTGCTGGATGTCATTCATTGCGGGTCCTCCGCGAAAACGCCATGCGCGGGCTTACCGTCGTTGCCCTTGCGCAGCAGGGCAAACAGATACCGCACCACAAGCAGTGTGGTTGGTATTGCAAAGAGCAGGCCGCCGATCACTGGGATGTCGATCTCGGGAAGATATCGGTCGGCATCGACAGGATGGCCGTCGTGCTGAGGAACAGGACGAGCGCGGCGAGCACGTGGAAGGTGTGCGGCAGCCTCAGAGCAAACCGAACAATACCCATGATGGTCGACCTGCGAGACTCGATTCTCGACCCGTCAATTTCTTCTAGACGTTCTCCTTCACTTAGGCGGCGAGCTTCGGCCAGCAGCGAGTCATCGTTTGACTGGCGCGGTGAAGACCAGAAAAATAGCCGAACTCGCGCCCTCACTGATCAATAGGGATCGGCACGTCCCTCGCGGCATGTCGGTCCATATGGCGATTCCGTTATGGGATACCCAGCCTTTGAACAACACTTGAGTCTATGGTCGGTTTCACCTGTTCGTGACCATTCCCTCGGCGGCGATAATGGTGAGGTTTGGCGATTGGCTGAGTTCACGCGGGCGTTACGTATCGCACGAGCCGTACGTATGTCTGGGTTTCGTGGCGCTATGGTCAAGTGGGACATGTCAGCGGCTTCGCATCTGAGCATGACGCACAGCAGGGGATTGAAGAGAAATCGGAGGCGTGGCTTCGAGGCAGGAAGGGCGCAAGAAGCGGCGCGTAATCGGTAGGTTAGTTCTTCGGCTTGGTCACCCCCATCGATGTTTTGATCGCGACATCGGCAAGTTCCGTGGTCTGTTCTGCGATTGCTTGTAATTGCGTCTTCACCAACTCGGCTTGGAGCTGCATCACTTCCTGCACGTTCTTGGCATGCACGAACTTCTAAGCGTACTCGAAGCAAGTCGCGACATTGCGTTCAGCAAATGTCCTCACCTTGCTATGCACCTCCTTCGAACCCGCTTGGGCTACCGCGACTTGCGCCTCAAAGGAGATGGTAACCTTCTGAGAGGCCGCGACGAAGTTGTCGAAGGCCTGTTTGGCCTCGTCCACACTTTTCTCGGCGAGTTGCCGGGCCTCAATCGGGATTTCGAAGTTCGATATAGTGTCCTTTGCCACGGCCACCCCCTTCTGATGTTCAGCGACCCATTCCTTAGAGACGACCATACACTGGGCCTTTCTTGTTGACGGCAACGCGCGGCCGACCTGAAAACCGACCCCCGCAGGTGGCCAGTGAAAAACGAGCCCATTGGAAGGCCGCGGGTCAGTTATTTTAGGACGCTAGCATGTTGGTACCAGTCCGTTGCGGTGAAAGTCGCCGTCCGGTGGGCCATCGATCGAATTACTGACGGATGTAATCGCGTAGCGCTTCGGTTTCGTGTTCTATCTCCTCGACGCGGTTCTTGACCACATCGCCAATCGACACGATACCGATGAGCCTTTCCTGCTGCACCACCGGCATATGGCGGAATTTTCCCGTTGTCATTCGACCCATCAAGTCCTCGATGGTGTCGTCTTCCGAGCAGGTCTTGACGTCGCGCGTCATGACCTGACCGACCGGTTCGTGCAGCGCTGTCGGCCCATGCTCGGCGAGCGCGCGCACAATATCGCGCTACCACAGGATGCCGACAATGCGGTGATCGGCACCGAGGATGACAACCGCACCGATGCGTCGCTCGGCCAGCAGCTGTACTGCTGTCGGCAAGATCAGCGTTCGGCTCGATTCTGACGACGTTGCCGCTCTTGCCGAGCAAAATGTTCTTGACGATCATTGCAACCTCCCTGGTTCGGCCGCAGACGGCCAAGCCGCCCCCTGTTTGCAAAGAGTCGTCTCCCTGTTTTCTCTCTGTTATTTCTTTTGGAGAAATTATCTAAGTCCCTAATCCCTCTCGGTGATTGCCCGTTCGTGCTCAATCGCCTCCCTGTTTTTCTTGAAAATCTCCCTGTTTGCGGGAAAAAACAGGGACCATGGGCCCTGGGCTGCTTTCGCGCCAGGGCGACCTGATGGTACGACCAGGTGCTGGCGTTCTTCGAGGCGCTGCCACCTTGCCTTGGGTATTCCGGCCACAGCCGCTTCCAAAATCTCCTGCACTTCAAAATGTGACGCCATCGGTAAAATCCGCAAGCGGTAAGGGCCTAGCAATGGTCGACTTTATCGCGGCCATATCCGATGGACAAAGGGCGATGGCACTGGACGCGGCGGAACATCACTATCTGCAAACGGTGCAAAATTTGGGTCGTACAGAAGGGCCTCCCCGGATGTGGGTTTCCGCCTTTATGTCTCATTTAAATTATAACAAGGGGACCTCGAATAATTGCCACCGATCGTCAGGCGCCCCGAATTTACCCACGAATGATTCGGCTTTGTTCTCGCTTCGATTCTGTGCTGTTCACCCCAAAGATGTCCGCGATTCCCAGCTACGGCAATTATTCGAGGTCCCCACAAGTACAAGCGGTGGAAATCCGCACCTTGCTCGACTAGTATCCGCGCCCGGATTCGGCAACGGTGCCAGATCGCGGGGGATGCCGATCCGCGCAGCAGCGTTAAGGAACCGCCAAAGGATCGGCGGGATGCTGCGAGCAAGAGGAGTCGATGAAACTTACCGACATTTCGGTCCCCGACTATTTCCACAAGGTGGTGGATTGTCAGTGGGCCTGTCCGGCGCACACGCCGGTCCCCGAATACATCCGTTTGATCGCGGCAGGCCGCTACAGCGACGCCTACATGGTCAATTGGGAATCGAACGTGTTTCCCGGCATTTTGGGACGCACATGCGACCGCCCGTGCGAGCCGGCCTGCCGGCGCGTCCGGGTCGAGAAGGAGCCGGTCGCGATCTGCCGACTAAAGCGCGTCGCCGCCGACTTCAAGGACGACATTCGCGCCCGCCTGCCCAAGCCGGCCGCGACCAAGAACGGCAAGCGCATCGCCCTCGTCGGCGGCGGCCCGGCCTCGCTCACGGTGGCGCGCAACCTCGCCCCGATGGGTTACGACTGCGTCGTGTTCGACCAGGACCCGGCGGCCGGCGGCATGATGCGGACGCAGATTCCGAAATTCCGCCTGCCGGAAAGCGTGATCGACGAGGAATGCAACTACATTCTCGATCTCGGCATCGCCTTTGTCGGCGGCAAGCGCATCGACAGCATGAAGGCGCTGCTGGCCGAAGGGTTTGACGCGATTTTCGTCGGCTGCGGCGCGCCGCGTGGCCGCGATCTCGATATCCCCGGCCGCAAGGAAGCGGCCAAGAACGTCCATACCGGCATCGACTGGCTCTCCAGCGTCTCCTTCGGCCACATCGATAAGATCGGCAAGCGTGTCATCGTGCTCGGCGGCGGCAACACCGCCATGGATTGCTGCCGCTCGTCGCGCCGGCTCGGCGGCGAGGACGTCAAGGTCGTCGTGCGCTCCGGCTTCGAGGAGATGAAGGCGTCCCCCTGGGAAAAGGAGGACGCGATGCACGAGGACATCCCTATTTTCAATTATCTGGTGCCGAAAGGGTTCACGCACGAGAACGGCAAGCTGACCGGCGTCACCTTCGGGAAGGTCAAGGCGGTGCGCGACGCCAAAGGCCGCCGCGATCTCGTGCCGACCGGCGAGCCGGACCAGCACTTTGCCTGCGACGACGTGCTGGTCGCCGTCGGCCAGGAGAACGCGTTTCCCTGGATCGAGCGCGATTGCGGCATCGAATTCGACAAGTGGAACATGCCCAAGGTCGACGCCAGGACCATGGCCTCGACGCATCCCAAGGCGTTCTTCGGCGGCGACGCCGCGTTCGGGCCAAAGAACATCATCTGGGCGGTCGCGCACGGCCACGAGGCGGCGACCTCGATCGACAAGTTCTGCCGCGGCGAGGACGTCAACGTCCGGCCGGCGCCGCAGATGACCGTCACCAGCCAGAAGATGGGCATCCATGAGTGGAGCTACGACAACGAGATCACGCTCGACCGGCGCTACCGAGTGCCGCATCGCGAGAAGGTCGTGGCGCTGCGCGACATCAAGGCCGAGGTCGAGCTCGGCTACGACGTCGAGCTGGCGTTGAAGGAGGCCGATCGCTGCCTCAATTGCGACGTGCAGACCGTGTTCACCGGGCAGCTCTGCATCGAATGCGACGCCTGCGTCGATATCTGCCCGATGGACTGCATCACCTTTACGCCGAACGGCGAGGAAGCCGACCTGCGCACGCGGCTGAAGGCTCCGGCCAAGAACCGCGCCCAGGACCTCTACGTCGCCGACGACCTGAAAACCGGCCGCGTCATGGTCAAGGACGAGGACGTCTGCCTGCACTGCGGGCTGTGCGCCGAACGCTGCCCCACCGGCGCGTGGGACATGCAGAAATATCTCATCGATATGACTCACGCAGAACAAGCATGCCGATCCAAAGCGTAAACGACTTCGTCGTCCGATTTGCCAACGTCAACGGTTCCGGCTCGGCGAGCGCCAACGAGCTGT
>Ga0187890_10002017_pt1 | contig 14264 bp, 16 predicted proteins | sample June2016WEW_21_1_FD_133005 | JGI IMG/M metagenome (GOLD analysis project Ga0187890, IMG submission 133005) | Peatland microbial communities from SPRUCE experiment site at the Marcell Experimental Forest, Minnesota, USA - June2016WEW_21_10 | ecosystem: Environmental > Terrestrial > Soil >... | reverse complement strand
GTATGTCCGGTGCCGCCGACCCGATGCTGGAAATGGAAGCGTGGCACAAACGATGGACGGTGGCGGAGTGGAAGGCGCATCTGACGGCCGGAGAGTCGGCGATCGATATTGACGCACTGCGCCAGTGCACGCACACCGGCCGACCGCTTGGAACAACTGAATTCGTCGCTCAGCTCGAACAGGCGACCTCGCGCCCGCTGGCTCCGCGCAAGGGAGGACGGCCCAAAAAGCCCGCCGCCCATGCCGCACAGGATGGTTTTGCATTTGTTGCCTGAGGAAATCGGGGAACGTCCCGTCTGTCCCCAGGTTTTCCCCAGGTTTTCCCCGTCACGGTGTCCGGCTGGCTTAACCAACCCTTCGCTGACAACGATACAATTTGGGTTACAGGATGGTTTTGCATTTGTTGCCTGAGAAAATCGGGGAACGTCCCGTCTGTCCCCGGGTTTTGGCTTAAACCAGCGGGCCGCCTGCGGGCGGCCCGATTTGTTTTGTATTTCGAGGGGCGGGACACATTAAGAGCGCGAGCTGCCGGCAGCATCGTGCCCACCCGTCGAAAACCGCGACGGGTGGGGCAGCCACAGTCGTGGTGGTGCAAAGGTGGGCCAGCCCCCGCTGATAGAGATCCTTCGACTGCGCATGACGTCCACTTCGTGGACGTTATGCTTCGCTCTGGATGACAGGGGTTATTGGGGCTCTCGGAATTCGATCTCCGGGTCGCAGCCTTCTGGATAGGGTTCCTCTGGATAATCTTCTTCCGGGTAATCGGGGTCGATGCAGGCGTGGATGGTGATGGGGGGATTGGGGAGCGGGGGATCGAGTAAGGACCAGGCTTCGCGATATTTTTCCAGGCGCATGCGTTTGGCTTGGCGGTGGGGATAGAAGCGGAGCATGGGTTGGGGAGTGCAGACTTCGACGGGGATGATGTACCAGATGTCGAGGGGGACGACGTGGGCGGCGATGAAGTCGATGTCGCGTTTGGTGTAGACGGCGCGGCGTTTGCCGACGGTGTAGGTGGCGCGGGTTTCGTAGGCGCCGGCGCGGAGGCAGTCGGTGCACTTGATCTGGACGCGGAAGAGGTGGACTTGCGGCTGGGGACGGTTGTCGAGGATGAAGTCGTAGCGCTCGCTGTCTCCCCAGGGCTTGGAGATGGCGAAGCGGCGCTGGCTGGCCTGGTAGAGGAAAGCGGCTTCGGAACGCTCTCCGGTGCGCTTGGGGTTGGGGCGGTTGGGGTTGTCGGGGCGGGAACGCGAGTTGAACATGGGAACTCCTGAGAGTGAAGCTGATTCTGAAGGAACGAAAAGGCGGAGCTTGCGGGCTCCGCCTGAACTGCGACATTGAGATAATTTCCTATAGCTATTATAGCATTGGGGGTCAAGCGCTATAGGGAGAGGGATCCGGGCGGCAGTCGTTGCGCCGATAGGGATCCTTCGACTGCGCAAGACACCCACTTCGTGGGCGTCATGCTTCGCTCTGGATGACAGAGCATCCAGCTGAGGCGTCGCGCTACGCAAGGGATTTACGCGCGTCCATGCGGCTTCGCTCAGGGTGGGTTTGCTACAATCACCTTATTATGGGGCTGCAAACGTCATTTGCGGATGTGCCGACGGCGATCGAGGAGATCCGCGCGGGGCGGATGATTGTGGTCGTGGACGACGAGGATCGCGAGAACGAAGGCGATATCACGCTGGCGGCGGAGAAGGTGACTCCGGAAGCGATCAACTTCATGGCCAAGTATGGGCGCGGGCTGGTGTGCCTGGCGATGACGGAGGAGCGGCTGGATCATCTGCGGCTGGGGCCGATGAGCGCGGAGAATACTTCGCAATATGGGACGGCGTTTTGCGAGGCGATTGATGCGCGGGCGGGAGTGACGACGGGGATATCGGCATTCGACCGGGCGAGGACGATTCAGGTGGCGATTGATCCGGCGACGAAGGCAACGGATTTGGCGCGGCCGGGGCATGTGTTTCCGCTGCGCGCACGAAAGGGCGGGGTGCTGGTGCGGGCGGGGCAGACGGAAGCGTCGGTGGACCTGGCGCGGCTGGCGGGATTGATTCCGGCAGGAATTATTTGCGAGATCATGAAGGACGACGGGACGATGGCGCGGGTTCCGGACCTGATGGAGTTCTGCGGGCAGCATGGGATGAAGATGCTGACGGTGGCGGAGCTGATTCGGTATCGCATGGCGCATGAGAGGTATGTGCATCGGGTGGGCGAGGCGCTGGTGGAAACGCGGTTTGGAGAATTTCGGCTGATTGCTTATGAGAGCGAAGTGGATGGTGGAGAGTCGCATGTGGCGTTGATTCGCGGCGACGTGGAAAATAGCGAGTCCGCGGTGCTGGTGCGCATGCATGCGCATTGCCTGATGGGCGACGTGTTTGGGGCGACGGGGTGCGAGTGTCATGCGACGCTGGAAGGGTCGTTGCGGCGGATTGCGCAGGAGGGACGCGGAGCGCTGATCTATCTGCATCAGACGTCGCAGGGATTTTCGGTGGAGAAAGTTGGGGAGCGCAGCGGGCTTACGTTTCACAAGGGGCGAAAGCTGCCGGCGCTGCTGGACAACGAGCGGCAGACGCAGCGGGAAATTGGAATTGGGGCGCAGATTTTGTCGGATTTGAATTTGCGGAGGATTCGGCTGCTGACGAATCGTCCGAAACGGGTGGCAGCGCTGGAAGGGTTTGGGATTGAGATTGTGGATCAGGTTCCGGTGGAGTTGAGCGGAGTGCGGGCGGGAAAGAGTTGAGGGTGGCCGGGTTTGATTTCTAGGTGGCGAGAAACAGCGGGTTCCTCCACTCCGCATTCCGTTGCCTACGGCAACGAAATGCTCCGGTCGGAATGACAGTTTGATATTCCCTACAGGAACGGAATGCTCCGGTCGGAATGACAGTTGATATGGGATGAACCGTTCGCTAGAACGGTTTGCGGACGACGACTTCGCTCTCGCGAATGAAAAACTGGGCGGAACATTGCTCGGAGCCGCAGATTACGGGGATGAGGCCGCTGATTTGGCGGCGGGTGATGAGGCCCAGCATGCCGCAGGATGGGCAGGCGAGCACGGCCCAGTAGGGGTCTTCTTTTTCGCCGACTTCGCCGGCGTTCTCGAGCACAAAGACGGTTCCGGGCTGCATCTGTTCCGGGATCCACTCATTGAGGATGTCCAGTTCGGCGACCATGTGTTCCCCCTTGTGAAGCGCTTTCTGAACGCAACCTTTGTGCCTAAGAAACCTTTCTAGCACGCCGACGCTGAATCGACGATGTTACGGAGGTACTCGCTTTCCTTGCGATGACATCGGCGCGCACCTGGCGGACCGCGTCGCTGAGGCAAATTCCCAAAATGGGCTGGCTGGAATTTCGCAGAATGTCGACGATTTGGCGGGCCGAAGTTTCGAGATAGAGATGGGTGCCGTCGGTGAGCAGGTGAACGTCGGAGTTGCGGCCGACGATTTCGGCGAGGCCTTTGCCGAGCTCGCGCTCGAGGTAACGCATGACCTTGCGGACTCCCTGCAGAGAAAAACCTTTGCGGCGGAGCTCGCAGATGACGGCGATTTCGGTAAGGTTTTCGATGGAATAAAGACGGCGATGGCCCTGACGCTGGGGCTTGACGACTCCGCGCTCGTCCCACCACTGGAGCTGGCGGGCGGTGATGCCGGTTAAGGCGATTACGTCGTGTGATAGAAAGCTATCTTGCATTCTTACCCGTTTCTGTTTGAAACAATCTGCGTGCTCAATGTTTCAAACATTTTAGACATGAGTGGGTGGGTGTCAACGAAGAATCGGCGGGGAGGGGGTAACTAGAAGAGTGCGGGGAGGGGATTTAGTAATTTGGTAATTTTGTAATTGGGTAATTTGAAAAGCTGAAGGCCAAAGAGCTTCACCACAGTCGGACAGCCGGGTAGGCGCGGGCAAACACCAGGTCCCTCGCTGCGCTCGGGATGACAATCTGTTCTGGTTTACGCTGGCCTGCCGCCGCCTACGAAGTGGACGATTTCGAGGCGGTCGCCGTCTTTCAGCAGGGTTTCGGGCCAGCGGTCGCGGGGGACGATGGCGCGGTTGAGTTCGACGGCGACGCGGTCGGACTGCATGGCGAGGGATTCGATCAGGGCTGCGAGGGTGAATGGGGCGGGAGGCGCGGGGTCTGGGAAGGTGCGGGGTTCGTCGTTGATGTGGAGGTTCATGGGACGCGGGATGCCGCATGAAATCGGCTTAGATCAGTTTAGCAGTTGCCTTCCCACTTCTCGCGCAAAGGGCGCGCGAGAAATGGGGCACCCGGCATTCTCTCATGAGCCGCGCTACGCAGATCGATGATTACTCGGTTTTGCGGAGGGCGAATTTGCGGGTGGCGGTGCGGCCTTCGTGGGTGGCTTGGACGAGGACGGAGGAGTCGGACAGGACGGACTCTTCGACTTCGATGGAGATGCCGGCGCTGCCGGCGGCATCGGTGACGGCTTGGGTATAGAAAGGCGCGGCGTCGGGACGAGCGAAACGGAAGATGAGGCGAGCCCCGGGGACGGCGGCGCCGGATTCGGTGACGCGGAGTTGCATGGTCAGGCTGCGATCGGCGAGGACGGAGGCGGCGTTCACCCATTCGACTTCCAACTGCTTGATGGTGGCCAGAACTTCGGATTCGGCGTGGTCGAGGACGGCCTCTAGCTTGCCTTCGCGAATGGCTTCCAGGACCAGGCGATGCTGGTCGCGGAGTTGCTGCTCTTTTTGGGGATCGCCGAAACCGGCCTGGGTGGCGGAGGTGGCATAGGAGACCGCCTTCTTGCCGACGCAGCGGCCGCGGACGAAGACCTGGGTCTGGAGCAGTTTTTCGCTCTCGCGGGCCTCACTTTGCACGTGGTAAATGGTGTCGCCGTGCTTGACGTCGGTATTGAAGCCAAAAATCATTTTGTAATTTGGTAATTTTGTAATTTGGTAAATTAACCAGCTCGTCGCGCTGTGTGCTGAGACGCTGTGAAAATCGCACTCGGTTCACGCGCTTCTTTCAAAATGTCTTCGCAACGCTTAACGGGCACGATTTCACAGTCTGACAGCATTTCCAGCCAGAAGACAGTTTCGTCCGCCTCCTCTACCACCAGTCCGATTTTAGCAATCCACTCGGCACGCGATCTTCCTCTGCATGCAGCTCGATAGTTCGCCGCGACCGACGTGCCACAACGAAGCAACTGCTTGCCCACAACCTGCGCGTCGGCTGTGTGGGGCAGCGAGCGGTAAAATCTAACAATCCGAATTGCAAAGGTCTTCGTCCGGTCACGCAAATCCTCGGGTGTCGACATGGGAGAAGTCTAATCTTGTAATTTGGTAATTTAGTAATTTGAAAAACCTGGACACCCTGAGCTTACAACGTTTGGGCGGGTATCTGGGTTCGAATTTCAATCACCCGATTACGCGATCAGACGGTTGCTGAATTTTTCCTTTCCCGAATCTGCAAAATGACGCGTCCTTCCCTTGACACTGTTGCGCACCAGCCCCTAATCTAGAATGTTTAATCAGTGCTGGCGCGAATTATATATATCCCATCCTATGCCCGACAATTATTTCGCTGGCTACCTGCCGTTTCTGATCCACATTCTGCTGGCGGGCGGGATTGCGACTGCCATTATTGTGCTTTCCTGGCTGATCGGGCAGCGAAAACCGACGCGGGCCAAGATGTCGGCGTATGAGTGCGGGATGACGCCGGTGGGCGACTCGCGAGGGCGCTTCTCGGTGCAGTTCTACATGGTAGCTATGCTGTTCATTCTGTTCGACGTAGAGGCGGTTTTCCTGTATCCCTGGGCGGTAATTCTGCGCGATCTGAAGCATTTCGGGCTGTGGGAGATGCTGGTGTACATCGGGATTGTTCTGGTGGGCTTCTTCTATATATGGAAGAAGGGCGTGCTGGAATGGGGCCCGGCGAAGGCGCGGAGGGGGGAACTCTGATGCCTTTGGCGCCCGCGATCACGGATGTGGAGGAACTGAAGGGTCATCCGGCGGTGGCTTGTCTGCTGGCGTGGAATGCGGCGGCGGTGACGGGAGTGAAGTTCGATCGGGAAGAGATGACGATCTGGGTTGATCGGGCAAACATTCGCGAGGCGTGCGCGATTCTGCGGGACGATGCGGAATGCGTGTTCAATTTCCTTTCCGACGTGACTTGTGTGGACTGGTATCCGGCGGAGCCCAGGTTTGAAGTGGTCTACCACCTGCTTTCGATTCCCAAGAAAGAACGGGTACGGCTGAAAGTGCGGCTGGATAGTGCGAGTCCGGCGGTGGAGTCGCTGACCTCGATTTGGCCGGGGGCGAATTATTTCGAGCGCGAAGTGTTTGACCTGTTCGGCATTCGGTTTAACGGGCATCCTTATATGAGGCGCATTCTGATGCCGGAGGATTGGGAAGGCCATCCTTTGCGGAAAGATTATCCGGTGGAGGGCTACCGCTAGTTCGCTATGGCCCATCTAGCTCCCACGCCTGTTCTTGAGCCCGGCCAGGATCGGACCATGATCCTGAACATGGGGCCGCAGCATCCGTCGACGCACGGGGTGCTGCGGGTTCTGCTGGAGATCGATGGCGAAACCATTGTGCGGATCATGCCGGATATCGGCTTTCTGCATACGGGGATCGAGAAGACCTGCGAGGCCAAGTTTTATCAGCAAGTGGTGCCGCTGACCGACCGCATCGACTACCTGTGTCCGATGACCAACAATCTGTGCTACGTGCTGGCGGTGGAAAAGCTGCTGGGGCTGGAGATTCCGCCGAAGGCGCAGTGGATGCGGGTGCTGATGAACGAGTTGACGAGGATCAACTCACACCTGGTGTGGCTGGGCACGCATGCGATGGATATTGGCGCGCTGACGGTGTTTTTGTATTGCTTCCGGGAGCGCGAAGAAGTGCTGAAGATGTTCGAGATGGTGAGTGGACAGCGCATGATGACCTCGTACTTTCGAGTGGGAGGGATTGCGCTGGAGCCGCCGCTGGGATTCTTTGAGAGGGTGCGGGAGTTTGCGGGACGCTTTCCGGAGAAGGTGGATGAATACGAAAACCTGCTCACGGGAAATCCGATCTTTCTGATGCGCACCAAGGGCGTGGCCAAGCTAAGCGCGGAAGATGCGATTGCGTTGGGCGCGACTGGGCCGACGCTGCGCGGGAGTGGAGTGGACATCGACCTGCGGCGGGATATGCCGTACTCGGGCTATGAGAACTTTAAGTTCAAGGTTCCGGTGGCGCAGGAAGGCGACGTTTTCGCGCGGTATATGTGCCGCGTGCTGGAGTTGCGGGAGTCGATTGAGATCGTGAAGCAGGCGCTGGATGGTATGCCGGAGGGAGCGATCAAGGCGGACGCTCCGGGCATTGTGCTGCCCGACCGGGAGAAGATGAAGACGCAGATGGAAGCGCTCATCTACCACTTCAAGATTATTACGGAAGGCTTTGCGGTGCCGGCGGGCGAGGTGTATCAGGCGGTGGAATCGCCGCGCGGCGAGATGGGCTACTACATCGTGAGCGATGGGACGGCGAAGCCTTATCGAGTGCACATGCGGGCCGCGTGCTTCGCGAATCTGCAGACGTTGGCCAAGATGTGCGAAGGCGGGCTGATTGCAGATGTGGTTGCGGCTATCGGATCGATTGATATCGTGCTGGGAGAGATCGACCGGTGAGGAATTTGTAATTTTGTAATCGGGTAATTTGTAAATTGAAAAGCGGGCGGTGATCAGATGTCCACCGGGCCCCAAGAATTGCGTGATCGAACGAAGGCTTTTGCTGTTCGAATCGTGAGGCTTTATCGATCGCTGCCACACACCGCCGACTCGCAGGTGGTCGGCAAACAGTTGTTGCGCTGCGGCACCGCGGTTGCGGCAAATTATCGAGCAGCTTGTCGAGGACGTTCGCGCGCAGAATGGCTTGCCAAGATCGGTTTGGTGGTGGAAGAAGCGGATGAGACGGTGTTTTGGCTGGAAATGCTTTCGGACTGCGATATCGTGAAGGGTGAGGGCTGCAAGGATATTTTGAAGGAAGCGCATGAGTTGAGTGCGATTTTTACCGCGTCCCAGCACACGGCGCGGAAGGCAAGTTGAATTACAAATTACCGATTACCAAATTACAAATGAGATTTTCGGACGAATTCGAGGCGCGGTTTGCGGAGATGGTGCCACATTATCCGACCAAGCGGTCGGCGCTGGTGCCGACGCTGCTTTATGCGCAGGATGAAGTTGGATTTTTGTCGGACGAGGTGATCGCGGAGCTGGCGGGGCGGCTTGAATTGACGGAACTCGAGGTGCGGAACGTGATCAGCTATTACTCGATGCTGACGACGAAGCCGCGCGGGAAATTCAATGTGCAGGTTTGTACGAACATCAGCTGTTTGGTACGAGGCGGCGAGGACATTTTGCGTCACTGTGCGAAGAAGTTGGGGGTTGGCCACAAAGGGACGACTCCGGACGGTATGTTTACGCTGGAAGAAGTGGAATGCATTGGGGCGTGCAGTTGGGCTCCGGCGGCGCAGGTGAACTACGACTTTCATGAGAACCTGAGCGTGGAGAAGATGGATAAGATCCTGGAGGACTATCGACGTGGTTAGGAAATTTGTAATTTGGTAATCGGGTAATTTTGTAACTTAAGAACCGGACGGAGTCAGGGGCCGACGGGTTTCAAATTACAAATTTACCCGATTACAAAATTACAAAATGGCATCTCTCGTTTCCCATCCCGATGAGGTAAAGGTCGTTAGCCGACGCTTTGGTCTGGGCGCGACGAACATCGATCGTTATCTCGAACTGGACGGCTACAAGGCCGTGCAGAAGGCGCTTGGGATGGACGCGGACGGCATTATTAATGAGGTGAAGAATTCGGGACTGCGCGGGCGCGGCGGGGCCGGGTTTTCGACCGGGATGAAGTGGTCATTTGTACCGAAGCAATCTGCTAAGCCGAAGTATGTGCTGTGCAACGGTGACGAGAGCGAACCGGGCACTTGCAAAGATCGGTTGATTTTCGAGCAGGATCCGCACTCGGTGATCGAAGGAGTGATGATCGCCGCGCTGGCGGTGGGCGCAGCCAGCGGGTACATCTACATTCGCGGCGAATATCGATATTTGTCGATCATCATGCAGAAGGCGATTCGCGAGGCATATGCCAAGGGCTTTGTTGGCAAGAACATTTTTGGCAGCGGGCGCGATCTGGATATTTACTGGCACGGGGGAGCCGGGGCTTACGAAGTGGGCGAGGAATCGGCTCTGATGGAATCGCTCGAGGGCAAGCGCGGGATTCCGCGGATTCGGCCACCGTTTCCGGCGGTGGTGGGACTGTGGGGCGGGCCTACCGTTATTAATAATGCGGAAACTTTGGCCAGCGTGCCGCACATTATTCTTGGGGGCGCGGATTGGTTTGCCAAGATTGGGACGCCGAAGAATGGCGGCACGCGGCTGTTCTGCCTGAGCGGGAACGTGGCCAAGCCCGGCGTTTATGAACTGCCCATGGGCTACAACCTGAAGAAGATGATTTACGAGGTGGGTGGCGGCATTCCGAACGGGCGCGCGCTGAAAGCCGTGGTGCCGGGCGGGGCGTCGTGTCCGTGCCTTACCGCCGACGAGGTCGATGTCAACATGGATTTCGATTCGCTGGCAAAGGCCGGTTCCATGCTGGGTTCCGGCGGCGTGGTGGTGATCGACGACACGCAGTGCATTGTGAAGTTCGCGTTGCGGACGATGAAGTTCTATCAGCATGAAAGTTGCGGATGGTGCATCCCTTGCCGGGAAGGCACGGACTGGCTCAAGAAAACTTTGCTGCGAGTTCACTCCGGCGGCGGTGTGAAGAAAGACATCGACAACATGCAATACCTGGCGGAGAACATGCTGGGGAGGACGTTCTGTCCGCTGGGCGATGCGGCCGCGATGCCGACGATTGCGTTCGTGAAGAAATTTAGAAAAGAGTTTGAAGATCATTTGGAAGGGCGACCGTGCCCGTATGAAAGTGCAGGCATGGCGGAAGCGGTGTTGGCGTAGCGAGACGATTTAGTAATTGGGAAATTTAGTAATTGAGTAATTTGGTGTTGCGGTATGCGTTCGCGACCTGAAGAGCTTCGAGATCGTACCAAGGCTTTTGCTCTTCGTGTCATTCGGCTGTTTCGCTCGTTGCCGTATAAGACCGATACTCAAGTCTTAGGCAAACAGCTTTTGCGTTGCGGGACTTCGGTGGCGGCGAACTACCGGGCCGTTTGTCGCGCACGATCGAAAGCGGAGTTCGTAGCCCGCTTGGGAATTGTGGCGGAGGAGGCGGACGAAGCGGTGCTCTGGCTCGAATTGCTGATCGAATCAGGAATTCTAAAGTCGGAGATGACAGAAGAGATCTTGAAAGAGGCCCGAGAGCTAGCGGCAATACTGACTGCGTCTCGGGAAACGGCGAGGAAGGCGGCTTGATGTCAAATTACTCAATTACTAAATTGCCCAATTACTAAATTCCCATGGCTGACGTAACACTCACTGTCGACGGCAAGAAGGTGACGGCTCCCGCCGGGACGCTCCTCATTGAGGCCTGCAAGACTGCGGGCATCGAGGTGCCTTCGTTTTGCTATTACCCCAACCTGTCGCTGCAGGGCGCTTGCCGCATGTGTTTGGTAAAGATTGAGAAGATGCCCAAGCTGCAGACCGCGTGCACGACGGTAATCAGCGAAGGCATGATCGTGACTTCCGACAGCGACGAGATCAAGCAGGCGCGGAAGGCGATGCTGGAGATGCTGCTGGGGAATCATCCCCTGGATTGTCCGGTGTGCGATGCGGGCGGCGAGTGCGAACTGCAGGACATGACGTTCAGTTACGGCGCCGCCGAGTCGAAATTCATGGAGGCGAAGAATCATAAGGATGAGCAGCAATGGTCGCCGGTGGTGTTCTTCGACCGACCGCGCTGCATTCTCTGCTACCGCTGCGTGCGGGTTTGCGGCGAAGGCATGGACGTTTGGGCTCTGGGGGTGCAGAACCGCGGCGTGAGTTCGATTATCGCGCCGAATAAAGAAGATCACCTGGAGTGCGAAGAGTGCGGGATGTGCATCGACATCTGCCCGGTGGGCGCGCTGACTTCGGGCGCGTATCGCTACAAGACGCGGCCGTGGGAGATGAAGCATGTGGGGACGATCTGCACGCACTGTGGTGACGGCTGCAAGACCACGCTGGGCGTGCGCCGCGCCGATACGGGGATGGAGATTGTCCGAGGCGATAATCGCGATAAGAGCGGCACGAACGGAGATTTCCTGTGTATTAAGGGGCGGTACGGGTTTGACTTTGCGAATCATGAAGAGCGGCTGACGCGGCCGCTGATTCGCGTGAACGGCAAGCTCACTCCGGCGACGTGGGAAGAAGCGTTTGCTGTGATCGGCAAGAAGTTTGCGGAAGTGCGCGACCGCGATGGCGGAGCGGCGATTGGAGTGATTGGTTCAACGCGCACGACAAACGAAGAAGCCTACCTGCTTTCCAAGTTTGCGCGGGTGGTGCTGAAGACTAATAATGTGGATCACCACCGCACCGCCGACTTCCCTGCCCTGGCGAGTGCGCTCCGCGGCAAGGCCGATGCGACGGCGAGCATGGCGGACGTTTTTGCAGCTCCGGCCATTCTGCTGATTGGGAACGATCCGACGGAGCAGCATCCGCTGCTCGCCTGGCAGATTCGCAACAACGTGCGGCTGCATCGGGCGCGGCTTCACGTGATCAATTCGAAGTCGATCAAATTGCGGCGGCAGGCTGCGAGCTTCGTGCAGATTCCCGCGGAAGCGGAGGGGAGAGTTGCGGCGTTCCTGGCGGGCGATGATTCGGCGGCGGATGCGCTGGTTAGTTCGTCCGCGAGTAATGACGTCTGGGTTGCGCTGCGTGACAAGCTGCGCGGCGAACAGAATCTGGTTATCGTTTTCGGTTCCGAAGTGCGGGGAGACGACCTGGCGAGTCTGGTGAAGTTCGGGTCAGAAATCTCCGGAGCCAAGTTTATTTGCCTGGCGGACTATGCCAATTCCCGTGGTGCGGCTGACATGGGGTTGTATCCCGACTTGCTGCCGGGATATCACCCGACGGCGGGGAACAGCGAGTTCCACAAGGAATGGGGCGACGTGCCGCAGGGTGCGGGGCTTGATCTGGCGGGCATGGTTGAGGCGGGAAGATCGGGCGCGTTGAAGGCGCTCTACGTCGTCGGGTCGAATCCGGTGGGACGGTTGAAGATCGATCCGTTCGCATTCTCGAAGAGTTTCGTGGTGGTGCAGGACATGTTTCTGACGGAGACGGCGGTGGTGGCTGACGTGGTGCTGCCGGCGGCGAACGCTTACGAGAAGTCAGGCACGTTCACCAACACTTGCGGGGACGTGCAACTGGTAAAGAAGGCCGGCGAAGTCACGGGCACGAAAACCGATTTCGAGATGATTGTGCGCGTGGCCGATGCCATGGGTTTCGATGTGCGTGGACTCGTGCCCTTCGGCGGTGGAACGCACGCGGACATGGGACAGTCTCGCGGGGCGCAATCGGGCGAGGCGGATCGGCATGCGGTGTGGCTGGAGGCGCACGGGCTGGAGCCGAAGATGAGCCCGTTCGACCCCACGGCGATTCTGGATGAAATTCAGCGGCTGGTTCCGGGCTATGACGTGTCCCGCATGAATTTGCTGGCGGGCAACAGCGAGCATACGTCGCTGGAGAAAGCTGGGCCGGGGGTTGCGCACAGGGCGGAATCGATTGCACCGGCGAACGATGATCTTTTTACTTCTGGAACGCTGGGACGGTATTCGCGAGCGCTGAAGGCAGTGATGGAGAGTCACGAGGTGAAGCCGGCGGCGGTTGCGGCGGACTGAAAAGATTTAGTAATTGAGTAATTTTGTAATTGGGTAATTTGAAACCCAAAATCTGCGCGTGACGAAAGGAAGGTATAGGGAATTAAGGCGAAATCGTTTTTTCCATTACAAAATTACTAAATTACCCCAATTACCCAATCAAACCAATGCCGGTGCCTTTTTACATTTTCATTCTCGTGTCGGTGATCAAGTCGGTGATCGTGCTCGTGGTGCTGCTGACCGCGGTCGCCTACACGGTGTGGCTGGAGCGCAAAGTTGTGGGCCACATGCAGAATCGGTGGGGACCCTCGCGGGTGGGGCCGTTTGGGCTGCTGCAGCCGGCGGCCGACGGACTGAAGTTCCTGTTCAAAGAAGATCTCACGCCGCCGCACGTTTACAAGCCACTGTTTCTGGCTGCGCCGATGATGGCGCTGATCTTCGCGCTGACTTCGATCTCGGTGATTCCGTTCGGAAATTCGATTACGATTGGCGGCTTAAACATTCCGCTGCAAATCACCGACGTGAACATTGGGCTGCTGCTGATTCTGGGCGTGACCTCGATGGGCGTGTATGGAGTGGCGCTGGCGGGGTGGTCTTCGAACAACAAATACTCGTTGCTGGGCGGCCTGCGGGCGAGCGCGCAGATGATCAGCTACGAAATCGCGCTGGGACTGTCGCTGGTGGGAGTGCTAATTCAGTCGGGAAGCTTCAGCTTGCGCGCGATCGTCGATGCGCAGGGCGGACATTTCTGGGGATTCATTCCGCGCTGGAATATTATTCACGGGCAGTTCATTGGCTTTTTTATTTACCTGATGGCGGCGTATGCGGAGACCAATCGCATTCCGTTTGACCTGCCGGAAGCCGAAACCGAACTGGTGGCGGGGTACCACACGGAATACAGCGCGATGAAGTTTGCCATGTTCTTCATGGCGGAATACGCCAACATGATCACGGTGGCTTGCGTGGCCACGCTGTTGTTTTTCGGGGGATGGCACGGGCCGCTGTTTGGGCCTCGACTGTTGCAGGCGTTGTTACCGGTGTTCTGGTTTGGCGCGAAGATTTTCTGTTTTCTCTTTCTTTACATATGGGTGCGCGGGACGTTACCGCGCTTCCGCTACGACCAACTGATGGCTTTCGGCTGGAAGTTTCTGCTGCCGCTGGCGATTGCGAATGTGGTGGCGACGGCGATTGCCGTGGCCTGGTAGAGACAGTTGCCAGTACCTAGCACCCAGTTGCCAGTAGAGGCACTGGGCTTTGGTTTACTTGCAACTGGGTACTGGCAACTGGGTACTGATTCATGAGTTTTCATCTCATTTTGTTTCTGGCTTTCGGGGCGGTTTGCGTGGGCGGGGCGGTCAACCTGCTGGCGCAGCGGCATCCCATTAACAGCGCGCTGTCGCTGATCGCGGTGATGGCTGCGCTGGCCGGCGAATATCTTTTGCTGGGCGCGGAGTTCGTGGCTGCGGTGCAGGTGATTGTGTATGCCGGCGCGATTATGGTG
>Ga0187890_10002012_pt1 | contig 14297 bp, 15 predicted proteins | sample June2016WEW_21_1_FD_133005 | JGI IMG/M metagenome (GOLD analysis project Ga0187890, IMG submission 133005) | Peatland microbial communities from SPRUCE experiment site at the Marcell Experimental Forest, Minnesota, USA - June2016WEW_21_10 | ecosystem: Environmental > Terrestrial > Soil >... | reverse complement strand
TCGGGCCGTTAGAGCTGGCGCGTCGGAATCGCCGTCTCGATGGCGGAGCTGCCCTGGCGGCGGATCTCGTAGGCCTGGGCACCGGGCTTCTCGGTGATCGCCTCGTAGAGCTCGGTGCCCCGGTAGACGAGTCCCGCCCCGTTGTCGGTGGCATAGGCGTCGGGCAAGGTGCCGTCGGCCACGAGACGCCGGATGAGGGGACGACGTTGCGGCTCGGCGTCATGGTGCGGACTGTTGCTGAAAGGCAGGAACCCCAGAGCGTCGGTCACGGCGCGCAGGGGCAACCCGAAGGAATCGGTCGTCCCTCCCATGTGCCAACAGAGGGAACCGGCCGAGACCCCCATCAACACCGTGCCCGCTTGCCATGCCGAACGGAGGATGGTGTCGAGCCCGTGCAGCCGCCACAGCGCCAGCAGGTTGGCCGTACTCCCTCCGCTCACCCAGATCACGTCCTGTTTCGACAGATGGCCCTCGATGTCGTCGAAGTTGGGCATGGGGAACAGGTCCAGATGCGACACCACCATGTCGAGCTTCGAGAATGAGTGATGCATGGCGGTCAGCCACATCGGGCTGTCTCCCACGGCGGTGGCGATGATGCACAGGCGGGGATGGGCCCCGGCTCGGGCCAGCTGGGCCGCCAACGAGTAGGCCGGCCCGGGTCGGAGGTTCCACATGTCCGCCCCATCGGGTTGGAAGCCGATGCTCGTGGCCAGGATGGTGGGCTGGGGGGCCGACACGGCACCGTTCTACCTCAGGCCCCCTCGGATCCGGGTTTCTGTCCCCGAGGTCTCCCACCAGGGGCGACGGACACCGGCGGCGGGTGCGGTCCGGCGGCCTTCACAGGATCCCCACAGACATCTCATGGACACTTCAAAGCGTGGTGCGTTCGAATCCGAGCCAGAGGGCAACGAAGGGCCCGCTTTGGTCCAGAGGAGCACGATGAACACCGAGTGGATGAGCCAAGCCAAGTGCAGGAACATGGACCCGGCGGTGTTCTTCCCGAGCGACGGGGTCGGGGTGCAAGCCGCCCAGCGCATCTGCGCCGACTGCGAGGTGGCGCGGCCGTGCCTGGAGTACGCCCTGGCCAGCAAGATCGAAGAAGGCGTGTGGGGCGGCGCCTCGGAGCGCCACCGCCGCCGCCTTCTCCGCCAGCGCCGGGCGGCGAACACCCGCCTCGGTGGCGGGGGCGGGCGCGAGCTCGTGGGCGGCCGGGCGGACGCCTCGGCCACGGGTGCCTCCCGGCGCCGCTACGGCCAGGTGCTCACGCGCGCCGATCTCCTGGACGGGGCGCACCGGTAGCGCATCACCTCGTTGTCACCCGCCACGGCGGGTCCTCGGTGACGGCGGACAGCCCCGCCCCGGGACCCCCTTCGCGACAATGGGGCGATGACGCCCGTGGTCCTGTTCGATCTCGACAACACGCTCATCGATCGCGACGGCGCCTTTCGCCACTGGGCCGGGGGGTTCCTGGCGGATCGGGATCTGGACCCGACCGAGTTGGAGTGGGTGCGGCGCGAGGACGACGACGGCAAGGCTTCCCGTCACGTCTTCTTCGCCGCGCTGCGGGCCCGGTTCGGGCTTTCTGAGAGCGTCGAGGATCTCGTCGGCGCCTACCAGGAAGCGATCCCGACCCTCCACCACCCCGAACGGCACGTGCTCGCCGGGTTGCGAGCCCTCCGGGCCGCGGGATGGAAGACCGCGGTCGTCACCAACGGCCCGGCGACCCAGGAGTCCAAGATCCGATCTGCGGGCCTCGACACCGTGCTCGATGCGTGGTGCATCTCGGGGCTCGTCGGGGTGGCGAAGCCCGAGCGGGCCATCTTCGAGGAAGCGGCTCGCCGCGCCGGCGCCACCCTGCAGGGGTGGATGGTGGGAGACACCGCCGAGATCGACATCCTCGGTGGGATCGGCGCCGGGCTGCGAACGATCTGGATGGCGAGAGACCGTCCCTGGACCGCCCGAGAATACGAACCGGAGCTCATGGCTGGCGACGTGGCGGAAGCCGCCCGCCTGATCCTCGAGAGCGACAGCGCGTGATGCAGGCTCGTTTCCCTGCGTGTTCGTCAGGGTACGCTCGATCCCGGCGCGCAGCCCGGCTCCATCGGCCCCGCGCCGCATCCCCAGACACGCCACAGACACGGACACGCCACAGACACATGATGAGCCGATCATGATGAGCCGAGACACGACCAGAAGGAGTCCGCTGCCGTGAGCTCTCCCGAGATGCCCTCTCTCGAGATCCCCGAGGAGGTCCTCGCCGCCGTGCCCGAATACGGGGCCGACGAGGAAGCGGTGGTGATCGTGGACTTCCAAGGTGTCGTGCTGGGGCTGAACAAGCCGGCCGAAGAGCTCTTCAAGATGGAGAGCGCCGACATCGCCGGCGAGTTCGTGGAGATGCTCGTGCCCACCAAGAAGCGCTGGGGCCACCAGGCCTATCGCCGCGGCTACCTGGTGGAGCCGAGGGACAGGGAGATGGATCCCGGGCTCTATCCCGAGGCCGAGACGGCGGAGGGGGAGGTCGTCCCCATCACGGGACGGCTCCAGCCCGTCACGGTGAACGGGAAGCTCTTCGTCGCCGCCCACATGGCTCGCGACGAGGCGCCCCGCCCCGCGGACTGATCGGGTATCGGACCAGCTCAGGTCGCCTGTCCCCCTTCGGCTGCCCGGCCCGTCCTCGCCGCCGGGCCCCCCTGCCCGCTGGCGGCTGACCCCCGGGGGAATCCCGGTACCCTCCGGGTTGTTGCACAGGCAACGATCCGGGGCGGAACCCGTCAGGGGGTGCGACCGGGGCGGGAGAGGGACCGAAGATCATGACCGAGCTGAACCAGACATTGCCGCTGTTGCCGCTGACCTCGGGGGTCGTGCTCCCGGGGATGGTGTTCACCATGGCCCTGGAGACCGACGAGGCCAAGACGGCCGCGGAGGCGGCGGGGTCGGTGGGTGGCGAGCTCGTCCTCGTGCCCCACATCGACGGGCGCTATGCCTCGGTGGGAGTGATCTCGAAGATCCTCGAGACCGGGGAACTGCCCGGCGGCCCTGTCGCCGTGGTGGTGAGCGGGCTGCGTCGGGCCACGGTCGGCACCGCCGTGCCGGGGACCGGCCAGGCCCTGTGGGTCCAGGTGGAACCCATCGTGGACGAACCTGAGACGCCCAGGGCCCAAGAGCTCGGACGCGAATACCGCGCCGTGCTCGAGAACATCCTCCTCACCAGAGGGGCGCGCCGCATGGCGGAGCGTCTGCGCGACATCACCGACGCCTCCCAGATCGCCGATCTGTCGGGGTATTCCCCCGACCTCAGCCTGGCCCAGAAGGTGGAGGTGCTCGAGACCGTCGACCTCGAGGCCCGGCTCCGTCTGGTCCTCGGGTGGGCGCGCGAGACACTTGCGGATCTCACCCTGCGCGAGCAGATCAAGACCAACGTCGAAGAGGGCATGGAGAAGACCCAGCGCGAGTTCCTCCTGCGCCGTCAGCTCGAGGCCATCCGCAAGGAGCTCAACGAGCTCGACGGTAACCCCGACGAAGGCTCGGTCGATGACTACCGTGCCAAGTTGGAGGGCCGCGACTTCCCCGACGCCGTGCGGACGGCGGTGTTGCGCGAAGTCGACAAGCTCGAACGCACTAGTGAGCAGAGCCCCGAGCACGGGTGGATCCGGACGTGGTTGGACACCATCTTCGAGTTGCCGTGGGGCGTCGTGTCCGACGACAACCTCGACGTCCCCGCCGCGGCGGGCATCCTCGACGAGGACCACGACGGGCTCAACGACGTGAAAGAGCGCATCCTCGAACACCTGGCCGTGCGCAAGCTCCGCACCGATCGCGGTCTCGCGTCGACGGGTGTGCGCGGTTCGGGTGCCATCCTGGCCCTCGTCGGGCCTCCGGGTGTGGGCAAGACCTCCCTCGGAGAGTCGGTGGCACGCGCTCTCGGTCGCAAGTTCGTCCGGGTCGCCCTCGGGGGCGTGCGCGACGAGGCGGAGATCCGGGGACACCGACGGACCTACGTGGGGGCCCAGCCCGGACGGCTGGCCCGCGCCCTGCGCGAAGCGGGGACCATGAACCCCGTGATCGTGCTGGACGAGGTGGACAAGCTGGGTGCGGACTATCGGGGTGACCCGTCGTCGGCCCTGCTCGAGGTCCTCGACCCGGCCCAGAACCACACCTTCCGGGACCATTACCTCGAAGTGGAGCTCGACCTGTCGAAGGTCCTGTTCCTGGCGACCGCCAACGTGGCCGAGACCATCCCCGGCCCCCTCCTCGACAGGATGGAGGTCATCCGGATCGATGGCTACACCGAGGACGAGAAGGTCACCATCGCCCGCCACCACCTCTTGCGCCGTCAACTCGAACGGACCGGCCTCAGGGCCGACGAGGTGGAGGTGACAGATGATGCCCTGCGCGCCATCTCCTCGGACTACACACGCGAGGCCGGTGTGCGAAACCTCGAACGCGAGATCGGACGGTTGTTGCGCAAGGTCGCCACCAAGCTGGCGAGCGCAACGGTGACCGCACCCGTCGTGGTCGGGGTGGACGACGTGCGCACCTGGCTCGGTCGCGCCCGCTTCTTCTTCGAGGCGGCCGACCGCACGAGCGTGCCGGGCGTGGCGACGGGGCTGGCGGTCACGGGAACGGGCGGCGACGTGTTGTTCGTCGAGGCCACCGTGATGGACGGCGCCGAGGGGCTCACCCTCACCGGACAGCTCGGTGACGTCATGAAGGAGTCGGCGGAGATCGCGCTGTCCTTCGTGCGGTCGCACGCGGCTGAGCTCGGGATCGACCCCGGGGCATTTGCCGGGAAGCGTTTCCACCTGCACGTTCCCGCCGGAGCGGTGCCCAAGGACGGGCCCTCGGCCGGGGTCACCATGACCATGGCACTCGTGAGCCTGCTCCTCGACCGGGCTGTCCGCCCCGTCGTGGGCATGACCGGTGAGGTCACTCTGCAGGGTCGTGTGCTGCCCATCGGCGGTGTGAAGCAGAAGGTGCTCGCCGCCCACCGGGCCGGGCTCAGAGACGTGGTCCTGCCCGTGCGCAACGGGCCCGACCTCGAGGACGTGCCCGACAGCGTGCGCGAGGAGATGACCTTCCACCTGGCCGAGACCGTGTCCGACGTGTTGGGCGCCGCGCTCGAGGGCGCGGCCATGGACGACGTCACATCGGGCACGGCTCGTGACCGGATGGACGAGCTCGTCCACGACGGGGGGTCGGTGGCCGCGTAGCCGCCGACCCGCCGGGTCCGTCACCCGGCGTTCAGCGTGGGGTAACCCTGGGCACGAGAAATGTGGTGTTTGTTCACGCACCCCATCCACAGACGGTGGATGGGGTGCGGATAACTCCGGCGTCTGGAATTCAGCCGAGGTCTCTGCTGGGGTCGAGGAGAGGGCGGATCCCGCCGGGCGGGAACCGTCGGAACCCGAACGCGCCGGCCTCGACGCGCCGGACAGATCGTTCACCGCTGCAGTGAAACCGTTCGTGGATCGACCGGGAGCTGCTCGTCGCGGCGCGCCTCGAAAGTGCATCCATATCTGCGAGGGGCGACGGTCCTTGTCGGTTCTGTCCGACATCCCCGCCGGGAAAAGCATATCGCAGGGAGGGGGGCTTCCCGCAAGGACCTCGGATGTGCTGACAATGCTCGGCGTGAGCTCGGCGGGTGAAGGCAGAGGGAGTGGCGAGATGCGTGTGTCGTCGGCGATGACCGAACGCGCCGTTGTGATTGCCGGTGGCGGTCCGACGGGGATGATGCTGGGGGCCGAGCTGACATTGGCGGGGACCGACGTCCTCATCGTCGAGCGACGCCCGAGCGTCGAGCTCGAAAGCTCGCGCTCCAGAGGTCTGCACTCCCGCACCATCGAAGTCCTCGATCAGCGCGGTGTCGTCGATCGCTTCTTGGCCGAGGGGAAGGCGATGCAGGTGCAGGCGTTCGCCGGGGTGCCGATGGACATCAGCGATTTCCCCACCCGCCACAACTATGGGATGGCGCTCTTGCAGAGCCATTTCGAGCGCATCCTGGCCGGATGGCTCGACGAGTTGGGCGTTCCCATCCTGCGCCAGCGCGAGGTGACGGGTTTCACGCAGGACGACAGTGGCGTCGACGTCGCACTCTCCGACGGCTCATCACTGCGGGCGCAGTATCTGGTCGGTTGCGACGGGGGCCGGAGCGTTGTCCGCAAGGCGGCCGGCATCGAGTTCGCGGGCTGGGATCCGACCACGTGGTGGATCATCGCCGAGGTCGAGATGGAGGAGGTGCCGGAATTCGGGCTGCGGGGCGGGGGTGGCATCGGCCCGGCCGAAGATGGACGGGTGGGCGTCACCCTGATCGAACCGGACGCGAACCGCACCGATGAGCCCACCCTGGAGGATCTCCGCGCCGCGCTCATCCGCGTCGACGGGACGGACCACGGGGTGCACAGCCCGCGCTTCATCTCTCGCTTCACCGACATGACACGTCAGGCGGTGGAGTATCGCAACGGGCGCGTGCTCGTCGCGGGAGACGCCGCCCACGTCCACCCGCCCATGGGCGGGCAGGGATTGAACATCGGCGTGCAGGATTCGGTGAATCTGGGGTGGAAGCTGGCCCAGGTGGTCAGCGGAACGTCACCGGTGACGCTGCTCGACACCTATCAGGACGAGCGGCATCCGGTCGGTGCCCGGGTGCTGCACAACACCATGGCGCAGCGAGCGATCGGCGCCAACGACGAGCGCACGGTCGCCCTGCGCGACATCCTGGCCGAGTTGCTGACGATGGATCAACCGCGCAAGCACGTCGCCGGCATGATCTCCGGTCTCGACGTCGCCTACGACCTGGGCGAGGGACATCCGCTGGTGGGGCGCCGCATGCCCGACCTGGATCTGAAGACCCCTCGTGGCCAGCTTCGCGTCTATGAGCTCCTGCACAGCGCCAAGCCTGTGCTGCTCAACTTCGGTGAGCCCGGTGGGCTCGATATCGCACCGTGGGTCGACCGCGTCCAGTTCCTCGACGCGTCGTACGCCGGCACCTGGGAGCTCCCGGTGCTCGGCGAGGTCACCGCTCCCCCCGCCGTCTTGATCCGACCCGACGGCCATGTCGCCTGGGTGGGAGGCCCCGCCGACCCGGGGCTCCCCGAGGCGCTGACCACCTGGTTCGGACCGCCTACGACCGCGGCATTGCCCGGGGCACCCTGATCACCGGAAGTCGAAGGCCACCTTGATGGCGCCGCTGCGCTCCTGTTCGGCGAGGACCGTGAACGCCTCACGCCACTGGTCGAGTCGGAAGGTGTGGGTGAGCATCCCGTCGAGGTCGACCTTCCCCTGGTCGGCGAGGTCCAGGAAGTGCGCGATGCCGTGCTTGCGCACGCCGTCGATCTCCTCCACGCCGAACGCGTTCGACCCCACCCAGGTGATCTCTTTGAAGTAGAGCGGCGAGTACTCCCAGCGGCCCGGCCCGTGGACACCGCTCTTCACGAGCGTGCCCCGTGCCTTGAGGAGCCGCACACCGACCTCGAAGGTCTCGGGCTTGCCGATGGTGTCGTAGACGACGTCGATCCCCCCGGGGTGGGCCATGGGCAACCCGTCGCGGACCCGCTGCAGCACGCCGCCGGACCACGCCGCCGCCTGCTCGATGAGCGCGTCACGAGGCTCGGGGGCCACCACCGTGGCGCCCAGACGCCGGGCCAGCGCCGCCTGGGCGGGGAAGCGCGCCACCACCATCACCTCGACGTCGGGGTGCAGGGCGCGCAGGATGGCCGTGGCGGTGGTGCCGAGGGCCCCGGCCCCGTACACGAGCGCCCGTCCCCCGGGGGGTGGCGGATGACGGGTGATCGAGTGCAGCGACACCGCGAAGGGATCGGCGAACACGGCCAGCTCGTCGGGGACCCCGTCGGGGACCGGGAAGAGCATGGTGTGGTGGGCGGGGAAGTAGTCGGCGAAGCCACCGGGGGCGTCCTTGCAGGTTCCGGTGTGGATGCCCGGCGCCAAGGGGCCTTCGGTGAAGTGCCAACACAGGCTGTAGTCGCCGGCCTCGCACGCCGGGCACACCGGCTCGATACCCCGCGGTGCACACGACAGCCAGGGATTGAGGACCACCCGTTGCCCCACCTCGAGGCCGGGGACGCCGGGACCCACGTCGGCCACGTTCGCCACCACCTCGTGGCCGAGGATGGTGGGGAAGGTGAAGAGGTTGGCCAGGGGGCTGTCCGCGTTGGCCTCGCCGAAGTCCATGAAGACCTGCTTGGCCTCGGACCCGCAGATCCCCGTCATCCGGGTCTTGGCCATCACCCACCCCGGTCGGGCCGGGTGGGGTTCCTCGAGGTCGACGAGCTTCATGGGGGTGCGGGCCAACCCCACCAGGAGTGGGTTCGAGGCATCGGGTGCCTCCCATGCGTCGGGCCGCACCCCGTAGAGCAGTCCTTTCATCGACAACTCCTCCTCTAGACGGTGTCGGCCAGGATCTCCCACCCCGGAGGGGGAGGTTCGAGCCGCCAGTACTGCTCGGGAACGTTGGCATCGAGCCGTTCGTCGAGCACGTGATCGCGTTGCAGGGGGGCGACCTGGCTCTTGTAGAGCTCGATGGCGGCCCGCTTGCGAGCCATGTCGGGGACGATGGGCACGACCGCAGGGGTGGGCCACAGGCCGCTCTTGAACAACCTCGCCACCCGCCAGGCCATGATCCCGGGGATGTGCTTGTAGCCGTGGTCCTCGTAACAGAACCACGCCGGCGCATCCTCGGACCGGGCCAGGGCGTCTCGCGCCAGCAGGCCGGCGTCGTGGGTCAGGACGTGATCGGGGTTGGCCAGCCCGAGCGGCAGGAACACCGCGGTGGGCGCCGCGGCCACGAGGGCCTGCTCGAGGACCGGGGCCACGTCGTCGGGGCGGGGGCGCTGGTCCTTGGCGAGGTACTGGTGGTCGGGGAACTCGAGCCACACCGGCGTGGCCTCGAGGAAGGCCATGGCCGATCGGTCCTCCTCACGCCGCAGTGCCACCACGTCGTCGCCGGGGAGGAACCCTCCACAGGCGTCCCACGAGGTGGGCTCCGGCGGATACGCCGGGGGCCGTCCGCCCAGCACGGTGATGACGGTGGTGCCGGGGTGCCCGGCGATGAGGTGAGCGGCACCGAGGGCGGCGTCGTCGAAGTGCGGGGACACCACCACGATCCGGGCCAGGGTGGCGGGGTCCACCAACCCCCAGGTGACCTCGACCGTGCCCCCCGCATCCGCCCCCATCGGGCCGGACCGTAGCGCGCCGGGCCTGGTCCACGCCCGCCCCCGGGTGAGCCCGGCGCGCGGCGGCGTCGGTCAGCGAGCGGTGTACTGGAAGGCCGACCGGGCCAGGTCGATGAGGTCCCAGAAGAAGGAGTAGCCCCGGTGGTGGATGCGCAACGACATCACCGCCGGCTCTCGAGGTGGTTCGGGATGAACTGCGTCAGTGCGAACTTGGGATCGAAGGCGAACCGGGGGTGGGTGAACCGGGAATCGGGACCGGGATCCTGGTGAGAGGCCAGCCCGGTGGAGGACTCGGTCCTCCCGGGGTCGAGCATCTCGTCGATCATCCTGATGATCTCGTCACACCGCTGGACTGGGTTCATCGTTCGCTCGTCGGTCGAATGGCTATTCCGTCCAGCCTGCGCCCCTGAGAGCCCGGCTCCTAGGGTCGTTGGGGGGCACTCCGCAGGGCCATTGGTCCCAGGTGACGCGACCTCACCCTGTGTGGCACGGTGGTCGGTATGTGCAGAAGCATCGTCACCCTCCGGAGCCCCGAGGCCGTCCCCGACGAGGACGTCCGGGCCGCCGCCCTGCAATTCGTCAGGAAGGTGAGCGGCTACCGGGCCCCCTCAGAGGCCAACCGGGCCACCTTCGAGCGGGCTGTCGACGACATCGCCCGGTCGACGCGCGCCCTGCTCGACGGGCTCGTGTCGGGGCGCCCGGGCCCGAAGGTCAGCCGGTAGCGGGGCGCAGGCCCCGCACCAGGGCCCGCACCTGCTCCTCGATGGCCCGCTGTCCGAGCGCGCTCCCCGCCGCGATGATGTCGAATCCGTGGCAGGCGCCCGCCACGGTGTGCAGCTCGGTGGCCACCCCCGCCTCCATGAGCCGTCTGGCGTACTCGATGCCCTCGTCGCGCAGGGGGTCGAGCTCGGCCGTCAGGACGTAGGCGGCAGGGAGGCCGGCCAGGTCCGTGGCGCGCCCCGGCGCGGCGTAGGCCGACACCTCGCCCCGCCCCCCGGGATCGCCGAGGTAGTGCTGCCACATGTCGGTGGTGGCGCCGGTCGTCCACATGGGTGTGGCGTCGAAGGCCCGCATCGATGGGCTGTGCATGCGGTCGTCGATCACCGGGTAGTTGAGGATCTGGACCCGCAGCGCCGGCCCACCCTCATCGCGCGCCATGAGGGCGACGGCCGCCGCCAGCGCCCCGCCGGCGCTGCTCCCGCCCACCCCGACACGGTCGGGGTCGATCCCCAACGCCGGACCCTGCGACACCGTCCACACGAGCCCGGCGTAGCAGTCGTCGACGGCGGCGGGGTAGGGGTTCTCGGGCGCGAGGCGGTAGTCCACCGACACCACCACGCACCGGGCCTCGGCCGCGTACCGGAGGCACCGGAGCTCCTCGGTGTACCTGTCCCCGAGGACGAAGGCCCCGCCGTGGAAGAAGACCAGTCCCGGCGCGGCCGGCTCGGCCCGGACCACCGGGGCGTAGACGCGGACGGGGATCTCGGCCCCGGGGGCGACTCCGGGGATCGACCGGTCCTCCACGGTCACCCGGTCGTCGGTGGGAAGGCTGCCCCCCATGACCCCGAGCAGGTCGAGCGTGGACCGCAGCATCCGCACGATGTTCATGTCCCGGAGGTGCGCGCCGGGGTCCACCCCGGCGGGCATTGCCGCCAGCACCTCGGCCAGCTCGGGATCGAGCGGGGGGAGCGGTGGCGTCACGGCCGGGCCGTCACCGGCGGAAGTGGGGGATGACCTCTTTCCCCATGAGCTCGATGGTCTGCATGACGGCCTCGTGGGGGATCTTGTACGGGTTCACCAGGCACAGGAGGAGGTCGATGCCGGCCGCCTCGTAGAGCCGGAGGGTCTTGATGCAGTCCTCGGGGGTCCCGAGGACACACGCGTTGGCCTCCACGAGGTACTCGAGGGAGAGCAGGTCGAGGGCGCCCTCGTCGTCGATCTTCTTCATGTCGGCGGCGTAGGCGTACGAGCCCAGGTCCTGGTTCCGTTCGATCATCCAGTCGGTCATCGACGCGATGTGCCGGGCACCGGCCTTGGGATACCACTCGAAGGACTCCCGGGCCATCTCCTGCGCGGCGGCCCGGTCGGGCCCGCACAACGCCATCGTGAAGGTGGCGGCCCTGTTGTTCACGAAGGCGCCGATGGGTTCGGTGCAGGTGGCGACGGCCTGGCGGTAGATGTCGACCTTGGCCTTCACCTCCTCGGGCGAGACCCCCACGGCGAACGAGCACAGACCCAGGCCCAGAGAGCCCACCTGGCGATGCCCGTCCTCGCTGCTGGTCGCTCCCCAGATGGGCGGGTGCGGGCTCTGGAGGGGCTTGGGCAGGACCCGTCGCTTGGGCATCTGCCAGTACCTTCCGGCCAACTCGTACTCGTCGTTGGTCCAACATCCCACCACGTGGCCGATGGCCTCCTGCCACATGGCCCGGGTCTCGGCCGGGTCGACACCGAACCCCTCGAGCTCGGCCCGCGTCGAGGACCGGCCGGTCCCGAGGTCGACCCGGCCGTCGGAGAGCAGGTCGAGCACGGCCACCGATTCCGCCGTGCGGACGGGATGGTTGTAGGGCTGGGGCATGAGCCGCACCCCGTACCCGATCCGGATCCGCTCGGTGAGCGCGGCGATGGCCCCGTAGAGGACTTCGGGGTTCGAGCAGTGCGAGAACTCCGAGAGGAAGTGGTGCTCGACGGTCCAGAAGGCGTCCCACCCGTACCGCTCCCCGGCCACCGCTTGGGCGAGCACGTTCTTGTAGGCCGTGTGCTCGCTGTTGGGCCCCCACGGTTCGGGGACCGGTATTTCGTAGAACAAGGCGAACTGCACGGTGCAGGGTCCTATCATCCAGCCCACCCGTCGACAAGCCGTTGACGGGGGACAGACACCGGGGAGGTCCCATGCGCGGGTTGGCGGGCAAGAACGTGATCGTCACCGGGGCGGCCTCGGGAATCGGCCGGGCCTGTGCGCAGCGCCTGCTCGAAGAGGGGGCCAGCGTCATGGGCGGCGATCTCGCTCCCCCCGGCGAGGCCCCGGCGGTGCCCTCCGACAAAGGGTCGTGGGCCTTCACCCCGGTCGACGTCACCGACGAGGCCTCGGTCATCCATCTCGTCGACGAGGCGGCTCGCGCCTTCGGGCGCGTCGACGGTCTCGTCAACGCCGCGGGGGTGGCGGGGGGCGGTGCCGTCCACATGATCGACACCGCGGAGTGGAACCGCGTCGTCGGGGTCAACCTCTACGGCACCTTCCTGACAGCCAAGTACGCCATCGCCCGCATGTTGGACCAGCCCCTGGTGGACGAGGCCCGGGGCGCGGTGGTCACGATCGCCAGCATCGAGGGCATCGAGGGCACCGCCGGCGGCAGTGCCTACAGCGCCTCCAAAGGGGGCGTGGTCATCCTCACCAAGAACATGGCCATCGACTACGCCGGACGCGGCATCCGTGTGAACACCATCTGCCCGGGCTTCATCGACACGCCGATGACCCAGGCCATCTTCGGGATGGAGGGCATGGAGCGGGCCAAGCGCGAGATCACCAAGGAGCACAAGCTCGGCCGCTACGGCCGGCCCGACGAGATCGCGGCGGCCGCCGCCTTCCTCCTCTCGCCGGATTCGTCGTTCGTCACCGGGCACGCCCTCGTCGTCGACGGTGGGTACACCGCCGGGCGCGACCATGGCGTCACCGAGATGCTGGGGCTGTCTGGTCCGTAGACGCCCAACAGGTGATCCCGGCAGGTGCGGGGTCGGCGAAATGGATCACCCAGGGCATCGCAGCCTCGGCATTTCCACCCCGTCTTGTGACCACTCAGGCTGAGCCCGAGCGTCTGGATCGTCAGTTCCGTACCCTCATGCCCTCGCGGTTGGACCTCGGCCACTGGGCGACCAGTTCACGACGTCAGTTGCGTCTGGCAGAGGATGAGCGTCGATGTAGTTTGGTGATTCCTCCGTGGGTTTGGCGAGGGCGGACTCGACCGAGTCGAGCAGCGTTCGTTTGTTTGCCGGTATCGGCACGGGCCCCCAGTGGCCCTCGAACAACGGTGCCCACCGTGTCAAGGTCTCCTGGGAAGCCCGTATGACCACTGGCGTGTCCGGATGCAGACGCCTGAGGGCCGTAACGACCCTGCGCGACGATTGGCGATGGAGTCCGAGCGACGACACCACGACGTCGGCGCCCTCAACCAGCTCGCATCGCCCGCAAGCCACGAGCGGGCACTGACGTGGACCGAGGCCCCTCGGCCCCCGGCACCACGACACCTCGTATCCGTTCTTGTCCAGAAGGCGCCAGTATGCGTACGCCCCGGCCACGTCGGGTTCCTCAATCAGGACTCGTGGTCGGGGGTCTTCGCCTTTCGCCCGCCGACCTAGATGCGTCCATCGACAGGCGAAGTCCGTGCCCAGGAGATTGCGGTGACGTCGCATAGGCACCTTCCTTCTCGCGGCACGGCAAGCCGCCCAAGAACCAGCGTGATCCTCAGGTGCGCGGCTGGATAGGGACCTTCGTCCCAGATACCGGACTCGGAGCAACGCAGGCTGCCTCGGCCTTCTGTCAGCCCTCCCAGAGGTGCCGTTCCCGGCCGAGGACCAAGGCAACGGCGAGGATCAGGCCCGGTGGCGCAGACTCGGGGTACCGATCGGTCCCGCAGAGCGCCTCGGACCCCCTCGGATGCACCCACGGACCCACCCTCATCCAGGCCATCCCCTGTACTCGGCCGATTGCGCGCACTCGTTGGATCTCGCACCCAACAGGCGAGTCGGCACTTTGTGACAAACGTCCCTGGTCGATCAGAGACATCGATGGCACTCTGCCCGTATGTTCGTCCCAGTCGTCGTCGTCGTCGGAATTGCAATCGCTCTCGCGATCGGCACGATCGTGTTGAGGCGAAAAGGGTACTCCGGTATGGGAGGCGACACCGTCGTCCGTTGCAGCAAAGGGCATCTCTTCACCACGATCTGGGTGCCGGGTGGGTCGCTCAAATCGATCCGGTTGGGTATGTCGAGGTTTCAGTACTGCCCTGTCGGACATCACTGGGCCGTGGTCAACCCGGTCAAGGACTCGGAGTTGACTGACGAGGAGAGACGTACCGCGGCGGAGCACCATGACGTGCACATTCCCTGAGGGTT
>Ga0187890_10002011_pt1 | contig 14300 bp, 7 predicted proteins | sample June2016WEW_21_1_FD_133005 | JGI IMG/M metagenome (GOLD analysis project Ga0187890, IMG submission 133005) | Peatland microbial communities from SPRUCE experiment site at the Marcell Experimental Forest, Minnesota, USA - June2016WEW_21_10 | ecosystem: Environmental > Terrestrial > Soil >... | reverse complement strand
CCATTGGCATTTGCCCAACCACTTGATTCCTAAGGCATCGAAACCAGCACCTGGGAGGGGCTCAAAAACAGATGATTTCCGAACGCCAGATTCACACCACCGATCGGGTTTACGCTCACGACAGGGTCAATGCATTATGAAAGAGCGCCCCGCTTCAGAAGGTCGAAGCCGGATGTGGCGCCGCCTCCGCTCCGCTTCGCCGATGCGGGTAGACAGGGTAGACAGACGCGATTCCGGCTTTTGCGAAAACTCGGCTGGCGACCGTAATGCCTTATATGGGGGGAACCCATGAAAATCATAGTCAGAAACGCACCGTGCACCTGTGGAAGCGGCAGGAAATACAAGAGATGTCATGAACTACAAATGCCGAGGCGAGTTTGAAGGGAAACGAAGCGGGTATTCTGTCGCCGACGTCCTGCGTGCTGCGTCTCCGCGACCACGCCTGCTTGCAGCAACTATCGGTAAAGGGACGAGGCAGGTTTCCTGCAGATCAAGCTAGCTCCCTGCATGACTGATCAACAGCTGCCACCAGTGTTGCGACATCCTTCTCGCTGTGCACGGTGGAGATGATCCAGTGCAGGCCGTTGGACGGCGTCATGTAAATACCCTGCTCCATCAGCAGATGGACGAAATGGGAATAGCGGCGTGTGTCCACATAAGTGCAGTAATCGCGGTAGTCATGGATTGCGTCTTTCTCCGTGAAGTAAATCTGATACATCGGACCGAACCCTTGAACTATCGCCGGCACTTTGCGACGGCGGAAGACCTCACGCAGGCCTGCAATGGCCGCGTTGCCGATGGCGTGAAGTTTCTTGTATGTGCCCTCAGCGGAGAGCAAATCGAGATTCTCAGCCACGACCCTCATGGTGAGGCGGTGGCTGTTGAAGGTGCCGTAGTGTAGAACCATCTGATCGCCCCAGCGCATGCGATCGAGTATGGAGCGGGGGCCAGCAACAGCACCGATCGGGAAACCAGCGCCCAGCGCTTTGCCGAAGGTGCTAATGTCAGGCTTGAGCCCGTAATACTCCTGACATCCCCCGGGCGCGTAGCGGAATCCAGTGACGACTTCATCAAGGATGAACAGAGCATCGTATTCGTGTGCGAGGTCGCAAACCTTCTGCAAGTATCCGTCGTGGGGTAGGATGCAACCCATGTTTGCCATGATCGGCTCGGTGATGATGGCTGCGAGCTCGCGGCCGTGCCGACGCAGGATGTTCTCGAGTGTTGGCACGTCGTTCCATGGGGCAACGATCACATCGTCAAAGACCGAGGATGGAATGCCATCGGAGTCAGGAATTTTCGTGGGATCCTCAGGTGGGCCGAGTTGCGCGATAGGGTGACTGTGTGCGTTGAGGCAATATGGGTCGTACCAGCCATGATAGTGGCCCTCGAACTTGAGGAACTTGGTGCGTGCTGTGTGGGCACGCGCGAGGCGCAGGGCCAACATGGTCGCTTCGCTGCCGGTATTGGCGAAGCGCACAACTTCGGCAGTCGGAACCATGCGACAGACACGTTCAGCGGCTTCGACCTCGGCGGGAGTAGCTGCGGCAAAGTGCGAGCCCACTGCAATGGTCCTAGTGACGACGTCGATGATCTTAGGGTGCGCGTGTCCCTGGATCGTGGCCCCGAAAGACATCATGAAGTCGATGTACTCGTTGCCATCCACGTCCCAGACATGAGAGCCGCGACCATGATCGAGAAAGACGGGACCTCCCGGGTAAAAAGCAGCGCCACGCGAGGGCGAGTTCACACCCTCGACCAGCGATTCCTCAGCCCGTTGAAACCACGCCCGTGACTGAATGCACCTACGCGTTATCGGATCTTCTTTCATCAAAGTAACATTCCGTAGTACTGCCCATAATGAAGACCGCTTGGAAGACCAGGCGGGCTAGCAAAAGGGACTCCTATGAAGTTAGGTGATCCACGTCTCGATGCCAAAGCGCCTTATAAACGCAACCCAACATCAACAATGTGACGTAAACCGGCGCTAGCCACTTGCCCGGTCCCGAACTGCCCGTATTGAGACCTGTCCGATAAGGTCATGAGAAGTAGCCAATGCAAATCAAAAAGTAAGCTTCAGCGCAAACTGGACACCCCTCGGACCGCCGCCGCCCAGGAATGGATTGCCAACACCCACATCATCGGTCGCAGTCAAAGGTAAGTAGCCAATACCTCTACCATTGCCGTTTAGCCCATTGGTTGCAGGGTCGGCGATGAAGGCTGGCAGCACCGGATTCGCAAAATTTGGATGATTGAAAATATTGAAAAATTCGGCACGGAACTGTAGGTTGACCCTCTCTGAGAGGGGCGTGTTCTTAAAGATCGCAGGGTTCACTTCTTTGAAGGATGGCGCACGGAGGGCATCGCGACCCAGATTGCCGAAGTGTCGAGTGCCCGGGATGCAGTTGCTGTCACCCGAGGACGTTGTGGCTGAGGGGTTGCCAAACGTACAGGGCACCGCGAAGGATGCCAGGTTGAGGAAGTTACTCGCACCGCTTCCGTATTGGACGGGACCCACGACATCCGGACGATCAAATCCCTCCCCAGAACCCGAATAATCCCCCTCGTAATTGTAGTTCAGGTGAAAGGGCTGGCCATCCTGTAAATTCACAATTCCGTCGAAACCCCATCCATTCGTAATCTTAGAGACGGTACTTGTACCTTTCCAGGCAGGCAATTGGTACCCAAAGTTCCAAGTGAACCGGCGACGAATGTCGAAGCTAGAATTACCTCGTTCCAGTTGCGGTGCAAGACTGTTGTTCGGCTGTGCTGCGTTTGGAATAAAGTCCTCGCTATCACTTGCATTATCAATAGAATGGGACCACACAAAATTCACTTGAGAAGACAAACCACGCCAACTTGCGATGCGTAAGCTCGTCTGCAACGCGTTGTAATTCGAGTTGGCTGTGCTTTCTTCTTGGTTGACATAAAAGAAGTTGCTATAGATCCTAGGCACACTACTCGACGCGTCGAAGCCCAAGATGCAACCACAAGCCTCGTCGGCCGCCGTGATCATGGATTGGCTCGGTTGGTTGATGTCGCGGAAACGGAACAATTTTGTGCCCAGTGCTCCTACATAACCGACCTGCAGCACGGCCGCGCTCGTGATTTGCTGCTGAATATTTAGGTTAAAATTCTGGACATACGGTGTCCGAATATTAGGGTCGGTTCCAAAGAAATCCCCTAGCGGTGAGGGTGCTCCATACACGGGGACGCCTGGGGCGATGGCGACGCCGCTAAGCGAGGAGGAACTAATTGCAGCGGGTCCAGTCCCCGTGAAGGCAGGTCCGGGGCAAAAGGCGCAGTTGTACGGGACGTGGCCTAGGAAGACGTCTTGAGAAAACGCATCGAAGAACAGTCCCCAACCGCCGCGGATGACGGTCTTGCTCTTACCGGATACGTCATAAGCAAAGGCAAGGCGTGGCGCAAAGTTTGTGTATTCAGGCTGGTAGAGAGATGAGGGTCCACCGCCTGCACCGACACGTATAACGGAGTCAGCCGAAGGATCAAATTGATAGAAGAGGTGGTTCTTTTCGCCGACTACTCCAAGATGCTCCCAACGCAAACCGTAGTTAAGAGTCAATCGGGCTGTTGCACGGAAGCTATCCTGGACATAAAGAGCCTGGCTATTCTCAAAAGTGTTTCGTTTGGTGTTGCCCTCGGCCTGGCCGCCAGATGACGGGAGGCCCTGCAGAAAAGTACTCAAGTTAGTGAAGCTGAGTTTCCCCCGAAAATTTTCATTCTGAAACAGAGAAATAGTCGTACGGCGGAACTCGTATCCAAACTTCAGATCGTGACGCCCTTTTTTCCAGGAATAGTTGTCGATTGCGTGCCAGTTGGAATCAACACGCGAGCGCGGCACCGCTGGATTTGCGCCAATGACCGTAAAGGCCCCCACCGTGATCTTGGGCAAACCAAAATTAGTCTCACTTACTCCTGTATCCATGCCTATCGACTCAGGGTTAAAGCTGCTGTCTTCCGGGAAAAAACCTTCCGCGTATCGATTCCAACCGAGACGAGCCTCGTTGACTTGATTGGAATTCACCACCTTTACATAGGAGATCGAGACGAGTTGCACTCTAGTCGGGGTGACCGTATTGAAACCAGGCAAAACACCAGCTGCTCCTAGGCCCAGAGGGAAACTCTGTAAGCTGTTGCCAAAGTAATAGCGACCGCTAAGCTGATTTGCGGAATTGAAATTGTGATCCACTTTCGCAATTACGCTGTCTACGCTATTTTCGAAGTGTGTCGAAGTCGCCAGATTGTTCGCCGGGGTTGTCAGGTCGCTCGCCAGAACACAAGTAGTCCCGTTATTGCCATTTGTGGCTCCGGGGATATTTGGTGTGGGCCATGGGTTTCTAGCCAACAAATTCTTAATGGTCTGACTCACCTGCAGGCCTTCACTTGTGATGGCCTGTTCGGTGGTGGCAATCACGGAAGGATCTGGCACGCAATTGGATGTGGACTGCGCACCGGTTTCGCGTTGGCCTTCGTAATCCAGATGGAAGAACGTTCGATTTTTCACGATCGGGCCACCAAGAAACCCACCGAATTGGTTGTTGAGGAAAGGATTCCTTTGTCCGACGTTGTTAAAGAAGTTTCGTGCACCGATCTGGCCACTACGCCAATACTCGAACGCCGAGCCGTGTAATGCATTGGTTCCACTCTTGGTCACAATATTCACGACCGCTCCGCTATTGCGTCCATACTCGGCTTCGTAGTTGGAGAGTACGCGCAGTTCAGCAATTGCGTCGATAGGAAGGATTGTCGCCGGATCGCCGAATACGCCCGCTTCGTTAATCGCTGGGTCGTTGCGATAGCCGTCGTTCATGTCTGTGCCGTCGAGTAGAAAGTTGTTTGCCCGTCCCCGTTGACCATTCATCGAAAACGTCCCCTCAGAACCCGGGGAATCTGTGATTTGGTCCGGCGACCCGGCAATACCGGGGTTTAGGAAAATCAGTTTGGTGTAATCGCGACCGTTCACGGGCAACTCTTCAATCGTGTGGCTGGTAAGGATACCGCCCAATTGGGCAGAAGTTGTATCCACCTGGGGCAGACCTTCACCAGACACCTCAATGCGTTGTGAAACGTCACCCGGCTTGAGGATTGCGTCTACACGACGCTCGGTCGCGACATCGACCGCGACATTATTCGTGATCGACGCTTGAAACCCAGCTTGGGCTTCGACGATGACCGTGTAAGTGCCGATGGGCAACTCTGAAATTCTGTAGCTACCGTCAGCGCTCGTCTGGCTCGTCCGTTCTAGCCCGGTGCCTGAGTTTCGGATTGTCACCTTGGCCCCAGGGAGCACCGCGCCGGAGGAATCCGTTACAGTGCCGAGAATTGTGCCGCGGAAGGTCTGAGCGAAGAGACCACCAGATAACAGAATTGAACAACAAAGGATCATCGTAAATATTGTTACTTTTTGCGCTCGATTGTCCCTGAATGCTTTCCGGAGCCTTTTCCTTGTCATGTTTGTTCCTCCCTTTGCGCTGCGCCAAATCGAGCAAAAACAGGGGCACTTGCGTTCAATGTATCGACAAAGGTAGACCGAATATGGTACCTAGTAAAGATCCACTTTCATCCAGTAAAAGGAGCCACTTTTGATGCGCACACTGAACTCTTTCAATCCCTGGAATTGGACCACCGGCGTCGTACTTCCCTCCGACAGCAGCTAAGAGCCCGTCGCGCAGGTACTGCGCGGGCTGAGACAAGGCCAGCAGCGTCTTGAGCGGCGTCTGATAGCGCGGGTAAAAGCACCGTTGGCGGCCTTTCTCGCACCGGCTCCAGCCAGGCTTCGCTGATGCGTGCAGTGGCGGCCACGATTTGCCATTGCGTGACCTCATCGACGGCATTGATGTGGTAGACGCCTTTAGTCACCGGCTGATAGCCCTGATGCCTGCACCAACAGACGTGCTATCGCGAACGCCGTCTCCATTACGTCAAGACCCTTTGGTAGAGGGAATTGGCTTCCTTACAATTTTCTGAGGCCGTTAACCGTCGACTACCGACGCACACCATTTGCAACGTTGGCCGCCTTCTCGGCGGCGGCCGAGCGCAGCAGCATTGCCGAAGTGTAAAGCACCACGACCACCACCAGCCAGCGGACCGTGCCGAGGGGGAGAGACTCGACCAGATACGCGGCTATGATTACCCCCGGAATCCCACCTAGCGTAAGACCAACTGCGGCTCTCGGGCTGTAGCGTCGGCTCTTGATGAATCTGTACGATCCGATGGGCATCAGGAAGGCACAGGAGCCCATCATGATGGGAAAAGCGGAGCGAGGATTCATCCCGAGCAAGCTGACGAGAATCATGCAGGGAGCAAAAAGACCAACCCCGAGTTGCTGAATCGCTCCGAACACAAAACTGGCCGCGACCGCAAACCAGAATTTCAGCCCCTCAAGCCCAAGCGCATCTCCTCCCACGGGAACCAACTTCAATTGCGACGAAAGCATCAGCAATGCCGCAGCGAACAGCGCGAGGCCCAGCCCAATTTGGATTTTCCGCTTAGGCCACCCGCTAACGGTTCCCGCCCCAAACCAAGCTCCCGCCGAGGCGGCGGTAATCATCGACACCATTGTCCGAAAATCCACGGGAATTACCGCGACAAGAATGAACGCCTGCACGACCGAAGGCAACGTATGTCCGACATTCATGGTTCCGGGAATCAGATCATCGGGGACAGCATTTAGGAGCTTATAAATCGAGCTCGTGGTGGCGAATGAGCCGATGCCTAGCGTATCCAGGAAATTAGTGAAGAAACCGATGCCAATCTGTGCCGGGAGATTTGGATTCTCGTCCTCTCCGTTTCCAGGGGCATGCCATGTCCGCATCAAAAACGCGATCCACACAATGACGAACACGACTGAAATAACTGCCAATACAATCAGAAGGTCTTCCATATTCCGTCCGGTTTCGCGAGGCGCTCGATGTTCATGTCGACAAGGCCTTGAAGCCTAACAGGCTGCTGAAAAATTGATCTGTACGACTTATTTCTATGATTTTATCCAGCATCACAGGTTGGGATCGATTTCGTTGTGCGGCGGGGCCAGATCAAACTGTGCGTATCCCCAGAACGCATCGCTAGCAGCCCGTGGTGCAAGTGCGATTTGTATCCGGGTATGTCTTCAGGCATACCGTAAGTGCCGTGTTATGAGAGTGCCTTTAGGCGCCGCTTTGGCGCTGGAATTTCATCACAGGCTGCTAGCCTGTTCCGATATTTTTGGGCACCTTGCGTTCAATGTATCGACAAAGGTAGACCGAATATGGTACCTAGTAAAGATCCACTTTCATCCAGTAGAAGGAGCCACTTTTGACGCGCACTGAACTCTTTCGATCCCTGGAATTGGACCACCGGCGTCGTACTTCCCTCCGACAGCAGCTAAGCAATGAGTTGCGCCGATCCGTTATTGAGGGTCGGTTGCGGCCTGGTGCAAAGCTTCCTTCGTCTAGGCGCGTTGCGGATGAGCTCGGTATAGGTCGTAATACAGCCGTTGCTGCTTTCGAACAACTGATCGCTGAAGGCTATCTTGAGGCGAGGCACGGCTCCGGAACCTTCGTCGTCGTAGCACTTCCGGAGCAGTCCTTGCTTGAGCACCAACTCTCGAGCAGGGGAAGTACTAAGATTTCATCAAGATCCCGCTTGTCCGAACTAGGTCGATGGCTGGCAAGGTTCAGGGTTCCCGGTCTGGACCCAGATCGTCCGCCAGTACCTTTTCGTCCAAGTGTTGTGGCCCTGGATCTCTTCCCCCAATCACTTTGGAATCGGATCCGATCGCGAATTGCTCGCGCTCTACCAACTACGCTTTACAGATATGGAAACGCGGCCGGCTATGCACCACTTCGTCACGTGATTGCCGACTACCTGCGTGCCTCTCGGGGTGTTCGATGCGATTGGCGGCAAGTGGTTGTTGTCTCCGGAGCGCAGCAAGCTCTCGACTTGGCTGCGCGTGTTTTGCTCAATGCTGGCGATTCTGCGATCGTGGAAGATCCGGGCCATCCAGGTGCGTGGGCTGCATTCAGAGCTGTGGGTGCCAAACTGATTCCTTTCCGTGTAGATGAGTACGGCTTGGCGATCGAAGAAAATTGCCCGTTACCCCAGGCGCGCCTGGCATGTGTCTGCCCCTCACACCAATACCCCCTTGGTGGAACTCTACCTCTGCGTCGTCGGTTGACCCTTCTTACATGGGCTCGTCAACATCGCGCATGGATCATCGAAGACGACTACGACAGCGAGTTCCGATATGTCGGTGGCCCTTTGCCGGCCCTGCAAGGTCTCGACCGATTTAACTGCGTACTTTACATGGGGACTTTCAGCAAGGTTCTTCATCCTGCCCTTCGGCTTGGCTATCTAGTCGTTCCCAATCACCTTATTGACGCTTTCTCCACGATGAAGGCGATAGCTGACCGGCAGGCTCCGCTGGCGGAACAAGCTGTGCTGGCCAGCTTTATTGAAGACGGTCACTTTGGCAGGCACATACGTCGTATGCGAATGGTGTACATCGAGCGGCAGCAGATTTTGTTAGAAGCAGTACAAGACAGGCTGGAGGGACTCTTGGATGTCCAACCTGCGGAAGCTGGTTTTCATCTTGTGGGTTGGCTACCATCGGGGATGAAAGACACTTCGGTTTCGGACGCACTCCAGGAGGCTGGAATAGAATGTCCTCCCCTGTCACGTTATACATTACGACACCGTTCGCGATCGGGGCTCATGCTCGGGTATGCTGGCTACAACAAGAACGAACTCCTCAGTGCTACCGCCGCTCTCGCTACTCAGATGAGGTCACTCAATAGCAGAATTGTCGAAACGGAGGTGTGAAACGCATTTTGGCGATCCGTCTTCCGCTTGCGTACCCGCTTCGTGCGAATCTCCGCGGCATCCCCGATCCACACTCAAACACTCAAACTGCAATTCTGAGAGCAGCCGTTCAAACCAGCGAGCGTGCCCGCTGGCTGCCATCCCGAGGGCACGGTCGCTCCCTGTGCCCCGACATCGCTATAAAACTTCTCCGCTTTGAAGCCCTGCGATGCCCGGCTGATGCGGTACTATCCCATCAGAACTCGGATCAATCACGTGGCGAACGACGACGCAGAATGTTCGAAGCCCGTGGAACTTGCTGAGACTCAGAATTGGCTTTTTTCTTAGTCGCACGGCAAGGTGTCCCCGACCGGGCTGCTGCCTTCGGGCTTGTAGCTGAAATACACCGCTCCTCCTATAATCACCGCACCTCCTGCGAGAGCCATGATCCCCAAATCCTCGTGCAGCAAGGAGACACCCAGAATCGCGCCGACCAGCGGTTCTAAATTTACGAAAATTCCTGCCTGAGATGCCGGAACCCGCTTGAGTCCCCAATTCCACAAAACTGTCGTGCTCGCAGTAGCGAAGAATCCCTGTTCCGCTACGGCAATCCATGCGCGGGTCGAGTAATGCAGCGACGGAACGCCGGATGTTGTCATGACCACCATCGCCAGGAGGATAGTACCGATCCAAAAGACGAAAGCCGTCACCATTACTGCTGAATGCCGACGCATGAGACGTTTCGAAATCAGAATCCATCCAATGGCTGCAAACATTGAAAGCACAACCAACAGGTCGCCACGCGTGCTCGCGTGTGCCACGCCGGAAGCTTTCTTGCTCGACAATGCGATCAGCGCAGCTCCAAAGGTCGAGGCTGCAAGCGCAAGCCAGCCGCCGAAGGGCAACCGCTCTCCCGCGAACATCACGGCTGCGATGGCGAGCAGCATGGGAAGTGTGCCAACCATTAAAGAAGCGTGCGAAACCGTGGTGAGGGAAAGTCCCTTGAACTGCACCAAACACTGTACTGGCACTCCGAGCACCGATGCTGCGAACACCCAGCCCCATTCGCTCCTGTCAAACCGAGGACGATCATAGAAGATGACAGGGAGCAGACCAGCAGACGCGAACGCGAACCGATACAAGACCATGCTCGCGACTGGCATCTCGGTCAAGGGTAAGCGTTAGACGAAAACACGGTTGACGGATGTTTCGCGTGCTTGCACTAATCGTTTATGCTGAGGCCGTTTGCTTTAGCAGTAGCCGCCACGTGATGGAGCCTTTTCAACTTCGCGCCGCGCTTTTTCGCAATGCGTGGCCGCCGCGAATCTCGTCGAATACGTCCGTGTCTCGCTGCAACAGGTCATGTGCGTACAGGCGCTTGTGTCCTGCGCGTTCGACGAAGTAGAATACAGCGATTGCCGGATGAAACGACTGCTCCTGTTTTCGCTGTTGGCGGTACTTGTTCATGCACTCTATGCTCGCGCGGGGACGGCAGCGCCGTCGCCCCAAAACCAATCTCAATTACAGCCCGCAAAGGTAGCAACGAAGACAAATCCCAAAGACGGGCTCACATACGTGTGGATTCCACCCGGCAAGTTCATGATGGGCTGTTCGCCGGGAGACGGCGAATGCGACCAAGATGAGAAGCCGGCGCACGAGGTAATCATGACGAAAGGCTTCTGGATGGCGCAGACTCTGGTGACGCAGGCTGCCTATCGGCGCGTGGTCGGCGCGAACCCAAGCTTCTTCCACGGTGACCAACTGCCGGTCGATAGGATCTCGTGGGATGAAGCGAAGGCTTACTGCGCAGCGGTGGGGATGCGGTTGCCATCGGAGGCAGAATCGGAGTATGCGGCGCGGGCGAACAGTCCAACCGCGCGCTACGGGGAAGCGGATACGGATGCTATTGCATGGTACAAGGGCAACAGTTACGACCGATCGCATGAAGTGGCCCAAAAAAAGCCGAACGCCTGGCAACTATATGACATGCTGGGGAACGTCTGGGAGTGGACGAGCGACTGGTATAGCTCCGACTATGTGGCGCTGCGTGGCGGCTCCTGGTCCACCAGTGCGGCTAACATCCGCGTGTCGGCCCGTGGCTGGGACGCACCGAACCATCACCGCAAATTCACGGGCTTCCGGTGCGCCGGGGAATAAGGAAGAGAAGAATAGTTGTGCTGCTCGTCCTCTCGCCTCCATGCGCAAATCGGCTCTAGAAGTTGGTCGTCAGGCGCAGGGCGACACTCCGCGACGGTCCGATGGCGTTGCCGGAGAAGAGTCCACCGAAGTCGAGGACTTCAAGCACGTTGTTAAGGTTCTGTCCGTCAATCTGAAACCGCATCGTCATTCGGTCAGATTTATGAATCTCCGCACCCGCCGAGGCGTTGACCTGGAAGGCTGGATAGATTCGCCCGCGGGCAAAGTTAAGGCGATTCACGACGTCCTGCCCGTATATCTGGGCTGGTCCGCCCGGTCCGTAGATGCATTGTTGAAGAGTTAAACTTGGATCGCACTCAAACTCAAAGGGGAGCCCGGTGTCATATTGAATTCCGCCCGCGACCCAGAAGCGCGGTGTGACCTGGTAGCGAAGGCGGCCGCGGACGGTGTTGCGTTGATCCTGCGTATCCGGGAATTGGGGGGGGAGCTGTCCTGCCCCGCCACCTAGAAAAAGGCCGCCCGTCACCGGAAGCCAGACATTGCCGACCATATAGGAATAGCTCAAGAACCCTGAGAAACGGCGCCAATCCGGAAGATCGAGTTTGGCTTCCGCACCATAGATGATGGATTTGCGGAAGGCAATCGGGAAGCTGATGGTCGTGTTCGTAATCTGAGAGTCATCTGCATGGTTGGCGACGAGGCGCCGGAAATAATTGGCGTCCAGCTTGATCTTTCCGGCGACCGCCTTCGTCAAGCCCGCTTCGTAGTAGTTCCCCTCCGATGGTTCGACCGGCAGCCGTAGGAAATTCGTTGGGCTAATGGATTCAACTGCGGTTGAACTCGAAAGCAGGAGATTCTCGAACGACGGTGTCTGAAAAACCCGATCATAGGAGAAATGCACGACGAGATCGGCGGACGGAAAATAGCGCGAAATCGAGAAGCGTGGGTCCAGCGCTTGCCGGTTCAATAAGAGCTGATAGTGGTCCCAGCGCAGCCCCGCATTGATGGTCCAGTTTTTCAGACGTATCTGATCCTGCACGAATGCGGATTGCTCGAGGTCTGGCCGATTTCCCAAGAAGGCAAAAGTGGGAGGCGTGTCGCTGCCAAATTGCGCCGGGTCGGTAATGACATAGCTGAACTTTTCGTTCAGGAATGTGTTGTCCGACTCGACCCCAAACTTCCATTCGTTACGGCCATGATCGACGGTTGCGGTTCCCTTGAAATATCCTTCGCGAAACGAATTATGCTGAAAAACCTCAATGGGAGTCGAATTGCCGTTGGAGTTGAAATCATTCGCATTGGCGCGGACCATCCCGCGAAAATCGGCGGCCGCGTGCGATGAAAAAGTGTGCTGGTAGGAGGCGCTCCCGATGGTCTCAATGTTATCCGCCGTTTGGAGCTGGCCCGCGGCTTGCTGTAACTCCTCGTTCGGAATGTCGTAGCGCGATAACTCATGGCGGACGATAAATCGCAAGCGATCCTTCGAGGTCAAGTCACGCTCGTAATTGACCGAGAAATCGCCCAGCGTGCCTGTATTCGAATAGTTTTGCGGAACCACGGGATTCAGATAATGGTCCGTCATGCTGCCACTGGCGCTGGCGCCGAGCGCATTCTTGCCCCAGACGTACTGTCCCTGCGCGGCAGCGCCGGCCGAATCAAAGCTGCCGCCGGAAAGCACTACCTGGCCGTGGAAGCCTGCCTGTGAATCTTGCAGCGTGTTCACCTCGATCACGCCGCCCATTTTTCGGCCATATTCCGCCGGAATGCCTGCGGTATAGATGCTCATCGATTGCACGTCGTCCGCATCAATCGCCGGTCCGAAGCTGGGCGAGCGATTGTCCGTCAGAGCGATGCCATCGACCACGAACTGTGTCTGATATTCGGACCCGCGCGGATGCAGGACGGCATTGCCTTCGTAGAGCCAGCCGGGCTGCGAATTCACCAAATCCTGCAAGGAACGGCCCGGAACTGAGCCGAGCCGGTTTTGGATGACGTCTGAGCCTATCTGACTAACGGAGCCAGCTTGATCGGGATCGATCAATGTGTCAGCCGCAGTGACAGTTACGGATTCGTTCACCGAAGGCAGCTTGAGTTGAATTGCGTATTCGGTCGGAATCGAGGAATGAATCTCGACAGATGCGGATGTGCCGGCAAAGCCAGGCTGCCTGATTTCGAGCTGATAGATGCCGTAAGGCAGGCGCTGCAGATTCAGGCCTCCCTGATCGCTGGTTGCCAGAGTATTTCGATACTGATTCGCCCGGCTTACGATCTGAACCGTTGTTTTCACGCCGAAACCGGCCGGGTCGGTTACCCTCAGACGTAACTCGCCGTCGTTGCTCTGCGCAAGAAGCGGAAGAGCCCACAGGAGCACAGCGATAATCAGCTTCTTCTTCATTGTTGCCTCCAGCCAACTCTTGCGGGCGCGCCCGAGTGGTCTCGCTCCGCCTCCGCCAGTTCCATCACTGGCGATTCGCCCGCCATCAGTAAATCAGCTTCAAGCCGAACTGAATCTGGCGGGACGTGGTGGCTGTGGCGGTGATTAATCCCGCCGAGGGGCTAGGTAACCCGTTCGAAAATACAATCGGGTTGGGTGTGTCGAAATTTGTGTGGTTCAGCACGTTGAACAATTCCGCTCTAAACTGCAACGCGATCTTCTCGGTAATGTTCGTGTTCTTGAACAGAGAGACATCCATCCCCACCAAGCCTGGACCGGTTAGAGTTCCTCTGCCCAAGTCACCATAGGTACCCGCCGGCGGCAACATAAACGGAAACACAGGCGCGTTCGGATTGAACCATTGACTGGGACTGAACCGCACAATGGGACCGCTAAAGTTGGGGTTCAGGGAGGGACGGTCCGGATTTCTCGTATCTCCGTCGCCGGAAACGTTGGAGCCGGCCTGAGGCGTGAAGGGGAACCCGCTCATCAACGTGGTGATGGTATTGAACACCCAGCCGCTGACCAGTTTATCTTCCATGCCGCCGATATGCGCGAGCCAATACTGCCCATGTCCAAAGGGCAGTTCATAAGTAGCCGTGAAGTGCGCCTGCTGAGCTACATTCAGCGCCGATGGCCCCCAGTCTCTTAGCAAATCAAATCGATCCAACACCATCTGTGCCTGATTGCTGGATTGAGCCCCGGTCAACGCGGAGTTATCGTCCAGACTTTTCGACCACGTGTAGTTCGCTCGAAATTGCAGTTTTCGCGTGAGACGTCTGATAACGTCCACTTGCAGGGCGTTGTAGCTGCTATTGCCTTCCGAATACCAGAAAAATCCGCCCGACAAATTAGGATTGGGACGGAGACCTACGGGAATATATTCGGCGCCCTGAGCTACGGTACTCGT
>Ga0187890_10002005_pt1 | contig 14319 bp, 15 predicted proteins | sample June2016WEW_21_1_FD_133005 | JGI IMG/M metagenome (GOLD analysis project Ga0187890, IMG submission 133005) | Peatland microbial communities from SPRUCE experiment site at the Marcell Experimental Forest, Minnesota, USA - June2016WEW_21_10 | ecosystem: Environmental > Terrestrial > Soil >... | reverse complement strand
TTGAGGATCTCCTCGAAGCGCTCCTGCTCGTAGAGGCTCTCGGTGAACCCGAGGCCGGTGCGCGCGATGGCCGACAGCGCCTCGCTCCAGCGCAGCAGCGTCTTGAGGGGGACGTCGCGGTCGTCGTTCGGGTCCACGGCCGGTGACGCTACCGCGGCCCGCCGTCTGCGCCAGAATGGGACGTGCCCGTCAACGAGGATTGCCGCCACTACGTCATGCGGACAACCCCTCGCGGGGACCGCCTGGAGCGCTGCAAGGTGGACGCCAACGAGCCCCTGCCGTTCGCCTGTCCCGAGGGCTGCGTCTTCTACGAGCCCCGCAAGGTCTCCTCGGCCGGCTGGCACGTGCCCCGCGACCCCGAGGAGCCCCCGAAGCCCGCACAGCCCTGAGCCGCTGGGGCCGGGGGCGCCACAACCCCGGCTTCAGCCCTCGAGGACGTCCCCCAGCAGGTCGACCGTGATCCCCTCGGTGCGGAGCCAGTCGAGGGCGGCCTCGACCTGGGCCGCCTCCCCGTCGACTTCGCAGATGATCCAGCCGCGGTGCTCCTCCACGTCGGCCCGGCGGATGTTGGGCTCGACGTCGAACCGGCGCACCATGGTGGCGAGCACGGCGCGCCGGACCTCGGACTCGGGGAACGTCAGCCGTACCTTGACCCTGACCTCGCTCATGGCCCCTCCTCCTCGGTCCGTCCCGCCGGCTGGAGCACGCGGTTGAGACTGCCCGACCGGAAGCCCTCCAGGTCCAGGGAGACGAACGTGAACCCGGCCGCCCGCACGGCGGCGACGACCTCGTCCCGGCGGGTGACGACCTCGTCCAGCGCGTCGGGCTCGACCTCCAGCCGCGCCGCGTCGCCGTGGTGGCGCACGCGCAGCTGCCCGAAGCCCAGGGCGCGCAACGCCGACTCGGCGGCCTCGACGGCACCGAGCCGGCCGAGCGTGACCGGTGTGCCGTAGGGCAACCGGGAAGCGAGGCAGGCGGCGGCCGGCTTGTCCCAGGTCCGCAGCCCCAGGGCGCGAGACCAGTGCCGGATGTCGTCCTTGGTGAAGCCGGCGTCGGCCAGCGGGAAGGCGGCCCCCGCCGCGGCGGCGGCGGCCTGCCCCGGACGGTGGTCCCCCAGGTCGCTCAGGTTGACCCCGAGGACGACGGTCGCGCCCTCGGCGGCGGCGAGGGGCCCGAGCGCGGTCATGAGGGCCGTCTTGCAGCGGGCGCAGCGGTCGGGGCCGTTGGCGACGTAGGCCGCGTCCTCCATCTCGTCGGTGGGCACGCCGACCCAGCGCAGGTCCCACTCGTCGGCCAGCGCACGGCACTCCGACTCCTCGCTCCCGGCGAGGGAGGGTGAGAGGGCCGTGGCGCACAGCACCGCCGTGCGGCCGAGGGTGTCGTGCGCCACCTTGGCCAGCAGCGACGAGTCGACGCCGCCGCTGAAGGCGACCACGACGCGCCCGAGCCGGCGCAGCTCGGCGCGGAGCTCCTCGAGGTCGGCCGTCACGCGGTCACGGCGTGGTCAGCCACCGAGGGCCGCCAGCACCTCGTCGAGCGTGCCCACCATGCCGGTGTAGAAGGGACCGAACTCGGCGTAGAGGGCCGAGGCCTCGTCGAAGCGCATCTCGTAGACGCAGTCCTTGAGGTCGTCGGGGTGGGTGCCGAAGAGGGTCACGCCCCACTCGTAGTCGTCCAGCCCGGCCGAGCCGGTGATGACCTGGAGCACCCTGCCGTGGAAGGTCCGGCCCACCTTGCCGTGGCCCATCATGAGCTCCTTGCGGGCCTGGAAGTCGAGGGCGTACCAGTTGACCTCTTCGCCTCGCCGCTTGGACATCGGGTAGAAGCAGAAGGCGGCCTTGCCCTCCGGCGGGAGCTGGGGGAACAGGCGGGCCTGGCGCATGGCGTCGGGGACACCCGCCGCGTACTCGGAGATCTCGGTGAGCGAGACGTAGGACTGGGCCGGGACGAGTCCGGCGCGGGTCGCCTCGGTCTGGAGCCGTCGCAACCGCCACACGTCGGGGCCGAGCGCCATCAGCCCGAGGTCGGCCTTGTGACCCAGCAGCGCCACGGGGATGACCTGGTACCCGTCGGCCTCGGCGCCGGCCACCGCCGTGCGCAGGGCGTCGCCGTCGAAGTCGGGCGCCAGCCGGCAGAAGAGGTGGAGGACCCCCAGTCCGGTCGTCGGGGTCAGGGCCACGCCGTCAGTGTAGAGAAGCCTGCGGTGCGTGGGACCCGGGGCCCGAAAACACGATGCGCCCGGCCGTTCGGCCGGGCGCATCGTTCAGCCTCGGTTGGGGGTGAGGCGGTCCCAGTGTCACCCCGGGCTGTTGCAGCGCCGTGGCATCCCGGTGACACCTCGCCCCCGGGCCCCTCGGGGAAGGGCCTTCAGCCCCACGAAGGGTCTAGTAGTCGTCCATCCCGCCGGGCATGGCGGGCGCGTCTTCCTCGGGCTTGTCGACGATGACCGCCTCGGTGGTCAGGAACAACGCCGCGATGGACGCCGCATTCTGCAGCGCCGAGCGGGTCACCTTGGCGGCGTCGATCACGCCGGTCTTGAAGAGGTCCTCGTACTCGCCGGTCGCCGCGTTGAGCCCGTGGGAGCCCTTGAGGTTGCGCACCTTCTCGATGATGACGCCACCCTCGAGGCCCGCGTTCACCGCGATCTGCTTCAGCGGCTCCTCCACGGCCTTGGCGACGATGCGCGCACCCGTGGCCTCGTCGCCCTCCAGCTTCTCGGCCGTCTCGAGGATGGCGGTCTGGGCCCGCAGCAGGGCGACGCCCCCACCGGGGACCACGCCCTCCTCAATGGCGGCCTTGGTCGTCGACACGGCGTCCTCGATCCGGTGCTTCTTCTCCTTGAGCTCCACCTCGGTGGCGGCGCCGACCTTGATGACGGCCACGCCGCCGGACAGCTTGGCCAGGCGCTCCTGGAGCTTCTCCCGGTCGTAGTCCGAGTCGGTGTTCTCGATCTCGGTCTTGATCTGGTTGATCCGGCCCTTGATGTCGTTCTCGGTGCCGGCGCCCTCGACGATGGTCGTCTCGTCCTTGGTCACGACGATCTTGCGGGCCGTGCCCAGCAGGTCGAGCGTCACGTTCTCGAGCTTGAGGCCGACCTCTTCGGTCACGACCTGGCCACCGGTGAGGATGGCGATGTCCTGGAGCATGGCCTTGCGGCGTTCGCCGAAGCCGGGAGCCTTGACGGCCACCGAGCGGAAGGTGCCGCGGATCTTGTTGACCACCAGGGTGGCCAGGGCCTCGCCCTCGACGTCCTCGGCGATGATCAGCAGCGGCTTGCCGCTCTGCATGACCTTCTCGAGCACGGGCAGCAGGTCGCGCACGGCGGTGATCTTCGAACCGACCAGCAGGATGTAGGCGTCCTCGAGGGTGGCCTCCATGCGCTCGGGGTCGGTCACGAAGTAGGGGGCGATGTAGCCCTTGTCGAAGCGCATGCCCTCGACCAGGTCCATGTCCATGCCGAAGGTCTGGGACTCCTCGACGGTGATGACGCCGTCGCGGCCGACCTTGTCGATCGCCTCGGAGATCATCTCGCCGATCTCGGTGTCGGCGGCCGAAATGGACGCCACCTGGGCGATCTGGGCCTTGGACTCGGTCTCCCTGGCGATGCCGTGGATGGAGCCCACTGCCGTCTCGACGGCGGCCTCGATCCCCCGCTTGAGCCCCATCGGGTTCGCACCGGCGGCCACGTTGCGCAGGCCCTCGCGGACCATGGCCCAGGCCAGGACGGTGGCCGTGGTGGTGCCGTCACCGGCGACGTCGTCGGTCTTCTTGGCGACTTCCTTGACCAGCTCGGCGCCGATCCTCTCGAAGGGGTCCTCGAGCTCGATCTCCTTGGCGATCGACACACCGTCGTTGGTGATGGTCGGGGCGCCCCACTTCTTGTCGAGCACCACGTTGCGGCCCTTGGGGCCGAGGGTGACGCGTACCGCGTCCGCCAGCTTGTTCATGCCGGTCTCCAGGCCGCGGCGGGCGTCCTCCTGGAAGGCGATGATCTTGGCCATCTTGGGTTATTCCTCCATTAGCACTCTCGTGATGTGAGTGCTAATAGGAAACCACCTCCGGGCGGCGCGCGCAAGGGCGCCGCCCGCCCCGCCGGTCAGCGGGGCCGAAACCCCCGGTGCACGGGGGGTTCAGCCGCCGGCGACCGCCGGGACGATGGAGAGCGTCTGGCCCGGCGAGACCGGGGTCCCGAGGCCGTCGAGGAAGCGGACGTCCTCGTCGGCCAGGAAGACGTTCACGAAGCGGCGCAGGTTGCCCGACTCGTCGAAGAGCCGGTCGGCCAGGCCGGGGTGGGCGGCGTCGAGCGCCTTGAGGGCCTCGCCCACCGTGGCCCCCTCGACCTCGACCTCGCCGGCGCCGCCGGTCAGCGTGCGCAGCTGGGTGGGGATGCGGACGGTCAGGCTCATCGGACGGGCTCCTCGGTGTGGTGGTGGTCCCCGTCGGCGTCGAAGGCGGCGTCGAAAGCGGCCAGGGTCGGGGCGATGGTCGCCGTCGGGACGGCGCCGGCGGAGCCGCTCAGGGCCTCCACCGTCTTGAGGCCGTGGCCGGTGACCAGGGCCACCACCCGCTCGTCGGGACGGATGGCGCCCGAGGCGGCCAGCTTGGCCAGCGTGGCGATGGTCACCCCGCCGGCGGTCTCGGCAAAGATGCCCTCGGTGCGGGCCAGCAGCCCGATGGCCTCGACGACCTCGGCGTCGGTCACGGCGGCGCACGAGCCGCCGGTCCGGCGCATCACCTCGAGCGCGTACCAGCCGTCGGCCGGGTTCCCGATGGCCAACGACTTGGCGATCGTCTTGGGCTTGACCGGCCGGATGGCGTCGGTGCCCTCGAGGAAGGCCGTCGCCACGGGCGAGCACCCCTCGGCCTGGGCGCCCGAGACCCTGACGGCGGGCTCCTCGGGCAGGAGCCCCACCTTGCCCAGCTCGGCGAACCCCTTGGCCACCTTGGTCAGCTGGCTGCCCGACCCGATCGGGACCACCACGTGGTCCGGCGCCTGCCAGCCCAGCTGCTCGGCGATCTCGAAGGCGAGCGTCTTGGAGCCCTCGGCGTAGTAGGTGCGCACGTTGACGTTGACGAAGGCCCAGCTGGGTCGCTCGCTCGTCAGCTCGGCGCACAGGCGGTTCACGTCGTCGTAGGTCCCCTCGACGGCGATGACCGTCCCGCCGTAGACCGTCGTCATGGTCACCTTGGCCGCCTCGAGGTCGTGGGGGATCAGGACGACCGAGTCCATGCCCGCCCGCGCCGCGTGCGCGGCCACCGAGTTGGCCAGGTTGCCCGTCGAGGCGCAGGCGGCGACCTTGAAGCCGAGCTGGCGCGCCTTGGTCAGGGCCACCGAGACCACACGGTCCTTGAACGAGCCGGTGGGGTTGGCGGTGTCGTCCTTGATCCACAGCTCGCCCAGGCCGAGCTCGGCGGCCAGGCGGTCGGCCCGCACCAGCGGGGTGAAGCCGGCCCCGAGGTCGACCGGCGTCTCGTCGTCGACCGGCAGCAGGTCCCGGTAGCGCCAGATGGACCGGGGGCCCGCCTCTATGCGCTCCCGGCTGACCGTCGACGCGATCCGCTCGTAGTCGTAGGCCACCTCGAGCGGCCCGAAGCAGTAGTCGCAGACGTGCAGAGCCTCGGCGGGGAAGGCGCGCTGACACTCACGGCAACGCAACCCAGTGACAAAATCGACCATTGGTCCTCCTCATCGATCGGGCATTGGCACCAGGTGCTTCGCACTGGTTGCCGCGACGTCGACGGGCCCGTCCCTCAGTCGCTCTGGATGATGTCCGCCATCGTAGCCGGGCGGCCCGGCCACCTCAACGCAGCGGGGCTGCTTGAATCGGAGGCGTGGCGCTCACCTTTCACCACGCCGACTTCCCCACCGGCCCGGTCCTCGAGGCCAAGGCGCGGACGGGCCGGACCGTCTCGGTGTGCATCCCGGCCCGGGACGAGGGCTCGACCGTCGGCTCGGTCGTGCGGGCGGTCGTGCAACCGTTCCTGGCGGCCCACGGCGGCAACGGCCTGGTCGACGAGGTGATCGTGCTGGACGACGGGTCGCTCGACGACACGGCCGACCAGGCCCGGGACGCCGGGGCCCGGGTCGTGGTCGGCCCGGGCGGTGCCGGCGGCAAGGGCCAGGCCATGGCCGCCGCCCTCCGGGCCTCCACCGGCGACATCGTGGCCTTCCTCGATGCCGACGTGGCCAACACCACGCCGGCCTTCGTGACGGGGCTGCTCGGACCGCTGCTCACCACCGACGACGTGGCGCTCGTGAAGGGCTTCTACACCCGCCCGTTGCACGGTGACCCGACCGGCGGTGGGCGGGTCACCGAGCTGGTCGCCCGCCCCGTGCTCGAGCTGCTGTTCCCCGAGCTCTCCTGGGTGCGCCAGCCCCTGGCCGGCGAAACGGCGGCCCACCGCTGGGTCTTCGAGAAGCTCGGCTTCGCCACCGGGTACGGGGTCGAGCTCGGGCTGCTGATCGACGTCGCCCAGAGCCTGGGGCCCGACCGACTGGCCCAGGTCGACCTCGGCGAGCGCATCCACCGCAACCGGCCGCTGCACGAGCTGCGCCCCCAGGCCGTCGACGTGCTGCGGGCCGCGCTCGAGCGCGTGCCCGCGTCCGCGCTCCCCGCGTCCGCGCTTCCCCCGTCCTTGCTCCCCCCGGCGCCGAGCGGCGCGTGAGCGGGCGCGCCAGCGACACCATCGTCGTCTCGAACCGCGGCCCGCTGACCTTCCGCACGGGTCCCGACGATGCCCTCGTGCCCGTGCGGGCGGCCGGCGGCCTGGCCTCGTCGCTGCACCGGATCCTCGGCGGCAGCGGCACGACGTGGGCCTCGGTGACGATGGGGCCGGCGGACCGCGAGGCGGTCACCCGGGGGCTCATGAGGGAGGACGGGCTCGACCTCGTCCCCGTCGTGATCGACGACGACACCTACCGCCAGGCCTACGACGTCGTCGCCAACACCACGCTGTGGTACTGCCACCACCACCTCTTCGACCTGCCGCACCGGCCCCGGTTCGACCGGTACTGGCGGACGGCCTGGGAGGGCTACCGGGCCTACAACCGGGCCGTGGCCGACGTGGTGAGCGAGCGGGCGGCCGACGGCGCCACCGTGCTCGTGCAGGACTACCACTTCTCGCTGCTGGGCCGGATGCTGGCGGAGCGCCGGCCCGACCTGCGCTCGGTCCACTTCCTGCACACGCCGTTCGCCGCCCCCGCCATGCTCGGCGTGCTGCCCGACGCCGTGGCCGCCGAGCTGCTCGACGGCATGGCCGGCTACTCGGCCTGCGGCTTCCACTGCCACAAGTGGGAGGCCGACTTCAACGCCTGCTACGCCGGCCGGGCGGCGCCGCGCACCTTCGTCGCGCCGCTCGGGATCGACGCCGGCGTGCTCGAGGAGGAGGCGGCCTCGCCCGGGTGCGCGGCGGCGGCCGTCGCGCTGCGCGCCGAGGTGGGCGGGCGCCGCGTCATCGCCCGCACGGACCGCATGGAGCCGTCGAAGAACATCGTGCGGGGGATGCTGGCCTTCGAGGAGCTGCTGGTCGCGCACCCCGAGTGGCGCGGCGAGGTGGTGCACGTGGCCTTCGCGTACCCGAGCCGGCAGGGGCTGGCCGAGTATCTCGCCTACGGGGCCGACGTGGTGCACACGGCCGAGCGGATCAACCACGCCTTCGGGTCCCACGGCGCTGACGGCTGGACGCCCATCCTCTTGTCCGTCGAGGACGACTGGGCGCGTTCGCTCGCTGCGCTCACCATCTCCGACGTGCTGCTGGTGAACCCGGTGCGCGACGGGCTCAACCTCGTGGCCAAGGAGGGTTCGCTGCTGAACACGGCCGACGGGGTGCTGGTGCTCTCGCACGAGGCCGGCGCGTGGGAGGAGCTCGCCCTGGCCGGCAACGGGGCGCTCGGCGTCAACCCCTTTGACGTGTCCGGAACGGCCGATGTGCTCCATGCGGCGCTGTCGATGGGGGCGCCGGAGCGGGCCCGGCGGGCGGGCGCCCTGCGCGGGGCCGTGCGGGCCCGGACGTCGGCCGACTGGTGGGCCGACCAGCTGGCGGCGGCGGCCGCTCCCGCTCAGGACTGAGGCGGCGCCGCCGCCGCGGTGGCGGCATCGGCCAGCACGCGCAGGAGCTCGACGGCGCCCTCGGCACCCCGCACGGTCAGGTCGGCCCGGGCGGCCACCTCGGGGGGGCTCTCGGCGTCGATGGCCGCCACCCGGACGGCGGCGAGCGGCCGGCCGTCGGGCGAGGTGAGCTCCCCCACCGCGGCGAAGGCGGGCAGGTCGCCGATGTCGTCGCCGAACACGGCGGTGGCCCGGAGCTGCCCGGCGTGCTCGGCGGCCAGCGAGCGCACCACCGTCCCCTTGTCGACCTCGATCGGGGGGCGCAGCTCACGCTCGGCCCGCCCCGGGTGCACCGACAGGTCGTGCCGGGCGTGCTGGCGCTCGGCGAAGGCCAGGACCCACTCCCGGCTGTCCGGCGCGTGGCGCCAGTGCAGCGTGACCGTGAGCCCCTTGGGCTCGACGTAGATGCCCGCCGGTGCCTCGGCCCTCGCCTCGGCCACGACCTGGTCGATGACGGCCGCCCAGCGGGCGTGCTCGGGGCCGCGCAGGGCGCGCTCCAGGCCGTAGAGGCCCGCCAGCGTGACCCCGGCCGGGTCGCCCAGCACCTCGGCGAGGAAGGCGGTCGGGCGGCCCGACACCACCGCGACCAGCGCGAAGGGGCGGGCCAGCTGGGCCAGGAGCGCGGGCACGCCCGGCAGCGGGCGGGCTCCGGTCGGGTCCTCCACGATGGCGGCCAGCGTCCCGTCGAAGTCGAGGAACAGGGCGCAGTGCGCCGGCTCGGCCGCCATGCGCCACAGGGGCGCGGGCAGCTGGGCCGCGGCCTCGCCCGTGTCACCCGGGTCGCCCGTGTCGGGCAACGTCAGGTGGTCGTGGTCGTCGTGGAGGCGAGGTCCGACCCGATGACCACGACGACGTCGGTGCCGGTGACCCCGCTCACGGGGGTGGCGGTCGTGAGGGGCAGGACCTGGGTCGGCTTCACGCCGATGGTGGTGGCGATGGACGCCGCCGGCTCCTGAAAGCCCGCGGCGTAGTAGACCGCGGACGTCGCCTCGGTCGTGGCGGCGTCGGCCGGCGTCCCCATCTTCCAGCCGCCGGCCCCGATCACGGTCGTGTAGTGGGCGGCGAGGCCGTTGGTGCTCGTGGCGTTGGCCACCACGACGCTGACCGAGCTCGGGGCGATGGTCGTCGTCGTGGTGCTCCTCGAGCCCTTGTGACCGTGCGCGGCGGTGGTGGTGGTCGAGGAGTGCGCCGCGGTGGTGGTCGTCGAGGCGGCCCCGGCGGCGACCGTGGTCGGGGTGGCGCCGGGCACGGTGGTGGTGGCGGCACTGCTCGGGACGCCGCTCACACTCGGCCGGGTCCCGACGTCCACCAGGACCGCCACGGCGGCCACGAAGACCACCAGGACCACGGCGGCCCGGACGACCGAGAGCGAAGCGGACATGCCCGTCTGCGGCTGCTCGTCGACCATTGGGGGTCCAGCCTGCCCCGCCCCCCCGCCCGGTGCAAGCCTTTCCGCTGGTCGGGCCCGGGTATGGAGGTCGCGGGCCTGTAGTCTGGGGCCGCGCCCGAGTAGCTCAGTCGGTAGAGCACTTCACTTGTAACGCCCTCGGCGGCTTGTCGCGCAAAACGGTGTGATCAGCACACTTTGCATAGACGCTGCTCAGATGCGATGTTGCACATTGAGGACGGTGGCGGTTGGTTGCCGCTAAGTGCCACCCGTTGCGTTGTGAGGTTGAATCTGGGTTGAATTGAAACGGGCTTTTCGACACCTCATGTCATGGCGTCCCGTGCACCTCACCGCGTCGCCAATTGAATAGCCGCAGTTGAGACTTCGTAGCCATTCGTTCGACCATCCTGTCACCGCTCTGTGCTCTCGTTGTCAGGGGGAAGCAGTAACCTTCAGTGATGGCAATATCCACCGGGGATCTGCAGGCAGCAGCCGAGCGAGCCCGAGCTGCAGCGTCAGAGGCGGGCGAACTTCGGCCTGCTCGCATCGGCAGAGTGACCACCGACATCCCCGAGGCCATCCGAGTCGCCATCCGTGAAGACCTGGCCTCAGGCGCTTACCAGAAGGCCGCACAGGAGGCCGTTGCAGGAGACCCCGACCTGGCTCAGGGCTGAGCGCCCGGATTCTCTGGCGTGATCGTTGTCGATGACGCCCTTTTGCTAGCCATATTGGCCGAGCAGCAAGGTGCGGCAGAATCTCTCCTGATCACAGCGGCTGAGGCCGGCGAGGTATTCACCACCGGTTCGTGGTTCTGGCGGCTGGCCCGGGTCGTGGCTCGGCCGGGTCAGGGCGCGTTGTCCCGCGCTCTGGCGGCAAGTTCTGAGGACGAGCAGCGCCGGGTCTACAACGCCCTGGACCAGCTGCCCGCCGAAATCGGCCTCTTGAGCATGCGACGACTGGTCCCGGTCATGGCGGCGCTGCCGGGCCAGCTCAACCTTCTTACCGCCGAGGCAGTCGCTGCCGCGGTGGTCCTGGGTGCGAGGATCGCCGTTTCCACCGAGTCACGCCTTCTGACCGCCGCAGCCAGCTCGGTGGATATAAGGATCGACGTTGTCCATCTCGGCTCATAGCCCGTCGTTGTTGACCTCGCCTCACTGCTCCAATGCGTCCAGCCACTGTTCGTACCAGTCGCGCCGCACGCGGATATCCCCATTGCGCAGGCGGATGGAGCGTGGGAACCACGGTGCTCCCCGGGCCGACCACTTGTAGGCCGTCGAACTGGACACGCCGAGGTCGGCGGCGATCTCACGGATACTGAGCCAGCGGGCCTCCGTGGTGATCCCGTGCCTGTTGATCGCCGTGGGCACGATCTCGCGCGCCAGGGTCATGGCTTTCCCTTTGCGACGCGGTGGAGCAAATCGTCAGCACCACCGACAATCGTGCAGTCGGGTGGACGGGACACCTCTGTCATGGCCGGGACGGCCGGCAAATATTCGGTCACCATCACGTGACTTCCCCTGGTTCGTTGTCGAACGTCTACAGATTGGCCAACCAACGATCACGGACCGCCCTTTTGCGCCCTGATCTGCGTCGGTTCCGAGCCGGGAGCGCTTGACCCGTGGCGAGCCGCTGACCGCCAAGTTATTGGGCTCTTCGCGTTGAACTGGGGAGTGTGACGTAGCGAGGCATCCGCGAACGCGGCCAGGGGTCCCGACATCGTTGAGGTTTCTTGACGACTCCAACGAGGAGGACCCCTGACGATGGATGACGCTACTGGCCTGGCTGAGGCGCTGTTGGGACTCGACGGGTTCGCGGTGCTGGCGGTGGAAGAGACCGCCTCCGAGGTGATCGTGACCGTCGAGACGACGGCTGACTTCGTCGGGTGTCCGAGCTGTGGTGTGCGTGCGGTGGCCAAGGACCGGATCCGGGTTGAGATCCGGGACCTGCCCTGCTTCGGACGTCCGGCACGGCTGGTGTGGCTGAAGCGGCGCTGGCGCTGTGGCGATCCGGATTGTGCCGCCAAGACGTGGACCGAGGGCACCGAGCATGTCGCTCCACGAGCCGTGCTGACGTTGCGGGCCGGAGCTGAAGCCACCCGCCAGGTGGGAGAGCTCGCCCTCCCCGTCGCGGTGGTGGCCCGTGAGCTCGGGGTGTGCTGGTGGACGGTCATGGATACAGTCGTCCTCCACGGCACTCCGCTGGTGGAGGACCCGGGCCGGGTCAAGAAGGTGCGGGCCCTCGGCATCGACGAGACGTCGTTCCTTTCGGCGACGAGGGAACACCGGACCATCTACGTGACCGGGCTGGTCGATCTGGACCGCAAGAGGATCATCGACATGGTGGAGGGAAACGCAGCACCTGACCTGCGCCGATGGTGTGCGGACCAGGACCCGGCCTGGATGAGGGCGATTCGAGTCGTGGCGACGGACCTGGCCGAGAGCTATCGCTCGGGCACATCCCCGCACCTCGACCACGCCATCCGGGTGGCTGATCCCTTTCATGTGGTGCGCATCGCCAACCGCTGCGTCGACAAGGTACGCCGGCGGGTCCAGAACGAGACGCTGGGCCATCGAGGTCGCAAGGTCGATCCGCTCTATCGGATCCGCAAGCTCTTGCTTGCCGGCTACGAACGGCTCGACGAGCGTGGCCATGAACGCGTGCTGCTCGGGCTGCGCCACGGCGATCCCCACGACGAGCTCCTGGGCGCCTGGCTGGCCAAGGAGTCAGTACGCGACATCTACCTGACCGAGGACCCCAAGGACGCCCGAGTGCTCCTCGACAAGGCGATCATCGGCTGCAAGGGCGACGAGGTCGAAGAGATCCGCACGCTCGGCGACACGCTCGAGCGCTGGCGTACCGAGATCTTGAACCACCACCGCACCGGAGCGTCCAACGGCCCGACCGAGGGCCTCAACTTGTGCGTGAAGAAGGTCAAGCGTGCCGGACGTAGCTTCACCTGCTTTGAGCACTACAGGCTGCGTGTGCTTCTTCATGCGGGTGGTGTCACCTGGCCGAGGCGTCCGTCACCGCCGAGGATCAGAACGCGCTCTCCCCACTCCAACGCGTAGGGCCAGTTATTGCCAAGGACCCGGGACCCCGCAGACAACCTTGCCTACGCCCCGTACGGCACTTATGGGATAGGGGCGGCCAGGGAGATGATCGCTTCGTCAGATATCAACACCCACCCCTTTTGCAATCTCGGCCAAGAACTGAGGTTCGTCGAGATCCATCTTCATAGCGGCCCCACGGATGCTCACAAGAGCAAGCAGAACTAGGGCGTAGGTGGTCGGTCGTCGCTCATGAGTTTCCAACTTTTCAAGGGCCGCTACAAACTCCTCTTTCGGCAGCCCCAGTCCTTCCGTTTCCACGGTGAGCGTAAAAGTCTCCGACATGATCCGTATTGCATCTACGGCATCCCTGTATATCTCCTTCATATCCGGCATGTCGGAAATGGTAGACCTGCACCTGCCCCCGTACGCCGGTTCGGCGTTGCTATCACCAGGTGTCCTCTGGTCTCCATCCAGAGACGATCATTTCCCGCAACCTCGTGTCGTTCACAACGCTGTAGATCGGGGTGGTTGGATCGGAGGCATCCCCGCAAGGTTGTGATGCGCCGTTCACGAACTTGACCAGATTCCACCCGCCTCTACCATTCCGGCTTCTCATGAGAGGGAAGGACTGCAGGCTCTCAGGGACTGAGAGAGGCCCGATTGGCGTGACGATCTTGCGGCGCAAAGCGGCCGAGAGAGGAAAGAATACTGGCCACCGCCAACGGTTGATATGGACGACCTGATCGAGAGTGGGTTCTTCGTCAAACACCGGCTCCGCCATCCAGATCAGTGACCCGATCCGTTCCACGTCGTAGCTCATGACGCCCACAGCGAAGCCAGCGTCAGTCGCCATCCAGAAGGCCTGTCCAGGCTGAGGTCGTCGGGCCACCGTTCAAGTGTCCCATTCCGGGTTGGCCCTGTCCCAGTACGCCGGAACGGCGCCCTCAGGACCCAGGCGCTATCGGCGGAATCGGAACGTCCGCGTGGGCTGCCCAGGAGTACCCGGTCCACCAACGCCATCCACCATATCTAGGATCGGGGTACCACGCTGCTTGTGAGGAAATGAGTGGCGAGATCATTTCCTGTCGGTTGCAACGCTCGGCGAGCCAGGCTTCCAGTTGTGCCGAGCTTTTGGTGGCACCAGAGGCAAGTGAAAACAGAAAGACGGGGCTGAGTAGGGCGAACACAAACCCCGTAAGGATGGCGGTGAGGCCGAGCGAATCAAGCAGCCCAGCCACAACACCTGCGATCCCTGCGCACGTGAAGAAAACAGGAGGCAGCCAGAATGGGCGCAACTTCAAGCGATATCGGACGACTGATCCCTTTCCGTCCGGTTCGATGGAGCCGACCAGTTTCGGTCGCAGCCATTCGTCCCATCGACCTTCGTGATCATCGTAGAAGTGAAGGATCATTTGGTGTCCACGCATCGTCCCATTGACATAGGCCTGATATTGGTGACCACCAACTCGTACGGCTTCGCCAATGGCCGCTCGGAGCGCATAGGCCTCAGGAGGTGGGCGCAGATCGCTCTGTATCTCGGATCGAAGCTCGTCCGGCGCCAGAGCTGACTCCAGCTCCGCACGGTGACCCCGAAATGTGAACCTCGGCACGCATCAAGTATTGACCAACCTGCCGCTGACGCCGACCAACGGGGTGAGTTCCTAACGGCAGTCAAGCCCCTCAAGCCACATTTTCACTAGCTTCTTCCCGTGGCGGGTCGGTGGCCGGAGCGACCTCTTGGGTCGACTCCTTTCTGCCTCGACCCGCCACCCTG
>Ga0187890_10002004_pt1 | contig 14320 bp, 14 predicted proteins | sample June2016WEW_21_1_FD_133005 | JGI IMG/M metagenome (GOLD analysis project Ga0187890, IMG submission 133005) | Peatland microbial communities from SPRUCE experiment site at the Marcell Experimental Forest, Minnesota, USA - June2016WEW_21_10 | ecosystem: Environmental > Terrestrial > Soil >... | reverse complement strand
GTGACGACAGCGTCGGTGAGGGGATCAATTCCCGCAAGTCGACCAGCCAACTGGTCACTGAGTTGATAGCGAGCCGCGAGCGCGGCCGGTGTCGTATAGCTCACCTTCGTCTGGCCGCCATCCTCCCAAACCAACACCTTGAGCGGTAGGTCCAGTGCGATGAGCGGTGCCGACACCATGACCGGTGTCCCGGCTTCGGGGCTTGCGAAGATGACGACCTTCGTCTCTCGTAGCTCGATCCCTCTTTTCTTCGCCTCGCCGCTGTGATCGATCACGGCGAACACGTGCAATCCCTTGGCGGCCACCAGGTCGACGAGACGCCTCACGGTCTCAGCCACAGACCAGGGACTCTGCTTGGTGGCAATCTCGTCCGAGATCTTCGGGCCAGTCATGTCTGGTCTCCTTCGTCGCTCGCCACCAGTGTCGGTCGGGTCGGGGCGCGGACTCAAACGCGGGCTCAAACGCTCTGGATATGACGATGCAGAGGCAGCGACCCCCGTCCGGCTTCCCGGGGCACGCGCAACGCGACGAAGGGGGGGCCGGCGCCCGCAACCGAATCCCGGGACAAGGGCTCTGATCAGGCATTTTATCGACCCAGACAGGGCTCAGACAGGACTCAGGCCTGACTCAGATGCGGCGCCGAGAAACGGAGCCAGCGGAGGTGGCGGGCGAGCGCCGTCGGCAGAGAGATGCGGGCTCGGCGCGTCGAGTCGGGGCCCGACGGTGGCGGCGAGCTCGTCGTGGCCCATCGACGAACGACCGGGGATGTCTTGTGCTTTGGTCTTCTCGGACAGCTCTTGCTTGGTCAGCGACACCTTGTCGGCCAGCGTGGGTGCACCACCTTGGGGAACATCTCATCCTCCTTGTGGACAGCGGGATAGAAACAAACCTCTTCCTCGATCGTGACGTGGATTCGAAGCGGTCAGCAGCTTCGTTGCGTCCATGCGGTTCGGTGCTCCTCCCGGTGGAGTTGGAACCTTCTCTGCCTTGACGCCCAGACACTCCGGCCATCAAACAGGCATGGACGTCACTTTGAGCCTTGACTCCGGGATTCGAGGGTTCACTTCGGACCGGCCACTGATCGACGGCCCTCTCGAGTTGCGCCTTTGACATCTTCGATCGGCCCTTCACCTCCCGACATCTCGCCTCCTCATAGACCTGATCGCGGGTGCAACCGCCCGGGCCCCGATGAGATTGCAACCCACCTCGTCTTCCCGAGGAGATGTCCTTCGTCGACGCCGGGCTCGATGGCTTCGCCTCTCCGGACCGAGCTCGTTCCTTGGTTGACCGTCCGGGCCGCGATCTCCTCGGCCAGGTCTTCGGAGTCTCCCTGTTCGAGGAGTCCCTCGTTGATGTGGTCGTATTGACACTCACGTTTGGAACTGCACGCTCCATGAGGCATCTCGCCCCTCCTCCGTGGTGGGAGTCAGCTCCCAAGAGCCGGGCTCCCGATCGGACCGATCACTTCTGAGTCCCTACCCCACCGTGGGACGGAAGCAACATCGACGTCAGCCGTCAAAAACTCCCCGGAATGTGGTCCTCTGCGCGCCATTGGGTAGAACATGACGATGAACCCCCTGGAGAAGACTGTCCGCCGCATCGACGGGTTCCAGCAGCGCCACACGGTCCCGTCCTTTGTGTTCGGTGTCATGAAGAAGTTCGGAGACGACTCAGCCGGCACCCTGGCGGCGCTCATCGCCTACTACGGGTTCCTGTCGATCTTTCCCTTGCTCCTTGTCCTCACGACCGTCCTCGGGCTCTTTTTCACACACGATGTCGCTCTGCAGAACCGCATCATCGGTTCGGCGGTCGGCCAGTTCCCCATCGTGGGCACCCAGCTTTCGAAACCCCACGGGGTGAGCTCGCTCCGGTCGGGCAGCGTGCTCGGCCTGGTCGTCGGCCTGATCGGCTTGGTGTGGGGCTCGCTCGGCATCAGTCAGGCCGCCCAGCGGGCCATGGCCGAGGTATGGAACATCCCCGGGGCCAACCGCCCCGGCTTCCTGCCCCGCCTCGGACGCAGTCTCGAATTCGTCGGCCTGCTGGCGCTCGACCTCGTGCTCACCACGTTCCTGGTCGGGTCGGCCACTCTGGGAACCGGTCCGTTGTGGCTGCATGTCCTCAAAGTGGCATTGGGACTGGCGGTCAACGTGGTCGTCTACGTGCTCGGCTTCCGCATTCTCACGCCCAAGTCGATCAAGACCAATTGCCTCGTCACCGGGGCCGTCCTGGCCGGCGCAGGGTGGACCATCTTGCAATACGCAGGAACGCTCCTCGTCGGCCACACCCTGCGCCATGCCAGCCAGACCTATGGCTACTTCGGCAGCGTGCTGGGCTTGATCTCGTTCTTGTACCTGGCCGCCGAGCTCACCGTCTACGCCGCGGAAGTGAACGTCGTCCGGATGCGGAAGCTCTACCCCCGGAGCATCACGCAGCCGCCCCTGACGCCGGCCGACCGTGCTGTGCTCACGGCGGTGGCCGAACAAGGACAACGGCGTCCCGAACAGCGCGTCCATGTCGAATTCGAATCCACGCCAGAATAGAGACGACGAGGCCAAAGGAATCGGGTTCCCAGGGCAATCTTCGCATCACTCGCTCAGGCACTTCCCGTGCCGACACCATCCATGGGCGACGGCGTCGTCGTCAGCGTTGCGACGACATCGGGGGGCGCCCCTGACCATCTCGGCGACGGCGGGCTCCTGGCATCCCCGGGCCGGTCCGGCGCGGCCGCCCTACTATGCGGTGGTGCCTGCACCGTCGCCTTCGGAGCCTGAACCGACGGCCCCCACGATCGAGGAGATCGAGGATGCCGTCGTCGACGGGGATCGACCCCTGGCCTCGGGGACCGCCATATCGGCTCTTCGCCACCGGACGTTTCGCATCGTCTACTTCGGTGCCTTCGCCTCCAACATCGGGACCTGGATGCAAAACGTCGTCCTGGGTGCCTATGCCTATGACATCACCCACTCGAGCAGCTTCGTGGGGTTGATCATCTTCGCTCAGCTCGGGCCCGCGCTCCTGCTCGCCATGGTGGGTGGGCTCATCGCCGACAGGGTGGATCGGAAGAAGTTCCTCATCGTCCTCTCCATCGAACAGCTGGCCTTCTCTGTCGTGTTGGCCTGGGTGGTGACATCGCCGGCTCCGTCCCACCTCCTCCTCGTCCTGACGGTGGTCATGGTGGGTGTCGGCAGCGCGATGTTCGGCCCGGCCTACGCGGCCATCCTTCCCGGTCTGGTCGATCGCAGTGACCTGCCCGGTGCCATCTCGCTGAACTCGGCCCAGATGAACGCGTCGCGTGTGATCGGCCCCATCATCGGGGGGGTGGCCTACCACTTCGTCGGACCGGCCTGGGTGTTCGCCGGGAACGCCGTCACCTACCTCTTCGTCGTGGCGGCGCTCATGGTCGTGTCCTTGCCCGTGATGCCCCAGGCGACGCAGCACGCCAGCAGGTGGCGCGAGCTCACCGCCGGGATCACCACGGCCCGCCAGGACCGTGTGGTGGGCCGGTGCCTGGTGACCGTGTTCTTGTTCTCGTTGCTGGCGCTCGCCTTCATCGGCCAGATGCCGGTGGTGGCAGCGCACAACCTCAACATCGATCCCAAGTCCGCCAACTACGGGCTTCTCTACGCCTGCTTCGGCATGGGCGCCCTGATCGGCGCCATCTCGATCGGGACCGTGTTCGCCCGGAGCTCCAAGGCGACCATCGTTCGGGTCTGTCTCCTGTGCTATTCCGTGGCGCTCACCGTGTTCGCACTCCTGCGGGCCGCCCTTCCCGCCTACTTCGTCGTGGCAGTGGTGGGGGCGTTCTACTTCGCCTTCATCACGGCCCTGAACACTGCCTTGCAGACCCGGCTCAGCGACGCCGTGCGCGGACGGGTGATGGCCCTGTGGATCATGGGGTTCGGGGGGACCGTCGCCCTGGGCAATCTCATCATCGGGCCCGTGGTGTCCGACGTCGGCATCACCGCTGTCTTGATCTTCGGTGCGGGCGTCGCCCTGTTGTTGGCCTGGTACGCGGATGTGCGGGTGCGAGACGACCAGGTGGGCGTCTTCGACACCATCCTGGCCCAATAGACCTCTCCGGCCGGTGTCAGGCCACCGATTCGGCTGCCATGGCGGCTGGGCGGGGCTCCTCGATCGGCTCGATCGGCGCGCCACGTTCGATACCGGAGCCGTCGCCACCGACACCTTGGGTACTGGCCTCCTCGGATGCGAGGTGATGGCGCGATGCCCGGACGAGCACACCGGCCACGATCGCCGCACCGGCCAGCAACGCCGCGCTGACGGTAAACGCTGTCGTATACCCGTGTACCGCCGCGCTCTGCACCGCCGCCGCACTCTTGACGTGGCCGGCGATGTAGGTGGCGGCGCCCGTGGCGGCCACGGTGTTGAGCAGTGCCGTGCCCAGAGACCCCCCCACCTGCTGGGTGGTGTTGACGAGTGCGCTCGCCACCCCGGCGTCGTTGGCCTCGACGCCGACGAGGGCGGTACTGCTCAAGGGGACGAAGGCCATCCCCATACCCAGGCTCACCAGGATCTCGGGCGGAAGGACATGGGCCAGGTACGAGCTGTCCACCGTGAGCCCCGTAAACCACACGAGCCCGCCGGCAGCCAGCGCCATCCCGGCGACCATGAGGGACCGGGGACCCACCCGCGGCAGCAGGCGGCTGGAGACCCCGGCTCCGATGATGATTCCTCCCGAGAAAGGCAGGAAGGCGAACCCGGTCTTGATGGCCGAGTAGTGCAACGTGCCCTGGAAGAAGTAGGTGAGGAACAGAAACGTCCCCAGCATGCCGGCCCCCACGAGCAGTGAGGCGAGGTACGAGCCGCCACGATTGCGGTCGAGGATCACACGCAGCGGGAGGAGTGGGTGGGTGGTGCGCAATTCGATGACGGCGAACGCGCTCATCAGCACCGCCGCCCCGACGAGGAGGGCGATGGTGAACGGTGCTCCCCACCCATGCGTGCCGGCCACGGTGAAGCCGTAGACGAGGAGGAACAGGGCACCGGTGACCGTCACGGCACCGGGCAGGTCATAGCCGCCCTTCGATTCGCCCCGGCTCTCGCGCACCACGCGACTTGCCGCTATGGCTGCCACGAGCGCGATGGGGACGTTGATGAGCAGGGTCCATCGCCACGAGGCCAACTGGGTCAAGGTTCCGCCCAGGACGAGGCCGATGGCGGCTCCCCCTCCGGCGATGGCGCCGTAGACACCGAAGGCCCGGGCCCGCTCTCGGGGCTCGGTGAAGGTCACGGTGAGAAGAGACAGAGCCGCGGGTGCCATCACCGCCGCAAAGGCACCCTGCAGCGCACGAGCGCCGAAGAGCATGGCCTGATCCTGGGCCAGGCCGCCCAGAGCCGAGGCGAGGCCGAAGCCGAGCAGGCCGACGATGAACATGCGACGTCGACCGAGGTAGTCGGCGATCCGGCCGCCAAGGAGCAGGAGGCTGCCGAAGGCCAGGGTGTAGGCACCGATGACCCATTGGCGGTTGGCCACCGAGATGTGCAGGGCACGCTGGGCGGAGGGCAGGGCCACGATGACCACCGACGCGTCGAGCACGATCATGAGCTGGGCGACAGCGATGACGGCCAGGGACCAGTACCGCTTGGGATCGGCGCCTTGGGTGGGCGATGCCGTCGTCGGCATCATCTCGGTCGTAGTCACTGAGGCACCTCTCTCCTGGGGATCGGGGGGTGAGCGGACGGTCGTGAGCGGAAGTCCCGGCCCGCCGGTTCGGTCGGCCCGGTCCTGGCCTTCTGGGCCCGATTGGTCTACAATCGGAGCGAAGGTTCCGTTTCAAGAGATACTATACGGAGCATGCGTTCCGTTTGTCAACCGGATGTTGGGGGCCCAACGTCATGACCGCCAAGGCAGGGACCGCCCCGGGCAAGATCCTGGAGCCCACGTCGGCCGAGGACCTCGTCGACGTGATGCCGTGCGAGTCCCGGCCCATGCGAGCCGATGCCGTGAAGAACCGGCAGCGGATCCTCGAGGCGGCCGAATCGATCTTCGCCACCGAAGGCTTGTCAGTGCCCATCGACACCGTGGCGGAACGGGCCGGAGTCGGGGTCGGGACCTTGTACCGGCACTTCCCGACCAAAGAAGCACTCTTCGAGGCGATCGTCACGGCCCGGCTCGAATTCCTCCTCGAGATGGCGAACGCACAAGCCGACGCCGAGGATCCCGGAGAGGCGCTGTTCTCGTTCTTGGGCGAATTCGCCCAACAGGCCTCGGCCAAACACGACCTGTTCGACGCCATGAGCTCGGCCGGGATCGACATCAAGTCGAGTTGTGCGGAGATGATCGACGAGATGAAGCGCAGCATTGACACCCTCCTTCACCGTGCCGTCGAGGCCGGCTCGGTACGCACGGGAGTGTCGACCGACGAGATGATCGGCCTTGTCGTGGGCGTCTGCCAAGCCGGAGGCCACTCCGGGTACGACGACGCGGCGCTGCAGCGCATGGTCCAGATCGTCTGCGACGGGCTCCGACCGCCGGTCAAGCGGTAGCCACCGCCGACTTCCGGGGTGGCGCTCGGTGGGCAATGATGCTCCGATGCCAGAAGCGATCCTGCCAGGTGTGACCATCGCCTACGACGTGTTCGGACCCGATACCGGTGAGCCCGTGGTGCTCGTGTGCGGGCTCAGCCAGCCGGCTGTCGGCTGGCACTTCGCCATGATGCCGGCGCTCGTCGAGGCGGGGTACCAGGTCGTGACCTTCGACAACCGGGGGGTGGCACCGTCGTCGGCTCCCCCCGCCCCGTACACGATCGACGAGATGACCGACGACACGATCGGCCTGCTCGACCACCTCGGACTCCGGTCGGTCCATATCGCCGGGTATTCCATGGGTGGTTGGGTGGCCGAGACCCTCGCCTACCGGCATCCCGAACGGGTCCGGTCCGCCGTTTTCATCGGCAGCTGCAACGTCGGAACGTCATGGGAGAAGGCCATTACCACGGTGGAGCGCGACCTGGCCCGACTCGACGGCGAACTCCCGCAGTGGTTCAACGCCGTGGAGACGATGCGCTATCTGCCCAACCACGAGCTGCAACGAGACGACGTCGTCGACCAGTGGCTCTCGCTGATCGGCGACCTCGAGCCATGGCCCAACCCGGGGCGCCTCGGCCAGTACGAGGCCGCCCTCGCCTGGTCGCTCGATCTCGAGCGCACCCGACGGTGGCCCGAGATCTCGAGACCGTGCCTGGTGCTCTCCTTCGAGCACGACGTGGACTCCCCTCCGGAGCGGGCGCGCCAGGCTGCCGGCCAGATCCCCGGCGCCCGTTTCGTCGAGTTGGCGGGGGCCAGCCACCTCGGGGTGTTCACGCACGCCGACGCCGTGTCAGCGGCGATGTTGGCCTTCTTGTCCGACACACCCCCGACGCGCTGAAAGGCGCCCCGATGCGGATCGGCCGCTAGGAGAGGGGAGCGCCCACCTCGCTCATGAGATTCTTGTAGGCCTGCTCCCCCATCGTGGTCCACATCTCCACGGCCGGTGCCGGCATGTGGGCCAGCATCTCGTCGCGGCTGGCCTGGGTCATGCGCTGGCGGATGAGGCCGAGGATCAGCCACACCTTGTCTCCCGTGAAACTTCCCAGGGCGTGACCCGGCAGGGCCCCCCACTCCTCGACCGAAAGGTTCTCGGCACACAACGGGAGAATCCGGCGCTCCTCCTCGCCGAGATGTTGCTCGAGACGCTCTCCGAGCTCCCCGAGGGCGGTCGCCGACTCCTCCTGGGCCGATGCCTCTCCCCCGGCCCACGCCGCCAGCGCCCCGCTCGATCGTTGGATCAGCTCGACGACGTCCGCGTGCTGCGATGCCATGAGGTCCAGGAGCTCGAGCTGGTCCGGGCACCGCTCGCGCAGCCGCGGGAAGACCAACAGCTCCTCCCCTTCGTGATGCACGTGGAGGAAGTCGAGCACGTTGTCGTAGAGGTTCGTGATCAAGGCCTGGCGCTCGGCGTCGGTGGCATCGACGGCCCGGACCAACTGGGGGGCGCTTCCCAGGGAGTCCCGCAGCGCCTGGTGGACGGCGAACATGTCCGAGACATCGGGACGAGGGTCTTGGTGTGCGGTGGTCATGGCAGCTCCAGGGTGAGTACGGGTTCTGGGTACGTCGCCCCGAACTCTACGGAATCGCCGCCGTCCCCGCCCGCCGACGACGGTACCTCGACGCACCGGTGCTGGGAGCCAGCTGGTAGCCCTGTCAATCCGTGGCCCGGTCAATCGGTGCCCGTTCAATCGGTGGCGGCGGGAGGGACGAGCGTGATGGCACCCTCGGGGCACGACACCACGCAGAGCCCGCAGGCCTGGCACTGATCAGCACGAGGGGTGTACGCCGTTTGGCGCCGGTGGGCCGAGACGCGGAGCCTGGCCACCAGGCCGAGAGCTGCATAGTCCTTGTCGTCGATCCTGCGCACCTCGAAGACGTCATGAGGGCACACGTCGACGCAGTCGTGCTTGGCTTCGCAGCGGGCATGGTCGATGGTGGGTGTCCACGACCCTGCGGGCGCGTTGCACCGGCGCCCGGGACGGTCCGGATGTTGGGCGGCACGCCGCTTCTTCTCCAGCAGTTGCTCGCTGTCGGTCACGAAGGATCGGCTCCTGTCCGGCTCGGTCAGGTGGTGGGAACTGGCGGTGGTGAGGCGCGAACCATGACACAAAGGCCCGAGCCGCCCTCGGCGCTCGGCGGCGGTGGGCCGGTCAACCCGGGCCTTTTCGCCCCACGAGATGAAAGACACGACTGAGTTGGCGGTAGGGGTCTCGTCGGCTGGCTTCGAGCTCGACCGCGGCCGTCGCCGCCACCTGCTCTGTGTCGCCGGGGTCCAACTCGACGCCACTGAACCCGAGCCAGTCGACGAACAGCCACACCCCGTACCAGCGCACCGGCTCGACGCCCCCGCGCTGCAGGAGTCCGCTGACCTCCTCCACCGTGTCGGCCCGCCCCCGCACGCCCAGCACGCCGATCCCGGTTCTGACGTCAAAAGCAGCCAGAGCGTCCTCCCAGCGCCGTTCCAAGGCCGGTTGCACCGCCGTGGCCTTGGCGTTGGCGGTCATGATCGACACGATGCCGCCGGCAGCGGCGCATCGGCACAGCTGGCTGACCAACGGCTCCGGGTGTTCGAGGTAGCCGAGCACGCCATGGCACAACACCGCGGCGAAGCGTCGGCCGTCCACCGCCTCCTCGGCGTGCTCACCCTCGGCCTCCAGGAGTGTCACCCGTCGCTGGGCCTCATCGGGCAGCTCCTGGAGTCGGCGTTGTGCTTTCTCCAGCATCGCCGGCGATGGATCGAGCAATGTCACCTCATAGCCGGCTTGGGCCAGCGGAAACGATTGATGGCCCGCGCCGCCACCGACATCCAACACCGGCGCCGGTGGCTCGGGCAGATGCTCGAGCAGGTGGTGGTGCAACACATAGGTGCGCACGTAGCCCTTCACCGATGCGTAGGCCTCATCGGCGAACTTGTCGACCAATCCGGCCCAGATGTCATCGCCCACGACACCAAGATACCAACCATGTCGTCCCCCACCCCGGCCGCGACATCGGCGGATCCTTTCCGCCGCCTGGGGATTCGCGTGTGTGGCGGCGTTGGCACGATTCGGCCGCGCCGCCGCTATCGACTGCACAGCGTCGTGCGCCATCACGTTCCTCGGGACCCCCTCCGTTACTGTTGGCCGGGAACGGCTTCGAGGGACAAAGGCAAGGTCGATGGATCTCCTGGGACTCTCCGTGCGTTGGCCCATCGTGGGTGCGCCCATGGCCGGAGGCCCCTCCACTCCGGCACTGGCAGCGGCGGTGAGCGGTGCCGGCGGATTGGGCTTCCTCGCCGGGGGCTACCTGAGCGCCCCATCGTTGGAGCACGACATCTCTGAGGTCCGACGTCTGGGCGCGTCGGCGTTCGGGGTCAATGTGTTTGTGCCCGGGAACCCTGAGGTCGACGAGGCCGCGCTGAGCGCCTACCTCGAGAGCCTCCGGCCCGAGGCCGAGGAGGTCGGCGTCGATCTCGTGGCTCGCTGGGACGACGATCAGTGGAGCGACAAGCTCGACCTCCTGACCCACGACCCCGTGCCGGTCGTGAGCTTCACGTTCGGTGCTCCGACCGCCGAGGTGGTGTCACGCCTCCAGCGCGCCGGATCACGAGTCGTGATCACCGTCACCACGCCGGACGAGGCGGTCCAAGCCGCCCACGCCGGCGCCGACGCGGTGTGCGCCCAAGGGATCGAGGCCGGTGGCCATCAAGGGAGCTTCTCCGACGACGTCACCCCCGACACCGGCTGGGGGCTCCTGGCCCTGGTGACCGCCATCGGACACGAGGTGCGGATCCCCATCATCGCCGCCGGTGGGGTGATGACCGGCTCTGGCGTGGCCGCGGTGGTCCGTGCCGGGGCGATGGCGGCACAGGTGGGAACGGCCCTCCTGTGCAGCCCTGAGAGTGGCGCATCCGAGGTCCACAAAGGCGCGCTCGCCGACCCGGCTTTCTCCGAAACGGCGATCACCCGAGCCTTCAGCGGCAGGCGCGCCCGGGGACTGCGCAACACCTTCATGCGCGCCCACCCCGACGCACCGTCGGCCTACCCCCACATCAACAACGCCACCCGCGCCCTGCGACGAGCGGCTGCGGCCCGACACGACCCCCACGCCATCAACCTGTGGGCGGGCCAGGGTTTCCGACTCGCCCAGCCCCGCCCGGCGGCCGAGGTCGTCACCATACTCGGCGAGGAACTGGAGAACGTGCCCCCTCGGTCGACTGGGTAGCGTCAGCGAGGTGGGAGGGCTGCGTGTGAAAAGAGTGAGGGACGACCGGTGACGGCCCGGGGCGTTGCGCTCGTGACCGGAGCCAGCCGAGGGATCGGCAAGGCGATCGCCGTCCATCTCGCCCGGGCGGGATTCGATGTCGCCATCGGAGCGCGCACCGTGCACGAGGGTGAGGAGCGTGAGCACTCCTCGACGGTGACGAGATCCGACACCCGGGCACTGCCAGGGTCACTGGACGCCACCGCGGCGCTGATCGAGCAGGCAGGCCGCCTGGCTCTGCCCGTCTACCTCGACCTTCTCGAGCGGAGCTCCCTCGAGTCGGCGGTGGCCACCGTCCTCGATCGTTGGGGCCGGGTCGACGTGCTGGTCAACAACGGACGGTACGTGGGTCCGGGCCACATGGACCAGATCCTCGACACGCCGATCGAGCTGCTCGACCGTCACCTGGCCGCCAACGTGATCGCCCCGGTCATCCTGACCAAGCTCGTCCTCCCTCAGATGGTCGAGCGCGGCCACGGCGTGGTCATCAACCTGGCCTCGAGCTCGGGGGCCATGGACCCCCCCGCTCCCGCCGGCCGGGGTGGCTGGGGCCTCGGGTACGGCATGTCCAAAGCGGCATTGCATCGTCTGGCCGGGATGCTCGTGGTCGAGCTCGGAGACCGTGGCATCCGTGCCTACAACCTGAGCCCGGGTTTCATCGCCACCGAGCGCATCGCCATCGACATGGGCACGTTCGGCTTCGACGCCAAGGCGGGCGCACCCGCCGACGTCGTCGGCGCAGTGGCAGCGTGGCTCGTGACCGCGCCCGAGGCCGAGCAACGCAGCGGCGAATGGGTCGAGGCCCAGGACCTGTGCCGCCAGCTCGGCCTCCTGCCGGGGTGGCCCTGAGCCACACGCCGGCCCGAGGGCGGTCCGCCGGCGAGGTGGTGCTCCATGATCTGTTCGTCCCGTGCAGGGCGCCGCTACTGTCGCAGCGATGGGCGATCCAAGGTCGACGCGCGACCTGTTGCTGGACGCCGCAGCGCGCCTCTTCGCCGAGCGCGGCATCGACAACGTCTCGATCGCCGAGATCGTCCGAGCCGCCGACCAGCGCAACGTCTCAGCCGTTCACTACCACTTCGGAAGCCGTGACGAGATCCTGCGCAGCGTCCTGGCCCGCCACGTGCCGGCGATCGCCGATCGCCGTCGCCAGCTCCTCGAGCAGGCGCGCTCGAGACCGGCGCGCGACGTCCGGTCCGCCGCCGAAGCCGTCGTCCGCCCTGTCACCGAATTCGCCCAGCGTGGATGGAGGGAGCGGGCCTACCTGCAGATAGGCTCCGAGCTCACCGGCGCCATCGACCGCACCTCGCCCGAAATCCGCGAGCTCCTCATGCAGACCGCCGGGTATGCGGCATGGGATCTCTTCGGCGAACGGTGCCCCGAGGTCCCCGTGGATCTGTGGCGGGTGCGACGCGAGGTCTGCATCGTCTTCATCGGTCGGGCCGCCGCGGACCGGGCCCGGCGCCTCGACCGAGGGGGCGAGCACGACGTCTCGTCCGACGACCGCTTCGTCGACAACCTCATCGACATGGTGGTCGGGGCGATGACCGCTCCCCATCGTGACGGCTGACAAGCTGGGGGCCCATGAGCAGCGACTACGGAGTCCCGACGAGCGAGGAGCTGGACCGGTTGTACGAATCGCTCAAGAACTGGGGTCGCTGGGGCGACGACGACCAGCGCGGCACGCTCAACCACCTCACCGACGCCCGCCGGGCCGCGGCCGCGGCGCTGGTGCGGTCCGGAGCGTCGATCAGCCTGGCCCATGATCTCGGGACCGAGCCCTCGCCCGAGAACCCCCGACCCGCCCAACACCACATGCTGGCATCGGGCGATGCCCGGGATTCAAGTGGTATCCCCGGCTACGAGGCCGCCCGCGATCACCTCGCGCTCGACGTCCACGGGCTGTTCGCCACCCACGTCGATGCCCTGTCGCACATGTTCGTGCGCGGGGAGATGTTCGGCGGCCGTCCCGCCAGCGACGTACGCAGCGACGGGGCCCGGTCGAACACGGTGCTGTCGATGGCCGACGGCGTCGTGGGGCGCGGCGTCCTGCTCGATGTCCCTCGGGCGCTCGGGCGCGACTACCTCGACACCGGCGAGGTGATCACGGTGGACGACCTGGAGACGACCGAGAGAGCCCAGGGCATCGCCGCGCAGGCCGGTGACGTGCTCCTGGTGGCGTGGGGGCGTGAGGCCCGCCGTCGGGCCAAAGGGGGCTTCGACGGCTTCTCCGGGCTGCACGCCGAGTGCCTCTCGTGGTTGCAGGAGCGGGAGGTGGCGGTCCTCGGGAGTGACGGGATCTCCGACCCCATGCCGTTCGTGGGCACCCCGGACTGGCCCTTTCCCGTCCATCAGATCGGGATCACGGCCATGGGCCTGCACCTCATCGACAACATGGCGTTGGCGCCGCTCGGTGACCGCTGCGCCGGGGCAGGCCGATGGGAGTTCCTCTTCACCATGGGTCCGTTGCGGATCCCCGGGGGCACCGGATGCCCGGTGAACCCGGTGGCGGTCCTGTGACCCCGCACGAAGAGCTGCGGGCGCTGGGGCAGCGCTACGCCCGTGCTGCTGACGAGCGCGACGTCGCCGCCCTGGAAGAGCTCTTCCATCCCGACGCACAGATCGTCGGGTCCCGTGGCACCCAGTCGCGCCAGGAGTGGCTCGACACCATGGGAGCCCCGCGCTCCTTCCCCACGAGCATGCACATGATCGGCGATCCCCTCATCACCCTCGAGGGCCCGGACCGAGCCAGGGTCGACACCTACGCCGTCGTGTACCAGTTGAACGACCCGGGCTCGGGAAAGGGCGATCTGACGCTCGGCATCCGGTACGTCGACGACGTCGTGCTCGACGACGGTCGGTGGGTCATCCGCCGGCGCCACGCCCACACCATGTGGATGCGCTGACGGGTGGCGTGCGGTTCCTAGGCCGAGTGGCTGCGGATGAGCCGGCCCGGTGTCGCTCCCGTCGTCGCGCCCTCACGAATCGTCACCTCGCCGTTCACGAGCGTGGCCAAGAAACCGTGCGAGCGCTGCTCGAGACGGCGGCCGCCGGCGGGCAGGTCGTCGACGAGGCGCGGCACAGCGGGGCCCACCGTCGCCGGATCGAACACGTTGAGGTCGGCCGCCATGCCCTCGCGCAACAATCCTCGGTCGTTGAAGCCCCACGCCAGGGCAGGAGCGAGGGTGATCATCCGGACGGCTTCCTCCAGGGTGAACTCCTGGCGGTCACGCACCCAGTGTCCGAGAAGGTGCGTGTGGATCGACGAGTCGGCGATCTGGCTCAGGTGGGCTCCGGAGTCCGAAAAGGTCATCACGGCGCGCGGGTGACGCAGCGCCCGGAGGAGCACTTCTTCGTCCTGGGGGTACCGACTGGGCTGGATGAAGAGCTGATCGCCCCCCGACTCGACGCACAGGTCGATCATGGCCTGCGCCGGGTGCACGCCCCGAGACCGGGCCACGTCGGCCACGGAGGGATTCGGGGGTAGCCCCTGCTCGTAGACCTTGATGCCCTCGAAGTCCGGCGGTCG
>Ga0187890_10002001_pt1 | contig 14339 bp, 13 predicted proteins | sample June2016WEW_21_1_FD_133005 | JGI IMG/M metagenome (GOLD analysis project Ga0187890, IMG submission 133005) | Peatland microbial communities from SPRUCE experiment site at the Marcell Experimental Forest, Minnesota, USA - June2016WEW_21_10 | ecosystem: Environmental > Terrestrial > Soil >... | reverse complement strand
TGAAGCCGACTGACTCCAGTGCCCTGGTGACCTTCCGTACCGCAGGTCGGAAAGCGAAGGGCTCACGCGGCGGGCAGATGGAACGAGGTCACCAGCGGAGTCGCGGTGATGTGACCAACCGGATCGTCCACCTCTTCCAGATACAGCTCGACAGCCTCGGCAAGGTTCGCCAGGGCTTCGTCAATCGTGTGACCCTGGCTGGCCACGTCAACCTCCAGGCACTGCGCGATGAACCAGTCCTCTTCGCGGTGCAGCGCCGCAGTGAGAGTACGCGGCATCTCCGGCATGCTCCCAGGACAGCCACCCGCTGACCGGGCGAGCGGGCCACGGCCAAGATTCCCGTCAGCCTTCTCCCGGTGCCGGCCAGTCCTCCACGCTGGTCCCTGCCTGGCAACGGCCCGGTCTGTCTGGCCGTTGAGCTTCCGGGGCGGTGACATCCGGATGACAGCGGCCGCCGCCGCAGGCCTGCCAGCGGTTGCACGGGTGCGTTGCTGTACTTCGCCGCTATGCGTCGCAGGGCGGAGACCTAGCTTGGAAGGGTGCGCTAGCTTTCCGGCCGTGTCCTCCACTGCTCCTCGGCCAGGCCTGCGAGGCTCCGCTGCCCGCTAGGGTGGGTGCCGTGGACAGTTACGCTCTGGGTGACTTCTCGGTCTCTCGCATCGGCTTCGGCGCCATGCAGCTGCCCGGCCCGGGCGTCTGGGGGCCACCGCGGGACCGCGGCGAGGCGCTGAAGGTGCTTCGCCGCGCCCTGGAGCTGGGCGTGGATCACATTGACACCGCGCAGTACTACGGGCCGGACGTCGCCAACGAGCTCATCCGCGAGGCGCTGCACCCCTACCCGGACAACCTCGCGCTGGTCAGCAAGGTCGGCGCACGCCGTGACCAGACCGGGGGATGGCTGCCCTACAGCGACCCTGATCAGCTGCGCAGCGGCATCGAGGACAACCTGCGCAGCCTCGGCGTCGAGCAGCTGGCCGCGGTGAACCTGCGGGTGATGGGCGACGAGCCAGACCAGCGGTTCGACGATCAGCTCGCCGCCATGATCCATGCCCGCGAGGATGGCCTGATCGGGGGCGTCGGGCTGAGCAACGTCACCCTGGAGCGGCTGCGGCGCGCGCTGGAGCGCACCCCGATCGCGTGCGTGCAGAATCCGCTGAACCTGGCCGACCGCTCTTCGATCCCCGTTCTGCAGGAGTGCGCCGCGCGGGGAATAGCGTTCGTGCCGTTCTTCCCGCTGGGCTCGGCCTTCGCAGAGGACAACCCGGTGCTGGGCAATCCGGACGTCCGGGCGATCGCCGGACGGCTCGGTGCCACCCCGGCACAGGTCGCGCTGGCCTGGACCCTGAGCCTGGCGCCCAACGTCCTGCTGATACCCGGCACCTCCTCGGTGCCGCACCTGGAGGAGAACCTCGCCGCCGCCGACGTGACGCTCGACGAGCAGGCGCAGCGGGAGCTCGCCGCAGCCCAGGGATAGCTCGCTCGCGAAACGATAGCGTAGCGGACATCGAGGTCCACTCGGCCGACGAGCACGTGACGGTGGGGGTACCGCTGGCTGGGGCGGTGACCGGCGAGTGGCTTCGGTGCTATCAGAAGCTTGCGCTAGCCAAGGAAGTGCCCGTCCAACCCCAGATGCATGATGACCGGGCCTGGATTGTCGTCAGTGTGCCAGCCAGCAGTAGCCAGCGGGAAGTGGCCGCGACGCTGGACGCTGCCCGGGCTCTGATCGCCAATACTGATGCTGAGCAGCCGCCCGCCATGGCGACGGCGGAGGCCAGTGTCCGTGATTGGTGGGCTGGCAAGCGAGAAAGTGCTTCCCGCGGGCCCGGATCTGTGACCGGGGTCGCGCAGGCCCGGGCCGAGAGACGCTGGCCGATGGCTTTACACTGGTCCTGGTGATGGCGGTGCCGTTGCTGCTTCCGGTCAGGTTTGCCTTCCTCTATTGGGTGCTTGACGGAGGGGGTCCTGAATCGCGCTTCCTGGCCCCACGAGAGTTCCCTGAGCTCGCCTTCCCCGCGCAGCTCAACCCAGGGGTGGCTCGGCCCGGCTGGCGCCCTGAATTCTTCGACTACCTCTACCTCGGCTTCACCGACGCCACCGCGTTCAGCCCAACCGATGTAATGCCGCTTGCCCGCTGGGCCAAACTGGCCATGACGGTGCAGGCGGTCGGCTCCCTCATGATTCTGGGCCTGGTAATTGCGCGGGCGGTCAACATCTTGCAGTAGCCGCGCGTCTCCGCTGGAGCTGGCTCTCCGCGATCAGCTGCCCGGCGACCGTCGCAAGCCTTGCCGCACCGGGCAACGCGGCATCGCCGGGTAACGTGTTCACCCCCGGTGGGTGATGCCCAGCCCTACGCCGAGCGGTTCAGTCGGGACTGTGGACCGTGCCGCGTGCTCGGGCAGGCACCTTCGAGGAAGGGACCACGCCATGGCGGATGCGTCAACCGATGGGAACACGCGCAGGCTGGGTCCCGGGGCGGATCCGGCCGGAAGTGGGAAGGTGAGCACTAGCGCTTTCCCGGGCCCGCTCCGCCACTTCCTGGCTCAGCTCGACGAGTTGCGTGCCGGCGACATCCTCGATATGGACCAGGTCGGGCGGCTCCTAGTGGAGCTGGCCGCCGACGAGGAGTATCTCGGTCCGCTGATCGCGGAGATGCCCCCTGAGTCGGCCGGGGGAAAGTGGCTGGTCAAGCCCGAACGGGGTCCTCGCCTGGTGCTGTTCCACCGCCCGGAGGGGGTGATGGCCTACACCCACTCCCACCATTGCTGGGTGGGGGTCGCTCCGGTCCGCGGAGTGGAGACCCATCAGCGGTGGGACGCGGTTGCCCATGAGGGCGGCCGGGCCGAACTGCGTCTCGCCGATGGCCGCGCCATGCACCGCGGTGACGTCGCGACACTGACCCCGCCCGGCGACATCCACAACCATGGCCATGTCCGCGGCACCGGTCCCAGCCCCTACTCACTTATCCTCCTGGGTGACGACATGTACCTCTTCGAACGGAAAGAGTACGACCCCGGGCAGGGGACGTGGCGGAAGCTTGCCCCCGGTGATCCAGGCCGGTCGCACCGCTGACCTCTCGGCAGCGCCCGGGGACCAGGAATCGGTTCAGCGCGATACGTCTCGGAGCTGAAGGAGACACCATGACCACACCGGCTATTGAGATCCCCGGCTACATAGCGGGTGTCTGGGACCTCGATCCCGTCCACTCCCACATCGGTTTCGTGGCCCGCCACATGATGGTGAGCAAGGTCCGCGGCCGGTTCGACACGTTCGAGGGCCAGATCGTCACCGCCGAGGACCCGCTCCAGTCCGCCGCCACCGCCACCATCGACATGAACTCCGTCAATACCGGCAACGAGACCCGGGACAACGACCTGCGCTCGGGCAACTTCTTCGCGGCCGGCACGTACCCGGCCATGACCTACCGGTCCGCCGGCATCCGCCGCGACGGCGAGGACTTCGTCATCGACGGCGACCTGACCATCCGTGGCGTGACCCGCCCGGTCTCGCTGAAGTTCGAGGTCAACGGGTTCGTCCCGGATCCCGGCGGCGGTACCCGGGCCGGGTTCTCAGCGACCGGCGAGATCAACCGCATCGACTTCGGTGTCTGCACCAATCCGCCGATCGCGGGCCTGGCCAGCGAGAAGGTCCACCTCGAGATCGAGGCGGAGGCGGTCTTGCGCAAGGAGCAATAGCGAGGAGCGTCGGAGCCGGGGGTGTGCTGTGAGGCCCGCAGCCAACACCATGTTCACGGACAAGAGCTACCACGGCGCGAGCTGGTCTTGCTGCTGGCGGTCTCGGCTTATCTCAACTCTCTAGCGAGGACATCACGGCCACGATCGGGACGTGCGTGCTGATTCAGACGATGCCGAAGTAGAGCCGCTGGCCATCCGCATCGCGCGGACCCTGTGTCTCGTCGTGGAGCCGGTGACGGGAATCGAACCCGCTCTATCTGAGCTTGGATAGCCGCTGTCGCTGGTTGGTGCTAGCTGCGGATGCCGTCACCTGCGCCAACTAGCTTGATCTTCCGTGGGTGACCGTGGTTGACCCTCGCTGCTCATGCTGAAGGGCGCGAACAGCCTCTTCATCCCGTACTAGCGCGCTGCTGGGCGTTTGGCCGTGGTCCCGGCTAGCTCAAGATGCAACCGGTCGTGGCTGCTGGCGGCGGGAAGGGGACGTTGCTGGACTTCGGTGCTGTTCGGGGTGCCGCATTAGCAGCTCGGGGCACAGCCGCCCGATTGGTTCAAACTGGATCAGCGTGTTCGATGCGTCCGCGGGGGGGATACTGCGCGGTAGTGAACTGCAACCACAAACTGCAACCCGGTGCCTGTCCCGACTGGACGCAGCTTCTCTTCAGGCTCCCTGGGGTGCCAAATATGCCCAACTCCTCAGGACTTGCCGGACTCGTAGCCCTCGGTGAACAGGTCACCTTGCGCAGCCCCGCGGGCGGACTTGTCACCACCGCGGCCGCGCAGGACGAAGGCGATGACGACGGCGAGCGCGGCGCCGGCGATCGGGCCCGCGATGTAGACCCAGTAGCCGGTGAAGGTCCTGCTGGCCAGGTCGGGCCCGAAGGTGCGGGCCGGGTTCATCGAGGCGCCTGAGATGGGGCTGCCCCACAGGCCAGCCAGGGCGATGTAGCCCCCGATCCCCAACGCACCGATGACGCCTACGTTCTGGGCGCCCGAGGCGGTGCCCAGGATCACGCTGACCAGGCCCATGGTCAAGATCAGCTCCATCCAGAACGCAGCCATGTCGGAATAGCCGTGGGCAGGGTAGTTGGACCCGTACATGGCAGAGACGTTGATGATGGCGTGCAGGACCAGGGCGGCCAGAGTCGCACCAATCAGCTGGGTGATGATGTAGCCGGGCACCCGCCACCACGGGAAGTCGCGGCGCAGCGCGAAGGCGATGCTGACCGCCGGGTTCAGGTGCGCACCGGAGACCTTGCCCATGTACAAGATGATCCCCATGACCGTCAGCGCCGGGGCGGTGACGGCGGCGGTGTGGCTGATCACGCCGGGGAAGGCGTGGCTCATCATGCCCCCGCCCGCGGCCGCCAGCACCAGGAAGAAGGTGCCAAGCAGCTCGGAGAACAGGCGCCGCCACTCCTGCCGCGGGTTGTTGAAGTCGTTGACGCGGTCGATGACGTTCTGCTCGTAACGGGCGAGCGGGCCAAGCGGGCCCGGCGTAGGTGCTTGCTGTTCCGCCGTCACGGCTGCCTCACATCGGGGTCTGGTAGACCGGCCTTGCCGTCTCCCTGCCCGTACAGACGGCCGAGCACGTTATCCAGCGACCGGTTCTCGAACATCACCACGACCACGTGATCCAGCGCGTTATCCCTGCTCTGACCAGCCATCCCGGACCCTTGACCTTTCGACGTGAGCGCCTTTGCCGGCCGTGAACCGCCGCGTTCGCGCCCGGTGTTCCGGCTCATCGGGCAAATGTAGGCAAGCCGCGCCGCAGATGAACCATCCCGCAAGGGTGATCCTCGTTGACTGACCGGACATGCTCACATCCCGCCGCCTGCCCATATGTGCCGTGCTGGTCTCCCCCCGTTCTCGTCGTAGGCGCCGAACCCAGGTGAGTGGTCGCCGGGTCAATGTCGGCGCAGCCGATCGCTTGCGACGAACCGGAGGGTCGCCATATAAGTACGGTGCCGTGCGCCGGGCGCGCTAGCTGCACAGGTAGCCCGTCCATGACATCGGTCGTAGAGCGCGGAATATGAGGCGCCTCTCGCACTCAGAAGATCTTCGAAATTTACTCTGCGTGTCCGACGGTCGCCCCGCCGACGATCGAGAATTCTGCTTTCGTGGACCGAGTCACTCGGTCCACGGGCCGCGATTCGCGATCATGGTGACGCGCGAAACGAAGCCTATGACCTGCAGATATACCGAGCCGCCTATCGGAATCGAACCGATGACCTACGCATTACGAGAGGCACGCGAGTACGCCGCAAAGCCGCTACCTGCACCGATGACACCAGTCATTGCATGGATGACACTCGCTGCGCTGGGACTATCCGCCAATCCGGTCCACGAGCCGGTCCACGTCTGGCTGGCCAACGCCTGGCGCACGAGATTCAGCACTTCAAGCCCCGACATCGAGGACCCATCACCCGAGGGATAGGGTCCGGCTAAGCAACCGCGACCGGCGCGGCGCCACCTGCTCGCAAAATCCGCTCAGGTCGTCCCTGATCCTCGACCGTCTGCTTTCATGTCACTGTCGTGACGCCCGCGGACGGATGAAACTCTCGGCGGTCACACCGACAAGCCCCCATGATCGCCAACGGGCTTGTCAGAGGGGCATTCCCCGTGTTGGGCCAGCTACAGACACCTGCGACGATTCAACCCGGCGACCAACTTGGCAAGGAGTTTCCCTCACAGGCCGGGCATAACTCAGTTACCGCGCGAGGTCCTACCGTCCGGCGCTGTCGACAATCGCCTCTGCTTGCGGTTGGTCGTTGCTGTTGCTGTCAGCAAGGCCACGTGTCAGCCAGCGGTCTGTTTAATGTGATCAGGGTAGGTCGTGAGGCATTCCTACCGTCGTGTGCATATTGTCAAGCGTGGATGCGTTCGCCTGGGGCGTGGTGGGCTCGGTGGCCGGTGTCGTAGCCGCCGTCGCGGCGATCGTGTTCGGGGTCATTCCGCTGATGCAGGCACGCCGTAAGACCCGGCTCTCGCCCGTCGAAGAATCGTTGCGGGTGGGGGTTTCCGGCCAGGGTGTGCAGGCCGGTTCGGGCAATAAGCAGGTGAACCAGTACATCCAGACGTATATCGAGAACCAGCATCTGCTAGCTGTGCCTGTGGCGGGCTTGGTGGTCGTCGGGGAGGTACCGCAGCGGGCACCAGCGTTTCAGCCCCGCGCCGAGCTGGTAACCCGGCTGGGTGGAAGCGGGCCGGGGGTCGCGGTGGTGCGGGCGGTGACCGGGATGCGCGGGGTGGGCAAGACGCAGCTCGCGGCGGCGTACGCCCGGTCCTGTATTGATGCGGGCTGGCGGTTGGTGGCGTGGGTCAACGCCGGGGATCACGCCAGGGTACTGAACGGGCTGGCAGACATCGCCGCGGCCCTGGGCGTGGGCGACCCGGACGCGGACCTGGACAGCTTCGGGGAGGCAGTCCGACACCGGCTGGAAACTGACGGGGACCAATGCCTGGCGGTGTTCGACAATGCCACCGACCTGGACCAGCTGGCCCGGTTCCTGCCCTCGGCCGGGCATTGCCAGGTGATCATCACCAGTAACCAGCTCGAAACCGGAGGGCTCGGCGAGGTGGTGGCGGTCGATGTGTTCACCGAGCAGCAGGCGCTGTCGTTCCTGGCCCGGCGTACCGGCCGGTCCGAGGATGCCGGGGCCCGACAGGTGGCAGGTGAGTTGGGTTTTCTTCCGCTGGCCCTGGCGCAAGCCGCGGCGGTGATAGCCGCCCAGCATCTGGACTACCGGACCTACCTGGCCCGGTTGCGCACCGTGCCAGTGCAGGACGTCACGAAGCGCGCGATCGGAGAGCCGTATCCACATAGTGTCGCCGAAGCTATCGTGCTGGCCCTAGACGCAGTGGAAGAGGGTGACCCGACAGGCCTGTGCCGGGGGTTGATCAATGTGGTCGCGCTGCTGTCGACCGCAGGGGTTGCCCGGGCGCTGCTGTATGCCGCCGGGCAGCAAGGCCTTTTCCAGCACCCTGGCACCGGGACGCCTGCCGGGCCGGAGAGTATCGACGAGGCGCTCGGGCGGCTTGCCAGCGCGTCGCTGCTGACGTTCAGCACAGATGAAGCCACGATGGCCGCGCACCGGCTGACCATGCGCGTAGCGGTGGAACGCCAGGCGCGGGACGGGACCCTGGCCGGGCTCGGCGCAGGCGTAGCGGCGCTGCTGACCACGGTGACCGAGTCGCTACCCGAGCCGTGGCAGAACCGGCCCGCCGCCCGCGACGCCATCCAGCAGATCATGGCTCTGCACGAGCACGTCACTCCTCAGCTAGGCGGGCAAGGCGCCGCACTGACCGGAACACTGCTGCAGCTGCGCCGCTGGGCGATCTGGTGCCTGAACGCCCTCGGCGATAGCTTCGTGCAGGCCATCGACTATGGCAAGGCCTTGGTCGCCGACGTCGAGCAGGTCCTGGGCGAGACCCACCCCGACACCCTGACCACCCGCAACAACCTCGCTCGCGCCTACGAGGCCGCCGGGCGGCTGGAGGAGGCCATCACGCTTTACGAGCGCACCCTCGCCGACCGCGAGCGGGTCCTGGGCGAGACCCACCCCGACACCCTGACTACCCGCAACAACCTCGCTCGCGCCTACCTTGACGCCGGGAGGCTGGACGAGGCCATCCCCCTCTTCGAGCGCACCCTCGCCGACTGCGAACAGGTCCTGGGCGAGACCGACCCCGACACCCTGACCTCGCGTAACAACCTCGCTCGCGCCTACCGGTACGCCGGGCGGCTGGGCGAGGCCATCCCCCTCTTCGAGCGCACCCTCGCCGACCGCGAGCAGGTCCTAGGCGTCGACCATCCTGGCACCCTGGCCACCCGTAACAACCTCGCTCGCGCCTACCAGGACGCCGGGCGGCTGGACGAGGCCATCCCCCTCTTCGAGCGCACCCTTGCCGACGGCGAGCGGGTCCTCGGCGAGACCCATCCCGGCACCCTGACCTCACGCAACAATCTCGCTCGCGCCTACCGGGACGCCGGGCGGCTGGAAGAGGCTGAAGGCTTGCTCAACCTCGCTGAACCCGGATCATGATTGCCAGGCACCCCTGAGCCGCCCGCGAATGACGACCTCGCGCCGCCCGTCTTATCGGGTACATGGCGGGCACAGCCTTCTTATCCGTAGATCAATGGAGAGTGTCCAGCCGGTGCGCCGGAATCCGTATCGGCAGGTCAGCGTCCTACCGGGTGTCCGGGGAAGACGCTTATAGTCCGGTATCGTCCGGTCAGTCCGTGAGAAATCTGTGAGAGACTCCTGCCCTTGGTGGCGGCACGCGAGCCCCAACCGCATTAGCAGCTCGGGTCGCGGCCGTCCGGATCGATCCACTGGACCAACACGCCTGATCCGTCTGCCCTGGACGGCACCGCATGGCGGTGAACTGCAACCCAAATTGCAACCGCGCAATGCCTCGCGGTGCCATGGGATAGCACCAGCTTGGAAGATCGGTAGCGCGGTCTGCTGGTTGATCAGCGAGAACGCCGGTCCTGGATATCGGCAGGGCGAGCGCGCGTAAGTAACCGTGGCTGACCGTTGGTCGCCATCACCTGTGGCACGTGTGTGGCACGGCGGCCGGGGCCGTAATGTCAGTTTAGGGTCCGTGCCGTCCGGGCTTCCTGACCTGCAAGGCGGGCCGTCCACGAGTGACGTTAAGGACCCCTTCACCGAGGTCACAGGCACGTTAAGGCCCGGGCGATCTTGACCTTGGCTCTGCCAGGGACCCGCTATCCCGTCACCAGCAGTTGTTGGTAAAGGTGTTTGACATGAACGCTTCTTTGGCTACGACCATCACTGCTGTGGCTGCATGTGGAGCAACGGGAGCCGCACTGTGGGGTCTTCAATACGCAAGACGGCAGATAGATACGGCGGTCAAGGCTCGTCAAGTCGATCGGGTTCTTGCACTATATAAAGACTTCACTAGCGGTGAGGTCGGAGCAGCAAGAGATCGCTTCTCTGATCTGATGTTCAGAACAGGAGAGAGAGCCTTCGGTGCCAGAAAGTGCTGGCGACCCGACCTAGAGTCCCTGATACCCTCGCATTCGGGGGTCGAAAATGGCCTTAGTTCTTCTAGGTTTCTGGGGGCTTACCCGTCAGATATGGTCGACGGAGTAGGCAAACGTCCGATTCAGGATCTCCGTCAGGTATTGTGGTGCTTCGATAGAATAAATGAAGCGCGAAAAGGGCATTCATCGCTTGATGAGCAACTGCTCATTTCGCTGATGGGTCACCAGGTTATCTGGTGGAATCTGCTGTGTGCACGATTGGTGACAATAGAAGCATCTCACGTCTACTCGCTTGTGCAACTCGCATCATGGATGGAGGAGAAGGGCTGGAGAGAGGATCCTCGGAACAAGTACCGCAAGCCTCCGGAGAACGATTTTCCGTCCCATGAGGACGACGTACCTCCCCCAAAGTTCTCGACCTCGCCTAAGGTGCACCGGGGCCTGTGGAAGCAACTTCGACCTTCAGTATGACCATGTGCGTCCGATGGCCTTGGGTGGGGCCACCACGATGGACAAACTCCAGCTCCTATGCGGTGACTGTAATCGTGAGAAGGGCGTCGATCTGTAGCCGACCCATTGCTTAGAAGATCGTCGGCGGCGGTGCTGTGATCTGCTGGGCCGCAGATCAGAGAGGTTAGACGGCTGCCCGTGATTTACCGTTGGATACCCCGCATGACTGCCCGATCGGGCACGCAACGGGCACGGCGCGCAGGGGCTACCGTGCCCGCTATGCCTAGAGACGCTCATCCTAGATGAGTGATAGCCAGCACCCATGCCTCGATTGAACGCTGGGCAGACGGCACCGGATCGCGGCTCTGCGCTCTGCTGGCTCAGTCGAGGAGCTTGAGGAACTCGGCAGGGGCCAAACCCGCCTGTCGCAGGATCGACGCCAAAGTGCCGCGCTTCACGACGCCGTGCTGAGGGATGACGGCCACGCGCCCCTCCCGGTTCCGGTACACCGCATGACTGCCCTTGGTCCGCACATGGGTGAAGCCGACTGACTCCAGCGCCTTGGTGACCTTCCGTACCGGCAGGTCGGAAAGCGAAGGGCTCACGCGGCGGGCAGCCGGAACGAGGTCACCAGCGGAGTCGCGGTGATGTGGCCGCCCGGATCGTCTACCTCTTCCAGGTACAGCTCGACGGCCTCGGCAAGGTTCGCCAGGGCCTCATCAATCGTGTGGCCCTGGCTGGCCACGTCAACCTCCAGGCACTGCGCGATGAACCAGTCCTCTTCGCGGTGCAGCGCCGCAGTGAGGATACGCGGCATCTCTGGCATGCTCCCAGGATAGCTACCCGCTGACTGGCGAGCCGGCCACGGGCCAAGATTCCCGTCAGCCTTCTCCTGGTGCCGGCCAGTCCTCCACGCCGGTCCCTGCCATCACGGAAATGCGGGGCATTTCAGCCTGAGGCGCCGCATCAGCCCGTCCATGCCATCGATCGTAGAGCGCGGAGCATGAGGCGCCTCGCGCACTCAGAAGATCTTCGATATTTACTCGGCGTGTCCGACGGCCGCCCCGCTGGCGATCGAGCATTCCGCTTCCGTGGACCGAGTCACTCGGTCCACGAGCCGCGATTCGCGATCATGCCGACGCACAAAAATGAGCCTCTGGCCTGCGGATATGCCGAGCCGCCTATCGGAATCGAACCGATGACCTACGCATTACGAGTGCGTCGCTCTAACCGACTGAGCTAAGGCGGCGAGCCGCCGGAGCGGCGACGCGATGAGTTTACCGGGTCCGGGGCAGCCTCGCACCGCTGCCCGCCCCGTAGATCAACGTCCAGGCGCCGGCGCACTGGCGTGCTCGTCCATCAGGGTGTACGCGGCCGAGAATGCCCACCTCGAAATAGCCGCCCGTACTTCAACGCCTATCCAGCCGCGATGTACTTACCGCACAGCAAGCTCGGCCGCGGATGCCCGGTTTGCTGGCGGAAGAGAGGGACAGCGAGCGCACCCGGGATGCCCGGAGTGAGCTCAGGCCAGCGGCAAACTCCAGGTAAACGTGCGCGATCCCGTCAGGCCTACGCAACAGGTGCTACTCCCATTGACCGGGCAGTCCATCCGGCAGCGCGCCAGCGGTCAAGAGGAAGGACGTTACGCCCATCGAGGATCCGCGGGGTCCGGACGAGGGATCGGAGGCGGTCCGGATCAAGCTCCCGGTAACGGCTCCACTCGGTCAGGTGCAGCACCAGGTCAGCACTCTCGCACGCCTTCTCGGGTTCATCGCAGTAATCCAGCTCCGGTTCCTCCAGCCGGGCATTGTCGGTGGCCCTCGGGTCATGGACCCGGACCTGGGCGCCCTCGGAACGGATGGCCGCCGCCACGGTGAGCGCGGGTGAGTCACGCACATCGTCCGTGTTCGGCTTGAAGGCGGCTCCCAGGATCGCGACGTTGCGGTAAGCGAAGGATCCACCGGCAAGATCACGAGCAAGGTCCACGGCGTGCCGCCGGCGCGCGTTGTTGATCTCGTCGACCCCCTGAAGGAAACGTACCGAGTCGGCCACTCCTAGTTCCCCGGCCCTGGCCACGAAGGCCCGGACGTCCTTCGGCAGGCACCCACCGCCGTAGCCGAGCCCGGCGGAGAGGAAATGGCGGCCGATCCGTTTGTCATACCCGAGGGTATGGGCGAGGGTCACGACGTCGGCTCCGGCCACCTCGCACACGTCCGCGACCGCGTTGATGAACGAAACCTTGGTCGCGAGGAATGCGTTGGCTGCCACCTTGGCGAGCTCGGCCGTCGCAAGGTCGGTGGTGATATACGGCGTACCGGCTTCCAGCAGCGGGGCGTAGACGGCCCGGAGGGCGGAGTCTGCCTCAGCGGAGGTGATCCCCACCACCAGACGGTCCGGCCGGAGTGTGTCTTGTACCGCAAATCCTTCCCGCAGGAACTCCGGATTCCAGGCGACCTCGGCCGTGACGCCGGCCGGGGTAAGGCCGGCCAGCCTGGCGGCAAGCCGCGGCGCTGTCCCGACTGGGACCGTCGACTTCCCCACGACCAGACAGTCGTGGGTCAAGTCCGGCGCGAGCCTGTCGATCACGGCCTCAATACTGCTGAGATCAGCGCCCAGAGAGCCCGGAAGCTGAGGCGTGCCGACACAGACGAAATGCAGCTCGGCGAATCGGGCGGCGTCAGTGAGCGACGTGCTGAAGCGGAGCCTCCCGCTCGCGATGTTACCAACAAGTAGTTCCGTCAGCCCTGGCTCGAAGAACGGCGCCCGGCCCTCGGCCAGGGCCGAGATCTTACCGGCATCGCTGTCGACCCCCAGGACCTCATGCCCCAGCTCAGCCATGCAGGCGGCATGAACCGCCCCTAGGTACCCCGTGCCGATGATGGAAATCCGCATGCTGCTTATGCCCCTGTCACCATGTCCGGGCACCGGAAGCGAAGGGTCGCAGCCCCTTTGCTTGCGACATGGCCTCAGGCGCTATGCCAGCGGCATCGGCGCGCAGCAGACGATGCGCGCGATGCCGCCTCTGTCTCGTGCTGGTACGGAAGGTTCTGAATGTGACCTGTGTCACTATCTGTCGTATAACGCCTCGTATGTATGCGACGTCCCAGATTCGTAGAGAGTTTACCGGTGTGGCAAAGGTGATGAATTGCGCCCGCCCGGGTACAGTCGTCAGCGGCAGGCTGTACCCGAGTAGATACGTTAAGTAAAAGCATGTCCCGTCAACTGTATGCCTGCGCACCGGGCAGACAGCAGGGAGTAACCGCCTGCCTGCGCACCGGGCAGACAGCAGAGACTAAGAGCTTCGCCTTGTAGATTCCGCCTAAGCGAGCTCAGCTGATTCAATTGCCGGCACCGGACCGGATCGGTCCGCTGCCTCACGTGGAGGTGCCATGAACGCCCCGATCAGGGTGGTTTCCGACCAGGACCCCGGCGGCGGCACGGAAAGGCGGGCGCATCAGAGCCGGAGCAGGAGGGTCGTCAGGGAGCTGTCGCTGGCCGTCGCCATCTACGGTATGGCCGGGTGGATCTACGTCGCGCTCTGCTCCCTGACGGCGCCGCAACCCTGAGCCTGCCTCTCACGCATGTCCTGCCCTACCTGCGAGAGGACACCGCCGGAGTGGCCAGCTTCATCCTTTCGTTCCTGGGCTTCGTTTTTTACCGGGTGACCCGGCCTGAGACGTAGCTGACGGCGCGGCCGAGCGCTTCGGGGAGCCCCTCGCGGGCTCGCTGCGGGCCGGGTAGTCCAGGGCTGACCGGCCGCGGTTGCACTGCCGGGCGCCGCCCGGTGGAACATCATGCCAGGCAGCAGGTGACGAGCATCACCCGCCGCAGCCGGTATTACCAGCGGACCTTCAGGAAGGTCACAAAACGCCTTCAGTAGAACTTTTCACAATGGGGCGGTGATCAAAGAACCGGCCCGCGTCCGGACCAGCGGAGCCGCCGCTCCACCAGTGGCTGGTTCACCGGACAGCGGCGCGGTTCCTGCATCACCGGCTGGATCGCAACGCACGGACAACGCCGTCACCCGAGGCGGCCGACGCCCCATCCGCGCTGCCCGCCGTCATTGGGCGCTGCTCGCAGTGCTGGCCGCCGGGCTCGGGCTGCGCATGGTCACCCAGGTCGCCTACCGGCCGGCGCTCTTCTACATCGACTCCTACAAGTACCTGACGGGCAGCGGCGGGTCCGACCCG
>Ga0187890_10001995_pt1 | contig 14362 bp, 16 predicted proteins | sample June2016WEW_21_1_FD_133005 | JGI IMG/M metagenome (GOLD analysis project Ga0187890, IMG submission 133005) | Peatland microbial communities from SPRUCE experiment site at the Marcell Experimental Forest, Minnesota, USA - June2016WEW_21_10 | ecosystem: Environmental > Terrestrial > Soil >... | reverse complement strand
GGCGTCTCTCGCCAGCCGGGCCGCCTGGCGCGCGGTCGAGTGCGAGGTCTGACGCGCGCGCTCGGCCTCGTCCTCGATGAACGTCGCCTCGTGGACGAGCAGGTCAGCCTGGTGGGCGAGGCGGCCCCGTTGCACGACGTCGGCAAGCTGGCGATCCCGGACCGCATCCTGCTCAAGCGCGGCAAGCTGAGCAGGCAGGAGTACGGCGTCATGAAGACGCACGCCGCGCTCGGCGCGCGCGTGCTCTCCGGCAGCAACGCGCCTGTGCTGCAGATGGCTGCGGTGATCGCCGCAAGCCATCACGAGCGCTGGGACGGCGCCGGCTACCCGCGGGGACTCGCCGGCGAGGCGATCCCGCTCGTCGGCCGCGTGGTCGCCGTGGCCGACGTGTTTGACGCGCTCACCCATGGTCGGCCGTACAAGCCCGAGTGGTCCACCGCGCGAGCGATCGCGGAGATCCGCCGCGAAGCCGGAAGGCAGTTCGACCCGCGCGTGGTCGCGGCGTTCCTGACGATCCACGATCTCCCGGTCGCCATCACAGGCAGCGGCGCGCGGCAGCCGGTGCCGATGGTCGGCGCTCCGACGTGAGCCAGGAGCGCATGCGGTCGACATGGATTGCGTCGAGATGGCAGTAAAGTACTTACGTTAGGCAGTCGAATAGTCGAAGCTGCTCGTACGATAGATGTCTCGCATGGACTCCCATTCGAAGTCCGGCAGCGCCAGCCGCGGGTCGGATCGCCTTGGCGCGACCGTCACCGACGTCGACAGCCTGCAGGCGCTGGAGCTCTCCACGGCGCTGCAGCTCGCGGCGCTGGTCGAGTCCTCCGACGATGCCGTGATCGTGCTGTCGCTGGACGGGCTGATCGCCACCTGGAGCGCGGGCGCTGAACGACTGTTCGGCTACTCGCAGACAGAGGTCGTCGGGCAGCGGGTGACGATGCTCTCCCCGCCCGAGCGCCGCGAGGAGGCGTCCTTGCGCGTCGGCAGGATGCTGGCCAGCGGGAGCGTCGAGCGCATCGAGACCGAGTACGTGGCAAAGGACGGCAGGGCGCTGACGGTCTCGCTCGTCATCTCCCCGATCACCGGCGCTTCCGGGCGGTTGGTCGGTGTCGCGGCGATCGCCCGGGACACGAGCGCGCAGAGCCTCGCCGAGGGAGCGCTGCAGGAGAGCGACGAACTGTACCGCTCGGTCGTGGAGGCGCTGAACGACGGCGTCGTGTTGCAGGACGCAAGCGGCCGGATCATCGCGGTCAACGCGAGCGCCGAGCGAATACTCCGGCGCGAGAAGAGCTCGCTGATCGGCCAGGCGTCGCTGCTGGGCGGCGCGTCGGATCGGTCGGTGACACGCCTGATTCACGAGGACGGCTCACCGTTCCGGCAGGATGAGAAGCCGGCGCTGGTCTCCATACGCACGGGCGAGCCTCAGATGGGCGTCATCATGGGCGTCGAGCGGGTCGACGGCTCGACGAGCTGGCTGTCGATCAACAGCCGTCCGCTGCGCCATCCCCACACCGAGCAGCCATATGCGGCGGTGTCATCGCTGTCGGACATCACCCCGATCAGGAGCATGCTGGCGGAACTTCAGGCGACGAGGTTCGCAGCCCTGGAGCGCCTCGCGCTGGCGGCCGAGTATCGCGACGACGACACGCACCGGCATACCGAGCGGGTCGCGATCCTGGCCGAGCGTATCGCCAGAGAGCTGGCCCTCGACGATCAGATGCTCACCACGATCCGTCACGCGGCACCGCTGCACGACGTCGGCAAGATCGGCATCCCCGACCGCATCCTGCTCAAGCCGGGCAGGCTCACCACCGCCGAGTTCGAGCAGATGAAGACCCACACGACGATCGGCGCGCACATCCTCGGCGAGAGCAGCTTCCCCGTGTTCCAGGTGGGCCGCGAGATCGCGCTCAACCACCACGAGCGCTGGGACGGCGGCGGCTACCCCGCGGGGCTGCGCGCCGAGGCGATACCGATCTCCGGGCGAATCGTCGCGGTCGCCGACGTGTTCGACGCGATCACGCACACGCGACCGTACAAGCCGGCGTTCCCCGTCGAGCACGCCATCGCAGAGATCTCCCGCGCGCGCGGGACCCAGTTCGACCCCAAGGTGGTCGACGCGTTCCTGGCGTGCGAGCGTTCGGCGTCATGACTCGGAGAAGGTCGTCCCCTCGCTCGAGCCGGTCGACGGGTGCCGCCGCACGACGATGCCGGCGATCACCGCGGCCGCGGCCACGATCGCCAGCGCGATGTACGGGAACTCGCTGTAGGGCGCCGGCTGCCCCGGCTTGCACAGCTCCACGAACGGGACGATCAGGGTCACCGCCCCCAGGATCGGTACGACCACGTGTCGCAGAGCTGAGAACGACCGCCGGTGGCGGCGCCACATGAACACCGGGAGCGCGAGCGTCGTCAGGAAGTAGACGAACAGGATCACGATCGTGCCCATGGTCGAGCACTCGGCGTACAGGCCGACGGGGTTCGTCGATCCCGTGTCCGCGCCGATCAGGTGGGCTGCCCACCAAACTCCGATGATCCCGAGGCCGACGCCGGCCATCACCAGCAGGGCGTTCACCGGCGCGTCGACCGGTGGGCGCGCGTGACCGAGCCGTGCCGGCAGCAGCCCGGACCGGCCGCCGTCGAAGAGCATCCGCGCTTGGGAGTTCGCGCCCGAGACCAGCGTCGCGAGCACGGAGACGATCCCCGCGACCCACGCCAGCACGGCCGCTCCGCCGAGATGCTGGTCGGCCACGGTCAGGAACGGGACCGACGAGCGGCCGATCGAAGAGACGTTGTAGTCGAAGCCCGTCACGGTCGCGTAGGCGAAGAACACGAACAGGGCGGTGCCGATCGCGATCGATATGTAGAGCGCTCTCGGGATCGTGCGCCGCGGGTCGCGAGCCTCCTCGGCGAGCGCCGGGCCGTTCTCCCAACCGATGAACATGTAGAGGGCGAGTGGGAAGCCTGCGGACAGGCCACCCAGGCCACCGCTGAGGTGCGCCCAGGAGAACGGCACACCCGAGAGATGGGCGCGCCGGTCGACGAGGACGATGACGCAGACCAGGAGCATGATCGCCACCTGCAGCAGCACAGCCAAGCCCACCGCTGTGGTCGAGAGCCTGACGCCGCGCGCCGTCAGCCAGATCGCGCCGACCGTCAGCACCAGTGTCAACGGCTCCCAGGGGAGCTGCCACGACGTGTAGTGGGCGAGCGTCAGGCTCACCATGCCGCCCGACATCGTGAACACGCCCGCGATCGCCACTGAGTACCCCACCGCCACCAGCAGCGCCGTGACGACACCGGCCCTCGCTCCGAGCGAGGTCTCGACGTAGGTGATGAAGCTCCCCGCCGAGGGCTCCGCCTTGGTGAACTCGGCCACCGTGAAGGCGAGCAGGACGACGGCCACGCCCGCGGCGAGGATCGTCAACGGGGCGGCGACGCCGGCGGTGACCGCGATCACCCCGAAGGCGAAGTAGAAGTCGATCCCAGGCCCGATGTTGGCGACCGTCGAGGCCGTCACGTCCGCCGTGCCCAGCTGACCGGCCTTGAGGTGGTCTGCGCTCTGGTTCACCGCGCGCTCACGGGCAACGACGCCGACGCTGGGGCGGGATCCACCCGCTGGAGGGTAGATGCCGTGTCAGCCGCCCGCTTCTCCCGTCGATCGTCTCCCGTCGATCGTCTCCCGTCGATCGTCTCCCGTCGATCGTGGGGTTGGCGCTTGCTGGATCGCCCGACGCTGAGCTCCAGTAGGGTGCCGCGCGATGGTCGACCAGCGGCGAGGACTCGCCGATCGTCTCGAGGTGGGAGCGCCGCGCGTGGCCGCGCACGGGGCGCAGGCCGTCGGGCGCCTGCCTGCATCTCTGCGTCGGCGCATCCTGCAGTCCGCCTTTGACCGTGCCCGCGATGCGTTCAACCGCGGGGACATGGAGGTCGTGTTCGCCCTGTTCTCCCCGGACGTCGAGTACGGTCCGCCGCCGCCGCTGCACGGCGGCGCTCCGCTCCGGGGCCGCGCGGCCGTACTGGACTTCTGGCGCGGCGTGCTGGCCCGCTATGACGAAAGCACGATCGAGAACCTGTCTCTCGAAGAGGCCTCCCCCGGCCGCATCGTGCGCCAAGCACGACTGCGCCATCGCTCGAGCGCGACCGGTGAGACACTCGACTATGTGATCGTGCAGACTACCGAGCTGCAGCGCGGCCGTGTGATCCGCCAGATCAACGTCTTGGACGGCGCAGCCGACTGAAAGACACACGCGACGGGGCGGTTTCGCAGCTGACGGCTCCGGAGCACGGTCACAAGTCGCCCGCGTTCACGATGTAGTGGTTGTGGACGGCGATGATGATCGTGGCGATGAGGTGCTGCTCGCGGCGGGCGGACGCGACGCGGAGGCGTTCGGGATCTTCTACCGCCGACGGGTGGACGCTGTGCTCGCCTTCTTCCTGCGACGCACAGGCGATCGCGAGCTCGCGGCGGACCTGACTGCCGAGACGTTCGCGGCGGCGCTCGCCGCGCTTCCGCGCTACCGACCGCAACGCGAGAGCTCTGCGCTTGCGTGGCTGTTCACGATCGCCCACCGCAAGCTGGTCGACTCGATCCGTCGCGGCCGCGTCGAGGATCGCGCGCGCCGGCGCCTGGGCCTCGAGCCGCTGGTGTTCAGCGACGAGGACATCGAACGCGTGGAGCAGCGCGCCGCCGCCGCCGAGGACGACTCCGCGCTGCTCGCGCTGGAGCGACTGTCGGGCGAGCAGCGCGTGGCGATCAGGGGTCGCGTGCTCGACGAAGCGCAATACGCCGAGCTCGCGCGCCGGCTGAGGTGCTCGGAGGCAGTCGTTCGCAAGCGTGTCAGCCGCGGTCTGGCCGAGCTGCGCGCCGAGCTGCAGGCCGAGCCGGGCGCCGGGCCGCACACCGAGCTACCCACCGGGACGAAGGAGGCTTAGAGATGGACGCCATCGACAGGTTCGGAGAGGCGCTGGTGCAGGCTGGAGGTCGCCGTCACGGTCGCGCCTGGAGACTGCGAGCGGCCTCCTGCGCCGGATTCGAGCACACGCTGCGGCCGCTCGGCTCGCTCTCGCGACTGCGCGTCGCGCTGGTCGCGCTGGCGTTGGCGTTCACCACCACAGCCATCGCGCTGGCAGCGACCGGCGTGATCCTCACAGGCGCACCGGTGCGCACCGCCAGACACCCCAGCGCGACCGTCGGCGAGGGGATCCCTGTCCTCGGTGGCACGCGGCTGCTGGCGCTGCGAGCCGCCGATCCGGCCGGCGGCCTGCCGTGGGGTATGCGCGTCGTGCACACCACCCGCGGTCTGATCTGCGTTCAGATCGGCCGCGTCCAGGACGGCCATCTGGGTGAGCTCGGCATCGACGGCGCGTTCGGCAACGACGGGCGCTTCCACCCGCTGCCGGCGGACGCGCTGCCGGACGTCGTCAGCAACTTCGAAGGATGGAACTTCGAGAACTGCGCGGGGCCCGGGGAAATCTACGCGGGCGACAGCGTCGGGCTGGAGGCAAGCGCCGCGAGCAGCCCCCCGCCGGGACGGGGCGTGGCCGCGGACCGGCGCGAGATCTCCTTCGGGCTGCTCGGCACGCACGCCGTCAGCATCACCTACCGCTCGGGCTCCGCCACGCACACGCAACCGGTGCTGCCGGGACTCGGCGCGTACCTGATCGTGCAGCGATACGCCAGCGGCAGGCGGCTCGGCGGTGTCAGCGAGACCGTCGGCAGCGACCTGCCGTATCCCTACAGCGGCCCCGCCAGCCCCAACGGGGCGCTGAGGACCATCACCTACCGCTACGCCGGCAAGCTGTGCACGATCACAGGCAAAGAACACTCGCGCCCGTGCGGGCTCTCCGAATACCCGCCGCCGCGCCCCGCGCCGCTGCCCGTCATCCGCGAGCCTCTGCGCGTGCACCTGCAGATCCACGGCCGCGTGATCACCGCCGGCGAGCTCAGCTTCCCCGCGCCCTACCCCGTCACCAGCGCCAGCCAGGGCTACTTCCTGTCAGCGCGCATCGGCCGCCACGGGGTCGCCGGATCCGGGTCCGACGCCGACGTGGCGCGCGGCGCGACTGTGAACATCCCCATCGGGGGAGTGCTGTCACTCGCGCATGCCCGCTCGGTCACCGTCGAAGTCAGCTACACCCGCTTCGGCACCGGCATACCTGAATCGACTGCCGTCGGCACCTTGACCATCCGGTTGCCCCCGGGCACACACGCCGCGCCGCTGCCACGGCCACGGCGACCACCACGGCGTCCGCAGGCCGCACGAACCCCCAAGCGTTAGGGCGGTGCGCGCCGCGGCGTGCTCAGGCCGGCTTGCGTGCGCGAAAGCGAAACGAGCTGCCGCCGCGCTCGACGCGCGGCTCGACCAGCCCGGCGCGCTCCATGCGCGCCGGCAGCTCGTCCGGCGCCACGGGAACGAGCGTGTCGCGCACGTGCAGCAGCCTGAACGCTCGGCCCGTGCCGAGGCTGTCGGTGCCGGCGAACACGCCGCCCGCGCGCAGAACCCTGGACGCCTCCGCCAGCAGCCGGTCCTGCAGCTGCGGCGATGGCACGTGGTGGAGCATCGTGAAGCACACCACCGCCGAGAAGCGACCGTCGGCGAACGGCATCGCGGTCGCGTCCGCCTGCACCACCTGCACGCTGTCGTCGAGCTTGCGCCGCAGCCGCTCGCAGTAGCCCTGCGCGAGCTCCACCACCGTCAGCGAGGCCGGGCGGCGCGCCAGCACGCGCGTGGTCGCGCCGAAGCCGGGGCCGATCTCCAGCACGTCGTCGCCGAGCTCCACCTCAGCGAGGCCCCACGGCAGTAGCTTGCGCTCGACCGTGCGCGCCCACCAGCCGGATGAGCAGACCATGCCGTGCGCGCGGTTCATCGCGAGATCGCTGCCTTCACAGCGACAGAATAGCCGCGGCCATACCAGTCGGCAGGCAGCGGAGCACCGCCGCGCGGGCTGTCAGTCTACCTTGACAAACCAGTCTTGTCAGGCTAGACTGACGCGCATGCAGATCGACGAGCTACCCACCGCCGCCACCTCCGATGACCCCTCGGTGGGGCTGCGCGCAGCGCTCGCGCTGCGCCGGCTGGCCGAGCGGGTGGAGGCGAGCCAGGTCGCCGCCGCTCGCCACCAGGGCTGGTCGTGGCAGCAGATCGGTGACGCGCTCGGCGTCACTCGCCAGTCGGTGCACGCCAAGCACGGAAAGGAGCTGTGATGGGAAAGCCGTCAAGAGCCGCTCGGTCAGGCGAGGACTATCACCCGTGGTCCACATACATCGCCGCGCGCGAAGAAGCGCGACGCCGCGGCGACCGCAAGGTCGGCACCGAGCATCTGCTCGTGTCGCTGCTGAGCGATCCGGCGCTCGCAAGCGCCGTCGGCTCCGACGCCGAGCACGCGCGCTCGGCGCTCGACACGCTGGACCGTGAAGCGCTGGTCGCGATCGGCATGGACGCGCCGCCCGAGGTGCCGCCGCTGCCGGCCGCCGATCCCGCCGCATTGCCCGCGCGGCCCACGATCAGGACAGTGCTGCACAAACGCCTGCGGCTCACTCCCTGCGCGGCCAACGTGCTGCGCGAGTCCTCCAAAGGCATGCGCCGCGGCCATGCCCACCCCGGCCCCCGGCACGTGCTCGCGGCGATTCTCGAGCTGCAGGCGCCGGACCCCGCGGCCGAGCTGCTCGCCACGCTCGGCGTCCAGCCGGCGGCGGTCAGAGCGCGGCTCGCGGATGCGTGAGCGACCGTGCCGGGGCGTGGACTACTCTTGCCCGCGTGAGCAGTCGTTGCCGTCGGGCACAGCGGTGAGCGCATGACGGCCGTCGTCCTCGCCGAGTCGCTGTCGAAGCGCTTCGGCGAGATCGTCGCCGTCGACGATCTCTCGTTCGAGCTCGGCGCAGGCACGATCACCGGCTTTCTCGGCCCCAACGGCGCCGGCAAGACGACCACGCTGCGGATGCTGCTCGGCCTGGCGGCGCCGACGAGCGGGCGTGCGCTGGTGTTCGAGGAGCCCTACGCGCAGCTCGAGCGTCCGGCGCTGCGGATCGGCGCCGTGCTCGAGGCCACCGACTTCCACCCCGGGCGCTCCGGCCGCGACCACCTGCGCACGCTCGGCCTCGCCGCCGAGCTGCCCGACTCGCGCGCCGACGAGGTGCTGCGCCTGGTCGAGCTGCAGGACGCCGCCAAGCGCCGCGTGAAGGGCTACTCGCTGGGCATGCGCCAGCGACTGGGGCTCGCCGCCGCGCTGCTGGGCGACCCCGAGCTGCTGGTCCTCGACGAGCCCGCCAACGGCCTTGACCCCGAGGGCGTGCGCTGGCTGCGCGACTTCCTGCGCGCGTTCGCCGCGCAGGGGCGCACCGTGCTGATCTCCAGCCACGTGCTCGCCGAGGTCGCGCAGACCGTCGACCAGGTGCTTATCATCAACCGCGGGCGGCTCGTGGTGGAGTCCTCGCTCGAGCAGCTGACCGCCCGCGTCAGCGGCTCCGTGCGCGTGCGCACGCCCAACGCCGCGCAGCTGCAGCAGGCGCTGGAGCGCGAGCAGCTGCAGACGAGCGCCAGCAACGAGCACGTGCTGCTCGTGCACGGCACCACCAGCGAGCATGTCGGCGACGTCGCGTTCGCCGCCGGCATCCCGCTGCACGAGCTCGTCACCGAAGGCTCCTCGCTCGAGCAGATCTTCCTCGAGCTGACCGGCGGAGACGCGACCGTTGCCGCCGGCGCAGTCACAGGCTCGGGCGCAGCCCCGGAGGCGAAGTCGTGATCGCGCAGATCAAGGCGGAGCTGCTGAAGGTGCGCTCGACGCGCACCACGCTCGGCCTGGTGCTGGGGATGATCGCGCTGATCCTGCTGTTCGCGCTGCTGACCGGCCTGCTGAGCAAGGTCAGCGGCCTGTCCTCGACGGAAAACCAGCGCACGACGCTCAGCCTGGGCAGCCTCGCGGGCATCTTCTCGGCGCTGGCGGGCGTGCTGCTGGTGACCAGCGAGTTTCGCTTCGGCACGATCCGCCCGACGTTCCTGTTCACACCCGTGCGCTCGCGCGTGCTCGGCGCAAAGGTCGTCGCCGGCCTGCTCGCGGGCCTCGTGTTCGGCGTCGTCGGCGAGGGCCTGGGCTTTGCGATCGGCTACGTGATCCTCGACGCGCGCGGCATCTCGTTCGTGCTCAGCGGCGGCGAAGTCGCGCTGCTGCTCCTGGGGACGCTCGCAGCGACCGCGCTGTGGGCCGCCATCGGCGTGGGCTTCGGCGCGATCGTGCGCAACCAGGTCGGCGCCGTGATCGGCCTGCTCGCATGGGGCTTCATCGTCGACAACCTGCTGTTCGGCCTGGTGCCCTCGGTCGGCCGCTTCACGCCCACACGCGCGCAGGACGCGCTGATCGGGCTCAAGACCGAACACCTGCTCTCGCCTACCGCCGGCGGCCTCACGCTGGTCGCGTGGGTGGCCGCGCTCGCGCTCATCGGCCTGCCGCTGGTCGCGCGGCGCGACGTCAGCTAATCCGGCCTCGCGTACTCGTCGCGCCGCTTGAGCAGCAGCCACTGCGCCTTCGATCCCGGTCGCGTGCGCCTGCAGCACGAAGCCGCCGCGCGGCTTCTCGCCGTGCAGGACGAACACGGCGTGCCCGCGCTCGAGCGCCTCAGCCCGCGCTGACGCCGCGGACCGCGAACTGCTCATGACCCTCGACACGCACGCTCTCGACGGACACGTCCTCGACGGCGGCGCCCGGCGGGCCCTCGCGCAGGAACGCGATCAGCGTCTCGACCGCGGCTGGTGGCCCTTCCGCGTGCACGGCCACGCTGCCGTCCTTCACGTTGCGCACCCAGCCCATTACCCCGAGCTCGCCTGCCCGGCGCCGCGTGGCGTCTCGGAAGCCGACGCCCTGGACGGTCCCCGCCACGAGCGCTCGGATCGCGCGGCAGCTGGGCTGGTCGCTACTCACGAGGACCCGATTCGGGTTTCAAGAGGTATCCCAAGAGCTGGATAGGGTCGCTTGATGACCCCCCGGAAGCGCTCCAAGGTACAGGCCGGACCCACTTCCGGCGGGCACGTCATCGTTCGTTGACGGTGGCGCGACTACAGGACCAGCTCGGGTCGCCGTCCCGTCGAGGAGTTCATCGACGACCTCTCCGATTCCGACGCAGCATCCGTACTCGCCGCGATGGAAGATGTCCGCGATCAGGGATTGCGAGCCGCCCGTCATCTCGACGGTGACATCTGGGAGGTCAGGGTTGATGGCGATCGGGTGATCTACCGCATCCTGTTCGCCGAGGAAGGAAGCCGTGGACAGATCCTGTTGGCGCTCGACGGCTTCAACAAGAAGACACAGAAGACCCCGCGAGCAACAATCGAGTTGGCGAAGCGGCGCCTGACGGATTGGCGGCAGCGAGGACAGCAGAAGCGCGCGGCCCGCCGCGAGCCGCCGCCCTGACCGGCGAACGGTGCTATCGTTATCTCTTATAAGAGATACCAGTCAAGATATCTTCTTCACAGCCGAGGAGACCATGCCTGCACGCGACTTCCTAGAGCAGATGATCGACAAGCGCACCGCGCGCAACCCGGAGTTTCCCGGAATGCTCGACGCGGCTCGCCGCCGTCGCGAGCTGCTGCGTGCTCTCGCTGGCGAGCGCGAGGAGCAGCAGCGGACACAGACAGCGATAGCGGCGGCGATGCAGACATCGCAGTCCTTCATCGCGCGCCTGGAGAGCACCGCAGCCGACGCGAAGATATCCACCGTGGATCGCTACGCGGAGAGCCTCGGCTTCGTGGTGCAATACCGGCTGGTTCCAATCACCGATGCCGGTGGTGCTCCCTCGGTTGTAATCGAGCCACGGCGCATGCGCTAACCCCAGCTCGACCACAGCCGCTACCCGTTGTCGACCAGTGGAGGCTCATTGCTCACGTGGGCTCGATTCGGGCTCTCAAGAGATATCCAAAGAGCTCGGGCTACCCTGTTGCCGTGAGAGATCGCACGCTGCTCGCCCGGCTGACGCTGCACGGCGCCCTCCGAGTCCCTGAGATCACGGTCTACTTCTGGGTGATCAAGGCCCTGTCCACCGCGATGGGCGAGTCGACGTCCGACTATCTCGTGCACGCGATGAGCCCCGAGCTCGCCGTCCTGCTCGGCTTCTTCGGCTTTCTCGCCGCTCTGTCGCTGCAGTTCTCGATGCGCCGCTACATGGCGTGGACGTACTGGCTGGCGGTGGTCGGCGTCGGCGTGTTCGGCACGATGGCCGCCGACGTGCTGCACGTCGGCTTCGGCGTCCCCTACCCGGTGTCGAGCGTCTTCTACGCCGTCGTGCTGGCGGCAGTGTTCGTCAGCTGGCAGCGGACCGAGAAGACGCTCTCGATCCACAGCGTCGACAGCCCTCGTCGGGAGGCGTTCTACTGGGCCGCGGTGGTGGCGACGTTCGCGATGGGCACCGCCGTCGGAGACCTCACGGCGACGACCTTCCACCTCGGCTACTTCGCCTCCGGGCTGCTGTTCGCCTCGGTGATCGCGATTCCCGCCGTCGGCTACTGGCGCTTCGGCTGGAATGCGATCGTCTCGTTCTGGTTCGCCTACGTGGCCACCCGGCCGCTCGGCGCGTCGTTCGCCGACTGGATGGGAAAGTCCCGCAGCGTCGGGGGCCTTGGCTGGGGCGATGGAACCGTCGCCCTCGCGCTGAGCTTCCTGATCTTCTGCCTGGTCGCCTACCTGGCGATCACGCGTGTCGACCTGCAGGACTCCGAGCCCGTGAACGGCGTCGCCGAGGAGCCGCCCGTGCAGGTCATCGGCGCCTCACGCGACACCATGAGCCGATGAGCCCGCCGGCAGCGTCACGGACCGAGCAGCGCCGCCGGTACGACGGCGATGCCGTCCGGGCGGCGGTAGGCGTACGGTCCGGTCGTGATCACGACCGCGTCTAGCAGGTCGCTTCCGATCTGCCGAGCGAGCCAATGGAGGTGACGGACGTCACGATCGTCGGGCACGGCCGCGAGCTTTGCCTCGATTGCGAGGACACGGCCGTCGCGGCGCTCCACGATCAGATCCACCTCGTGGTCGCCGTTTCGAGTCCTCAGGTGACTTACCCGCGCCCGCGTCGCCTGTGCGTAGACTCGGATCGACAGCGTCACCAGCGACTCGAACAGCGCGCCGAGCAGCGGTCCGTCGCGCAACGCCGGCGGACCCACCGGCTCGGCTGACAACAGGGCGCCGGCGCCCACTCCGAGCAGCCCCGCGGCGAGGGCGGGATCCGCGAGATGGTGCTTCGGTGGCATCGCAAGCCGCGAGATCTGGTTGCGGGTCGGCGCCCATGCGGGCAGCTCATCGACGATGAACAGCCGCTGCAGGATCTCCCGGTAGGGCTGGGTCGTGGTCTTTGCCGGCTTGTGCCCCTCACCTCCCGTGGCAGCGTCGCGGATCGTCTCGAACGAGGCCGTTGAGGCAGTCGCCGCGGCGTAGGCGTTCATCCATCGCAGCAGCGTCGCCGGGCGGCGAATGGCGCGGCCCAGCTCGTCAAAGTCACGCTCCACGATGCGTTGGATGTAGCTGTCAAGGAAGTCCCCGCGTGCGTCTTGCGACAGTCCACGTGCGGCGGGAAACCCAGAGCCGACGATCTCGCGCGCGTAGTCCTCGAGCCCGACGCTTGTTCGACCGTCGATCGTCGGGCGCTCGCCGCCAAGTAGCCGGAGCAGGCTCACCGAAGGCGTGTCAACGCCTCGCTCGGAGAGCGTCAACGGGCGCATCCGCAGCGTGAGGATGCGACCCGCTCCCGTGTGTGCCCCATGCTCGCTCGCCGAACCGGCGAGCAGGTAGCTGCCCGGCGGCGCTCCGTCATCGACCGCGCGCCGGATAACGTCCCACGTGGCCGGAACGCGCTGCCACTCGTCGACAAGGATCGGGGGGTCGCCCGCGAGCACAACCTGCGGGTTGGCCGCCACCACCTCGCCGGCGGGACCATCGAGACGGTAGTCCGTCCTCGCTCGGCGCTGCGCCGTCTCCGTCTTGCCCACCGCCTTCGGCCCTTCGATTGAGATCGCGGCAAACTCAGCCGACTTCTCATCGAGCTCGTCGTCGAGCACGCGATGCAGGTACAGACGGCCACCAGCTCGCTCGTGTTGTGTCCGTCCCACGCTCACCACATCTACGCTACCACTCGCAGCACAAATACACTACCGTTAGCAGAGCCTGTGCGCTGCTTTTGGCAGGACACGACCCGGCCCGGCTTGCTCGCAGGACCAGGGCCGCATCGCGCACAGCGTCCCGCCGCGCAGAACGCGACACTATGGGCCGATGAGCGCGCCCCTCCAGCCAGCCAGATGAGCGACGAGCAGCGAACCGTGCGCGTCGGCGTGGTCGGCCTGGGCTACTGGGGGCCGAACCTCGCGCGCAACTTCGCAGCGATCCCCGGCTGCGAGCTCGCGTGGCTGTGCGACGCCGACGAGGGCGCGCGCGCGAAGCTCGAGCGCGCGTTCCCCGCCGCGCGCGCCACCGCCAGGCTGGCGGACCTGCTCGCCGACGAGCAGCTCGACGCGGTCGTGCTGGCCACGCCCGTGCCCACGCACGCCGAGCTCGCGATCGCCGTGGCGGACGCCGGCAAGCACTGCTTCGTCGAGAAGCCACTCGCGACCACCGCGGCAGATGCCGAACGTGCCGTCGCCGCCGCCGAGCACGCGGACCGGATCCTGATGGTCGGTCACCTGCTCGAGTACCACCCCGCGGTCGCCAGGCTCAAGCAGCTGGTCGACTCCGACGAGCTTGGAAGGCTGTACTACATCTACGGCAACCGCCTCAATCTCGGCAAGCTGCGCGCTGACGAGAACGCGCTGTGGAGCCTCGGCGCGCACGACGTGTCGGTCGCGCTGCACCTGATCGGCGAAGAGCCCGAAGAGTGCATCGCGCACGGCGCCAGCTACGTGCGCCAGGGCGTGCAGGACGTGGTGTTCTGCTACCTGCGCTTCCCCTCCGGCGTCGTCGCGCACCTGCATCTCTCCTGGCTCGATCCGCACAAGGAGCGGCGCATCACCGTCGTCGGCGCCAAGCGCATGGCCACGTTCGACGACATGCTGATCGAGGGCAAGCTCACCATCTACGACAAGGGCTTCGACGAGGACACGCGCTCGTGGGGCGAGTACATCGCGCGCTCCGGCGACACCTTCTCGCCGCGCATCCCCAACCTCGAGCCGCTGCGCATCGAGTGCGAGCACTTAATCGAGTGCGTGCGCACCCGCGCCACGCCGCGCTCCGACGGCCACAGTGGCCTGCGCGTCGTGCGCGTGCTCGAGGCGCTGCAGCGCTCGCTCGAGCGCGTCCCCATCTAGATCTAGATCTCCGCTGTGAGACAGAAGCTGGTGTCGCGTCGCTGTGAGGTGGAGGCGGACTGGTCGTCGCTGCGAGCGACGGT
>Ga0187890_10001988_pt1 | contig 14390 bp, 18 predicted proteins | sample June2016WEW_21_1_FD_133005 | JGI IMG/M metagenome (GOLD analysis project Ga0187890, IMG submission 133005) | Peatland microbial communities from SPRUCE experiment site at the Marcell Experimental Forest, Minnesota, USA - June2016WEW_21_10 | ecosystem: Environmental > Terrestrial > Soil >... | reverse complement strand
GTCCACGACATCTCGCTCATCGGACACAGCATGGGCGGCCTGGTGATCAGGTCCGCGCGCCACTATGCATCCGCCACGCGACCATGGCTGGATGCCATCAGGCTCCGGCGGTCATGGAGCTCGAAGAACCGGCGAGTGGTGCTCATCGGCGTTCCGAATACCGGCGCTCCCCTCGAACAATTCGTCAACCTCACCAGCACGGCCCTGTGGTCCTTGCCGATCCCTATAACGCGGCTCATTGGTCTGGGGCTTGACGCGCGCAGCGCCGGGATTCGGGATCTCCGGTTCGGCGCGATCACCGATGGGGACTGGATGGAACAGGATCCCGCTGCGCTTCGACGTCCTGTACCGCACCACGTCGTCAGACAACGGCGAACGGCATTTCTGATCATCGCCGGTGGCGTGACGGCTGACGCTTCCCACCCGCTGACGAGGGTGTTCGGTGACACACTTGTCACGCCCTCAAGCGCGGCGGGAACTCTCAGTGAGACAACAGGCGACGGACTCTTTCCGGGATCGACCGTGCGTCTATTCCCCAAAGTAACCCACCTCGCACTGGCGCACAGGCCTGAGATCTACGACGAGATTGACCGGTGGTGGGCCTGATCATTGTTCAGGCCACGGTATGAGGCACGTCTGTGCGGTTGAGGGGGCACAGGAGAACGTGCCCGCGTAGGCTCGACGAATGGGATCTCAGGTCGTCGTGCTCGATTCTGGACGCCCGGCCGGCGTGCCCGCTGAGCAATGGCAGCAACGCGCTTCTGGGCTTGACAGACAGTTCTACAGAGTGATCCGACAGCATTTCGACGTGCAAGAGCTGGCGGATGAGATTGGTGGAAACGTCCTATTCCCGGGCGCTTCTACGTCGTGGTTACCTCGGAGACCCGAGGGCCATCCGCCTTATGGCTCTGCGTTCCGCGGAAGAGTGGCCCATACCAGGCCTCCGTCGCGATACTGGCAAATCGGCTCTCTGACCAGGGAGTCACGTTCAGAAACCACATCTAGGACGCCGCCACAAGACGTGGGCTAACTGAATGCTCTTCAACCTCGAGATCGTGGCGATTGCTACGGAGGATGGCCCATGTCTCGACGCGATCCTGGGTGCCAAGGCAGCGATCGGGGGCTCCCACCGCGCTCGAGGCCCTTCTTTTTCGAAAAACGTCGCCGTTGGATTGCTCTGCCGTTTCCTTCCATGCTCTCGGACGCAGTCGACAGCCGCGAAAGGTCCATGCGAGGCCCGCTGACCGGGCATTTCACCGGGCGGGTCCGCGGGGCATGTTCGTGTGAGCACCATCTCCGACACGACGTTGCGGTAGGGGGTTGCCGTTGAGGGTTCGGCTTGCGGGGACAGTCCGCGGGTTGGAGATCGGAAGCGGACGCTGCTCGACGAAAGGCAGCTATGTCGGCCGTAGAAACGTGAAGGCATCTCACGAGACCGGCGGATATGAGACATTTCGATCATCCATCGGACGGGTCACGGCCATGCGGAGTTTCTGAAGTCCCACATCCCAAATTGAGTCGCTGAGCATCGTATAGTTGAAATCTCGAAGGTTCTCACCACCGCCGATACTCCAGTCCGGGACGGCCCCTCCTGGTAGGACGACGGGTAGAAACCATGAGGTGTCGCGGCCTCGCTGGCGGAGCTCATCAACCGCGAGTGTGAGTTCCTCGTTCATGTATGACTTCGTTCGTCGCGACGACGCTTCTGAGAAGCAACAGATGAACGATGAACCGCCAGCGATTGCGGTCCTTACCGAGTCCTTCCACCTCACCCCGGCCGGAAGGCTTGTCCGATCCCGCCACACGCTGATGCCTACTGCCTCGAGATCACGTTGCAGTCGGTCCACTACGTCAGAGTCTTCCGAAACGTAGGAGATGAATACGTGGCCAGCGGAGCCAGCTTCGATCGACCGTCGGATTCCCGGAACGGCAAGTATCCACGCGCGAACTTCCGATACGAATGCCCCCAGGTACCCGGAATCCAGCGGCGCGTCCTCGTGCTTACCCAGGACCCGCAGGACATTGGAGGAAGGAACGAACGTGACTCCCTGTCCGATCCTTTGCAGCTGCGTCCGCCGATTCTCCTGGCCTTCGCCGTACCACACGCCGTCCTTCGAACGACCCGTGACCTCCTCTTCCTCTTCGATCGTGAGCGTTGCTCGCGATGAGGATGAGACAACAATGACGTCAACGAGATCGGTAACAACGTGGTGTGCAACCCGGCGTAGGAGTCCCGGCGGCGCCCAAAGCCTGTGGACGGGCGGTGCGGGCGCCGTCGGTGAGCCGTCCCTATCCCGATGCCCGACAATGTTAGTGAACAAAGCGAGTTCTCGCTCGACGGCCTCGGTCGACGCAGCAACTCCTCGATCCGTTACCTCCGGACCGAGGAGTCTCCACGAGATGTTCCAGTCATCACACAGAAGTCGGGACATGCGGAAGGTCCAGGCATTCTCAAGGTTGTCGAGGTCTCCCCAGCTGTTCTTGGGACCTACTGCAGTCGCCTTGTCCTTCGTGCGTAGCCGATCGGACTCATTTGCGATCTCAATTCTGAAGTCCCAATTCTCGGAAGTCGCTTCGACGTGACCCGCTCGAGAAAGGACGGCTCCAAGGCGGTAGATGAGCGCAATGGACGCAGGATGCGCTGGTGACGCCAACGACTCGGCAATCTGGACGGTGTATCTCACTCCATCAGCTCCACTGTCTTCGCGTCGGGACTCCGTTGCATCGCCAAAGTCTCACATAGCTCGGCCATCCCCGAAGTGCCTGTTTGAAGCGGGTTAGCTCGGGTTAGCTCCCGGCAACCGATCGGTCTACGGGGCAGCGTTCGATCGGTCAGGATGAGGATGCCGCTGAGTTGAACGGTGGAGGGAGGGCACGCGAGGCGTTCGGGACGATGAACCCCAGAAGGTGGCGGTCGCCGTCGTAGACGGCCCTGATTTCGAAACTCTCGACTTCGACACCGTCTACGGAGGACTCGCGTACCAGCCCCCCTGATTCGATCTCCAAGACAACGGTATCTGTGGCACCGGCGACTGCACCAACCGTCAGATCGGCGGCTTGACCGGAAAGAGCCGCTGGGCTGAGCCACAGAGCCGCATCGAGCACAATGACCATGTAGAGACGTCCCTCGGAAGTGAGGGAAAGTGCGACTCGAAGGCCGCTCGGAAGATCGACAGTGCCGCCATGCAGATCTTCGGGAACGGTCTCTCCTGCGAAGAGCTTGACGACCAGCACGTCATCGCGATGGCGGTACGACGTACCGGGCGGAGAGCCGGCAAGCCAAGGGAGCCTTCGGGACGCGTCCCAGACAACGATGGCTTCAAGCTCCTCTGCCTTACCCCAGAGGAGACCGAGAACCCGTTCCCCATTGATCACCACGTCATCAATGATCAGCGACCGTGCTCGCGTGCTCGCGCCCTTCCTGAACTCCACGCATAAACAGTCCCTGTTCTCGTCTCTTACGAGGCGGTAGGCGCCAGGGTTCCCCAAGGCGGCCGAAGCTGACAGGCGGAGCGGTGCATTCAGGACCGTGATGGCGCAGACGCGGAGCCTCTGGTCAATTTCGAGATCAAGAACGTGTTCGTCGCCGAAGGTGACAGCGAAGGCCTGGGCCGACCCAAAACCTTCGGCGAACCGAATGGTGATGTCTTCGGTCATCGTCGCACGCTAGCGGTGCGCTGTGTCGTTGCCTCACCTGATCCTGCCTCGCCGCTCGTCCAGCTCCAAAATCTGCTTCCATTGGTCACAGTCACCCGCTGGGCGCTCTACTCGAGCAACGATGAAGGTCTCATATGGCGGACAATCGGAGTCACGACCGACGGAGGAGCCGGGAGCGGGAACGTGGTCTTCATCGGGCCAAGACGGATCGTGCATGTATCACGGTCTCGGGTTGAGGCCAACGTGTGAGCGTGGAACGACGTGGCAGCAACTCGGCGTCTCTGGTGTTGCCGGCAGCTGAGGTCGCCTGAGCCATAACTGAGTTCAGCCGGGTGAGTTCGGAACATTCGATCTGGACAGTCCCTCGAACACGTTGGTCACACGGTCGATGGCGCACGGATTGACGGTTACGCGAGCGCCAACTGCGCCCTGAACGACCCTTAGTCGGACCGTCCCGCAGCGGGAGAACCATCCGGCACCATTCAGTTCGTTCTTCAGACCGTTGTTGGGTGCCCGCAGGGGAATGCGCTATCGGTGATCCTCGGACCCAATCCACACTTGGATCATGTGTGCCAGTAACCGTTCTCCCTAGGACACGACCGGGCAAGTTGGATCAGCTGGAAACCCGCTGTCGGTAGGAGGACGGGCCCTCGACGGTGTGGTCGACAATGCCCTGGCAAAGGCGCGTGGCGGCCATGCGGCCAATGCCGATGCTCACGTGGGCTCTAGCAATGTCTGGAGGCGCGCAAGGGAAGCTGTCACCTTGTCAAGCTCCTCGAGGTCGGCCAACGGCTCCTCCTGAGCCCAGTCGACTTGGCCCTCAATCGACTGACCGCCATACAACATCAGGTGTGATCTCCCCGGGGGGCTCACAAGCCTGCTCCGCAGACGGCTAGTCATCGGCGCAATTGTCGTAATCAGGTAGACGGATTCCTCCGACGCCGAAGTGAGTTTCCTATCCGCCACATCGAGATTCTGCTGGACTTGTTGTTTCCCGGCCGAACCCACGGCACGGCCAGCGCCGCTGCCAGCAATACCCCCCAACACCAAAGTTAGTGTCGGCAGCACCACTCCAAGGACGGCTGTTGTATCGGATGCCTGAGGATAGTGGAACACCATCACCATCGTGAGGGAGAAGACAAGAGCGAGCACCGCTACGGACATCCAAATGACTTGGTGAGGGGTGAACTTGAGCGAGGTGTCCTGAGTCGGCATACCTACTCCTTCCGTAGTTATCTTGGTTAGGTACTGCTACCAGGTTTGGGCAGTGCCGGCGATGGAAGACGTCTAATCGCTGATCCAAAACGGCGACACCCAAGTATCCCCGAACCTGCCGTGCCCTGCTCACAGTCCCATATGTCGATCGGCTTGCGACGACGTTTTCGGCCGGCGTTCAGAGTGGTCCCATAACTGGCAAAGAGGGTGGTCCCATGTGACTGGCATCCGACAACACGACCGCGCTACCGCGATCGCGGGCGACTCCAGTCGCTTGGTGGCCTTGCGTCCCGCAGTCTCTGTGGGGCCACTAAGCATGGCTCCAATTTTCCCAGGGCGGCCGCAATCGCCGCAGCGTCCATGTGCGAATACGACCTGGCGAGCTTTAGCCACGACGCAGAGTCGCGGCCGTGGACGATGGCCACGCCCTCTCGATTGGTCAACACGAGTTCTTCGGGCGACGAGAGATCTGATCCCCAAAACATGACGGTGGGCATTACGACGTCGTCGGGTGTAGTCCCATCTAAGAACCATCGGACCACACCCGCATGACGCTGAGCACTTTGAGCTGCCCTATTCACGTCTGGGCTGCTTGTCGTGTCGAGCCGTCGTTCCTTCGTTGGCCACAGCTTCGTCTCGACCACCATCACGCCACCTGGGCCGACGGCGACGTGGTCAATCTCCCTCGTTGTCCTATTTGCTCCCGGTATTCGCAGATTGTTCAGCACGATCCATTCAGGTCCGAGTCTTCTAAGTGCGTCGGAGGTCCAGAGTTCCCCGAATGCTCCGACCCGCCAGGAGATTGACCCATCGGTGGTGAGCAAAGACCAGACCACACCACCGACCAGGATGGCAACAGCTAAACCTGCGCCGACGCCTCGCCAGAATGGCGGTATTCGAGTCACCAAGGGCATTAGACCAAGGAACGCAATGAGTGCCACCCCTCCCAAGGCGGCGACCACAAGGTACACACGCGTCTTTCGCAAACGAATCCAAGTGATGCGTCGGGCAATGGTCGTAAGTTCTCGACCAGGGACGCCGCGTACGGATGCTTTTCGCACTGAGCAACAACTTCCTCACCGGCTGAACGCAATCGACTCGTCTCTCGGTCACAACCAGATTACGCGAATGTGGTGGCCATCCTGGATGCCCCAGCCAAGTCGCACTGGGCGCTCGGTTCGGCACTTTCGCGGACGAGAACCTCAATGAACCAGCACACTCCGACTTGGAGCTTCGCCAGTTGGGGGGCGTAGTCCATGTTCGGCGGAACCGGAGCAGGCGAGGGGATGCGCAGCCACTGAGTGTCGCAAGTCGATCGGTGAACGGGACAGCCAGCGAATGCGTCATGGGACCCTTGCAATATTCGAAGCGATTCGGCGGGCCCACGGCTGACCGATAGAGCCCATCCGATGGAAGCGCGGGGCCCGCGGCTTCTGCGTGCTTCGCGATTTGGCCAGGCGGTCTCTGGCACCGCTGTCGATCATTCCCGCAATGCGATCTGCCTATGGTGACGTTCAAGGGGGACGGGGCCCCCCTTCTCGAGCGGCGTTTCCTGAGGGGTCGACGCCCATTTCCCTGCCCGACGAAGGGCGTTGCGGTGAGAGCACCGCCAAAGGTCAGTCGCCCTTCCGGTCACCACTTGACCTCCGCACCACTCCTCGCCAGAAGTCGGGCCACGCTCCCTGGCTGTCGAGCTGGTCGCCTGAGATCAGGATGACGTAGACGATCAGCGCCCCTGCCACGATGGGTGCCACCGGGATGCCGATGGGGAGGGGAAGTAGCCACAGGGGTCCGAGCCCACGTGAGAGGTACTGGACTGGCCCGACCCAGAGCCTGTTGGCACGGCGCAATCGTTCGAGACGAGCCTCGCGCTGGACGCGCTCGTACCAACCGTCGTCGTCGATGACTTCTGAGCCCTGAATGACCACATGGTCCAAGTCGAATAAGCGACCCATGAGCCCGCCGGCAAGCGAGGGTGGACTGGCCGAGTCACTCACTCCTTGGCCAACGAGAGTTCGTGCCTGGGCCAGCACGGGTCCCCGGTGCTCCTCACCGAGGATCTTGACGAGGAGTCCGGTTGCGTGCTTCAGCGCTCGACCGGCGAGCTTTGACACCCGTCCTTTCGAACTCTGGGCCGCAAATTCGATCGTCGATTCGATGTCCTCTTCCTCGAGCAAGTCGATGGCCTTGCCGATTGCTCCGTCCGCGCCGGGCACTACCGCGGTTAGCGGAAGCGCTCCCGCGATCAGGTGGCTTGCGACGCCAACGAAAATGCTCTTCACACTCTCAGCAGAGTTGTCGACGATCGTTCGTGCCGCCCGGTCCACGTGCCCATTCACCGGGGTCACGTCCCTTCCGCCGCCAAGCCTTCGTCCCCCTCGACCTCGACTTCGACAACTCGATCCTCCTCGAACTCGTCCGCATCGGGCTTGAGCGGAGCGTCTCGGTCGTCGGATCCTTCCCAGCCGCCGGGCAATATGGGCGGCGGAGTCGCTACGGGCGGTGAAGTCCAAGGGCCATCGTCGGTGCCGGAGGAAAGGAGTGCAACCAGCCCCGTCCCCGAGGCACCAGCCCCGCCGAACGCGACGTCCAGGAGCCCGGCTACCTCGGTGCCAGGCCACCCGGGCACGGCTGCAAGTAGGAGGTCCTCGCTCACGACTTCGAGTGGCTGTACCAAAGCGAGTTCTTCGAGCACCGCGAGATGCAGCAGCATCAGCGCCGACTGGCAGGCTCGGAGCTCCGACACGACGTCTTGGTCGAGCACGTCAGCAACGGCGATCGCTTCATCGATGGCTCCGTCGAGCGTGTCGGCCACGTCGAACCATGCCTCTGCCGCCGTCTCAACAGCGTCGATTGCATCACCCGCTGTCCACTCGTGCCCTTCCTCGTCCTCCCCGTCGTCCGCTCGCCGCCCGTAGCGTGCCTCGTGCACTGAGGTGGCTACGTTCTGTATAGCGCCGGCGGCGGGGCCGATCAGCGGCAGGAATGCCTCTGGGACCGCCATGGCTACGAGTCAACCAGAGATCGCGCATACGTGCTCGGGGATCAGCCGCCGCTGGCCTCTTGATCAGGTTCGCTAGCGCGCCCACGGTGGGGAGGGCGACACCAGGGACTCAGCTTGTCCTGATCGGGTGTCCGCCACTGGTTCAGTGAAACGGAGCAAGATCCGTAGTTTGGTATCCTGACCTGCGGGTTCACCGCGAAGCCCGGCGCTTCGGGCACCAACTGCGAGCCCTGGGTTTATTGAATGCTCTGGAACCTCGGGACCAAGGGCATCGCGGTGGAGGATCGCCCATTGCTCATCGGCCGCTCCCTACCGCTTGGACCAAACCTTTGTTCTCCACAGCACCGGCCCTTGCGGGAGTCGCGCATGTGCACCTGATCCGGCCTGATTGGAACACGGAGTGCACCTCGGCTTCTTCGGACCGCTCGAATCGACACTCAGCGGTGACTGTTCAAGTCGGTTACATCGAATGGTTCGCCGGTCGGCGCGGTCCACGAGGCCAGGATCCGGAGTGCCTCATGCGACGAGGTGCCAGGCTCAGCCGTTAAGAGCACGAGCCGCTGTTGGTGCCCATCAGGGGAATCCCATGTATCGCAGTCCAAGGTGAGGTTGCCGACGATGGGGTGGTGGAAGTGCTTGATGCCGTAGCTGGCCGTGGTGACCTTGTGAGCGCCCCACCAAACGGCAAAGTCGGGATCCCGCACCGAGATTTCGCCGACCAGTGCCTCGAGCTGGGGGTCATCGGGTTCCTGGGCGGCCTCCATGCGCAAGGTGGCGGCGCTGGTGCGGGCCGCCTCTTCCCAGTCGCCATGCAGGCTGCGCATGGCCGGGTCGAGAAAGAGAAGGCGCGCGTAGTTGCGCTGGCTCTCGGGGAGTTGACCGAAGTCCGTGTACAGGACGGAGGCCATATGGTTCCAGGCCAAAATGTCCATGCGACGCCCCAGGACAAAGGCAGGGCTCTCGTTGAGCTGGTCGAGGAGGCGGCGTAACGGTGGCCTCACATGTTGGGCCCGACGCTGACGCGTCCGCTTGTTGGGCTTGCCAGCCAATTCATACAGGTAGGTCTGCTGATCGTCGTCCAGGAGCAGGGTGCGAGCCAGGGTGGCCAGAATCGATGCGGAGGCTGCCACCCTTCCCTGTTCCAGGCGCGTGTAGTAGTCGACGCTGATGGCCGCGACCTGGGCGACCTCTTCTCGACGCAAGCCAGGCACTCGGCGAACGCCTTCGACGTCAGGCAGACCTACGGCACCGGGGGTCAGCTCGGCCCGCCGAGCTTTGAGGAAGTCTCCGAGCTCCCCAGAGCGCGCATCGTGAGTACCCATGCCTTCCATTCTCCCCCCGGGAGTCCGTGGTGTCAGGGGAAGGATCTTTCCCAGGAACGGATTCTCCTGGGACTGGAGCAGCCCCTTCTCGCGACCGCATTTGAGGCGCATCGTAGGAAAGGCCGACAGAGCGCCGGCCAACGGGGTGGGCTCGTTCAGGAGTCCTACCGCTACTACTCGGACAGAGAGGCATCATGAAAGCGGACGTTGCATTCGATAGTGCCGGTCTGAGTCTCGCTGGGAACCTCTACCGCCCTGACAACCAGGTCACCGGCCAGCTTCCCGCCATCGTGGTCGGCCACCCGGGCTCCGGCGTCAAAGAGCAAGCGGCCGGTCTCTACGCCGAGCGCCTGGCTCATGCAGGCTTGATCAGCCTCGCGTTCGACTCGGCCCACCAGGGCGAGAGTGAGGGATTACCCCGGGGACTCGAGGATCCTGCGCACCGGGTCGAAGACCTCAAAGCCGCGGTGTCGTATCTGAGTACGCGTGAGGACGTGGACCCGGACCGGATCGGGGTCCTGGGCATTTGCGCCTCGGGTGGCTACGCTCTCAGCGCCACGGCTGCCGACCACCGCATCCGTGCGGTCGCCACCGTCAGCGGTGTCGACATCGCAAGCCAGTTCCGCAACGGAGCGGATGGGGCCCAGGACCCGACGGTATTCCGAAGCATGCTCCAGGCGGCGGCCGCCGCTCGCACGGCCGAAGCACGGGGCGGAGGCGCCGGAACCTTCCCGATCTTCCCCCAGAGCGCCGAAGAGGCTCGCTCGATGGGGGGCTAGCATGGCTTCGAAGGATTTGAGTACTACTGCACCAACCGCGGCCAACACCCACGCTCGGCCAAGTTCTTCACCTGGTCCAGCTGGGACCGTATGGCGTCCTTGACGCCTTTCGCTTCGTCGACCAGATCGCACCCCGTCCCGTGCTCTTGATCACTGGAACCGAAGCGGTCACGTCATGGATGAGCGTAGAGGCGTTCCAAAAGGCGCAAGGATTCAAAGAACTCGTCTGGATCGACGGAGCGAGTCATGTCGACCTCTACGACAGGGACCAGTACGTGAAGCCCGCTATTACCCGATTGACGGAATTCTTCACCACCAACCTCACCGGCGAGGCCTGACGGCCATCACCTCAGCGAAAGGAACACCGATGACCAACCTCCGTTACGACACACTCCTCGCCCGCCGTGAAGGACTCACCCGGGACCTTCCGGAGGGAGATAACGAAGACCTGCGCTGGGTGACGAACTCGTCCACGTTGATCTTCGGTGACAAGGACGCCGTGTTGGTGGACACGTTCACCACGATCGAGCAGAACGAGACGCTGATTGAGTGGCTGAAGGGCCATGACCGGCGGCTCACCCACATCTACCTGACCCACGGACACGGCGACCACGTCTACGGGATTGGGCAACTCCTCGCAGCGTTCCCGGGCGCTCGTGCCGTTGCCACTCCCGGCACCCTGGCTGAGGCCCGCCTCCAAGCTCAAGATGAGTTCCGCGTCGACTTCTGGGGCCGGTTGTTCCCTGGCCAGATCCCAGAGCCCGTCCTCCCCGAACTTCTTGAGGGCCGCCAGTTGAACCTGGAGGGACACGATCTGCAGGTCGTAGAGACAGGCCACACTGACACTCGAGGCACAACGGGTCTTTGGGTACCCGACATCGGCTTGCTCGTCAGCGGTGACGCCGTCTACAACAACACGCACATGTACCTCGCCGAAACCACCAGCGAAACCCGCGCCGAGTGGATCGCCACTCTCGGGACGCTCAAGTCCCTTCAACCCGCTCACGTGGTCGCCGGGCACAAAGACCCCGCCCGCGACGACGACCCGAGCAACATCGATGAGTCGATCCAGTACCTCACCGACTTCAAGGACGCCGAGCTCGGCACCACAACAGCCCTCGAACTGTACGAGACCATGCTCAGGCTCCACCCTCGTCGGGCGAACCCCGGCTCCCTGTGGGGTGCCGCGAAACTGGTCAAGGGTGCCCCATGACGCCCCGCAGGAACTAAACAACTGAGCGCGAACAGCAGGCTCACCGTTGCTATCCACGCATTGGAATGGATCGAACCTCACTCTCGCCTTGGCGGCGGCCCGGCGACGTCAGAGAGCGTCGCGGCGAGTGTGCGTACGAACCCGGTTGTGGTGCGCAGACTGCTCGGGCAGCTACGAGAGGCCGGGCTCGTCGTCTCACACCGGGGGACTCCGGCAGGCTGGACACTGGCCCGACCGGCAAGCCCGTCTGGCCTTTGAGCTGCTCTGAGCAGGGAGCTAATCGCCGAATGCCGCAGTTCGTGCCCGTCGACGAGTCTGGTGTAACCGAATCCTCTGGAACCTCGCTACCGATGGGATGGCGGAGGAGGATGGCCCTCGGTTCGGCCGTTCCAAACCACTGGGATCGATGCTTCGTCACCCCGTGGGACCGCCGTGCCAGCCCCGCCGGGGAGGAGAGTTTGCTACTGGCTCCAACCCGCCTCAACCGGCACCACGGGGAGACTCCGGGGAGCCAAGGAAGTTCCACACGGTAACCGCCACCCACACGAGCGGGTCCGAGGTGGCCCCTGTACGCCATCAGGACGTGCGGGGGCGTATCGCGGACAAGGAGGCTCGATCCGAATGATGATGGTGGATCGATCGGCCTTGGGATTGACCCCGCAGAGCGCGCACCGATGGGCGGTACTGGATGATCAGGAGTGAGGTGCGATGAGTGCCACGACCCGATCGGTGAGCTCTCCGCCGCGGATCATCGGCAGATTCCGAGCCGACACCCGGAAGGTCCCTTGCAGGATCCCGATCTCGCCCACGTAGTCCACACCCTCCTCGTCGATGGCCGACAGCAGCAGCGCAGCGTCGCCGACAGACTTGTGACGCGGCACATACCCCATCCCGCGCCCGAAACTCTTAGCGACACGAGCCGAGGGGTAACCCTCGGGCCGTCGAAGCCCGGGAAGTTGGGCTGAGAACGTTGTGCAGCCAGAGCTTTCTGCTCGGCTGGCTTGAGTGCCATCTCCAGCACCACCATCGCCAACGGTGAAGCTGACAGCGTCACGGCTCGTAGGGCGGTGGCCTCGGCACTGGCCTGAAATTCGTCTGCAAGTCGAAGAACGTCGTCCATGGTGACCTCAGCGGGGCACGCGGCCTGGAAGGGGGCCTCGGGTAGAAGCAGCCCAGCCGCCCCGAGATCACACAGCTCTTCCTCTGCTTGGCTCCAACTCTTCTCGACGCTTGAACCATTCTGTCCGTGGCCAGCGGACTCCAGGAACCACGTGTGAACGATGGCGTGCGCGCAGCTGAAGCGCTGCCGCCCGCTCGTGTCGGCACTGCGCAGGCGGATCTGAAAGTTTCTGCCGTCCCAGTGGATCGTCTCCGCCTGCTCCTGTTCGACGAGCACGACATGGGCGTTCCGAAACGAGGCGAGGACCTCGAGATCCACCGGAATCCCTTCGCCAGCCTCATCGAGCAGGTCGAGGCAGAGGCGACTGATCAGGGCAGCCGGTTCCCCATCTGCGCCGTGAAACTCCATAAGCGCTTCGGTGCGGGGATCAACCTTCTTCGAGGTCATCGAGCATTTGGCTGGAAACGATCGTGTCGTAGATCATCGCCCAGCGCCGCGAAGTGCGCGGCGGATCACCGCGAAACCGGACACCGGCGAGCATCTCCACGTCAGAGGGAGGAAGGTTCCGTTCCTTGGCGAACTCCAACAGGCTCGGATCTGGCTCCAGAGCAGACGCACCTGGCCGAGCGCTCTCGCCTAGCAATTCGGCGATGGTGACCCCGAGTACCTTCGCCAGACGCATCAAGACCTGGCCGCCGGGTCGCTTGCCCTGGCCGCCTTCCAATTCCGACACATACCCTGGCGATACTTCGGCCTGGCGAGACAGTTCCGCCTGGGAGAGGCGCTTCTCGGCACGCAGCCGCTTCAGATTCTCTGGCAGGGAACTCGCTTCCATTGCCCTCCTTCGCTACAGCGAAGCATAGATCGCTGGCGCAAGAGGACAGCAGCATGGGCTGCCACGGCGGCCGAATACTCGAATCGTCAGCGGATCCATCGGAACGCAATGCGTACGAGTGGAGCCAGAGGCGCGAGGGGCGTCCGATCTTGTGAATGATGAGCCAGACCTTCTGCTTGTCGAGAACCCCGAGGATCCGAGTGACTTCAGCACACCGGAGGTTGACAGCCTCAGTAGAACGAGGAACTCTGGCCGAATAGGCTCGTGAACTGGAGTTTCGCGCCCGAAGCCGTGCTTCGTGCCCCTCTCCGGAACCATGGGGTAACTGAATGCTGAGGAACCTGAGGAATGCCCGTACCGATGTCTCGTGTGTTCCGTACAGCTGCCCGCCGTATGCGAGGACAAGTCGAATGTGGGCTGAGGGATCGTCAAGTCGCCGAACTCGCTGACGAACACGCCGTTCGCGTGCACCGCGGACTTCATCCATGAGCGAGAGCATGAACCGTGGCGAGGCCTCAGGTCGGCGAGACTGGGCAAGTGAGAGGACCGATCAGGTGGCTTGTCCAGCGGCGATTCGTATGTTCGATTCGCCGCCACCCGACGGAAGTCAGGTTGACCCGCTACGGGGACAGTTCGACCAGACCGATGGGTACGGTCTCGCGCTGTATGTGCGGTCATAGCTCTACGCTGACACCGCCGTAGGCACGACAAGGGTTGACCCGATCAAGGCCTCGGTCGGCTGGAGGTGCTGGACAATAGAGGGACCTCAGTCCGCGATTCCTGAGGGCCGCCAGCCAGATCCTGTCCTACAAAATGTCCTACAAACAGCGCCGTTAGCTGTCGTCGGACACCTTCCCGATCATCCATCGCCGCAGGTCAGAACGTTGCAAACCGTCCGATGTCTTCCAGATCGTAGCCGTGGGACGAACTGATAATGCTGAGGTCACAAGTTCGATTCTTGTTAGCCCCACCAGGTCAGCGGCACGATTCGCATCACCGGACGTGCCGATGTCCTACGGAAGTCCACACCTCCGCTGTGACGGGCCCCGTGAGGACACCCCGTGAGGGCGGTCCGGGGACCGGCGGTGCGTGAGGGCGGTCCGGGGACCGGCGGTGCGAGCCCCGTCCGAGGCTCTCAGGGCCCGGGGCCGAGGTCGGTCCTGCGACGTCCGAGCGAGCGACCGGGACGGTTGGGGGGCGCTTCACAGGCGGACGGAGCTGGTCTCGGCGAGGCAGTGCCCGCAG
>Ga0187890_10001987_pt1 | contig 14390 bp, 12 predicted proteins | sample June2016WEW_21_1_FD_133005 | JGI IMG/M metagenome (GOLD analysis project Ga0187890, IMG submission 133005) | Peatland microbial communities from SPRUCE experiment site at the Marcell Experimental Forest, Minnesota, USA - June2016WEW_21_10 | ecosystem: Environmental > Terrestrial > Soil >... | reverse complement strand
GGCCGCCACGGCCAAGCGCTCCATCGGCGAGCGTGCGCGCACCTCGCGAGACGCGGCGTCGGGCGTGAGGAACGCGAGACTCACGAGCGCAGCAGATCCCCTGCCGGGTCGTGGAACGGCTCGGTCACCACCGCGGCCGCCACGCGCGCACCGTCGTCGGAGATCGTGATGCTCTGACCGTCGCTGGCGAGGGCGCTGGGCACCCACGCCATCCCGATCACGCGATCGAGCTGGCGTGAACGGCGCGCGCTCGTCACCTGTCCGGCCGCGCCGCCGCGCTGATCGAGCACCACGGCGCCCTCCGTCGGCACGTGGCCGTCGGGCACCGTGAAGCCGACCAGCGCCGTCTCGGCGGGAGTGTCGGCGACGCGCGCAAGCGCCCACTTGCCGATGAACTGCTCGTCCTTGTCGAGCTTGACCGCCCACGGCATTCCGGCGCCGAACGGCGTCGACTCGGAGTCGGTGTCCTGGCCGACGATGATGTGCTGCTTCTGCAGGCGCAGCATGCGCTGCGGCTCCAGGCCGAAAGGGCGGATGCCGTCGGCCTCGCCGGCGAGCAGGATCGCGTTCCACACGTCCTCGCCATACGCGGCGGGGAAGTGGATCTCATAGCCGAGCTCGCCGACGAAGCCGATCCGCATCAGCAACGCCTGCACGCCCGCCACCCGCGCGTGACGTGAATCCAGGTACGCGAACGCCTCTGGCGAGCAGTCCGCGTCGGTCAGGCGGGCGAGGATCTCCCGTGCGCGCGGGCCCGCGAGGTTGACCGCGCACAGCGCCTGCGTGACGTCGCTCAGCTGCACGTCCAGCTTCCAGTCGGCCAGCCACCATGAGAACCACTGCTCGACCGCGCCCGCGCCGCTGGAGGTGGTCGTCACGTAGAACGTGTCCTCGTCGATCCGGCTGACCGTGCCGTCGTCCATGATCCGGCCGGCGTCCGAGGTCAGCACGCCATAGCGCACCCGCCCGGGTTTCAGGTTGGAGAGCCGGTTGGGGTACAGGCGGTCGAGGAACTGCCCAGCCTGCGGTCCGCGTACCAGCAGCTTTCCGAGCGTGGAGACGTCGATCAGGCCGGCTGCCGTGTGCACGTTCAGCGCCTCGCCCTCAGGGTCGCCGTAGTCGTAGGCGCGCCGCCAGTCGCCCGCCCATTTGATGCTCGCCCCGAGCTCGCGGTGCACGCCGTGGATCGAGGAGCGCTTCGCCGGCTCGATCGGGCGCCCTGCGAGCGCGCCGAGCGGCACCGTCGACCACGGCGGGCGCGCCGTCGTCGTGCCGACCTGCTCGAGCCCCTGGCCGGTCTCCGCGGCCATCAGCCGGATCGAGGACAGCTGGCACATGCGACCCTGGCATGGGCCCATCGTCACCGTGGTGAAGCGCTTGCACAGCTCGATCGAGTCATAGCCCTCCTGCACGCCACGGTGGAGGTCCTTGGCGGTCACGTCCTCGCAGAAGCACGTGAACGCCTTCGCGTTGCTCGAGGCGCCCGTCGCGAGCACCGGCGCAAGCGCCTCCGCGCCGCGCGAGAAGTCGAGCATCTGTGCGTCGAGCTCCGCGCCGCGAGCCGCCGAGCGCTCGTCGCCGAGACCGAGCGCATGCGCCGCCGCCAGTCCCGCGCGCTCGCCCGCGAGCGCCACGAGAGACTCCTGGCCGTCACCCGCGAGATCGCCCGCCGCCCAGATTCCCGGCGGCAGCTCGGCGAGCCGGAAGTGGCCGCGCTCGGAGTCGTACTCGGTCCGCCCACCGGCCTGTGCGAGCAGCGCCGTGGCGGGAGCCTCACCGCCGCACACGAGCACGAGGTCGCACTCGAGCTGGCGTCGGCCAGTGCCCGGTGCGCCTGCGACGACGGAATCGAGGACCGCGCTGCGAACGGCCTGCCGTCCCTTGGCCGCCACGACCGTCCAGCCGTGCAGCACCTCGATGCCGTTCTGCTGCAGCTTGGCGGACAGCGGGGAGACGGCGTGCCGCAGATCCGCGACGGCGAGTACCTCGACGCCCACCTCCCGCAGGGCGATCGCGGCTTCCAGCCCACGATCGGACGTGCTCGCGAGGACTGCCCGGGTCCCCGGCCGCACGCCGTACAGCGACGCGAGCCGCCGTGCGCCGCTCGAGAGCATCACGCCGGGGAGGTCGTTCCCAGGGAAGACGAGCGGCTGCTCGATCGCTCCGGTGGCATACACGTGCTGGCGCGCGCGCACCTGATGCAGAGTGTCGCCCTGCCATACCGGGACGAGACCGTCGAAATGCCCGAGCGCCGGGCCTGAGCAGATGATCTCGACACCGGCCTCGCGTGCCCGCTGGGCGAGCGCGCGTGCCTGCTCGTGGCCCCCTTCCCACAGCAACCGCCCGCCCGGCTCGGGCCCGTCGTCGGCGAGCACCACGTCCGCGCCCAGCTCGGCCGCCGCGATCGCCGCGCTCAGGCCGGCGTGGCCGGCGCCGACGACGAGCACGTCTGTGTGACGCCGCCGGTACTCGGTCCGCCACGTACGCTCCGCCTGGCGCTCGGGCAGCCGCCCGAGGCCGGCGGCGTGCCGCAGCACCCACTCGTAGACCGGCCACAGTCGCCGCGGGCGGATGAACGTCTTGTAGTAGAAGCCGGGCGGCGTGAACGGGCCGCCGAGCACATCGGTGACGGCCATCGCGTCGAGCTCGAGCCCGGGCTTGGCGTTGAGATGCTCCACCCGAATTCCCTCTCGGACGGGCTCGGTGCATGCGCGGATGCCGGGCGCGCCGTCGACCGCCACCATGCAGTTCGGGCAGTTGCCAGCGCAGCACATCAGGCCGCGGCGCCGGTGGTACTTGAAGCTGCGCGAGAACGTGCGCCGCCCGGCGGCGTACAGCGCCGAGCCGATCGTGTCGCCGCGCAGCGCCGTGACCGGCTTGCCGTCGAACGTGAAGCTGAGCGTCTCGCTGCGCTCCAGGCGCTCGCCTGGCTGTGGGGGCAAGCGGCTCATCGGGCGATCTCCGGTCGCCGGGCGCGGGGGTTACTCACGCCGCCCCCTCGACCCGCACGCCGCTGTCGTCGCTCGCGCCCGGCAGCCACACGCGCAGCACGTGGTTGGTGCGCGTGTCGCGTTCGGCCTGGAACCAGGTGCGACAGCCAGAGCGGTGGTACCACCACTCGCGCTGGACGCCCGCGACGTTGCGGCGGAAGTAGTTGTACTGACACAGCTCGCGCAGCGACGGCGCCGCGCTGGGCCGGCTGCTGAGCTCTCCGCCGAACGCGAAGTCCGCGACCTCGCGGACGCCGCAGTGCGGGCACGTGAGCACGAACGACATCGGCGGCATACTAGACACCCGTAACGCAAAGCGCAATACTGTTGCCGATGGTGCAACACAAATCGAAGCCGGCGCGGCCCGTCGCCTCGGTCGCCCGCGCGCTGGCGCTGCTCGACGCGCTGCGCGAAAGCGAGCTGGATCTGGGCGTCAACGAGCTGGCGCGGCGGATCGGCGTCAGCCCCAGCACCGCCTCGCGGCTGCTCGGAACGCTGGAGAGCGCCGGCATGGTCCAGCGCGACGGTCAGGGTCCGTTCCGGTTGGGGCTGGGGCTCGTGACGCTCGCCGACCGCGTGCTCGCGCGGCTGGACCTGCGCGCGCTCGCGCGCCCCGTGCTGGTGGAGCTGATGGAGCGGACCGGCGAGACGGCGACGCTGTCGGTGCCGGGCGAGCGCGAGGCGATCACCGTCGACTCGGTGCCGTCGCAGTCGAGCGTCGTCAGCATGGCGCGCCTCGGGCGCCCGAGCGTCGCGCACGCGACCGCCGTGGGCAAGGTGATGCTCGCGTTCGGCGGCGGCGCGCTGCCGCGCGAGCGCGACCTGCGTGCCCTCACCGAGCGTACGATCACCGACCGCGCGCGGCTGGCGGCCGAGGTCTTCGCGGTGCGCCAGCGCGGCTACGGGACGGTGTTCGGCGAGCGCGAGATGGACGTCAACGCGATCGCCGCGCCGGTGTTCGACCGCGCCGGCGGGCTCGCGGCGATCCTCGGGCTGCAGGGCCCCGCCAACCGCCTCGAGGATCCCACGCGCCTGCTCGCCGACCTGCGCGAGGGCGCCGCCACGCTCACGCGCGCGCTCGGCGCGGAGCAGTGAGCGCGGCGATGCTGCGACTGCTCGCGAACGTGCCGCGGGTGCTCACGCCGCTGGCGCTGCTCGCCGCAGTGCTCGGCCTCGCGATCCCCTCGCCCACGCTCGCCGCCCACTCCGACCTGCTGCTCGCGCTGCTCGTGCTCGCGACCGCGCTCGGGATCTCGTTCGCCGACCTCGCCCGCCTGCGCGACCACGCACGCGCGGTGGTTGTCCTGTCGCTGCTGCCGCTGCCGCTGCTCGTGGGCGCCGCGTGGCTGCTCGGGCGTCCGTTCGCGCCGCTCGTGCGCGATGGGCTGCTGGCCGTCGGCCTTTCCTCCTCAGAGGTCGCCGCGGTCGGACTCGTCGCGCTGGCCGGCGCCGACGCCACGATCGCGCTCGGCGTGGTCACCGGCTCGCTGATCCTTGCCGCGCTGGTCGGACCGGTGGCGATCGGGTGGCTGTCCGGCAGCAGCGTGCACGTCAGCTCGGGACACCTGCTCGTGCGCTTCGCGCTGGTGGTACTCGTGCCGTTGCTCGTCGGCGTCGCGGCGCGCAGCCGCGCGGCGCTCGCCCCGCGTTTCGCGGCCACCGATGCGGCGCGCGAGGGCCTGGCCGCGCTCACGGTGGCGGTGCTCGTGTACGCGGCGCTCAGCGGCACGCACGGCGCCCACCACCTCGGCGCGGCGCTGCTCGCGAGCGTGGCGTTCCTGGTCGTGTGCGCTTGCCTGGCGTGGCTTTGGCGACGCGTGGACGCGCGCCGTGCGAGCGCGATCCCGGGCGCGTTCACGATCGGGATGCGCGACTTCGCCGTCGCCGCGGCGCTCGCCACGCAGGCATTCGGCACCGCAGCGGGCGCCGTGCCGGGGGTGTACGGGGTCGTGATGCTGGTCGCCGCCGCGATCGCCGCCGGCCGCTTCTCGAGCGCGTAGCTACTCATCCAAGCTAATCCAAATTTCGCCAAATCCTTGGAGTTCTGCTAAGCTCCAAGTCCTCGGACTAATTTGGAGCAATTTGGATCGGCCATGTACGTTGCCACCCCACCCAGTTATCGCGACCTCGTAGGAGATCTCGGTGCAAAGCGCATCCTCGAGCTGGTGCAGCTGGGGGTCGTGGAGGATGGCCGCAACTACGTCCATTGGGACAAGCTTCGCCAGCTCGAGCCTCCAGCGAATCTCAGCCACGACGAGTGGTGGCTGCTCATCAAGTGGGGTCGTCGCGCCGTCCAGCGTGTCATCCCGCTCACCGACCCCTCCGGCTCGTCCTTTTCATACGGCGTACCCGACGTTGTCGCCCGCCGACTCCACTACGTCGACCAGCGCTGCAGCGGCGAGGTCGCGAGGTCGGAGGTCGCGACCGCCGATGAGCATGCGCGGCAGCAATACCTCGTCAACTCCCTGATGGAGGAGGCCATCCGGTCGAGTCAACTCGAGGGCGCGACAACGACTCGTCGAGTCGCGAAGGAGCTCCTCCAAACCGGCCGTGAGCCCAAGGATCGCAGCGAGCGCATGATCTTCAACAACTACCGCGCGCTGCAGTACATGCGCGACAGGATGGATGACAAGCTGACGCCGGGCACCGTTCTCGAGCTACAGCGCATCTTGACGGACGGCACGTTGGAGCACCCCGACGCCGCTGGAAGGCTCCAGCGGCCAGACGAGGAGCGGATCGCAGTTGTGGATCGGACCGACGGGGGCGTGATCCACCGTCCTCCCCCGGCCGAGCAGTTGCCGGAACGGCTGCAGGCTCTTTGCGACTTCGCGAACGAAGCCGAAAATGCCGACCGCTTCATCCACCCCGTGATTCGAGCCATCCTGCTGCATTTCTGGCTCGCCTATGACCATCCATTCGAGGATGGGAACGGACGAACGGCGCGAGCGCTGTTCTACTGGTACATGAGAACACGCGGGTATTGGCTGGTCGAGTACCTATCCATCTCGCGGATACTTCGGCGCGCTCCATCGAAGTACGCACGATCGTTCCTGCTGACCGAGACCGACGAACGAGACACGACGTACTTCATCGGTTATCAGCTGGAGGTCATCCAACGGGCCGTAGAGCAGCTCCACACGTACCTTCAAGCGAAGATCAAGGACGTGCGCGACGTCGAAAGGCTCATCAAGGGATCAAGCCATTTCAACCATCGACAGCTCGCGCTGCTCGGCAACGCGATCAGGACACCGGACGCCAGCTACACGTTCCGAACGCATGCCGCGAGCCACAGCGTGACCCACGAGACAGCCAGAAACGACCTGATCCCCCTGGTTGACATGGGACTCCTTCAGCGACGGCGGCAGGGTCGGCAGTACACCTTCACGCCTCCGCTCAACTTGCCGGACCTTCTGCAGGCGTTGCGCTAGACCCCGGCCGTGCGCCCCGGGATCCAGCTGGTGCCTGCGAGCGGCACGCGCGCCATCGCTGCGGCCTCGATCGTGAGCGCGACGAGGTCCTCCGGCTCGAGGTTGTGCAGGTGGGACTTCCCGCACGCGCGCGCGAGCGTCTGCGCCTCGAGCACGAGCGTGCGCAGGTAGTTGGCCAGGCGCCGCCCGCCGGCGACCGGATCCAGGCGCGCGGCGAGCTCGTCCTCCTGCGTCGAGATCCCGGCGGGGTCGAGCCCCGCCTGGTAGTCGTCGTAGTAGCCGGCGGCCGACCCGATCGCGCGATAGGCCCCGTCGTGCTCGGGCGCGTTGTCGCCGAGCGCGATCATCGCCGCCACGCCGATCGAGACGGCGTCCGCGCCGAGGGCGAGCGCCTTGGCGACGTCCGCGCCCGTGCGAATGCCCCCCGAGACGATCAGCTGGACCTCGCGGTGCATGCCGAGATCCATCAACGACTCGACCGCCTGGGGGATAGCGGCGAGGATCGGGATGCCGACATGCTCGATGAACACCTCCTGCGTCGCCGCGGTGCCGCCCTGCATGCCATCGAGCACGATCGCGTCAGCGCCCGCCTTCACGGCGAGCGCTACGTCGTAATACGTGCGCGTCGCACCGACCTTGATGAAGATCGGCACGCGCCAGTCGGTGATCTCGCGCAGCTCCTCGATCTTGATCTCAAGATCGTCCGGCCCCGTCCAGTCCGGGTGCCGGCAGGCGCTGCGCTGGTCGATGCCGGGCGGCAGGTCGCGCATCTCGGCGACGCGCTCGGAGATCTTGTGCCCGAGCAGCATGCCGCCGCCGCCGGGCTTGGCGCCCTGGCCGACGACGACCTCGATCGCGTCCGCCCGGCGCAGGTCGTCGGGGTTCATCCCGTAGCGCGAGGGCAGCAGCTGGTAGACGAGCGTGCGCGAGTGCTCGCGCTCCTCGGGTGTCATGCCGCCGTCGCCCGTCGTCGTGCTCGTGCCGAGCTCGCTCGCGCCGCGCCCGAGCGCCTCCTTGGCGGGCCCCGAGAGCGCGCCGAAGCTCATACCCGCGATCGTGATCGGGATGTCCAGGTGCAGCGGCTCGCGCGCGAAGCGCCCACCGATCACCACGTCGGTCGCGCAGCGCTCGCGGTAGCCCTCCAGCGGATAGCGCGAGACGCTCGCGCCGAGGAACAGCAGGTCGTCGAAGTTGGGCACGCGGCGCTTGGCGCCGAAGCCGCGGATGTCGTACATGCCCTCGCGCGCCGCGCGCTGGATCTCGGCGATCGCGTTGCGGTCGAAAGTGGCCGACTCGCGTAGACCGGGGTGCCAGCCGTCGTCCCTCGCGGCGCCGTGTGTGCCCACCCCGCTCGCCGACTCTCTTATAAAACTCATCTCAGTAGCTGCCGAGGTTGTCGAGGTGGAAGTTGTAGAGCGCGCGCGCCGATCCGTAGCGGCGGAACTCCACAGCGTCGACGTCGTCGAGCTCGGCTTGCTCGAGCAGCAGCGAGAGCTGCTCGAGGTGCTCGGGGCGCATCTCCTTCTCGATGCAGTCGGCGCCGAGCGCCGCCACCGATCCGCGCACGTACAGGCGCGCCTCGTACAGCGAGTCGCCGAGCGCCTCGCCGGCGTCGCCGCACACCACCAGCGACCCCTTCTGCGCCATGAACGCGCTCATGTGGCCGACCGAGCCGCGCACGACGACGTCGGCGCCCTTGAGCGAGATCGCGCACCTGGCGGAGGCGTCGCCATGGACCACGAGCAGCCCGCCGCGCGCGCTCGCCGCGGCCGATTGGCTCGCGCTGCCCTCGACGATCACCGTGCCGGACATCATGTTCTCGGCCACGCCGACGCCGCAGTTGCCGTGCACCCGCACCGTCGCGTGCTTGTTCATGCCGGCGCAGTAGTAGCCGACGTGCCCGTCGATCTCGACCTCGTGCGACGCGTCGATGCCGACCGCGATCGAGTGCATGCCCGCGGGGTTGGCGACACGCACGCGGTGCGGCTCGGGCGTGTCGTGGAGGCGCTGGTTGAGCTCTCTGACGCTTTCGCTCGCCAGATCGACGGACAGCAGGGCCTCCCGGGTGGCATCCGGGGCGGGCATCAGGCGACCAACGCGGTTCCCCAGCTATAGACGCGCCCCGGGTCCGGCTCCCAACTGACCGCGTCCTCGGCGCCGGGAAGCACCGCGATCGCGCGGTACTCCGATGCGATCGCAACCCACTCGTCCGTCTCGGCCATGACCGCCGGCTTGCACGCGATCGGATCGCGCAGCACCGCGAAGCCGTCGGCGCTGCCGACCGCGAACGTGTAGAAGCCGTCGAGGTCCTCCAGGCAGCCCTCGAGCGCCTGCTCGAGGCTCGCGCCCTCGCGCAGCCGCCACGTCAGGTAGCCGGCCGCCACCTCGCTGTCGTTGTCGGTCTGGAACTGGATTCCCTCGCGCCGCAGCTTGCTCCGCAGGCGGTTGTGGTTGGAGAGCGAGCCGTTGTGCACGAGGCACAGGTCAAGGCCCGTCGAGAAGGGGTGCGAGTGCTCGGTGGTGACCCGGCTCTCGGTCGCCATGCGCGTGTGCCCAAGCGCGTGGCTGCCGTCGATCTGCTCGATCGCAAAACGCCGCACGAAATCGCTCGGCCTGCCGGCCTCCTTGTAGATCTCGATCGAGCTCCCGGCGCTCATCAGCCGCAGCTCGGCGTGATGCTTGGCGAGCCAGCCCTGCACGTGCTCGGCCTCGCCCTCGACGACGAACACGGCGTGGGTGGCACGCACGCGCGGCGGGGATGCCTCGCCGAAGACGTCCGCCAGCTCCCTGCCGATCGCCGGCCAGTCGGCGTCGTGGTCGGCGCCGCACAGCGAGATCTTGCACGACCCGACTGGCGCTGGATCGCGGTAGAACGCCACCCCCGCGCTGTCCGGCCCGCGAAAGGACAGCTGTTCGAGCATCCTCGCGAGGTGCCCGCCGAGCTCAGCCTGCAGCGCCGGCGTCTTGGTGTATAGGCCTGCGATTCCGCACACGTGAATCACTGTAGACCGCCCGGTGAGTCGCGCACATGGCGTCCGTGCGCACACTTTTGGAGGGGAATGTGGCGGCTGGTGCTACAGACCCGCGGGAACCCAGACGCCGAGGCGCTTCTGCTCGCGCCGCACCGTCTGCAGCGCCTCGCGCAGATCCCCACGGACGATCGGCGCCAGCGCCCCCGGGTCGACCAGGTTGTCCGGCGCGAGGCCCGCCGCGATCAGCCCGGCGTGGTGCTCGAAGCGCACGCGAGTGATGAGGTCAAACGCCTCTCGCAGCGCGTCGGCCACGCCGCGATCGATGCCCCCGGCGCTCGCCACAGCGTCGATCCGGTCGAGCGTCGGCGAGATCGTCACGCCGTTGGCCAGCGCATGGAAGCGCACCAGGTTCACCAGGGGGATGATCGCGCCGCGCTTGAGGTCCAGGCGCCCGGCCGACTCGCCGCGGCGCTCCACCGCGATGCTGCCGCGGAAGCCGAGCGCGACCGGGTAGCCGGTCGCGGTGCGCGCCATCAGGCGCATGAAGTTCGGGTGATCGCGCGCCGCGCGGATCCGCTCGCTGAGCGCGGCCGTGATCGCCAGGCCGCCCGCGCAGGGCCGAAAGTCGAATGCCACGGACGCGCGGATCAGATGCGACTCGTCCGGCACGCGCAGGCACTCGTCGAACGTGCGCAACCAGTCCGGCTTGGACATCCGCCACAGCCGGTTGCCGGCCAGTACGTCGTTGTTGTCAACCCCGAATCCGCAGCGCGCCAGCCCGGCATTGACCTCGCTGCCGAGCCGCGCGAAGTACGCGTCGACGGCATCCGCCTCGCCGGCCGCCGGCGTCTCGTAGGCGAGCGCGTTGTCCTGGTCGGAGGCGAGCGTGAACTCGCGGCGCGCGGCGCTGCCCAGGTCGAGCCACGCCCACGCGACGGGAGCGGGCCCGTTGTTGGACAGCGAGAAGTCGATCAGCCGCGCCGTCAGGGCGTCGTGCTGGAGGCTCAGCACGCGCCCGACGTCGCGCGGGGGCACGCCCGCGTCCACGAGCAGGCGAAACAGCTGGGGCAGGTGCGTGGCGGCGCGCGCGAGCACGTCCTCGTCGGCCGCGCCGAGGATCGTGTGGCGCAGCGCGATCGGGCTGCGCGCGTCGAGGCCGAGCAGATCGGCGGCCGAGAGCACGCCGCACACCTGCTCACCGTCGAGCACCGCCATGTGCTCCACGCCGGCGGCGAGCATGTCGACGGTCGCCTCGACGGCGAGCTGCCCCACGGGCACCGTCGCGACCGGCGCGCGCGCGATCGCGCTGACGGGAGCCTCGCCGTCGCCCGCGTCGCGCCCGCCGGCGACCCACTCGCGCACCTCGGCGTCGGTGACCATCGCAAGCTCGCCCTCGCCCAGACGCACGAGCAGCGCCGCGGCCTCCTTGCCGTGGCCGAGGCGCGCGGCGGCCTCGCGCAGCGAATCGCCGGGGTCGCAGAAGACCGCCGGTCGCATGATCGCCGACACGGGCGTCGTGCCGACGTCGAGCAGCCCGTGCACCATATGACCGGTTCGCGTCAGGCGCGTGCGCATCGTTCTGGCGACGTAGCTGGCTCCTGCCTCCGTGGCCAGCACCCGACGGGACGCCTGCGCGCTCAGCAGCGCGCAGATCGACGGCTCGCGGGCGCGCACCGTGAACACCGGCGCCATCCCGCTCAGCAGCGACGGGTGCCCGAAGCACTCGCCGGGCTCGAGCACCACCACCGGCTCGCCCTCGTGGACGAGCTCCATGGACCCGGTGCGGATCACATACAGGCCCGCCGCCGGGACCCCATCCTCGACCAGCACGAGCTCGCCCGCCTTCAGCGACACCTCGCTCGTCTGCGCGGACACAGCGGCGACCTCGGCGGGAGCGAGCCCGTCGAAAGGGGGCTGTTGCGAAAGGAATGTGTCCAGGTGCTCCATGTCGCTCCCAACAATTGTGTTCACATCTCGCCTGGGAGATCCCCGGGCCACCTGGCAACCTGCCATCGACACACACAACGTGATCGGGAGAGCATATGGCGGATGAGACAGGCTCCGGGACCTATGATGAGCTCGACTACGAGGGGGGTGGGCTGCCGAAAACCATCAACTGGTGGGGCGCCTTCGTAATCGGGTTGGCGGGGACGATCCTCGTCACCGGGATCGCCCCGACGATGGTCACCTCGCTGGGCGCCGCCGCGGTGCCGCTGATCTTCGTGATCACCGTCAGCGGCTACCTGCTGTGCCTGTTCCTGGCCGAGCTCTCGGCGATGATGCCCGAGCGCTCGGGCGGCTCGCCGTCGTACGCCTATCCCGCCTACAAGGATCGCTGGCCGCGCTTCGCCGAGCACGTCAACGGCTTCACCGCGTGGGCGTACTGGCTGGGCTGGTTCCCGGTCGCGCCCCTGAACATGATCCTCGCGTCCTTCTACATCGTCGAGCGCTTTGGGCTCTCCGAAAAGGGCTTCACGCCGATCGACACGCCGATCGCGTGGTGGACGCTGGGCATCTCGGTCGTCGGGCTGATCCTGCTGTTCATCCCCTCCTACCTCGGTCTGCGCTTCGGCACGTTCTTCGCCACCGCGCTCGCGTTCCTGTCGATGATCCCGCTCACGTTCCTGGCGATCTCGTGGATCTTCCACCCCGGCGTCGTGCACTTCGGCGAACTTTTCCACTTCCGCCACGTCGACGGCTCGGGCTTCTTCGCCAGCCAGTTCGGTCACGGCTGGTTCGTGATCGCGCTCGCCTTCTCGTTCCTGCTGACTTGGAACGTGATCGCGATGGAGGCGGCGGCGTGTTACATCGGCGAGACGCGCGACCCCGACCGCGACGCGAAGATCGCGATGAACGCCGAGGGCGCCTACGGCGTGTTCATCTACGTGATGATCCCGGTGGCGTTCGTGATCGTGCTCGGCACGAAAGCGCTCGGCAACACGGCGCTCGTCGATCCGAAGACGATCTTCGTGACATTCGCCTCCAAGGTGTTCGGCACGGGCACCGGCGGTGAAGTGCTCAACTGGCTGATCGCGGCGATGCTGATCATCGCGCTCGTGCTCTCGGCGCTGAACGCGATCACCGGAACCGCGCGCTCTCTCCACCAGATGTCCGTTGACGGCCAGTTCCCGCGCTTCTTCCAGGCCACCAACACCCACGGCGTGCCGCACCGCTCGATGATCTTCAACGTCGTCTGCTCGATCGTCGTGGTGCTGTTCGGCGGCGCGGTGCAGATCTACACGTTCTCGAACGTCGGCTACCTGGCGTCGTTCATCCCGGTGCTGATCGGCTACTACCTGCTGCGCAAGGAAAGGCCGAACCTGCGGCGGCCGTTCAAGCTGCCCGAGTGGATGAAGTACGTCGCGCTCGCGCTCGCCGCGGTGTATGCGTTGATCTACTTCTGGGGCGGGCCGGTGTACGCCGACTGCTCCTGCAACGCCGCCGGACACAAGACGCTCGTCTACTACTTCCTCGGCTTCGCGGTGCTCGCGTCCTATTACCCTCTGTACCTGTGGCGCAAGGCGGGCGACAGGAAGAAAGCCGAACTGGCGCCCTCGGGGGCCGCCGCGGCTCCCGTGGAGGGCGCGAGCCCGTGAACGGCGCTGCACAGGCGACGCAGGCGTCCGCGGAGGTGAGCGCGCCTGCGGAGCCGGGCTACGCGCGCATCATGCTCGCCTCCGAAGGGCGGGAGATCCCGGACGCGGCGATCGCCCGCGTGGCGGAGCTGGCCGACAGGTCCGGCCCAACCAACGCCAGCGTGCACGTGTTCTCGATCGCGCGCGTGCACGGGGTCGCGTTCGGTTTCCCCAACCCGGGCCTGATGCCCACGAAGCCGGAGTGGGCCGAGCAGCGCGCGATCGTCGACCGCGCGATCAAGCGGCTGCGGCGCAAGGGCCTTGACGCGGAGGGCCACGTGCTGGCGACGCGGAAAACCACGGCGCGCATCTGCCAGGAGGCGATCAAAGAGGAGTGCCAGGCGATCGTGATGGCCGCCGACCCCGATCGCGGGCGCATCGTCGGCGACATGCTCTGGGCGCAGGAGCCCCAGCGGGTGCGGCGACGGGCGAAGGTGCCGGTGTTCCTCGTCGCAGCCGGCGATTGAGCTCCAGGCCCGGAGCCGATTCAGTCCTCGCGTCCGCCTGGGGGTTCGATTCTCGCCCTCTCCACTTTTTCGGACGTTGCGCAAACCCCTGGCGTGACGATGCGGTACGTGGGCTGGATGTCGGTCTTGCTGTTCACGCGAAGCTCGGCGATCAGGATGCGTAGGAGTGCCTTGGTTTGCTCGGACTCACCTTGCGCGATGACCTTGTCGAGCCGGTCGGCGACGGCTGCCAGATCGACTGTTGTGGGCGTGGCTGCCGCCTCGTCGTCATTGTCGGCCAGCTCGGCTTGTTGGGCACGGAGGTCATCGGCAGCGGTCTGCTAGGTGGGCCGTCCGCCACAGGCGATCAGGCGCTTGCCTTGTCGGCGAATCGCTGCCGAGATGCTTGTCGTGGTACCCCGAGAGTCAGGGTGACGTGGTTCCAAGACCGGCCGCGTGCCCGAGCGAGGACAACCGCCTCGCGCAAATACGCGGACCTCTACGAGCGCGTCGGCCACGTGCGTACGCTGGGGATGGCTTACGCTATCGCGCAATGGCGGTTGCCTCGCATCACCGTGTGCTCTACTCGGCGCAAACGTGGCTGTCATTCGTGATTGCCAACAAGTACTTCCGAGATCTCCACTACGTATGGTGCACTCCGTACTTCAACGGAACCCCGCCCTATGCCCTAGCACCCGGAGCCAACCCACCGTCATCCACGCCCGGCGAGATAGCGAAGGCTTTGCGGAGCGACATCAACAGCGGCGACCGGCATAGCGCCAAGATAGACGCCAACAAGACTGTGGCCTGACCCCATGAGTTCGGTCCGGCCCTTGTGAGAGTTTCTCGCGCCTACGATGGTGGGCGAGGAAGGAACTCTGATGAAGCGACGCAGGCACACGCCGGAGCAGATCATCCG
>Ga0187890_10001986_pt1 | contig 14392 bp, 13 predicted proteins | sample June2016WEW_21_1_FD_133005 | JGI IMG/M metagenome (GOLD analysis project Ga0187890, IMG submission 133005) | Peatland microbial communities from SPRUCE experiment site at the Marcell Experimental Forest, Minnesota, USA - June2016WEW_21_10 | ecosystem: Environmental > Terrestrial > Soil >... | reverse complement strand
TTCGCGTAACCGTGATTGAGAAGCGTGACCGGCTGCTTGAGTTCGCAGACCGGGAGATTATCGAGGCGCTTAGTTATCATCTGCGCGATGCACGGGTCACGCTGCGCCTGGGCGAAGAGGTGCAGAGCGTGGAAGAACTGCCCGATGCGACGGTGGTGGCGAATCTGGAGAGCAAGAAGCGCATCTCCGGCGACGCGCTGCTTTACGCGATCGGCCGCCAGGGAGCCATCGACGATCTCAATCTTGCTGCCGCCGGACTGGAGGCTGACAGTCGCGGGCGCATTCCCGTCGATGAGCACTACCAAACCAAGGTTGAACATATTTATGCCGTCGGCGATGTGGTGGGTTTTCCATCGCTGGCCTCGGTGTCGATGGAGCAGGGCCGGCTGGCTGCCGCACACGCCTTCAACGATCATTGCGCTACGACCAACTCCAGCTTTTATCCCTACGGCATCTATACCATTCCCGAGATCAGCTTCATCGGCAAGACCGAGGAGCAGTTGACCAGCGACGACGTGCCCTACGAGGTTGGCATGGCTTACTATCGTGAAACTGCAAGAGGGCAGATTCGCGGCGATACTACGGGACGGCTGAAGCTGATCTTTCATCGCGACACGCGCGCTGTGCTGGGGGTGCACATCATCGGCGAGGAGGCTAGCGAACTGATTCACATCGGCCAGGCGGTGATGGTTTTGGGCGGCACGGTGGATTATTTTATCGACAACGTATTCAACTATCCGACTCTTGCTGAATGTTATAAAGTAGCGGCCTTCAACGGCCTGGGCAGACTTTCTCGTTACCAGGCGGCGGAGTAGGACTTCCCAACTCCAATCTCAAGGAGGGGCCAAGGAGGAGCAATGACCACCGCGATCGGCATCGTAATGACCGACCATATTGTGGCCGGCAGGCTTGAGGATCAACGGCTCACGGGAGATCGCCTGCGCTATCCGGAGACTTCGGACGATCTGGATGTGATCAGCGCAATTCCAGGCAGCGACCTGGTCGAGATGCTGGCTGCGCAGATTGCTACGCTGGTCGGCAGTGGCCCAGCGGCGGTGGAAGCGATTGGGGTTGCGGTTCCGGGGATTATCATCCAGGGCGTAGTCGAGGACTCGCCGAATCTGCCGCAACTTAAAGGGATGCGGCTGGCCTTTGAGCTCTCAAAGGCGCTGGCTGGGCGCGGCATTGAAGCTCCGGTGCACATTGCGAACGATGCCGACGCGATTGCAGCGGGCGTGGCTGCTACGCGCGGGCTGCTCAACAAGCTCACGCGCGTCTGGACCATTGGCAAAGGCATCGGCTACGGTCGCTGGCCTTATGTCGAGGGCGTTTGGGAGGGCGGACACATCACGGTCACACTTGACCCCAAGGAGAAGTATTGCGGCTGCGGCGGCGTTGGGCACCTTGAAGGCATCATGGGCTATCGTGCGATGCGGATGCGATTCCTTGACCTCGAACCGGAAGAGGTCTTTGCCCAGGCTCGCCAGGGCAATGCGCGATGCAGGGAATTCGTCGATCTGTGGCATCGGGCGCTGGCGGCTGCGACCGCATCGTTTATCCATCTGGCCGGACCGGGGCGGTTTTACTTTACGGGACACAACGTAGGCTTCCTGGACCTGTCGCTGCTGCGCAGCCATCTGGAAACGATGGTGCTGATGAGTCCGTTGCAGAGTTACGGGCTTGAAGTTTTGCCGCCGGATGATGAGACTGCGCTGCTCGGCGCGGGGGTTTCGGCGCTGCGGGCGCTGGCGCGGTGAGACCTCAGGATCACTTCTGAGAGAGAAGTTTGCGCTTACAATTAGCCGTAAGGTAAAGTCAACCGATGACCGGTCAATTGCAGGCACTCAAGTCGGCGATCGAGATTTTGGAATCGATCAGAAATGGGACGAGCAGCGGCATCGATGCGCATCTGGCGCGTATCGAGGAGATCAAAGCTTTTTACCACAATGCCACCGATACGGCCATGATCACGGCCCACCCGCATCGACAACTTAAGGTTGAAGTTCTCGACGATGAGCGGCGCGCGTATGCAGTCGAATCCTTCGACTCGATGATCGAAGCGCGTTCATGGCTCTCGGAGCGCGGAATTCTTGATGGGTCCATCACCTTCAAGGTGGAACAGGCGTGCGATAAGCCCGCCGACTCCTCCGGATATCTGGGGATTTTCCGGTGTGCCCACTGCAAGGATCGCTGCGCAGAATAAATTCCTACACTTCGCGCCCAAACCCCCTTCAGTTCGGAAAGGATCTCTAAAGGACTCGCAGTTTGAGGTTCGTGGATTCCCAGGTAATTCGCAGCAATACAGCCTCACAAAAGATGTAGTGAATCTGATAAGTATACTGAACCGCTCATCACAGTTTCACAGTCTCACAGGAAATAGGGGGGGGTGGGGGGGGGTACCCACGGGGAAAACTTCTGCCGGAGTGCCGTTCTCTGCCTTTTGCCTCCGATTCATATCTCTGCCCTCGCTTTCTTAGTATGCACGAAGCGGTAATAATTCCACGCAAAACGTTTGAAGAAAGGCGACAACGGGTTGAGGTTCTTGGTCCGCCCGCTCATCGCGATGGGGCCGCGATGAACAGGGCACAGCTTCTCATCGCTCATGATCGTTCTTCAGGGCCGATGACCGGGCCACCTGCCGAAGGATGGGGGCACCGGCCTAAGGTAAAATGCGGGAAGCAATCATCAATAAGGAGTTTCCGGTGGATATCAAAGCGTCGGTTGGTAAGGGTGCGGTAAATATTTCGGGCGACGTTCGCGTTGTCCAGATGTTATTGCAGAACAACTCCGCATATCTGGTGCCGGCAATGCCGGTTACTCCGAGTGGGATTTGCGATTCGCAAACGATTTTTCTGATCGAGCTTTTTCAGCGAAACGTCGTGGGAGTTTCCGCTGCTACCGGTTACGTTGAACCGAACAGCCGTACCTTATTTGCGCTTAACGGACAGTCTGGACCTGCCAAGTCGCAAGACCGCGTCTTGCAGGATGCCCTCGACTCATTGAGGAGCGAGATTGGCAACTTTTCCCAGCGATTCATTCAAGATGCCGGTGTCAGAGCTGATTATGTGGCCCAGGCGGAAGGGGTTCCACAGGAGATACTCGCAAAAGTCCAAAGTGGTGAATTGACCGCGGCGGAGGGTGCTGAACAAGCGCATAGTATGCGAAACGCTCTGCTCGATTCGGCGCGTCTGAAGAACAGCGATATTGGGCGAGCTGTCTCGGAAGCGGAGAAGGCCAGTGGGCTGACAATGGAGCAATTGTTGGCAAAGTATGCCAACAGACTCTTCAATAAAGAATTCTCGGCTCTTACAGTCTCCGAACAGGATGCCGTTTTTTTTCAGGTGATACGGGCTGCGGGTCGTCCTAATCCCCGATTCACCGCCCTCGCTTCTAATTTGGGCAAGGCCGGCAAGGGATTAGTCGTCCTCAGCCTCGCATTTGCTGTGTATAGTATCGCGGAGTCCGAACGTCCTGGGCGGGAGGCAGTCCGCCAAACAGTGGACACCGGAGTAAGTTTCCTCGGAAGCTTAGCCGGAGGGGCTGTTGCGGGCCTAGCGTGCGGTCCCGGAGCTCCGATTTGCGTTGCTGTGGGCGCTTTCGCGGGAGGGCTTGTCTTCGCTTTGGGTTCGGACTTCGCCTTCGACGAGATTTGGAAGTGAGGCAATTTGAATGGAAACTGTTAACAAGTTTCGAATGGAACCAATCCCCAAAGAAGGCCTTCACTCAAATCTTGTATTCAATGAAACATTGACCCTGCAGGTTGAAGGACAAACTATCGAGGCGCAATTTCGATGCTCCTCAGGATATTTGGTCGTAACTGCAGACGGAAATCCCTATGAGGAAATGATTCACTTCTATCTCCTGGATAGCGAAGGATCGCTTTTGGACCAAGTGTCGTTGGGGCAGATTTATCATTCCGGAATTCTCCGCGACATCGATCTCAAGTCGGACGATCGGATCGAGTTTACCTTCTTTGGGACCGAGCGTTGGCGCTTGTTGATCCTCGGCAAGCCTCGCTTCGAGTTGCCGCGACTATTTTCGAGTGTGAGGCGAACATCTGGCTGGCTTGGATTGCACTATTTGATCCTTCAGAAATGCTCTTAGATCGGCGTTTGGCCCGGTCTATCGACTCTGCAATCTGGGCGTCGGCGAACTCCGCCTTACCCCTGGTCGCGCCAGAGGACTACACCGCCTAGGAGGCCGGTTTCGTTGGAGACTATGCTGACGTTTTTGCCGGGGGTGAAGGTGATCTTCTTGGTGTTGCCGCCGCCGATGTAGAGGTGGTCCCAGTTGAAGAGGGCCTCGGTCTGCTTGATGGCTGCTTCGATGAAGTCGTTCCAGCGGGCCTTGCCAAATTTGTCGAGGCCGCGCTGGCCGAGGTAGTCCTCGTAGGTCATGCCCTTTTTACGCCAGGGGTGGTGGCCGAGTTCGAGGCCGGGGACGAGATGGCCGTTGGTGAAGAGAGCCGCGCCCATACCGGTTCCGAGCGTGATGACCAGTTCGACACCGTGACCCTTGATAGCTCCATAGCCGGCGACATCGGCGTCGTTGCCGACACGGACGGGCTTCTTCCAGCGCTTTTCGAGTTCAGCTTGCAGAGGGAAGCCGGCGGCCCAGAGCGGATGGAGATTGAAGCCGAGATACGTGCAACCATGCTTGACGACTCCTGGAAATCCAACAGAGACGCGATCAAAACCGGGCAGCAGCTTGCGCAATTCATCAAGACAGGTGAGGACGGCGTCTGGGGTGGGGACCGCGGGGGTGAGGACGCGCTCTCGCTCGCTGACCGGTTTTCCGTTCGCGTCCTGCAAGATGGCCTTTAGCTTTGAGCCGCCAATGTCGATGGACATGGTGATGGGGTGGGTGACGTTGGTTTGGGCGACGGGCTTGGTGTTGGCGGCGGCGGTGGAGATTTGAGGTGTCATCAGCACGAATTGTAGCGCGAACGGGCGGGAATGCAACTGTTGAATAAGAGGCGAGAATGCTGGAAGGGGCCGGGTGTTGGAATCTGCATCGCTCGATCTCGCCAACCTGCCTTGAGAACTTGTCTGGCGACGTTGAAGATAGGCCTGATCCCCTAAACTGAGTCTTGCCTACTATGCCTGCCTATTGCGAAGTCGCGCTGCCGGTGCCGCTGGACCGTGTGTTTACCTATGCGGTGGCGGAGGGACAGAGGCCACTGCGGGGAGCGCGGGTGATTGCGCCGTTCAGGAACGAAAAGCTGATCGGAGTGGTGACTGGGCTGAGCGACACGGCTCCGGCGGATTTTGAAGCGCGGTCTCTGGAGGCGGTGCTGGACGATGAGCCGCTGCTGAGTGAGCCGCTGATGGCGCTGGGCGAGTGGATGGCTCAGTACTATCTTGCTCCGCTGGGCGAGGTGCTGCGGGGAATGCTGCCGCTGATGGCGGAGGTGCGGCGAACGGTTTATTACCGCATTACGGATTTGGGGCGGGATGTGCTGGCAGATAGCGTGGAGAGCGCCGATCAGTTCTCTGAAGAGAGTACCGGGGGGGCTAAAGTCCTGGGTGATTCTTTTGAGTTTGATTCCAGAGCTGAAGCCGTGGCCTACCCGCTCCGATCTGACCTGGATGGAAGATCGGCAAGTTCCGAGGTCAGAAAATCCGGAGCTGGGGCACCCAAATTTGGATTGGGAAACAAGGGTGGCGCGAAGCGGAAAGGGAAGCTCTCTCGCGAAGAACAAGACATGGAGCGGCGAGTGCTGGCGCGGCTTGCCTCAGGGGAGCCGGTGAAGGTGTCGACACTGCGCACGGCGACCGCGGCTACGCTGCCGGTGCTGGCAAGTCTCCTGCGCAAGAAGTGGATTGCGCGGGAGACGGCGGCTGCCGAGCGCGATGCGCGGCGCACGGAGCGTTTTGCGGTTCTGATTCCCGAGGCTCGGTTGCCTGCGCTGACGGCAAAACAGCAGGCGATTCTGGCGGAGCTTGCAGCATGTGACGGCGAGTTGCCACTGGCCGTGCTGCGACGTAAAGAGCTGCCCTCTTCGACGCTGCAAACCCTGGTGCGGCGAGGTCTGGTGCGGATCGAGGAACGGCCTGCAACATTTCATATGGGCGGGTTGCAAGGGCAGGCGGGTCCTCTGCGATTGAACGAGCCCCAGATGGAGGCGTTGGCAGCGATGGCCTCGGCGCTGGGGAGATTTCAACCTTTCCTGCTGCATGGAGTGACCGGTTCGGGAAAGACGGCAGTTTATCTGGCGGCGATGCAACGAGCGCTGGACAAAGGACTGGCTTCGATTCTGCTGGTTCCCGAGATTGGGCTGACGCCGCAGTCGGTGGGGTTGCTGGACGCGGCCTTTGGCGATAAGGTTGCGCTGATGCATTCGGCCTTGACTGCCGAAGAGCGGAGCGAACAGTGGCGTCGGATTCGGCGAGGCGAAGCTCCGATTATTGTTGGCACAAGGTCGGCGATCTTTGCGCCGGCGCCGAATCTGGGACTGATTCTGGTGGATGAAGAACACGACCAGAGCTACAAGCAGGAGGAGACGCCGCGCTACAACGCTCGCGACGTAGCTGTGATGCGAGCCAAGCTGGAGGGAGCGGTCGTGGTGATGGGCTCGGCAACGCCATCGCTCGAGAGCTGGCAGAACTCTGCGCTGGGCAAGTATCAACTCATCGAGATGAAGGAGCGGGTGATGAACCGGCCGCTGCCGGAGGTCGAGCTGATCGACATGCGGGCTGAGTTCAAAGAGACAGGTGAGGAGCAGCTTTTTTCCCGCGCGCTGGTGGAGCAGACACGGCTGGCTCTGGATCGGGGCGAACAGGCGCTGATTCTGCTCAATCGGCGTGGGTATTCGTTTGCCGTGATTTGCCGCGCCTGCGGAGAAAAGCTGGAGTGCGAGCACTGCGCGATTTCGCTGACGCACCATAAGCCGGCTGGAGAGGACGCGGGAGTTGCACGGGCAGGCCAGCGGTTGCAATGCCACTACTGCGGCTACAGTCGGACGGTGCCGGCGCGGTGCCCAAAGTGCGATAGCGAACATCTTTACTACCTAGGAGCAGGTTCGCAGCAGGGGGAAGAGCGGCTGGGGGAGATCTTTCCCACGGCGCGGATTGGGCGCATGGATCGGGACACGATTCGCGGCCGGGGCGATTTGGAAAGGCTACTGGCACGGCTGCACTCTGGCGAGATCAACCTGCTGGTGGGGACGCAGATGATCGCCAAGGGCCATGATGTTCACGGCATCACGCTGGTGGGCGTGGTGGGCTGCGATCATGCGCTTTCGATGCCGGACTTCCGCTCGGCGGAGCGAGTCTTCCAGCTTATGACTCAAGTCTCTGGCCGAGCGGGGCGCGGCGAGTTACCGGGGCGTGTGGTGGTGCAGACCTACTATCCGGACCACTATGCGATTTTGGCCGCGAGCCGCCATGATTACGCGAAGTTTGTCTTGCAGGAGCTGAAATACCGGCGCTGGATGCACTATCCGCCGTTTGGTGTGCTGGCTAATGTGCTGGTGCAGTCGAGCAAGTTAGAGGAAGCGGCGGGCTGGTCGAGTGTGCTGGGCAAGTGGTTCCAGAAAGCGGTGCCGGAGGGCGTGCGGGTGCTCGGGCCTTGCACGGCGCCGATCGCCCGCATCAAAGGCGTCTACCGCTTTCACCTGATCTTGAAAGCTGCGTCGCGCCAGGCGCTCAATGCGGTGCTGCGCGGCATGCTGATCTGTGCCGACGAGGCCGGGATTCCGCGCAGGAACCTTGTGGTGGATGTTGATGCGCTGCGGCTGATGTAGCACCCGTCAGGCTACCCTGCTTTGTTTGCAGGCGTTTTTCCTTAACCTGCGAACCGAGTTGGCGAATCTTTGCGCCAGAGATGCATGGGAAATCGCAATTCGCTAGTGAATCCGCATAAGCGGTTCAAGGTTCTGAGGGAGCCAGATTCATTTGGCAGGTGCGCCGATCTCCAGCGCGTGCAGTTCCTTGCCGGGCTTGAAACGCACAGCTTTGCCGGGAGTGATGCTGACTTCGGTGCCGGTACGGGGATTGCGGCCGATACCGGTTTTGCGAGCGCGCACGCTGAAGACGCCGAACCCGCGCAACTCGATGCGCTCGCCAGCAGTGAGTGCCTGTTTGAGACCCTCGAAGACGGTATCTACTGCGGCCTCCGCCTTGGCTCGGGAGAGACCTGTGCGCTCAATCACATTGTGGACGATGTCCTGTTTAATCAAAAGAAGGTACCTCCCTAGCCTGTCTTGGATGACTGTACCACGACCTACCGTGGTGATGCTACAGGATTTAGAGCTTTTTTGGAACCCCAGAGTTGCCATAAGAAGCTCTATGCCCCAAGTTTTTTCGTGGAAAGAGCTGCGGGTTATGGCAGGAAATCCGGTTGACTTTTGCTCGGTCCTTGATTCGGTACCATATAATGGGATGAGACGTCGGCTTTCATAAGATAATTCCGCAAAACCCCCTCGAAACTGCTGCGGCCGTAAGCGAACTGAATCAGCAGATCGGAAGCAGGAGACGCATGTCGATTCAGAGCGACCGTTGGATCAGGGAACAGGCCACTCAACGCAGGATGATTGAGCCCTTCATCGGAGAGCAAGTGGCGAGCGGGGTCATTTCTTACGGGCTTTCGTCCTATGGCTACGATCTTCGGGTCTCAGATGAATTCAAGATCTTCACCAATGTGAACAATGCCATCATTGACCCCAAAGCCTTTGACGAGCGATCTTTCGTCACCGTGCAGGCACCGTCGGTAATAGTGCCTCCGAATTCTTTTGCGTTGGCGCGATCCATAGAATATTTTCGTATCCCGAGAGATGTGCTTACAATCTGTGTCGGTAAGTCAACCTATGCACGTTGCGGAATTATTGTAAACGTGACACCATTTGAGCCGGAATGGGAGGGGTTTGCGACCCTGGAGATCTCTAACACTACGCCGCTGCCGGCCAAGATTTATGCCAATGAAGGGCTGTGCCAGATTTTATTTTTTCGCTCCGATGAGCCCTGCGAGGTGAGCTACAGTGACCGCAAGGGAAAGTATCAAAGGCAAGAGGGAATTGCGCTCCCTAGACTGTAATGCAACTTTAAGAATAGTCTGTTGGCTGATCGCTGGAACGTATTACGTGGCGGCTCGGAGATAGACACTCCAATGCTGCCTGGGGACCCAGCCCTCCTGAAATAGATTTGGAGGCGTTCGATGATTTCGGTTCGAGAATCCGTACCAATTCGGGTAGGCGTGCTGGCTGATGAGCCGCTTCGGCTGGAGGGCATTGCCAGCATCTTCGAAGACCTGCCGGGAGAGGGCTACGCATCGCTTTCCCCGGTGGTTGGAACTCTGGAAGAACTGCTGTCAGACTCAAAATTAGCCTTTTTGGTTGTGGACCTGCACACTTCATCCGATGGGATGAAACTTTTGGAGACGATTCGTCGCAGACGACCCGGCCTCCGATTGATTGTCATCGGGCCGGAGGGAGACGACAAGCTGATCCTGGATTCGATTATGGCCGGGGCCCGCGCTTATCTCGATCTAAAGGCCAGTCCGCGCGTTGTGCGAAAGGCCGTAGATGTGGTGACGAGCGGCTCGATCTGGGCACCTCGGCCGATTCTCTCGCAGTTGATCGACCGGTTGCTTGACGTCCCCGATTCGAGCCTTACAAACGAACCTCCTCACCTGACCGAGCGTGAGCAACAGGTGTTGGAGTTGATTCTGGTGGCTCGATCCAATCGCGAAATTGCCCAACAGTTGGGGATTGAGGAGCGGACCGTCCAGGCCCATGTTGGCCGTTTAATGCGCAAGACGGGGGCGGGAAACCGAATCAATCTCCTGATGCGGGCTACGAATCCGGCGCTGCTAAAGGCAGCAGGCGTCGTCGATCGGCGTCACCAGGACCGTCGGCGGAAAGATCGACGGGGGGCTCATACGCCCATTCCGCGTGGCGTTACAGATATGTAAACATTTTAGGTTACTTTTGTCTACACACCTTACGTAATCTTGTGTACTTTACCAATTTTCCACAGACTCGTTTACAGAAACAACGCAGATCTGGGGAAAGGAGTTCCCAGGCAGCATGTTTCCCATGATGCCTGGGAACTCCTATTTTTTTACCGTTGATCGGAAATGCGTTTTTCTGCTTCGGATCGTCTGAGCCTTCTGATAACAGCCGAGCTGCTCTTTAGTCTACAAGTTTATTATTGTCAGTTATTTATGCAAGAATGGAAGCTCGGCGAATCAATGAAAGTGAAGCTCGACAAATATTTAACGTTACTATTGTCTATGCTTCTTTCGTAATGGAACCTCTCACCCCTACCAATCTGAACGAGATCGTGCGCCGAACAAGCGTGATTTCAGAGACATATGAGAGTCGGAACTCCATTTTCTAGAGTCAGAACAAGCGCTTAACCCTCGACTTTATTCAACTGCCCTTAACAACTTCCGTAAATGCATCCGCCTTCTGCGAGCGTCCCGCACTCAATGAGCCTCTGTGGTGCGCTGGTGTGCTGCGCTGGCGGGTGTGCATGTTGTACCCTGTCTTGGGGTCATCTGGAGACGGTGGAGCGGCCTTACAGTGCGAGGACGTCTACCGGCCCCATCGAAGGCGGGAATCGATAGGCACCTTAAGAGCCGCGCGTAACGGATGGACCGGAATGGAAAGGACCAGGATATGAAGAAAGTTTTTGCGTTGATCTGCATGGGTCTGATGGTTTCATCTGCTGCGTTCGCAGGCTCCAGTCGGGAGAACTTGCAGGTCCGGATCGATGCCGCCAAAGTGGTTCTGGACCAGATCATGGCCGCACAGGACAAGAGCATTCCATTGAACATTTTGGAGCAGGCAACCTGTGTTGGCGTGGTACCCGGTTTGAAGAAGGGTGCTTTGGGATGGGGCGGACAGTATGGCCAGGGCGTGGTCACTTGCCGCACGGGGCACGGCTGGAGCGCGCCGGTGTTTATCCGCATGGCCGGCATGTCGTGGGGCTTTCAGATTGGCGGCCAGTCCACCGATTTGGTGTTGGTAGCAATCAACGATCGCGGCTTTCAGGATCTGTTGAGAAACAAGTTCAAGATTGGTGGAGATGCATCCGCTGCCGCGGGCCCGATCGGCCGCAGCGGGCAGGCGTCGACCGATTGGAAGATGAATGCCGAATTGCTCAGCTATTCGCGAAATAAAGGCCTGTTTGCCGGCATCGATCTGGATGGAACCAGCGTGAGCCAGAACCGCGAGGACACCGAGGTTTATTACGGACATGAACATGATTTCGAATCGATTCTGAAGGGGAGTATCGGAGTTCCAGGGGGCGCGGTGGCGTTCGTCAGCGATGTGGCGAAGTACTTTGTCGAGGCCAAGAATCATAAGTAGTCGGCGAACGAGCGAAGGGAACCAGAGGGGCAGTCCGGCATGCAGCGGATCGTCCCTCTTTTTTATTGCCGATCGAAGGACCGGGCTCGGGGACTAAACTTGAATCTTGCCTCCGATGATGCAAGAGAAGCTTGAATTCTGGCTGGTACTGGCAGTGGCGCGCGCCTTGGGGTGGCTGCCTCGTGGGTTGGCGCGTCGCGTGGCCGATGGAATTGCGTGGGGCATCTATCGATTCGACGGCCGGCTGCGGCGGGTGGGCCAACGCAACCTGGAACTGGCATTGCCCGAGCTCTCTAAGCAAGAGCGCGAGCTGATTCTGCGTGGAGTCTTTCAGCACCTTGGCTGGCAGCTTGTAGAGTTCTGTCGCCTGTCGCGCTACACGCGGGAGAACACCGGCGACTGGCTGCGGACTGAGGGCTTGAATCACTACCAGGCTGCAAAACTTCGCGGGAAGGGCGTGCTGATTGTTACCGGTCATCTCGGCGCGTGGGAACTGTCCAGCTTCTACCACTCGTTAATGGGCTACCCCATGAGCATGGTGATCCGCCGGCTCGACAACCGGCGGCTGGACGCGTTTGTGAACGGCATCCGCTGCCTGCATGGCAACCGCGTGCTGCACAAGGACGACTTTGCGCGCGGCCTGCTGACCTCGATGCGGAAGGGCGAGACGGTCGGGATCTTGATGGATACGAATATGACTCCGCCGCAGGGCGTCTTCGTGAACTTTTTTGGGCGAGAGGCCTGCACCGCTTCGGGGTTGGCGCGCGTGGCTCTCAAGACCGGCGCCGCAGTCCTGCCGGGGTTCATGCTCTGGGAGCCCAAGGAAGACCGCTATGTTTTGCGCTTTGGGCCAGAGTTGGTGTTTGCTCGCACCGGCAATGCCGAGGAAGACATTGTGGCCGCTACGCAGCTTTGCACTGAGGTGCTCGAGAGCTGGATTCGGCGCTATCCTGACCAGTGGTTGTGGATCCACCGCCGGTGGAAGACCAGGCCAGAGGGCGAGCCTGGGTTGTATTAGGAGAGACGTATGACGCTGGGCGAATTGATTGCAGCGCTGGGCGGCAAGCTGGCGGCGGGGGAGCCGGGACAGGCTATCGTGGGCGTGAGTTCTGTCGCATCGGCGGGGGCTTTTGAGCTCGTCTTCGCTGAGGACGCTGCGTCGGCGGCCGAAGCTCTGGTCAGTGGTGCCGGCGCGGTCGTGTTACGTGCCGGAATGGTCGAGACGTATTCGACTGGGAAGGCCGTTGTGGAATCCGAACAGCCGAAGCTCTGGTTTGCGCGCGCTGCAAAACTGCTGGCGCTTCCACGGCCTTCCACAGGGGTTCATCCAGCCGCTGTCATCGGCGCGAATGTGGTGCTGGACGAGAGCGTGAGCGTCGGTGCCTGTGCGGTGATCGGTGAGAATGCATCGATTGGCGCTGGAACTCGCATCGAGGCTGGGGCGGTGATCGGCGAGGGCGTGCAGGTCGGGATGGATTGCCGCATCTATCCACGCGTGGTGCTTTATCCGGGAACTTCGCTGGGTGATCGTGTCATTGTCCATGCTGGGGCTGTGCTCGGTGCGGACGGCTTCGGTTATGTGCGAGACAAAGCGACGGGTGCTTATACGCAATTCCCGCAACAAGGAACGCTGGTGATCGAGGACGATGTGGAGATTGGCGCGAATACGACCATCGACCGTGGTGCTCTGAAGGCGACTCGAATCGGCAGGGGAACGAAGACGGACAACCTGGTTCACGTCGGCCATAACTGCGAGATCGGCGAAGACGTAATTCTGGTCACCGGTGTGGGCATCAGCGGCTCGTGCACTGTTGGCAATGGCGCGGTGATCGCGGGACAGGTGGGCATCGGCGACCACGCCCACATCGGGCCGGGGGTGATCCTGGGCGGGCAGGCCGGTGTATTGAGCGGCAAGACCGTCACCAACGAGGGCATGGGAGTGAAGCCGGGCACAGTGCTGTGGGGCACTCCGGCTCGCCCGTTGATGCAGGTTTTGCGGGAGCAAGCGGTTCTGACCCGGCTGGCGAAGGCGAAAAAAACAGGGAACAGGGACAAGGAAACCGCGACCAAGGATCAGGAATAGCTGCATGGCTATTGTCGTCGTGGGCGGGAGTGGGCGCGGAGTTGGAAAGACGTCTCTGATTTGCGCGCTGATCGCCGCACTGCCCGAGATTCGCTGGACCGCGGTGAAGATTACCCATCACGACCATGGCAATCCCGATGCGATCTGGGAAGAGCGTGCGCCGGGGCAGCGAAGCGACACGGGGCGTTACCTGGCGGCGGGAGCGGAACGGGCGCTGCTGGTGAGTGCGTCGTTGCCTGATATTCCGATCTTAATCAACGAGCTTTGGGCGAAGCTGGGGCCGGGAGTGAGCGTTATTATCGAGTCGAACCGGATTCTGGAGTACCTTAAGCCCGATCTCTGCCTGATGGTTTTGGACTGCGCGGCCGGAGCGGACAGCAAACCGTCTTTCAGTCTTGCGGCACCTCACGCGGATGCAATTGTGGTTCTGCCTGGTGCGGGGCCAATGCAAGGGGAGGCATGGGGTTCGAAGCCAATCTTCCATCTTGCGGAGTTGGGCTGCCCGTCCCCGGCGTTGCTGGCATGGGTGAGGCTTGCCCTGCTGCATTCCTGAGCAGGATGGCCAGTCCCCAGGCGCCATCCATGCGGCTTTCGACGAGCAATTCGTAGGTCAGGCGAAGAAACTCGGGGTGATGCTCAAAGTGTTTGCTGGTGGCCTGCACCGTGTGAACCACGTGAGCGGCTGAAAAAGCTTCGCCATGAAATCCTGCTACGCCGATCAGGAAACCCTTGGTGAGGGCGAACTGAGCCGTTAACAGGGCGTACTCGCGAGACATCGATTGAGGCGCCGCCGCCGACTCGCTCTCCAGGCCAAACGGGAAGCGGCAGCGGAGGATCGTGTTGACGAGATAATTCTCAAGGATGTGCGGATGGCGCTCGAAGAAGGGAGCATAGTAACGATCGTGCGCATGGGCGTAGCGCGTGGTGAGGCTCTCCAAGGTCGCTCCTGGGCCGTTGCCGATGCCAGTGGTGAAGGCTTGGACGCACTCGACAAAACG
>Ga0187890_10001982_pt1 | contig 14399 bp, 11 predicted proteins | sample June2016WEW_21_1_FD_133005 | JGI IMG/M metagenome (GOLD analysis project Ga0187890, IMG submission 133005) | Peatland microbial communities from SPRUCE experiment site at the Marcell Experimental Forest, Minnesota, USA - June2016WEW_21_10 | ecosystem: Environmental > Terrestrial > Soil >... | reverse complement strand
GCGTCGAAGTTTGTTACCGAGCTGTGCGCGGGAGGCCGGACGATCTTATTCGTCGGCACCAAGCGCCAGGCGCAGGATGCCGTGGCCGAGGAGGCCACGCGCGCTGGGATGCCGTATATCAACCAGCGCTGGCTGGGCGGCCTATTGACGAACTGGGTGACGGTGCAGAAGTCGGTGAAGCGCCTTCAGGAACTGGATGAGATGGCCGTGGATGGCCGCTATGAGCTGCTGACCAAGAAGGAAGTGATTCGCCTGGAGCGGGAGCGGAAGCACCTGCAGGTGAACCTGGCCGGCATCAAGACGATGAAGCGGCTGCCGGATGCGTTGTTTATTGTGGACTCGAACAACGAGGCGATTGCCGTGAAGGAAGCCCGCAAGCTGGGCATTCCGGTGGTGGCGGTCGTGGATACCAACTGCGACCCGACGGTGGTGGATTATGTGATTCCGGGCAACGACGATGCCCTGCGCGCCATTCGGTTGTTCACGTCGAAGATCGCCGACTCGGCCGCCGAGGGCGTGAATCTGGTGGGCGACAAGGCCTTTCAAGAGGAGGAGCCCGCGCAGGCAGCCGATATTTTGGCGGTGGTGGAACCCGCGCCGGCCGAGGATCTGGATCTGGAAGCGGTGCTGGGTGGCGGGATTCGCAAGGGTCCGGCGACGGTTGCGGTTCTGCTGGAAGCGGCCGAGGGCCGGGTTTAATCTTTCTGTCGCCCGCGAGTGCGCATAATGAGACAAGCGTGGCCGCCAGGTGGAGCGCCACGCTTTTCTTATGCCGGGCGCCCGCGGTGCGGCCGAACCTGCTCCGTGCCCTGTACCAAATCCGGGCTGCTAGAAACTCGACCGGCATCCGTTCCGCATGAGCTTGGACGAGTGCCCTAAAGACGCAAATTCAGAAAAGAGAGACGAAGACAGTGAGCGAAAAGATTGATGCCAAGCTAGTAAAGGAACTTAGGGAGAAGTCCGGGGCGCCAATGGGCGATTGCCTGAAGGCTTTGCAGGAGACCCACGGAGACATCGAGGGGGCGTTTGTGGTTCTGCGCAAGCGGGGCATGGCCTCGGCGCAGAAGAAGGCCTCGCGCACCACCAACGAGGGCGCGGTGGGGACGTATATCCATGCCGGCGGCAAGATCGGCGTGCTGATCGAGTTGAACTGCGAGAGCGATTTTGTGGCCCGGACAGAGGACTTCCAGGAGTTGCTGAAGGACATCGCCATGCACATCGCGGCCAGCGATCCGCGCTATGTGAAGCCCGAGGACGTGACCGCGGAAGACCTGGAACGGGAGAAGGATATCTTTCGCGCCCAGGCCGCCGCCACAGGCAAGCCGGCACCGGTGATCGAGAAGATCGTGGAAGGCAAGATGGCCAAGTTCTACGAGGAGGTTTGCCTGCTGGAGCAGCCCTTCATCAAGGATCAGGCGGTGAGCATCAAAGAGCTGATCGGGCAGAAGGTAGGCAAGCTTGGCGAGAATATCACGGTGCGGCGTTTTGCGCGCTTCAAGGTGGGCGCGCCCGACTGGACGGTGGCCTCGACCAAGCCCGTGGCAGCGGCAGGGGAGTAACTCCGGCGGCAATCCGGATCGGCATAGGGAGGAGAGGCGACTCTCTTTCCTATGCCGATTCTATTTGGCCGCCGTGATCACAGCAGACTGATCGCCGGCCGCAAAGGCATCGGTGAGCGAGACGACCTTCAATTGCGCCTTCAAAACATCGAGTGAAGCGGCGCTTGTCGCGGCGATCTCGACTGTCTCGCCCGGCAGAAGATCGAAGTAGTTGTCGGACAGCTTCACGTCGAGATCGCCAAAGGAGAGATAGACGCTACGCGCCAGCACCGGAGAAGTTATTCGTACCTTATAACTTCCGCCTGCGCCAGTAGTCTCGACCTTGAGCGCCGCCGGCTTGAGATGTATCTCCTTGACGGGCGCCAGATAAGTCAGATTCCGCGAGACCTCCGTTCCGTTCCCTGCGACGCCGGTCGCCCCGCCGGTTTGGAGATCGGCGACGACGAAGACCCGCGAAGTATCCGCAGCGCCGGCATCGGCCAGCTTCTTGAGCGGCCAGTCGAGATAGACCTTGCTCGTGAGCGGCGCAACGTCCATGGCGTGCGACTCCTCCAGCAGCACCTTGCCGTCGAAGTCCATCAGCCGCATCCGCAGCGTGGCCGGCGCGTCTTCGGTCTTGTCGGAGATAATGTAAACCTTCAGGGAACCGTCTTCGACGTGCGGCGAGACCAGGATGGGCGCATAGAATCGCCGCGCGTAGTATTGCAGCGCCTTCCAGCGGCCGTAGTAGTCGATCGAGGACCACGAGGCGACCGGCCAGCAGTCGTTCAACTGCCAAAAGATGGAACCCATGGTCTCCGGGCGGCTGCGGCGGAAGTGCTCGGCTCCGAGCTTGATCCCCTCGGCCTGCAGCACCTGGCTCACGTAGAGGAAGCTGGCAAAATCCTTTGGCTCAGAATAATCCCTGAGCAGATAGTCGTGAATGATCGAGTTACCTTCCTTGTTCTTCTGGTGGGCCAGCATCACCGGCGTGAAGATGCCGGTGCGATCTTCGGCTTGTGTGAATGCTCCGACCGTCTTCATCTCCGGAAACGATTGAAACCCATACTCCGTTACGAATCGGGCATGGTGCGTTTCGTAAGTTGCGAACGGCACTCGCCCATGCCAAACGTCCCATATGTGAGCGTCCCCACTCTGATAGTGGTCGCTCAGGGCCTCATAGTCGGCGCTTGGCGAGCTGGGCCAGTAGGGAGTCTCCGGGTCAAGCCGGGCCACCACGCGGGGCAGGATGCCGCTGAATTCGGTGAGATAGTCCTGCCAGATCAGCAGCCTCACATCCGCCGGCAGCGTGGGCCGCGGACCCCAGTTAAAGGCACTTTCGGTCTCGTTGTTGCCGCACCAAACGACGATGCTGGGGTGATTGCGCAGCCGCCGCACCTGGTCTTCGGCTTCGGCTTCGATATTGAGCTTGAAGGCATAGGTTCCCGGCTGCCAGTCGTTGCCGAACATGAAGTCCTGCCAGACCATGATGCCCAACTCATCGCAGATGGAGTAGAACTCGTCGGTCTCGTAGTAGCCGCCGCCCCAGTGGCGAATCATGTTCATGTTGGCGTCGCGCGCCGACTCCAGAATGCGGCGGTAGTCAGCGGTCTTCACGCGGTTGGGAAAGCTGTCGAAGGGAATCACGTCCGCGCCCTTGGCGAAGACGGGAATGCCGTTCACGATCAACTCAAAGGAGCGGCCCCATTTATCCAGCTCGCGATGAAGCGCGATGGAGCGCAGGCCGGCCTTCGCTTTGCGCTCATCGGCTGGCTGCCCGCTCTTGCCCACCTGCGCGGTGAACTCGTACAGCGGCTGGTCGCCGTAACCGGCCGGATACCAGAGCTTCGGCTGGCGAATCTCGATGGGAATGTCGATCACGTTGCGCCCGGCGTGCAGGTTCACCCTGCTCGTCAGCGTAACCGGCTTGCCGTCTTCGGTGTACTGCACGCTCACTTTCGCCAGCCCGGCGCTGGCACCCTCGACTTCGACCTCCGCGTCCAGATGCGCCACGTCTTTGCTAACGTCGCGCTGGCGAATTGCGAAATCCGCGATGCGAACCTTGTCCCAGGCCTCCAGCCGTACCGGCCGCCAGATGCCGCTGGTCACAAAACGCGGCCCCCAGTCCCAGCCGTACTCAAAGGCTGCCTTGCGGATATAGGTCTTGTCCGCGGTCTTCGACTGCAGCCGGAACGCGTCTCCCGCCGCCACCTCCGCGGCGGCTTTGATGGGCGATGGAAAGACCACTCGCAGCAGGTTCCTGCCCGCCTTCAAATGACTCTTCACCGGCACGCGCCACACGCGGAACATATTGTCCGCGGCCAGCACCTGGATGCCGTTCAAATAGACCTGTGCGGCCGCATCGATCCCGTCGAAGACCAGGTCCACGTTTGCGCGCGCCAGCAAGGCTGGGGTCGCGTCGAAGTTCAGCCGGTACTCCCAGCTCTCGTTCTCGATCCATTGCAGCTTGGATTCGTTATCGCGGAAGAACGGGTCGGGAATCTTCTTGTTGGCCAACAGGTCCAGGTGAACGTCGCCGGGAACGGTAGCCGGCAGCCAGCCCGCCTCCGCCTCCTGCGGACTCGCCGTGACCTGCCGGAACTGCCAGCCGTGGTCCAGCACCAAAACCGCGTTCCGCGCCGGACTGGACTGCGCGTCCGCCAATTCGTTTCCCATGCCCAAAGCCCCTCCAACCAAGACGCCGCAAACTGCTCCCCAAACCATTGCTCCCCGCATTGCACACTCTCCGATGTCTCCCGCTGAATCGCCATCGTCACCCACGAAGGCTCGCCTATTGAATCCGCCGATAAGGTTATCACGATGGTATTGAGCGAGGCGCTCGGCCGATCACGGTTGGCCCGCCAGGATCGTCCGGTAGAGCGCCTCCCATTCATCGGCTTTGGCATCCATGCTAAAGCTGCCCTGGATGCGGGAGCGCGCTGCCAGGCCCAGTGCGAGCCGGTCTTGGGGCGCGCTTAGCATCTGCTCCAGCATGGCGCGGGCGAGTGCGCCGGGATCCTTGGGCGGGACCATCGCTCCAGTGTCGCCCACCAGTTCGCGCACGCCGCCCACGTCGGTAGCCACGACCGGCTTCTCCATGGCCATTGCCTCGCCCAAAGCCAGGGGCATGCCCTCCCACGCCGAAGCAAGCACGAAGCCATCGGCGGCGTCCAGCAGGGCGGGCAGGTCGCGGCGCAACCCCAGCCAGCGGATTGATTCTTGCAGGCCCAGCTCCGCCGCCAAACCGCGCACTTCGGAGGACTCCCGGCCAGACGCCTCGCCGGCGATCCACAACCGGGCGTCTGCGCGCGATGCTCGTAGCAGCGCAAAGGCCCGCAACAAGTTTGGATAGTCCTTGGCCGGGGCAATGCGCCCAGCCGTGAACCAGATAAACCCGGCATCCGCGCTCATCTCAGCTCTCATGGCTTCGCGCCGCTCCGCGCTGGGGGCAAACTCCGCGGCATCGATTCCATTGGTGAGCACGACGGACTTGCGCAGCGGCACGGCCTTGAGGCGCACGAACCGGTCGGCGGCAGCCTGGCTGACGAAAGCGGTCCGGCAGGCCAGGCCATCGGTCAGGCGGTAAGCCAGCATCCGCGCCCACCCGCCCTCATAAACGTTGTGAACGGTGGAGACCACGCGCGGTGGGGCCAGCGCTTTTAGCAATCGCGTTACGAGGTTGGCATGAAAGCTGTGGCTGTGCAGCAGATCCGGACGAAACTCACGTAGGAAGCGGCGGCCGCGCTCCAGGCCTATCAGCACGCTCATGGGCGATCTGCGCATCTCCAGGTGAACGACGGGGAGCGCGGTGGGCCATTGCTCGGCGACTGGAGGGCGCACAACGAGAAGGGCGACCGTGTGGCCGCGCTGGGCCATGCGGCCGGCCAGCGCCAGCACCACCCGTTCCGCTCCGCCCATGCCCAGCGAAGTGAGCACATAGACAATCCGCATTCCGCCCACGCTCTTTGAAGGAGATCGAGTGCAACGATGATAACGCGCGCGGCGGGGCTTCGCGCCGGGATCGAACGGCTGGGCCGTCCTGCGATCCACCCTTGGCGCGCCCGGCGGCTGCCAAGGAACCGGAATGCGAAGCGCAAGAACCGCTTGCTCCAACGCAAGTTTTTTCGATTCGAAAGAATCCATGTACGCAAAGGCCGATTGGGCTGTACAATCTCCACGAGGAGACACATGGCCGGAGATATTCAACTTACGTGCAGCGATTGCGGGCAGGAATTCACCTTCACATCCGCTGATCAGGCGTTCTTTCAGGAACGTGGTTATTCGACCCCGAAGCGTTGCAAGAATTGCCGTCAGGCAAAAAAGAACGATCAGGGGGGCTCCGGCTACCGTTCGGCTCCGGCACAGGGTACACCTGTGATTTGTTCGGGTTGCGGCCAGCCTACAACAGTGCCTTTCGAGCCTCGCGGCGATCGCCCGGTCTTTTGCCGGGACTGCTACCAGGCGCGCAAAGGCAGCGGCGGTGGCGGCGGCAGTTCGCGCGGACGCGGCCGTTAGTGGTTTGGAAGCTGCCCGATGCTCACAGCCGGTCCTGGATGGGAGCATCGGACAACTTCCCGCAAGGTCATTCAGGAACCATCCCACAGCAACGGCTGACTCGGCTCCGCTCGACTCTGGCGTACTATGGCGGAAGGTTCCCTGTCGTTTTTTCGCTTCGGGCGCTTCGGGGCGATGGATTTCGAGATTTGAGGAAGGGCAGCCACGGCGAAAGCGGTTGCCCTTTCGCGTTTCCGGTCCGCGCCCGGCGCCGAGGCTGCGCGGCACCGTAATTCGCTCGATTCCCAAAACGATGCATGGACTTTGCGCCCGCCGCTCGATACACTGACCCTCGCGGGCTTCCGCTCAGCGCCGAACACGTAAGGACCTTTTCCCGACCTCATGGCCTCCCAATTATCCTTCGCTGGATTTGCCTGGAAGAATCTCTGGCGCAGGCGCCTCAGAACCCTGCTGACGCTGTGCGGGATCGCCATGGCGATCGGCGCATTTGTTGCTTTGGTCGGCTTCTCCCGCGCGTTTGAGCACGAATGGCTGCGCATGTATGAAAGCAGCGGCACCGACCTTGCCATCGTGGAGAAGACATTCCTCAACACCTCGCTGGAGGAGTCGGTGGGCCCCAAGCTCAGCGCTCTGCCTGTCGTGGCGCAGGCCCGGCCCATGGTCTTCAACCTGATAGACCTCACGCCCGAGATCAATGCGCTGGTCTATGGCTGGCAAGCCGATTCCTACGAACTCGATTCGCTCACCCTCACTTCGGGGCGGCGCTTTCGCGATGGACAGCCTGAGATTCTGTTAGGCGACATCCTGGCTGGAAACCTGAACAAGAAGGCCGGCGACACGCTCGAGATTCAAGGCTCCACTTTTACCGTGGTGGGGATCGACCATGGCGGTTCGGCTCTGGAAGCCGGCGCGGTCATCATGCCGCTCGATCAATTGCAGCGGCTCTCCAGCCTGGAAGGAAAGGTCACAGCGTTTCATGTGCGGCTTCGCCCGGCCCCCGCCGGCGAAGCGCAGGACCATTATCTCAAGCGAGCCCAGGCCCAGATCGAGGCCGCCCTGCCCGGTCTGCACGCCATTCCGGCGGCTGAGCGCGCCAGCAATAACCAGATCGTTCTGCTGGCGCATGCTGCCGCGTGGGGCACCTCCTCGATAGCTTTGCTGATGGGCATTCTGGGCATCGCCAATACCATGGCCATGTCGGTCTTCGAGCGAACACGCGAGATCGGCATCCTGCGCGCGCTGGGCTGGAAGCGCGGGAGCGTCATGCTGCTCATCCAGACGGAAGCGGTCGTGCTCGGCCTCGCCGGGGGGATTCTCGGCCTGGGCGTAGGATGGGGCACACTCCGGTTGCTTTCTGCCCTGCCGCAAACCGCGAGCATCGTCTCCGCATCCGTTTCTCCGCTGCATCTGCTGGAGGCGCTTGGTATTGCGGTACTATCCGGATTGGTTGCCGGTGCCATTCCCGCGTGGCGCGGCGCGCATCTCTCGCCGGTGGAGGCGCTTCGCCATGACTAATTCCCAGCTTGAAGTGCGCAACCTGTGCAAGAGCTTCGACGAAGGGCGCATCGAGGCTCTGCGCGGCGTGGACCTTTCCATTACCGCCGGAGAATACCTGGCCATCACCGGCGCCAGCGGCAGTGGCAAATCGACCCTCCTGCAACTGCTCGGGGGACTCGATACTCCCACCAGCGGCGAGGTATACTTCGAGAATGCGGTGCTGGGAACCGCCATCGGCCTGGATGCCTACAGAGCCCATCGGGTCGGATTCATCTTTCAGGCTTTCTATCTGTTGCCCACGCTGCGCGCGGATGAAAACGTGCAGGTGCCGATGCTGGCGGTGAGCGAGAATGCGCGCAACCGCGCCGAACGTGCCCAGGCCCTGCTCTGCGAAGTGGGCCTGGAACACCGCCTCAACCAGTATCCCAACGAGCTCTCCGCCGGCGAACGCCAGCGCGTAGCCATTGCACGCGCTTTGGCCAACAACCCCTCCATCCTGCTGGCGGACGAGCCTACCGGCAATCTCGACAGCGTAAACTCCGCGCGCGTGATGGAGATGCTGGTTGGCATCCATCAAGAGCGCGGCATGACGCTGGTCGTCGTCACCCACGAGAGCGAGATTGCCAACGCCGCGCCCCGGCACATTCGCATCCGCGACGGAAGGATCGCGCCATGAGACCGCTTTGGGCGGCGCTGGCCGCGATGCTGCTGCTGGCGATTCCCGCAAATGCGGCGGATGCTCATGCGGTGCTGGCAACCCCGCGCCAGCGCGTAAAGACGGCGGACTTCCGCGCCACCGGCCATCTTGTCCGGGTGGACGCGAGCGGCGCGCGCACGAGCTATGGCATTACGATCAAGGCCCATTGGTTTCCCGGCGTGCTGCGTGCGCTGGTGGAGATTGCCCCGCCGCAAAGCGATAGGGCCAAGCCGGGCGCGGACGCTCGCGCTCACATCCTCCTCGAGATGCGGCCGAGCGGGCAGAACACGATCCTTATCGCGCATCCCGGCGACAAGGCGCCCGCGGCGCTGCCGTTCGACGAGTGGAGCGACGGCCCGCTCGGCAACGGCTTCAGCTACGAGGATTTTCTTGAACAACAGTACTTCTGGCCGGGCCAGGCGCTGCTGGACGAGACCAAGTTTGGAGCGCGGGATTGCGATGTTGTGAAGAGCACGCCGGGAGCGGCTGACAGAACGCGCTACGCCGGGATAAAAACATGGCTGGACCACAGTATCGGCTTTCCTGTATATGTTGAGAAAACGCTGAAAGGAACCGGGGCGGTGAAAGAGTTTACCTATTTCGGCCTGCGTCACGACGGCGGCGTCTGGTCGGCAAACCAGGTGGAGGCCAAGACGCGCGGCCAAGCCGGCTCAACCCTGCTCATCCTCGATCGCGGCAGCGCCAAGGCAAAGCTCGGCCTCGTGGATTTCAGCCCCGAGCGACTCACCCGTTTCTAGGATCGCCCATGTTTGCACTTCTTTGGATTGCCGCCTCAACCGCAGCTCTGATCGGCGTGGGCTTTCTCTATCAATGGATCGGCGGTCACCGCGACCGGCTGCGCTTCGCCGGTTCTGGGCGCTTGGTGACGATTGGCCGCGGGTGCAGGCTCTATCTGCTGGAGAAGGGCGCGAAGAGATCGACCGGGCCAACCGTGCTCTTCGAGGCCGGCATCGCCGCCACCAATCTGAACTGGTTTCACATTCAGGAGATGGTCTCCGGCTTCACCGGAACCGCATCCTACGACCGCGGCGGACTCGGCTGGAGCAGCCCTTGCCGCACGCCGCGCACCCCTGGCAACATTGCCGTCGAATTGCACGACCTGCTGGAGCGCGCTCAGATCAAGCCGCCCTACATTCTGGTCGGACATTCCTTCGGCGGACTGGTGATGCGCCGTTATGCGCTGCTGTTTCCCGAAGAGGTGGCGGGTGTGGTGCTCATCGACCCCATGCGCTGCGAGGAATGGCCGCCACTCAACCCCGGCAAGCAATCCGAGTTGGATCGCGGCAAGAAGCTCTCCGGTTTTGCGGTTCCGATTGCGCGATGCGGGCTAGCCCGCCTGGCTGTGACCTCGCTGCTGTGCCGGTCAGGCCGCACTGCGCGGCAGCTGGCTGGAGCCGCTGGCAATGGCGGCCGCCAGGTGCTGGGGCGGGTCACGGACGAGGTGGGCAAGATGCCCAGCGAGGTTTGGCCCATCGTCGCCTCCCACTGGTCGCGGCCCAGCTATTACATCGGCATGCGCAGCCACGTGCAGGCGGTTCCCGATACGGTGAGAGAGATGGAGAACGCTGAACCCATCCACGATATTCCCGTGCTGGTGCTGACTCCAGGAAAATCGACGCCGCTATCGGTCGAGCGCCTTGGCCGCATCGGCGACCGCGTGGAACAGGTGATCGCCACGTCGAGCGCGCATTGGATTCACCTCGACGAGCCCGATCTGGTGATCGATTCGATCCGTGAGATGGTGGCGGCCGCAACCCACGAAGCCGTCGCAGCCGCAGTCTGAGGCGGCGTTCCCGCAGCTTGCGCGGCTTCCCGGTCGCGCTTCCAGACAGATCAGCGCTTCTTTGCAGGCTTTGAATCGTGCTTCTTCTCGACCGGCTTGGTTGGCTTAGCCGGTTGCCGCGCCTTGGAAGCCGCCGCGGGAGCCGGTTTGGCCTTTCCAGGCGCGGATTTGACCGGCGGCGCCTTGGAGGTCTTGACCGCGCCCTTGCTCACGGCGGCCGAAACACGGGCTACGGGCTTGGCCGCCTTGCTCTCTTTGCGCCCAGCCGGGGCTAGCGCAGGCTTCTTCACGACCGGAGCCGCCGCCTTTGCTGGCTTTGGCCTCGGTTCCGGCTTTGGCTTTGCCGCCGGCTTGGGCTTTTCCGTCTTTTCAGCCTTTGGCGCAATCGGCTTGGCGGCAGGAACGACAGCGACCGGCTGTTCAGCCTTCACGGGAGCGGGGACCGGAGCCTCCTTGGCCGGCTTGGGTGCGGCAGGCGTCCTGGAGTCGCGCTTCGCGGGCGCGGCAATGGGCTCGGGCTCGTCAGCCTCCAGTTCATCCTCGGCGGATTCGATTGCGTCGGATTCCACCATGAGTTCGGGGATCTCCATGTCCAGGTCGACCTTCGGCAGACTTAGACCCAGATCCAGATCGTCCTCCTCCACGGCAATATCGTCCAGATCGTCGTCCTCCTCCGAACTCTCTTCGGAGTTCTCCTCCGCGTAGGAATGCTCCTTGAGCTTGGTCTCGGCGCCCCGCTTGGCGCGCGGCCTCTTAATGGCTTCTCTGGGCGGCGGCGCGGGAGGCGAATGCGGCTCCAGAAAAGCGCGAAACTCCTCCGGTGCCGTCAACCGGCCGTCGATCAGCTCCAGGAAAACCGCCCGGACAATCTCGCGGTAGGCGGCAAGTTCGGGCGTAATGCGCAGCTCCTGCAACAGGGCGTGCGGGATGCGCTGACGGGCTTCCGGCCAGACTTTGAGGAACAGGTTGAAGCGCTCCTGGACCTGCGGATCACTGCTCGTGAACCCAAGCCACAGAATCGCTTCTGGATCGTAGCTTGTAAACAGCTTGTAGCCGGCGGAGGGCGCGGAATTCTCTCCGGCCAACAGCGCCTTGGCGAAGCCGGCAGCCAGCGCGTCCAGACTGTTCCACTCCGCGACGAACCCCGGACGCAGCATCGTCTTCTTCAGTGCGGTCCGATCCTTTTGGGCCAAACCGGCGGTCAGCAACTGCATCTGCGCCGCCGACATATCGGCATGGACTCCCTGCGCCAGCAGCTCGACTGCCAGATCGTGCAGCGCCTTCAGCTTCTCCTCGTCGGCCTTGGCGGAGGTCCAGGCCGGGAACAGGACTTTCATCCAGCCCTCGGCCTCCAGCGCCCGCAGCACCTTCAGTGCCTCCTCTTCGTGGCCAATCTGCTCCAGTTCCTGCCGGCGAGCCTCGACGGACAGGTGCTCGATGACTCCGTCAGCCTTGGCATTTTCGTATCGAGTCCGCGTCTTGGGGTCCAGCTCCCATCCCAGCCGCGCACGATAGCGCGTGGCGCGAATCAGCAGCGAGGGATCGTCGAGAAAACCGTAATTCGAGACCAGCCGCAGCGTCCGCGACTCGATATCTGCGGCTCCGTTCATAGGGTCCATCAGCAGGCCGAACGATCCCTCATTGAGCGAGATGGCCATGGCGTTGACGGTGAAGTCCCGGCGCCGCAGGTCTTCCTGGATGGAAGCTGAATAAAATACCGGCTTGCCTGGCTTGGGATACTCGGCGCGGCGGGTACTGATCACGTCCACACGCACAGTGCCTGGAAAGCACAGGTAGAGGGTGCGCGAAATCTCATCCTGACCCCACACAGTGCCGCCAAGTTTCTCGATTGTTTTCTTTAGGTTAAGCGCATTTCCATGCACTGAAACCTCGAGACCGCGGACCGCGTGCCCGCTGGTCAGGTCGCGAACCGCGTCGCCGGTCAGAAAGAGTATCGTTCCCTCTTCGCGGGCTGCCTCGCGCAACTGGCGCAGGGCGTTTTGCTGGTCGGCCGACAGCCGGTTTTCCAAAAGATAGATGTAGTCGGGCATTGAACTTCCTGCTTCCGCCGTCTCAACCTCTAGCCAAGTGCCTGATGTTGTTACTGTTACAGCACAAACAGGCAGAGGCGGCAAACCAGTACATTAACACAACTCAGGCCGAATGGCTAGGTTTTGTTGCACTGGGTTTGCGGCTGTTTGTATTCGCGGCGTTTGGCCGATCCTCCGCCTCAAGGACAAAGACCTATGCGTGGGGGCCCCAGTCCGTGCGACAATCCAGAGCAATGGCTTCTGCTCGTAAGCCGGTGATTGTCCGCAAGTTCTCGCGCGATTGGTGCGCCGGCTACGCTGCCGCCAGTGTCGCCCCCGATGCGCCGGAACTGGAGATCCTCGACCTCAACGGCAAGGTGCTGCGCATCGCCTGGGGGCTGGTCAAGTGGGTCTGCTACGTTCGCGACCTCCCTGCCCCCTGGAGCGACCAGGCCAATCCCGAGCGGCTCTTGCACAAGCGCTTCTCCGTCCGTCCACGTACCGCGGGCCTCTGGCTGCGGATGACCCTGACCGACGGAGAAGAGTTGGAGGGCCTGGCAGCCAACGACCTTTCCCTGATCGAGGGCGGTGGCCTGCTGCTCACCCCGCCCGACACGCGCTCCAATACGCAGCGGATCTACGTGCCCGGCAGGCCATCCAAACCTTAGAGGTGGTGAGCCTGATCGGCGTCGGCGGGCGCCGGCGCGACGCTGCTTCCCACCAGCGTGTGGAGCAGCCGGAGCTGTTTCCCGGCGCGCGGGAGATGCCGTAGACCGGTCGTCTGGTCATTTCAGGCGTGCCCTGGGATTCGCCCTTGCGGCGCACAAGTCAGGCCAGGCAAACCTTTCCGTTCCGGAAGACGCGCCCCTATTTCTTTTCCGTAGTAGCGGGCTGGCCGCAAACCGCTCTGGTCATCTGCCGGATCGCTCGTGAGATCACTGAATCGTCCTGAATGAGCGGTGTTGCGGTACTCTGCATCCGCCGGACAGCGGCGTAGTCGTTGGGAATCTTCCAATCAGCGGGTCTGGTGAGAGCCTCGGTAATATACTCTTCGTCGATCTCCGGGTTGAGAGGGTCGTATCGGTTGATCACGATTTCGAGTTTGGGGCCGCCGGCGGCGGAGAGCCTTGAAATCAGGCGATTTGAGTTGCGCAGTTCTGCAAGGCCGACCTGCGTGACCAGGTAGATGGTGGCGGATTCATCGAACAGACGCGTATGTTGCAGGTTGAGTTTCGATCCCGCATCGACCACCACATACTCAAAGTCCTGGCGGGCTACTTCCAACAGCATGTTGATGGCATCCTCGGAGACATGCGTGGGGGCCAGTTCGCTGGGCGCCGCGAGCAGGGATAACCCGGAGCCATGCTCTTGCAGCAAGCTGGCGAGAAAACTCGAGTCGAGGCCTCTGAAATTCTGAAAAGCGTCATCGATCGAGTGTTCAGCCTTGAGTCCGAAGTTGATCGCCGCGCCGCCAAGCGGGAGATTGAGATCGATCAAGAGAGTTCTTTGCCCAGATTCCTGGGCCAGCGACACAGCAAAACTGCAAGCCAGGGTAGTGACTCCGGAACCGCCCTTGGCGCTTAGGAACACCAGTAACCTGCCGCCCGTCTTCTTCGTCGGGCGGGCAGTCGAATGAAGGGCCGAGGCCCGAACCAGAGCCTCGGCCATGATGCGGGGACTGAAGGGCGGGGTGAGAAACTCGCGAGCGCCCGCATGCATGGATTTGAGCAGCAGGTCTGGATCGGCCTGTGCCGCGTAGACTATTACGGTTGCTAAGCCGTTGATACAGATGCTCTTTACCAGATCAAGGGCGTATTTTGGATCACTGTCCAGGTCAACCAGGACTACGTCAAAGTCGCGATTTAGAATTCGCGGCGCATCGTCGAGGTTGGGAGGGTAGGAATCGAACTCCTGAATTGGGCCGGTCCGGCACTCGCCCAGAGCCTGTAATGCGGCATTGCGGCGTTGCTCGTCCGGGCTGATGACCGCAACAGACAAGACGCCTGTGCCAGGGGAAGAAGGCACAACTACGTCCATTACTCTGGCCTTGGTCAGACGGCTGGTCATCTCTTCGGCCACAGGCGCGCCCGCGCTCTTCTCGGGACCCTCCTGCGATGCCGGTATTTCCTGTCCCATCGCCCTCGTCCTCTGTCACCTATTCTACTCACGCAGCATCCACAAAAACATATCCCTCACCGGAAGAAGCTGAACCCCTTCTTCTTTTCCGGGACGGCGGGCTGGCCGGTTACGGCTCTGGTCATCTGCCGGATCGCCCGTGAAATCTCCGAGTCATCTTCTATGAGCGGAATAGCTGTGTT
>Ga0187890_10001981_pt1 | contig 14402 bp, 13 predicted proteins | sample June2016WEW_21_1_FD_133005 | JGI IMG/M metagenome (GOLD analysis project Ga0187890, IMG submission 133005) | Peatland microbial communities from SPRUCE experiment site at the Marcell Experimental Forest, Minnesota, USA - June2016WEW_21_10 | ecosystem: Environmental > Terrestrial > Soil >... | reverse complement strand
TCCCGAGGATTACGGCCTGGGAGTGGACACCAAGTTTCAGCAGAAGTACCGCATCTGGGTGGACCGCACACCCGATCGCTTGTTCGTGATTTACGCGCGTTGCACGCATCTGGGCTGTACGCCCGACTGGAAATCGAGCGAGAACAAATTTAAATGCCCGTGCCACGGCAGTGGCTACGATAGCGAAGGGATCAACTTTGAGGGTCCGGCGCCGCGTCCCATGGACCGGGCCCGGGTCGAAAAATCTCCGGACGGTCAGATCCTGGTAGATGTGTCGCGACTCTACCAGTGGCCGAAGGGGCAGCCCAGTCAGTTCAATGATGATGGATCTTACTTGGCCTTGTAATTGGAGCGCTGTGAGTCCTGATCAGAGGGAATGATGCCTGAAGAGAATGGGAACGGAAAGAACGGCAAAGAAGTTGGCCTAATCGAACGATTGAAGTCCGGCCTGCAAGAAGACGTTCAATCCTTAAGGACGGATCTGCCGGCCAAAGCCAAGGAACAGATCGAGGGGCTCAAAAAACCGACCAAGACCGAGGTCTACACTTCGATCTTCCGCCACAAACACGACGACACGCCGCGCAACCGGGCTCTGGGCGTGCTGTCCAACGTCTTCCTGCATCTCCATCCGGCGAAGATCAATCGCGACGCCGTGCGCTACAGCTACACCTGGGGCATGGGTGGAATCACGTTTTATCTGTTCATTGTGCTCACCTTGACGGGCGTGCTGCTGATGTTTTATTACCATCCGACGAAACTTCAGGCGTTTCGCGACGTGCTCTATCTGGAGCACGACGTGCCCTTCGGCAAGATCCTGCGCAACATGCACCGCTGGGCTGCCCACCTCATGGTGATAACGGTGTGGTTGCACATGTTTCGCGTGTTCCTGACCGGCTCTTATAAACAGCCGCGTCAGTTCAATTGGAACATCGGGGTGCTGCTGCTGGTGCTAACGTTACTGCTTTCTTTCACCGGTTACCTGCTTCCGGACGATCAGCTTGGGTTCTGGGCGGTCACAGTTGGCACCAACATGGCTCGGGCCACGCCGCTGCTCGGACACGAAGGGCCATTCGGCAAAATGCTGGGGATGACGCCCTACAATGACGTGCGCTTTGGCCTGCTGGGGGGCTCCATCGTAGATGCGAATGCTTTGCTGCGTTCCTACATCTGGCACTGCATCGGGATTCCGATCGTGGCTTCCGTACTGATGATCGTTCACTTCTGGCGGGTGCGGAAGGATGGCGGCATCTCCGGCCCGGCGTCGGTAGTGCTCAAGTCGGAGGATAAAGTGCAGCGTGGCGCAAGGCACGCCTGAAGGCGTGGTCTGGAGCACTTATGGATTGGCGACAACTTTGGGAAATCTGTTCCGCGCCCGACAACGTACCCATCGTGGCTCTGATTCCGCTTCTGGCCTTTTATTGCTATCTGGCATGGAAGCAGGCGAAGGCCAACGACGACCTGATTGCGGAACTGGAAACCAATCCCGCGATGGCGAAGACGCGTTATCGCAAGACTTGGCCATTCGAGCCGGGGTGGCAGAAGGAAGTACATGTGTGGCCGTTCCTGCTGCGCATTGAATTCCTCGCTGCCATCATCGTCACCATCGTCCTGATGATCTGGTCGGTCAGTTTGAACGCACCGCTAGAGGAACCATCGAATCCGAACCTGACCATGAATCCGGCGAAGGCACCCTGGTACTTCCTCGGTTTGCAGGAAATGCTGGTGTACTTTGACCCCTGGATTGCCGGCGTAGTGATGCCGACGCTCGTCATTGTTGGCCTGATGGTGATTCCCTACATCGACACCAATCCGCTGGGAAATGGCTATTACACCTGGAAGCAGCGCAAGTTTGCCATCGGCTCGTTTCTGTTTGGCTTCATCGTTCTCTGGGTCGCGATGATCATTATCGGCACCTTTATACGTGGTCCGGGGTGGCAGTGGTTCTGGCCGGGACAAACCTGGGACCACAGCCGGCTGATTTATGAGGTGAACCGCGATCTCCCCGATCTTTTCGGGATCACCTCCAATTTAGCCAAGAATATTTTCGGAGCGATGGTTGTCGGAGGTTATTACCTGGCCGGCGGGTTCATCGTTCATGCTCTGTTCCGGCGTTACAACCCGAAGGATTATCAACGCATGAGCCTGTTGCAGTACTCCATTATGGTGTTCTTCCTGCTCACCATGGTGGCCCTGCCGCTGAAGATGATGCTGCGGCTCGCATTCAACATCAAGTACGTGTGGATCACGCCCTGGTTTAACGTGTGAGCGGTTTAACGTGTAGATGGTCATGAAGGTCGTTCGTCGTTCGTCATTGGTCGTTCGCCAGTTGCCTCAGTTCGCAGAAAAACGACTTTGCTAACGACTAACGACCAACGACTGCCGACTAATGGAGGCTGTGGTGCCCGAGCAACCAATCCGCGGGGATGATCCGATTGTCACCAAGTCCTTCGCGCTGTATTACGTCGTGTCCATGGTCATCCTCATGGCCACGCTCTTTTGGGCGCTGTGGGACGAAGACTACGGCCAACGTCCCTGGAAAGCCTTTCAACAAGAGTGGAAGCAGCGCTACAGCGCCTTCCTGAAGACAGCCGAGTCAAAGTCTGTGCAGTCCGAAAAGGACGTCGAACAAACCCCCGAGTACCAGCAGGTCGAGCAGACTTACGAACAGACTTATCAAGCTGCCAAACCTCACCGAGATGAGCTCCAGAAACAGATTCTTGATCTGAACGCAAAAATTCTGGCGGTTCAGCACGTGTTCGTCGACAAACGCGCTTATGTGAATGCTCTCACCTACCAGATCGAGACCGAGACGAGTGAGTCGGGCAAGGAAAGCAAACGCAAGAAACTCGAAGACTACAAAAAGGAAACCTGGTCTGTCGAATATCCCGACGGTCACGAGGAGAAATATGATTTCCCCCAACTGGTAGAAAAATACAACGAGCTGAGAGACGAACGCACCAAGGTAAGCGCGGAGCTGGGCGAAGTGCTCAAGCCGGTGACCGAAGCGAGCACCAAGGTGTCAGCATACATTAACCAGCAGATGGTTGATCTCACCCCGGCACAAATCGACGGTCTGAAGAGGAAGACCGCGGAGTGGAGCCCAAAGATCGTGCAGATTAACGTGGCGGAGGCCAACATCGTGGACCGCTGCGAATCCTGCCACATGGGAATCCGCGAGCCGCTCACGCTGACGGCGGCTGCCATGGCTCCGCCGGGCAAGAAGCCCGACGAGTATGCGCGCGCTTTCGTCAGCCATCCGGAACCCGGTTTACTGAAGACGCACGACCCGGACAAGTTCGGCTGCTCTCCCTGCCACCAGGGCAATGGCCGGGCCACCACCGGCGTGGAGAAGGCTCACGGAAATTACGAGCATTGGTTGTGGCCGCTGTTCCCCAACGAAAACGCAGAGGCTGGTTGTCAGACGTGCCACGCCGCGGACATGCTGTTGGCAAGCAATGACGTGGGCTCGACGATCAGCGCGGGCAAGGACTTGTTTCGCCAGCGGGGCTGTGTCGGCTGCCATCGCTATGAGGGGTACGACAAAGAACCGGAGGAGCTGAACTCGGTCAACCAGGAGATCAAGCAACTGGAGCAAGAGAAGACGCAGAACATCAAGCAGGCAGGTTACTTGATGAAGCAGGCCGATGCGGCAGAAACGAATGAAGAAGCGGTACGGCTGAACGACAGAGCCGTGGCACTGAAGGTGGCCAACAGCAAGGCAGACGGCCGCATCGCGCAACTCGACCGGCAGACGAAAAGCCTGCTGCAGGACGTCAAGAAGGTGGGGCCCAATCTGAAGGACGTCCGGCTCAAGCTCAACAAGAACTGGATTCCTGTCTGGCTGAAGAAGCCGACCGACTTCCGACCCACCACGCGGATGCCGAACTTCCGCCTCAATGACGGCCAGATCAAGGCCATTTCAGCCTATCTGTGGCAGTCGGCGCTGACCGACCAGCAGCCCAAGCATAAACCGGGCGACGCGGCGCACGGCAAGGAACTCTTTGAGACGCGCGGCTGTCTGGCCTGCCATTCCATCGGCGAGGGCGATCAGACGCAGGGTGGAACGTTCGCCGCCAATCTTACGCGGGTGGGGGAGAAAGCGAACTATGACTATCTCGTGCGCTGGGTGCATAACGCGCGCGAGCGCACCCGTCCTTATTGTCCATACGAAAAGAAAGACATTGGCCCTGAAGATTACGCGAAGAAGGGGCTGCCTTTTGTCTTCGACCTGCAACACAGCAAATGCCCGAACGATGGCCACGAACTGCAGGTGCAAAACATGACGGTGATGCCAAGCCTGCGCCTGAGCATCGAGGACGCGCAAGACATCGCGACGTATTTGGTAGCGCAGAAGAGACAGGAACCCAGCTCTTACCCGGACGCGTCCTTTATGGACGACCCCAGCCTGAAGGATCAAGGCAAGAAGTGGATTCGTCACTTCGGCTGCATGGGTTGCCATGAGATCGCCGGCTTGGAGGAAGAAGGCCGCGTCGGAACCGAGTTGACTTTCGAGGGCAGCAAGCCGCTTGAGCGTCTCGACTTCGCGCTCTTCACCGAGACCGCGCAGCGTGGCGGTAAGAATGCAGAACCGATTACCAATGCGGAAGACCTGGCACGATTGCCTGACGGTCCCGCGCAAGGTCCCTGGTACGACCACAAGGGCTTCTTCGAGCACAAACTGTCTGAGCCAAATGTCTTCGATCAAGGCAAGATCAAGAGCGAAGAAGAAAAGCTGAGGATGCCCAACCTGCACTTGACCAAGGAGCAGGTGCGAGCCCTCACAACCTTCCTGATGGGCAGCCAGGAGAGTGCTCTGCCCGCCGATTATCAGTACCGGCCGCTCGATTATCGGCGCGACATCCAGGAAGGCTGGTGGGTTGTCAGGAAGTACAACTGCATGGGTTGCCATCAGTTCATTCCCGGCCAGCAGACTGTGCTGATGGGGATGAAACGCTACCAGGATGCCCAGGAACTACTGCCTCCCAAGCTGCTGACCGAAGGGGCCAGGGTCGAACCCGAGTGGCTGCTGCGCTTCCTCACGAACCCTGCGCTGAGCGACAAGGACACGAATCGCAACGGGGTACGGAGCTACCTGCAAGTGCACATGCCCACTTTCTCCTTTTCCGAAAATGAACTGGGCAAGCTGGTGCGTTTCTTCCAGGCGCTTTCGCGGCAGCCGTTTCCGTACATACCGGAGCAGATTCCCGTGCTGACGGCGAAGGAAACCGACATGGCACGCAGCCTCTTCAGCAGTTCGGCAGCCCCCTGCCTGAAGTGTCACGCCACCGGCGATCCGCAGCACGACAAGAGCGCTGTCGCTCCCAATCTTCTCCTGGTGCGAGGGCGACTGAAGCCTGATTGGGTGGAGCGCTGGATCATCGATCCGCAAGCGATTAGCCCGGGCACGTCCATGCCTTCGGACCTGTTCCGACGCGAGAATAATCGTTGGGTGTTCGCCGGTCCCACTCCGCCATCGTTCCAAGGCTACGATAAGGACCACACCAAGCTGCTGGTGGATTACATGTTCCAGCTCACGCCCGAGGAACAGAGGCGGGTGGTCGGGGGTATGGGTCGCCCGCAAGCCTCGACGCAGCCGGCGCACAGCGTCAAGCAAGGCGCCAGTTCATCGGAGCCGCACCGAACAACTGGCACCGGTGGTTCGCAGTAAAGCGCAGGATTTTGCAAGTTCTAATGGCTGTTCATGGAATGATTCGCCGGTACGTGGACAACAAGGCAGTAACCCGGCGCAGCCGCGGCTATAATAGGTAGCCCGGCGGAGGCCACTAATGAATACCAAACCCCGAGGAGGAAGTACTGGAATGCGCACTCAGCGAATGCTGCTAGCTCTCTTGACGCTGTTCGTCTGTTCGTCACTCATGTTCGCGGGAACGGTTAGCGGTAAGGTGACCTACACGGGCACGCCCGAAAGACAAAAACCCATCGATATGGGCAAAGAACCGTACTGCGTCAAACAGCATGCCAAACCCGTGACTTTCGAAACGGTCGTGACCGGGCCCAAGAATGCATTGGAAAACGTGGTGGTGTACGTTTCGTCGGGGGCCCCCGATGATGGTCAGGTTCCGGCGCAGGCGGTCACCTTCGAGCAGAAAGGCTGCCAGTATGTGCCGCACATTCTGGTCCTGCACACCAACCAGGAACTCAAGGTCACCAACGACGACCAAGCTACGCATAACATTCACCCGCTGGCCAAAGTGAACCGTGAGTGGAATAAATCCCAGGCGCCCGGGGCCGCGCCAATTGTCGAGAAATTCGCTAGAGAAGAATTTATCTCGGTGAAGTGTAACGTCCATCCCTGGATGCACGGTTACTTCGCGGTCCTCAAGACGTCGCACTACGACGTAAGCAAGGGTGGAGGGGAGTTCAAGCTGCCCAACCTGCCTCCCGGCAAGTACACGATCACCGCCTGGCATGAGGACTACGGCACGCAGACTGCCGACGTCACCATTACCGGCAACGAAACCAAAGATGTCAACTTCACTTTCAAGGCGGAGTCGCACTGACGCGCCGGACTGGGGAGATCAATTTCCCGGCCGCGTGTGTCCTTAGAGCAGGCAAACGAAGCTAACCACTCGGAAAGTCGTTCGCGCGCCAGCCGCGTTTTGCATGCCTCTGTGATCTATCTATAGTTCTTGGGATGATTGTCGCCCGGAAGACCTGAAGTTCTCGCTTGGAGCAACCGATAGAGCTTCCGGTCGTTCCGAGCTCCGCAGGTAAGAGTAAAAAAACGAAGCAGAGCTGGTTAGCTCTCCTTCGGCGGTACAGTCAGACCAAACACCGAAATCTGCCCCTGCCCTGCCACATTCACTACGGATTCCCCGGGGTGCGGCAAATACAAAGTCTTGCAATGCTCGCAGCGGTAGACCTCAGCATCCAGTCCCCAGGCCTTTTCCGCATCCCCGCAATCTTGCTCGATCAAATCGACGCTATAAAACCAGCGCTTCAAATGGCCGCCGCAAAACTTGCCCTTCTCGTTTTTCTCGTTGCAGGCGCGCTGCCCGGCCTTCTTAATCTTGACCTTGTGATGGGGAAGCTGCGAAGGAGTCTGCGTGCCGGGAGTGGTAATTTTGCCAGCCGCCAAAGGACTTGTTGCGGTCTTTGCTTTCAAGCGCCCCCGAAGATCCAGATAGGCATTCAGGAATAGAATGCCGGAAAGCGGCAGAAGAATCAGGGTCATGAAGAGGCCGTCGACAGTGCCGATATTCCCACGCAGTACGATCCACACTACTCCCAGCAGGGGGACGATCCCAAGTACGACGGAAAGCATCAGCATCATTAGGCTTGCACTCTCCTTTGTGGCGCCGGTATCTTGCCGGCTGTTCCGAGGGCTTCCTCCAGGAGTACGCTTCCCTCGATTTTATGCTTGAACTTAGGCATGCTCCTGCTTTGCGGCCGCGCGCTCCCGCTCGAGGCGGCGGATGGTCGCGCGCAACCAATTCCCTAAGGCCGCCTCCAACTCTAGCTGATGGTCGCGCAGCATGTCCACGGTTTCCCCCTCTGGATTCAGGGGAATATGGTGACACGGCACGCCTTCGCCCTGGGCGTTCTTGGGAACGAAGTCGGTGAGGAAGCATTCGTTACATGGATGCGGCATCGTCGGCTCGGAGAAATTGAGGCAGGTGAGAGAATCCTGGAAGCTCATGGTGGGCGTCTGGGGAGTACGCACCGAACGTCCATAGCCTCCCTGCTCCAGGAATGCAAGTTCGAACTTAAGAGTTTCCAGAATGTCACGCTTATCATCGGACATGGCATGCCTCCGCCCGGCAATCCCCCGCCAGCAATGATTACCCGACCCCGTGCGTCCATTTGCGACACCCAATATATCAAAAGCGACCAAGCCTTTGACTGCAAAAGAACGCAAAGACTCCGCGGGGTCTTTGGTGCTGTCCTAGATCAGTTTTTCCACCACGGAGTCACGGAGAAAACCAACTGCTTGGCAAAAGCTTCGCCGCCGGTTTTTTGCGGGTTCAAGGTTTTCTCCGTGTCTCCGTGACTCCGTGGTAAGAAAGGCAATCGGGACGTTACCGGATCTTTGGCGTGGATGAAGATCCGAAAGGTACGGTATACTCACCGGCATGTCTGCTGAAGCGGCCGACGCGAAACCCGCTGGGTTAGTGCCCGACGAGCTCAAGTTCGAACCCAAATCCAAGGGCATCTTGACTCCACGAAAGAAGAAGCCGAAGGAGTTGGCGGTTATTACTGAGTGCTGCACGGGCTGCGCGGGCTCGCCGGCCTGCGTGGAATATTGCCCGGTGGAAGACTGCATGTTCTGGGTTCCGGACGAAGACAGCACCCCGTTTGGCCGGATCCAGATCGACCCGATCCTATGCATCGGCTGCAAGAAGTGCCTCAGCAAGGGCCCAGACGGATGTTTCCTCGACGGCTGTCCGTGGGACGCGATCGTGATGGTAGACACGATCGAAGTGGAAAAAGAAGTCGGCGCTATGCCGATTTGAGGACGGCCAGGATTCTTAGCTTGGCTCTCGGCAAGCACGACTTCGCTGGCTACTTGCTCATCGCTAACCAACTCCTTATTTCACCCTCTGACGTATCGCTGTCTCTGTTTCCAGCGCCTGTTGCCGCACGTGATCGGGGATGTCGGGCAACTCTCGTTCATAGGGAAGAACTGAGGCAATGTCATCCGGCTGGCCGACGAAGTAGAGTGCGCGCAACGCTTCCCAGGCCTGCTCGGTGGACGGGTCGATGGTCGCGATGAGGTCTCCCTGCTTGACTTGCTGGCCAACCTGAGCCGAGAGTGTCCGCAGACGACCGGTGATTGGGGAACGGATTTCAGTCGTGTGTATCGCGTCGACGTTCCAGCTAACTTGGAGCTTAGCGACAACTCCACCCTGGTGGATGTTGGTACCGATCGTGCTGGTGTCCGTTATCTGTCCGGCATCGGGCGCAATCACCTTGGCGGGTTGCAGCAGTTCAACGATCTGGGACCTTCCAGTCGCGTCTCCGAAGCGGACCAGGGAGAGCGCGGCGTTGCCCCGCACCGTGAGAGAAGGGTCGGCGAGCATTTTCAGCAGAGCTTCATGCAGCCCGGCGCCGGATGTGTCCTGACCCATCACCCAAGCATCGGTGTTGCGCACCTCTTCCACCGGATCTGAGGCCAGGCGGATAGCATCGGGATACCAGCGGGTGACACTCGCGTCGTGGCGGCTCATGCGCTCGCCGATCTGTACCAACGCGTGCTGAATGTGCCGGGGATGCTTCTCGTCTTGCAGATACTCGGCCAGTTGTTGGTCGGAAAGCTGGCGGCCGAACCAGGTGTTCCACCAGAACAGGACCGGCATGAGGACAATCAGCCACGCGGTCAGGAAGAACAGCAGCCGGTTGCCCGTGGACATGCGACGACGGGGCTGGGGTGGACGACTGGGAGCGTTGCTTGCAGCAGACGAGGTTGGCGGAGTTGCGTCGGGGAGAACGGGCATGCGATCACGGCAATATAACAGAAAGCGGGTTTCAGGTCTCTGGGCCGGAAACGTCGGCAGTGGGCGTTACTCCACCACATCGGCATCGAGCACGCGGTCCTGCTCCAGATAGTGGGAGACGGCGTATTGCGCTAGAAGCGGCGTCTGGAGCCGGATCTCAGCGCCGATCCATTCCCCTTTGGGGTGGGGCTGGTTAAGCGAATGATTGCAACGCCCACCGCTGCCGAACTGGGGACCGAAATTCGCACTCTGGATCTGGTCAAACTGCTTCAGTTCGCGCCAGGCTTCATCGCCCACGGTGCCAGAAACGTCAATCTTCAATCTGACGATAGCCATAGATGAAACCATTCAGCTTCGAGACTCTTTCATGATTCCTTCTTGAAATTCAAGTCTCGGAGGGAAGGCCGAGTTCGCTCTGCAGCGTACTACCGCCAGGATCGAGTTAGATAGTCGGCCAACGATAGCGATATCAGAATCGCAAGAAAGAAGAAGCCGGAAACGACTACAGCGCCGGTAAGCTTTTCGCTCGCGCCCTTGACGTGCATGAAGAAAAGCACAACGAGTGTCGCTTTGATGGTAGCGATGAGGAGAGCAATGACAGGGTTGAAAGGACCGAGGTTCACGAAGGCTGCGCCAACCGTTGTCGCGGTCAGGACGAGCAGCACGATGCCAATGCCTAAGTAAAATCCGTTCGAGTGCGTTGTGTGTTCGTGTTCGACGGTTAAGTTGTCTTCGACCTTATGTTCGTCTTCTATCATGGCACCCCTCAAAAGTTCTCGGTTCGCAAATCCTAGAGGCCATCAAATCTCCTAACCCACGACCGCGGCTTCCGTCATCACGAATGCCGGCTGATCAGATACAACAATGGGAACAGGTAAATCCAGATGATATCCACCAAGTGCCAGTACAGACCTGCGTTCTCGACGGGCGTGAAGTAGCCGGGCGTGTAGTGTCCCCTCCATGCGAGGACAGCCAGCACGCTAAAAAGTCCGCAGCCAATGATCATGTGCAGGGCATGCATGCCGGTCATCGCGAAATAGAGCGAGAAAAACAGTTCGGCTTCATTCGGGTTGACCGGGATTTGCTTTCCGTTGTCATCGAACTTGTCGGTGAAGTTAAATGTCGGACCAGGGACATGATGCTTTTCGAACTTTTCGGCGTACTCGAAACCTTTGACCATGAGGAAGGTCATACCGAGCAATACGGTAACGACGAGATAGCCGACCAGCACCTTGCGCTTGCCCGCCTCCGCCGCCTTCACCGCCAATACAACCGTAACCGAACTGACGATCAGGACTGCGGTATTCAATGCACCGAGCTTGATGCTGAGCTGCTGGCTTCCGGCCGCGAAGGCGTTGAAGTGGGCGAGGCGATAGATGAGGTAAGCGCAGAACATGCCGCCGAAGAACATGATTTCCGTCACCAGGAAAAGCCACATGCCGAGCGAGGCAGCGTTCTTCTGTTGCTGAGCGTCGGCAAAGTGGTGGAGCAGCGCCGGATTGTGAGCTTCGTGTTCCATCGTGGTCACTGGACCGGTGGTCGCTTGGCTATTGTGCAACGGGAGCCCTCCGTTCCCAGGGTGGGATCTCGTCGTAGTTATAGGCTTCCCAGGTCACCACGGGCGTCTCGTCAAAATTAAAGGTGGGCGGCGGCGACGTGGTCTTCCACTCCAGGCCGGCGGCGGCCCAAGGATTCGCGTCGGCGATGGCCCCGTAGCGCAGCGACCAGACGAAGTAGATCATGGGCAGCAGATAGCCGGCGGCGAGGACGCTGGCGCCCGCAGTCGAAAGCACGTTCAGCGCCTGGAACTCCGGCGGATATTGCCAGTAGCGGCGCGGCATGCCGACGTAGCCGAGAATGAATTGGGGGAAAAACGTCAGGTTGAAGCCGACAAAAACGAGCAGCGCCGACAACTTGGCCCAGGCTTCCGGATACATGCGGCCGGTCATCTTCGGCCACCAGAAATGCAGGCCTCCAAGATATCCCATGAGCACGCCGCCGACCATGACGTAGTGGAAGTGGGCGACAACAAAGTAAGTGTCAGTAACGTGAACGTCGATGCCCAGAGTGGCGAGGAAGAGCCCGGTCAAGCCCCCAATGGTGAAAAGTCCGATGAAGCCGAAGGCGTAGAGCATGGGCGTGGCGTACGAGATTGAACCCTTGTAGAGAGTGGCAGTCCAGTTGAACACTTTGACCGCTGAGGGCACGCCGATGAAGAAAGTCAGGAAAGAAAAGATCAGGGCAGCGTAGAGCGAGATGCCTGCGACGAACATGTGGTGGGCCCAGACCAGGAATCCCAAGACGGCAATGGCGATGCTGGAGAGAGCGATGAATTTGTATCCAAAGATGCGCTTGCGCGAGAAGCAGGTGATGAGTTCGCTGACCACGCCCATGGAAGGCAGGATCATGATGTAGACGGCGGGATGCGAGTAGAACCAGAACAGGTGCTGAAACAGGAGCGGGTCTCCGCCGAGCCTGGGGTCGAAGATGCCGAGATGGAAGAGGCGCTCGACGGCCACGAGCACAATGGTGATGGCGATGACGGGCGTCCCCAGGATCATGATGATGCTGGTGGCGTAGTTGGCCCAGATGAACAGCGGCAGCCGGCTCCAGGTAAGGCCGGGAGCGCGCATGCGGTGAATGGTGACGATGAAATTCAGTCCGGTGAAAATCGACGAGAACCCGGCAATGAAAGCCGCGAGTCCGGCCTCGACAATCTTGGTGTTGGTGTACTCCGTGCTGAATGGGCTGTAGAAAGTCCAGCCCGTGTCGACGCCGCCGGTCAACATGACGTGTGAAATCAGGAGACCGCCCGTAATGTAGAGATACCAGCTCAGCAGGTTGATGCGCGGAAAGGCTAGATCCTTGGCGCCGATCATGAGGGGCACCAGGAAGTTGCCCAGCACAGCAGGCACAACCGGGATGAGAAAGAAGAACACCATGATCAATCCGTGCATGGTAAACACCTTGTTATAGGTGTCGGCCTGCATCAGGTCGCCCTGTGGCGTCAGCAACTCGAGCCGGATGAGCATGGCAAAGAAGCCGCCGAGAAAGAAGAAGACCGTCACCGAAATCAGGTAGAGGATCGCGATCCGCTTGTGGTCGGTGGTTAAAAGCCACGACTTGAGGCTGTGCCCGTTGTTGAGATAGTTCAATTTCGGAGCCTGATTCGCCGGGATTGCTGTGGTCGCCATGACTATTGCACCTGCATTTTCTGGGGTTGTTCGCCGGAAGGGACGGGCCGGCTTTCGAGCCCTGCCGTTCCCGGGGATGGCTGGCTTAGCGATTTTACGTAGGCCACCAGCGCATTTAACTGCTCGTCGCTGACGATGCCCTGAAAGGTGGGCATCACCGGCTTGAAACCATTCACGATCTTTGCGGTGGGATTGACGATCGACTCCCGAAGATAGTTCTCGTCCGCAATCACGGTGCGTCCGTCTTCGAGCAGAACCGGCTTGTTGTAGACACCCGTGAGGTCGGGACCGCGACCCTGCACATCGAAGCGATGGCAGGTCGCGCATCCGAGCGAAGCGAATAATTCCTTGCCGGTATGCTGCAGCGGCGCGGTTGCACTGCTCGCCATCCACTGCGCGTAATCCTGCGGCTCCATGACCACGATATCGCCGCCCATGCCGGAATGCATCGTGCCACAGTATTCGGCGCAGAACAAATGATAGTGCCCGGGGCGGGTAGCTTTAAACCAGAGCGTAGTATAGCGGCCGGGCAACACGTCCTGCTTGAGGCGGAATGCGGGGACGAAGAAGCTGTGAATCACGTCCTGTGAGGTCATGATCAGCTTGATGTTCTGGCCGGTGGGGACGTGCAGTTCGTTGATCTCCCGCTGCCCCTCTATGTGCTCGATCTTCCACATCCATTGCTTGGCCACGACGTACACTTCGGTGGCATCGGCGGGAGGCGTGCGCTCCTGAAAATAGAGGACTGCACCCCAGATGAAGAAGGTCAGCATCACAAACAGCGGGGTGGCCGACCAGGTGATTTCTAGAATGAGGGAGCCATCGATTTGCTGGGCTATGCGGCTGCGTGAGCGGCGATACTTGATCGCCAGCCCGATAACGGCGACAAAGATGAGAGCGGTCATGACGCCGGCAACCAACAGCAGGTAGATGTAGAGCGCATCCACCTGGCCTGCCATGGTCGAGGCCTGATCGGGCCACAAAGGTAGATATTTCGACATAATTACCTAACTCGCCCCGGTTCGCCGTGCGCCGCCTTGCTATCGGCGCGGAACATGACGAACATAAATGTTCCCAGGATGAGCATGGTGCCGAGCGCCGCCAGCTTCAAAATATTGGCGACGACGGCGCCGTATTTCCCGGTCCTGGGATCGTAGTGATAGCAATAGAGCAGCACCTGGTCGCCGATATTGCCGATCTTGTTTTGCGAGGCCTGCACCAGTCCGAGGCGCAGATCCTTGGGAGAGAACTCGACTCCATAAAAATATCCAGAAATGTGGTGGTCGGGCGTCAGCATAACAATGGCGGCGGCGTGGGCGTACTGCCCGGTTTTCGGATCGAACTGATATTGGAAGCCCACCGATTTGGTTAACGCATTGATCTGGTCAGCCTTGCCGGTGAGGAAGTGCCAGCCTTTATCGGCATTGGGGCGCCCGTAGCGTTTCATCATGTCCCGCTTTTTTTCGGCGGCCATTTCCGTGGTTTCGCGCGGGTCGAAGCTCACGGTGAGGACGTCAAAATCCTTGCCGAGATTGAAGGTCAGCGCCTTCATCGAACCGACCAGCCCTTGCAGAAGTTCGCCGCAGAGCATGGGGCATTGGTAATAACCCAGGTTCAGGATGACGGGGCGTCCGTGGCCGAAGTAGTCGGCGAGTTTGACCGAGTTGCCGAGTTCGTCGCGGAATTCGAGATCGCCGGGAACTTCGGCGTTGAGATGCTGCTCGATTCCGACGAATTCGAGACCAGGTGGACG
>Ga0187890_10001980_pt1 | contig 14405 bp, 10 predicted proteins | sample June2016WEW_21_1_FD_133005 | JGI IMG/M metagenome (GOLD analysis project Ga0187890, IMG submission 133005) | Peatland microbial communities from SPRUCE experiment site at the Marcell Experimental Forest, Minnesota, USA - June2016WEW_21_10 | ecosystem: Environmental > Terrestrial > Soil >... | reverse complement strand
GGCGGGGCAGGCGGGGCGGCGATCCTCGAGTTGGAGGTCGGGGACATCGCCGGCGGGGGTGGCTGCGTCGGCCGGGCTCCCGACGGGCGGGTCGTCTTCGTGCGCCATGCCCTCCCGGGCGAGCGGGTCACGGCACTGGTGACGGCCACCACCACCTCGTACCTGCGGGCCGACGCCGTGGCGATCCTGAGGCCCTCACCCGACCGCGTCCCTCCGCCGTGCCCACATGCCGGGCCGGGCCGGTGTGGCGGCTGCGACTTCCAGCACGTCGAGCTCTCGGCGCAGCGACGGCTCAAGGCCTTCCGGGTGACCGAGCAGCTGGCGCGGGTCGCCGCCGTGGAACGCACGGTCGAGGTGGAACCGGTGGCCGGGGACGAAGGTGGCCTGGGCTGGCGCAGCCGGGTGGGACTGGCCGTGGACGACCACGGTGCCGTCGGCTTCCGTCGGCACCGCTCCCACGAGCTCGAGCACGTCGACGCCTGCCCCATCGCCAGCCCGGCCGTGGCGGCCACCGGCGCCCTCACCACCCGCTGGCCCGGCGTCGCCCACCTCGAGGTCGTCACGGGCACGCGACCGGGCGAGGCACTGGTCACCGTCACGCCGCGGGGGCGGGAGGCGCCTCGACTGCCCGGGGTCGACGCCGGCATCGTCGTGCGCAGGACCGTGCGGCGGCCGCCCGGCGCCGTTCACGCCGCCGTCGGCGGGCGCACCTACCGGATCTCGGCCGGTGTCTTCTGGCAGGTGCACATCGGCGCAGCCGAGGCTCTCCTCCAAGCGGTCCTCGCCATGGCCGGCGACTGCCGCGGCTCGTCGGTGGTCGACTTGTACGCCGGTGCGGGACTGTTCTCCGTCCCGCTGGCCGAGGCGGTGGGCCCGTCGGGGAGCGTCCTCGCGGTCGAGCGGGACGCGCGGGCCTGTGACGACGCTCGCCACAATGCCCGCGAGTTTCCGAATCTTCGGGTGACCAGGGCCGCGGTGACCCCCCGCCTCGCCGCGTCGGGCATCGGCCGCCCCGACGTCGTCGTGCTCGACCCTGCCCGCGAGGGCGCCGGCACCGAGGTGGCACGGGCACTCGCGGCGCACACCACGCTCCGGCGGGTGGTCTACGTCGCCTGCGAACCGTCCTCCTTCGCCCGCGACCTGCGGGCGTTGCTCGACGAGGGCTGGCGCCTGACGGAGCTGCGCGCCTTCGACATCTTCCCCATGACCGAGCACGTCGAGCTCGTGGCCGCCCTCGACCCACCGGGACCCTGAACCACGGCCTCCGTCAGGCGTGCCCTCCGAGCTCGTGCTCGATGTGCCCGGCTGACTCGAACTGCAGCGTCGAGTGCGCCACGTCGAAGTGCCCCGACAGGCATTCCTGCAGGTGGTCGAGCACCCGGCCCGCCTCGCCGGTGGTGAAGCACTCGTCGGTGACGACGACGTGGGCCGTGACGATGGGCAGCGACGACGTGAGCGTCCACGCGTGGAGGTCGTGGACCGACTGCACCTCGGGCAGCTCGAGGAGGTGCCGACGCACCTCCTCGAGGTCGATGTCCTCGGGGGTCGCCTCCAGGAGGATGTGCAACGCCGGCCGCAGCAACGCCACCGCGGCCTTGAGCATGAGGACGACGACCAACAGGGACGCGATGGCGTCGGCGCGGTCGAAGCCGGTGAGGACGATGATGATGCCGGCGATGAGCGTGCCGGTGAAGCCGTAGAGGTCGGTCAGGATGTGGCGGTAGGCGCCCTCGACGTTCAGCGAGCGGCGGTTCGCCCTGGCCACGGTCAGCGTGGCGACGACGTTGACCGCCACCCCGACCGCGGCCACGACGATGAGGACTGCGCCGTCGACATGCGACGGGTGCACCAACCGGACCACGGCGTCGTAGGTGACCAGCGCGGAGACGATGAGGAGGGCGATCGCGTTGGCTGCGGCCGCCAGGATCTCGGCCCGCTTCATCCCGTAGGTGTGCGAGCGCGTCTCGGGGCGGGCGGCGAGGTGGATGGCCACCAGGGATCCGGCGATGGCACCGACGTCCACCAGCATGTGCCCCGCGTCGGCCAGTAGCGCCAGCGAATTGGAGGCCACCGCCGCGACCACCTCGAAGGCCATGAAGCCGACGAGCAGCGCCAGCGCCACGGTCAGGGCGCGCCGATCGGCCTCCACCGAGGAGGGTCCGTGCGAGTGGTCGTGGCCGTCACCCATGGGCCGTCACGTGATCGGCGTGGGTCAGCACTTCCTCCACCAGCCGGCGGACATGGGCGTCGTCCACCACGTAGAAGATCCGCGTCCCCTGGCGCCGGCTGCGGACCAGGCGTGCCAGGCGCAGCTTGGCCAGGTGCTGCGAGACCGCGGCCGGCTGGGCGCCCACCAGCTCGGCCAGCTCGTTGACCGAGTGCTCGCCCTCCAGCAGGGCCCAGATGACCCGCAGCCGCGTCTCGTCGCCCAGGAGCTTGAGCATCCCGACGGCGGAGCGGAACTCCTCGGTGGCGGGGCTCTCAACTATCTGCGTAGGCACGCAGATAATGGTACACGTGGCAGGTGGTCGATGGGATCGTGCGGTCGCCGCGCCGGTCAGTGCCCGGCGGTGAAGGCCGTCGTGGGCACCGGCTGCACGTTGCAGGGCTGGCTCACCGACCCCCGTGGCACGGCCGCCTGGAGGACCTTGTTCATGATCGGGCCCGCCACCCCGGCGCCGTCCGACGAGATGTTCTGCTCGGGGACCACGACGGCCACGGCAACCTTGGGATCGTTGGCGGGGGCGAAACCGATCATCCAGTCCTCGGTCACCTGCTGGGTCGGGCTCGTCTGCGCCGTCCCGGTCTTCACTGCGGCGCACAGGTAGGCCGGGAACCCGACGCCCGATGCCGTGCCGCTGGCCACGACACCCTGCATGAGCGAGGTCACCTGCTGCGCCGCCTGCGCGGTCGCCACCGTGCTCGCCGCCTTCGGCGTGTACGACTCGACCTGCGCGCCCTGGGAGTCGCGGATGTTCGACATCAGGTGCGGGGTCATGAGCACGCCCCTGTTGGCGATCCCCGCTGCCACCATGGCGTTCTGGAGCGCGGTCGCCTGCACGCCGTACTGCCCGATGGCGGTATAGGCCAGGAAGGCCTGCGCGTTCGACGGCAGTGAGGTGAGCGGCGACGCCACCACGCCCGGGAGGTCGATGCCGGGCACCGAGTTGTAGCCGAAGAGCTCGGCCTGCTTCTGCAGCGTGTCCACCCCGAGCTGCACACCGAGCTCGCCGTAGCCGGGGTCACAGGAGAACGGGAGCATCTGGGTCATCGTCCCGCCACAGGGGCCGCTCTCGTCACACAGCTGCTTGTTCGAGTCCGAGAACTTCTGGCACTGCGCCACCGGGTAGTTGAAGCCCGCCAGGGCCGGCTTGAGGTTGTAGGCCGCGGTGGAGGTCACCACCTTCATCGTCGACCCCGGGAAGAAGGTCTCGCCGGTGGCGATGGGCCGCAGCGGGATGAAGCCCTCGTGGTCCTTTTGGATATAGCTGAAGTACGCGAGGTTCTCCTGCGACACCGTCGGGCTGACGAGGGCGTTGGGGTCGTAGGTGGGATTCGAGACCATGGCGAGCACCGCACCGGTCTTCGGGTCGAGCACCACGACCGCGCCGTCCTTGTTCGCCCCGGGGGGCGACGTGGTCAGGGCGTTCCACGCGGCCTGCTGCAGGCTCGGCTCGACGGTCAAGGTCACGTCGTCGGTGGTCAGGGGCATCGACTGGCGGAAGATGAGCTGGCTCAGCGTCTGGGGGGGCTGCTGGTGCGAGCTGAGATCCGAGTCGTACTGCTCCTCGATCCCCGCCGTGCCGTAGTAGAGAGGCGAGTCATAGCCGGTGATGCCGGCGTAGAGCGGTCCCTCGGGATACTGGCGGATGTAGTGGAACGGGTAATCCGTCGTGTTCGTCCCCGCCGGCGTGGGGATCGACTTGGCCAGGACGGTGCCGTCCGACGCGTAGATGGATCCCCGGGGGTTGTTGAACTTCAGCACGGCGACGCGAGGGTTGTTCGGCGAGGCCTGCAGTTGCTTGGCCTTCACCAGCTGGATGTTGACCAGCTGGACCACCACGAGCCCGAGGCAGACCACCATGATGACGCCGAGCCACCTGATGCGTCGTCCCATCAGTGCGACAACCCGCTCACGCCCCGAATGGTAGGCGTCGGGACCCACTCGGGGGCTTCATGCCGGAAGGGGAACCTGGCGTTGCGTCACCCCAGCGGCACGGAGCCGGCCGGGGTCACGTACCGTCGGAGCTGGGACGACGCGTGATGCGCCTCTCTGGCGGCCGGTCTTGCCGCCCTCGTCCGTGACCCCTGCCCCGGTCCGATCCGCGCCACACCCCCGGGCGGGCCTCCCTCGTGCGCACCACCGTGGTCGGCCTCCCGAGGCGGGAGCAGCGACGCACACGCGGCCCCGACTGTGACTCCGTGCGGTGTACCCGACCCGCAACGGTGCTGCGACCCGCTCGACACCTGGGGCCGCCACTGTGCTGTCCGATGACCCGGTGGTTCAAGGATGGTCGCGGCGATGCCGATGGGATGACGGTGGGGCGTCCACTCCCTCGCTCGTGCTCGCAACGCCGGAGCGGCGGCGCGGACAGCGCGGGGGCATCGTCGGACCGGCAGCTCCGGCCGCACACCGATTGAGAGGATTTTCCGTGAGACGTCCTGCGCCGAGGCCCTACCTTCCCGTCTCCATGGCGGCTGCGGCCGCCACCCTGGCCTTGACCTCCATCCTCGGGACCGCTCCGGCCGCCCAGGCCACCCAGGTCCCCCACGCCGCCGGCTTCACTGCGACCCAGGAGTGGGTCCAGACCCTCAACGACGCCGGCAATCCCGTCGCGCTCTCCTCGCCCAACGTCGCCGACCTCGACGGGCAGCCCTCGGTCGTCGTCGGCGACCGGGCCGGGTACGTGTACGCCTTCCACATCGCCGGCGGATCGGGCGTCCCGGGCTGGCCCTACAACGCAGGTGCCCCCGTCGACTCCTCGCCCTCGGTGGCGCCCATCGACGCCAACGGACTCGACACGGTGTACGTGGGCACGGGCAACGCCGGGAGCCCGACATCGGGCGGATACCAGGCCATCGCCCCCAACGGGGGCGACCAGTGGTTCGTCCCCGAGAGCAACCCGGGCACGGACCCGACGCCCCGCTCGGGTGTCTCGGCGTCGCTGACCGTCGGCGCCTATGCCGGTGGGTACGGCGTCGAAGCCGGGTCCCTGGGGCAGAACACCTACGCCCTGACCGCTGCGGGCGGGGCCATGCTGGGCGGCTTCCCGTGGTTCTCGGCCGACTCGGTGTTCTCGACCGCAGCGGTCGCCGACCTCTACGCCGACGGGAACAACGAGATCATCACCGGCGGCGACTCGAGCGCGGGATCGGCCTACGGGCAGACCTACGGCAACGGTGGCCACATCCGGATCCTCTCCAGCGCCGGCAACGCCGGGGCCGGGAATCCCACCGGCGGCCTGATCTGCCAGTACAACACGACGCAGAACATCGATCGTTCGTCGCCGGCCGTCGGCCAGTTCCTCTCCGGTGGTGGCGTCGGGATCGCCATCGGCGACGGCAGCTACTACCAGAACGTCTCGGACTCGGACAAGGTCTTCGCGCTCAACACCAGCTGTGGGCTCGTCTGGAGCGAGACCCTCAACGGGATCACCGCCGACTCGCCCGCCCTGGCCGACGTGCAGGGCAACGGACAGCTCGACGTCGTGGAGGGGACCCAGGCCGGGGCCGTCTACGTGCTGGACGGCGCCAATGGCTCGACGGTCTGGGCCGCCCCGACCACGGGGCAGGTCTACGGCTCACCCGTGACGGCCGACCTCACCGGCGGTGGCTACCAGGACGTCATCGTCCCCACCACCGACGGGATCGACATCTTCGACGGGCGCTCGGGCGCCGAGGTGGACACCATCGGTGCCGGCTACGCGTTCCAGAGCTCGCCGCTCGTGACTGACGACCCGGACGGCCAGATCGGGATCACGGGCGCGGGCTACAACAACGCCGACGCCGGGACGATCGTGCACTGGCAGGTCGACAACACCGGCGGCTCAGGGTCCAGCGTCGACGAGTCGGGTGCGTGGCCCCAGTTCCATCACGACCCTCAACTGACCGGGGACGCCGGCACGCCGGCACCGGCGCCGATTCAGGTTCCGTGCAACGCACCGGTCGGCGGCCCGAACGGCTACGTGCTGTCCGCGTCCGACGGTGGGGTGTTCGACTACGGCAACATCCCGTTCTGCGGGTCGACCGGCAGCATTCACCTGAACAAGCCGGTGGTGGCCTCGGCCCTGACCACGAACGGCGGCGGCTACTGGGAGGTGGCGTCGGACGGTGGCATCTTCAACTTCGGGAACGCCGGGTTCTTCGGCTCCATGGGCGGCAAGCCCCTCAACGCGCCCATCGTGGGCATGGCGGCCACACCGGACGGCAAGGGATACTGGCTGGTGGCGTCCGACGGCGGCATCTTCAACTTCGGTGATGCCGGCTTCCACGGCAGCACGGGCGGCATGCACCTGAACCGGCCCATCGTGGGGATGGCCGACACTCCGAGCGGCAACGGCTACTGGCTGGTGGCGTCGGACGGCGGCATCTTCAACTACGGCGACGCCTCGTTCCTCGGCTCCATGGGGGGCAAACCGCTCAACTCGCCCGTGGTCGGGATGGCCGCCGACTCTCAGACGGGCGGGTACTGGGAGGTGGCCACCGACGGTGGCGTCTTCTCCTTCGACGCCCCGTTCTACGGCTCGACGGGGTCCATCCGCCTCAACGCGCCCATCGTCGGCATGGAAGCGACCAAGGGTGGCTCGGGCTACCGGTTCGTGGCAACCGACGGCGGCATCTTCACCTACAACGACCCCTTCTACGGCTCCATGGGCGGGAAGCCGCTGAACAAGCCCGTGGTGGACATGGCGGGGACCTGACCCTTCCCCTGGCGAGGGCCGGTCGCAACGACGCCCGGCGGCCTTTCCGGTCACCGGGACGTATCCTGACCCCTTCCATTTCCGGAGAGCTCGACATCGATCGGGAGGGCACGTGAACGGCATCGACGAGGGGGCGGGACAGCTCGTCGCGACGCGACGTGAAGGGCACGTGCTGGTCATCACCCTGCAGCGTGCGGCGAAGCGGAACGCCATCGATCGGGCCATGGCCGACGCGCTCGATGCAGCCCTCGACGAACTGGAGGACGACGACGACCTGTGGGCGGGCGTGCTGACCGGCACCACCGAGGTGTTCAGCGCCGGGAGCGACCTCACCGCGGGCGGGGACTACGTCACCGAACGGGGTGGCGAGTACGGCATCATCCGGCGCCCTCGCCGCACCCCCCTGATCGCTGCGGTCGAAGGGCCGGCGTTGGGCGGAGGGCTCGAGATCGTCCTGGCCTGCGACCTGGTGGTGGCATCGAGGAGCGCCCGGTTCGGCCTGCCGGAGGTCGGCATCGGAGTGGTGCCCACCTGCGCCGGCCTGTTCCGGGGGCCTCGGGCACTCCCGCTCAACCTGGCCCGCCAACTCATCCTGACCGGGCGTCCGATCGACGCCCGGCGCGCCTACGAGGTCGGCTTCGTGAACGTGCTGGCCGAGCCCGGCGCCGCGGTGGCCCAGGCGCTGGTGCTCGCCCGGGAGATCTGCGCCAACGCGCCGGTGTCGGTCCAGGCCTGCCTGCACGCGGTGAACACCGTCACCTCGGCGGGCGACGAACTGGGCTGGCGGGAGACGAGCGGCGCGCTGGCCGCGGCCGCCGGCTCGGCCGATGCCCGGGAAGGCGTCGCGGCGTTCCTCGAGAAGCGGCCGCCGGTGTGGACAGGTCGATGACGGCCCCCGGGGCGGCCTGACCGGGCGAGCCCACGACCCGGCGAGGTCAGGCGGCGTCGGTGTCGACGATCAGGACACTGCAGTCCGACTGATGGGCGACCTTGTTCGGCACGCTCCCGAGCACGAACCGCTTCAATCCGCTCATCCCCCTGTTCCCCACCACGATGAGATCGGCGCGACAGGCCTTGGCGACGCCGAGAAGGGCGTCCGCCGGGTCGCCGCTCGGGGTGTGGAGCTCGACGGAGACGCCTTCCGCCTCGGCATCGGCCAGCAAGTGCCCCCAGACCTTGTCCTTCTCTGCACGCTCGCCACTCCCCTCTGCCTGTGCCTGTGCCTGTGCCTGTGGTGAGTCTGCGACCTCCGAGTTGGCTGACTGGCGTACCGCGTTGACCGCATGCAACGTCGCCCCGTACACCTTCGCCCACGCCAGGGCCTCCTTGACTGCGACACCCGCCCGCTCCGAACCATCGGTTCCGACCACGATGACCTTGTACACGAGTGACGCTCCTATCTACACGGGGCTTCTTACAGTCGGACACTAGATCCAGGGCCGACCGGCGTGCTGGAGGCCCGACCGCGGACCCTGCGACCCTGCTGCCGGCCCCGGTCGGTCATCACGACCAGATCTCCCCGCCGATCCCGACGTCGGGTGCAACTCCCGCTGCCCGGGATCGGCCAATATGAGGGGGTGCTGGTGCCGAGAACGGTGGCGAGCTCGGCTCGGCGCACTCTGACGACGACGCGACGGGCGCGTCGACGTCCCCTCCACGCCGCCGTCGCCCTCCTCGCCGCCACCTGCTTGCTCGCGGTCGGCGCGGACGCCGCCGGCGGCGCGGGAACCACCTCGTCGACGCGCCCCTCGAGGTCGGGCTCACAACCCCTTTCGCTCTCGCCTGCGGCGCGCGCCGGCCAGCCGTACGTCACACCGGGCCACAATGCGACGCAGGGCCCGCTGGGTACCCACCCCTCGAAGGCACACGGCATTGAGCTGACGGTGCTGAACGGCCTCCTCCACGGCGAGCCGATCTTCAACGCCGACTTCGCCGATCCCTTCGCCCTCGTGGTCGGCGACTCGGTCTATGCCTATGCGACCAACACCTATGGATCCGTCCACCTGCCCGGGGCGCACATACCGGTCATCGCCATCACCCGCGCGACGGGCTTCAGCGGGCACTACCTCGGTGATGCGCTCCCCACCGTGCCCCAATGGACCGTGTCCGGCTACCAGTGGGCACCGTCGGTGTGGGCCCGCCCCGACGGGACCTACGTCCTCTACTACGCCACACCGGCGACACATCCCATCAACTGCGTCGCCACGCCGGCCTCGTTCGGCTGTGTCGAGACCAGTCACGGGCCCAACACGGCCATGTGCATCTCCCGAGCCACCAGCACGAGCCCCGCAGGCCCGTTCGTCGACGACTCCTCGTCGGCCTTCGTCTGCCCCTACGCTCAGGGCGGGGCGATCGACCCGAGCATCTACGTCAGGGCGGACGGCACCCCCTGGCTCTTGTGGAAGAGCGACGGTGACTGCTGCAACCAGCCGACGTACATCTACTCCCAGCAGCTCTCCCCCGACGGGCTGTCGACGGTCGGCCCTCCACACAAGCTCATCGGCGCCACGCAGGCCTGGGAAGGCAACCTGGTCGAAGCGCCGTCCATGATCAAGGAGGGCGCCGTCTACTGGCTCTTCTACTCCGCCAACCTCTGGGGCACCCCCAACTACAGCATCGGCATCGCCGCCTGCACCTCGGTCGTCGGCCCCTGTGCCAAGCCACTCGGGCGGGCGTGGCACACCAGCACCGACAGCGCCAACGGGCAGGGATACGGCGGTTCGGAGTTCTTCCAGACCGGAAACCTGATCTGGATGGTCCACCACGGGCTCGTCCCCGGGGAGTCCGGCGACTACGCCCACCGGCGCCTCTACGTCGACCTCCTGGTGTTCCCGCTCGAGGGACTGCCCCGCGTCGCCGTCCGTGCGCCCGCGGCGGCGGTGGCCGACGCCACCCTCTACGACGACGACCCGAGCCTGCCGACACAGCCCCACCAGGCGTTCCTCCACCTCCTGACGACCGTCCCGGGCTCGTTCTCCGGCGTCAGCAGGACCGCGGCCATGAGCGACGGAGACCTGGCGTGCGCCGATCTCGCGAAGCAGGACAGCGAAGCCCGGATCGTCAGCACGCTCACGGGCCGGCACCTGAGCGACTTCGAGTCGTACGTCGTGGCCGAGTTCGCCGCCCGGTACCTGTGCCCGAAGGAGGTCCCACAGCAGACCTCTGACATGCAGCGGGCGCTCCTCGACGGACCTTGACCGCAACTGCTCCCGCCCTCGCCCCTCGCTCCACATTGAAGATCGCGCGAGACTTTGCCGCACACACCGGTCATGAGAGGAGGGCGCCATGACCGCCGCCACGACCGCTCGAATGCCACGCCCCCTCCACCTCTCGCGACGCCGTGCGCTCCTCCCCGGGATCATGGTCGCGGCCGGGCTCCTGCTCCTCGGTGTGCCTCCCCTCGGTGTGGCGAGCGCGGCCGCGGCGAGTCGTGGCGATGGCGCGACCACGACGACGTCGTCCGCGCCGGCCAGCGCGGGGTACGACGGGGCTGCCATCTGCGCGCCCACCACCGACGCTGCGACCTCGGGCGGTTCACCCCAGAGGTTGACGAAATCGGCCAAGAAGGTGGCAACCGGCACGATCGAAGGGAAGGCATGGAGCCTCTGGTCCGCCGACGGCCAGTCGGGTGCGGCCGGACTCGAGGACGGCGGTCTCGTGTTCGATGGACGGGAGTACGGATTGTGCGCGGGCTACCCGAATCCCTCGGAGACCGAGATGATCGACACGGGTGGGGACGCCGTCATGTACGGCGTCGTGGACTATCCCGGCCTGGCCAAGGTGCAGATAAGCACGGGCGCTCTCAACAGTCTCGCCTTCGGCACGGCGCTGCCGTCGCCGCGCGTCTCTGTCGTCGACGGAGTGTCGTTCTACATCGGCACGCTGCCCAAGGCGGCGTGCTCGTACAGCTACTTCGAGATCAACACGACGTCGCCCAGCTACTCCACCGAACACAACATCGGGTTCGGTGGGGACGGGGCCGGGCAGGGCTACGCGATCAACAACAACCCGGGCAACACCGGCTCATGCGTCACCGGGAAGCTCGATCCGCTCAGCTACAGCGAGGGTGTGTGGCAACTGCCGCCAGGACAGTTCGAGTCCAGTTTCGGAGCCGGTTCGGGTTCAGGTTCCGGTTCGGGTTCGGGCTCGGCCTCGAGCTCGGTGAGCGTTCCAAACGACACCTCGACGTGCTCTCCGACGACGGTTCCATCTTCGTCGGGCGGGGCGCCGAGCGCCATCACCTCCACGGGGACCGAAGTGGCCAGTGGGAGCGTCGGGGGGCAATCGTGGAGTCTGTGGTCCGCCAAGGACCAGTCGGGAGCGCTCGGCATGGAGAACGGCGGTCTCGTGCTCGACGGTCGCGCCTATGGCCTCTGTCCCGGCTACCCCAACCCGGCGGAGTTGCAACTCGTCGACGTCGGCTCGAACGGGGTGGTGGCCGGTGTCGTCGGGTACCCGGGCCTGGCCACGGTCGACCTCAGCGAGAGCAGTCCAGGAACCTTCGACGTCGGTCAGGCACTTCCATCACCCTCCGTGAGGGTGGTCGACGGTGTGTCCTTCTTCATAGGGACCCTGCCGAAGTCGGCCTGTGACTACAGCTCCCTCGAGCTCAATACGACGTCACCGGGGGTCTCGGCCCAGCACAACCTCGGCTTCGGGGCGTGCGTCGCCGGCCAACTCGTCCCGATCACCGAGAGCCAGGGCATCTGGCAGCTGCCACCCGGGCACTTCCAGAGCGGCTTTTGAGGCGCCTGCGCCTCGGCCTGGGTGCGTCCACGGTCGGACACTGACCTCCGTCACCCCGCCAAAGCGCCTTCGTGCGCGCAGGTCGCTGAGCTGGGTGAATTTTTGGTGGGCGCTGCGGGACTCGAACCCACGACCTCAGCCGTGTGAATCCGTCCTGGGTGGTTTCGGTGACCTGGGGGTCCTACGGAAAGTCCAGCTCAGAGGGCAAATGAACTGTCCGCTGGTATCCGGCACTCCCCCCTATTCTGCGCTGCTTCGCGCACGTAGCGCGCACGCCAGGCCGTCCTTCAGCGGCCTCCTGACGATGCAAGGACGGTAATAGACAATCCGCTATAGGCTATGCCTCATGGAGGAGTCCGCACCCCACTCTCCGGGTTCGCTGCTTCGAGAAGCCCGTACCCGCTCGAACCTGTCGCAGACCGACCTCGCTCGCCGAGCTCACGTTGCCCAGAGCGTCGTGAGCGCGTACGAGTCCGGACGTCGAGAGCCCGCATTCGGCATGCTCGAGCGCCTGATTGCCGCCACCGGGCATCGGTTGGACGTCCGGCTCGAGCCATCAGCAGACGCTCGCCCCGGCCTGCCCGACACCCCACTCGGACGCCGTCTCAGGCAACGACGTCGGCAATTGCTTGCTGCTGCAGAGAAATACGGTGCAACGAACGTGAGGGTGTTCGGAAGCGTTGCCCGAGGAGAGGACACCCCCGACAGCGACATCGACATCCTCGTCGACCTGTCGCCACGGTCAAGCCTGATCACGCTGGGACGATTGGAGCGGGAAATCCGTGATGTCCTTGGTGTCCCCGTCGATGTCGTGCCGGCGGAAGGTTTACGACCGGCGGTGCGTGCGGAGGCAGAGAAAGAAGCGATCCTCCTGTGAGCCGTCACGACCACGAATGGCTGACGGACATCGTCGATGCCATTCAAGCGATTCGTGATTATCAGGAGCGTGGCAGTCTCAGTGATGGATTGATCTTCGATGCTGTTCGTCTGCGATTGATTGAGATCGGTGAGGCCGTGAAGCGACTGAGTCCAGCCCTATTGTCGTCTGAACCTGACCTTCCTTGGGAGGAGATCGCAGGCATGCGGGATCGGCTGGCCCATCGGTACTTCGACACTTCGCATGCCATCGTCCAAGCCACCATTGACAATGACATACCGGGGCTTGATCTCGCCGTGCAGCGCCTGCTCTCGCAAACCTCATGAACCCTGGGCGTCCGAGCAAGGGATCCAAAGCGTTCATCGGTCGGTGGCGCATCGAGGAGATGGATCTCTGGGACCGAGACGCACTTGATCTCGTCGCTCCCGCATTCATCGAATTTCGCTCCGACTACACGGGAGATTTTGGTTTCATCGCCGTCAGGGGTTGGATGGACTGTCGGGAGGCGTCAATCGACGACCGGCCCGGGTTGGAGTTCTCCTGGGACGGCAACGACGAATGCGATCCTGCCAGTGGTCGTGGGTGGGCTGCCCTCCAGTCGGACGGCTCCCTTGCGGGACACATCTACTTTCATATGGGCGACGACTCGGCATTTCGGGCCAAGCGAGAGTGATCGGGGGTGTCTCCAGGCCGGCAGGGTGAACGGGGACACCCTCAAACCGACCGAGTCGCCGGCTGCAACAATGGCTTTAGTGATGCACGAACGGGCAGTTGGTTGGCACCAGGACCATGACGATGGGACCAAGTTCCGGTATTGGAACGGCGCTGAGTGGACTGCGCGAGCGAACACCTACACCGACGCTCAGGGAACGACCTTCGTCGGGGCAAGTCTGCAAAGGAATCGACGAAGGGTGTTGGATTCCTGGCTCATTCAGAATCCGGTGACTTTCCACGTCGTGGCATGGTTCGATTGCAGCGTCCCCTTCACTCGGGGCCGTCTGCGCCGATTCACCACACCCGTAGAGATTCGAACCCTCGACCGAGTGCAAGGGCGCCAGCCGGGGTTCTAGTTCCGGCGAAGTAAGACACCCTCATCCCTCAATGCCTGAGACGGAGGCCACCACCCCATGTCGTCGTGTTCGTCCGATGTAATGTGAGGAACCCCGATCCATTCCCTGACGACCCAAATGCGGCAATCAAAGTCCTGCTGCTGCAGGTGAGCGAACGCAAGATCGGTGGGTTCGGGGATCACTATCCCAAGCTCCTCGCGTAACTCCCTGACAAGAGCTAGCGACGGGGCCTCGTTCTCTTCGACGTGCCGCCAGGAAGGTCCCAGACGTTCGGATGCCAACGGCGACTGGCAGAACGGTGGCAGAGGAAGACCTTGTCAGCATCAACGAGAAGACCAGCCACGATCTGATGGATGTCAACGGCCTGCCTCTCACTCATCCGATGCCAGTCTCACACTTCGCCGAGCCCCCTCCCGGCGTACGGAGGCAGGTCGGCTCCTCCGTTAGGAATGCCCCTCATAGGTCTGTTCCCGGTTGGCGTCGTTGTACATCTCCGAAGCGATAAGCCAAGACCCGTCGGCTTGGCGGTGCAAAACCCGAAGGGAGTGGTTATCTCGTACCTCGATCTCGCCACCGCCTACCAGCTTCTGTCCTTCAACCTGCAAGTGCGCCGACACCAGGACGACCTCTGGCGTGAGCACCTTCATGGAGGTTTCGGGCGGAGCCTTCACGGTGCCAGCGTTGAAGTTGTCGTCGGAGAAGAGTCCTCGGAGATACTCGACGATCTCATCCCCACCCTTCTTTACTGAGCCAAAAGCATTGACCCAGTCGGCGTCCGAGGTGTAGATGCCG
>Ga0187890_10001977_pt1 | contig 14427 bp, 8 predicted proteins | sample June2016WEW_21_1_FD_133005 | JGI IMG/M metagenome (GOLD analysis project Ga0187890, IMG submission 133005) | Peatland microbial communities from SPRUCE experiment site at the Marcell Experimental Forest, Minnesota, USA - June2016WEW_21_10 | ecosystem: Environmental > Terrestrial > Soil >... | reverse complement strand
AGGGAGTACCCCCGGGGCCTGTGGAACCCCCGGCCGCCGGCCCGCCAGCCGGGCCACCGTCATACCCGGACCCTAAAATCACGAACTGTTCAGCGGTTCAGCCGCGGTCCCGGGCCAGTCATCTGCCCGCATGAATCATCAGGGTTAGTCGGCCGTGCAGGACGTAGAACAGGAAGCTCCGGCTGTCTGAGAGGGCGCGGAATTCATAAGGGAACAGCTCGCGGGCGGCCGGGCCGGCCTGCGCTCGCTGATGGCCGAGATCTGGGAGCCGACCGCAGTAAAAGCGTCGGCATCACGTGCAGCGGCCGGTGCCAGAAGCCCATCGGGTAAATCTGTCCCTGGGAGGGTCCATTCCCCGGTCCAGCGGTAGGGGGCAAGATAGCTGGTCGTACGCCCGCGCGCGCAGAGCGGGTCCTGTCTGCGCGGGATTATCGTGCCAGCCGAGCTGTGTCAGCGCGGCGCAGGGTCGGTGATATACGGCGATCTACTACGATGCAGCATACTTTTCTGATACCAGCGGGTGTGACCAATCTAGATATGTCCTCGGGCGACCGTTTCCTCGCCATGGCAGGGCCTGGCCATCTGCATCTTTATGGGCGGTGAAAGTCGGGGTCATTCAGTGGTTGGTTGTCGTGGCGAGGATGCACCCGATTTGTTAAATGCGGTCGCTTGGCACAGGGGTGGCGGAGATAGGTAATGGAGCAGGAAACATTCCGTTCCATTGCTTTCTAAGGTTTGGGGCTGGCAAGCGTTGCGGAGATACTGCTGGCGGCGATATCCCATAGGTATATGTTTCCGTTGCCGTCGGCAGTAATGAGGGTTTTGCCGTCCGAGGTGTATGCTAGGCTGACCACGCCTTTGGAGTTGGGCTCGGTAAGAGTGGCCGTTATATGTCCCGTGCCCAGACTCCATAGGAAGGCACTGTTGGTTGGCGACCCGTCGGCGGTCGCGAGGGTATTGCCGTCCGGGCTGTACACTGCCGAGCCATTCCCGAGACTGGTATAGGTCGATCGGGACGGTAGTGGATCATTGAGCGTCATGTTCTTCCTGAGAGAATCGCGAGCGTCAGCCCACAGCGTGAAGGTGCCGAAATTAGCAGCAACAAGTGTTAGGCCGTCGCGGCTGAAGCTTACCTGACCCCCGCCGTAGTCAGATGAAAGCTCGGCAGCAACACGCCTTTTGGCGACATCCCATAGCTCGACTCCGGGCCGCTGCGGGTGGAGGCCGTTGCCGACAAGTGATACCGCCAATGATTTCCCGTCAGGACTCAAGGCGATGCTGTCAATATCATAGGAATTGTTCGAGTTAAGCGGCAGGGCATGAAGTGTAGCTACTACACTCCTGCTTGCAACATCCCACATGAAGATCTGATCATTAGCGTCGTATTCGGCTAGCGTTTTGCCGTCAGCGCTGAGCGTGACGTCGTCACCTTCATATTTTCCCTCATCGAGGTTAGTGATCAGACGCCTGGTGGCTACATTCCATATATATGCGCCGCCGTTGTTATCCGCTATGGCCATTTCTCTGCCGTCTTGGCTCAGCGCGATGCCGTCTATGCCTTGGGTGTGCGGATCGGCGAAGGTGGCGGCGATGTGCTTGCTAGCGATATTCCAAATGTTTACATGCCCGCTCGGAGTTGCCTCGATGAGGCTGTCATTGGGACCGATGGCAATGTAGCTGACGGATCCCGGCGGCCCCGGCCGGGTGAGCAGCACTACGGAAACTGTCACTGCTGCGATCACGGCCAGGCTGGCGGCCCCGATTAGAACGATGCGGCGGCGGCGAGGTGAGTGGCCTGACTCCCGAATCGCGCGTTCCCGGATCGCACTTTGCCGCTCTTCGCTTAGCTGCGCGAAAGTTCGCGCGATACCGATCTGCTGACATCGCGCAAGCACGGCTTTGTGCTTCCGTAGCGTAGCCTCTGCTTCAGATCGTGATCGCCCAGGGTAGACCATCGAGGTCAAATCCGGATCTTTGAGCATAATGTCGATCATGTCTATTCCGACATTAAGCAGTTCCGGATGCGCGTTTACTACGGAACATGATTCGTTCCATGTACTCGCTGTCAGGAATTTCATCAACGCATTGAAGGTTTGCTCTGGCGGTGACATGGCGCTAGGCATAAGCACGGCGTGACATCCTCGGCAGTACCGTCCGACCGGATACGGACGCCAATCGTGTGCGTTAAGTCTGGTCACGTGGGTACATTCTACGCATTTCGCAGTGTTACTCGCGCTCTGCGCGTAGCGGTGTGCGCACTTACTGGCGTCGTCACCCGCACAGTCAATGTTTTGTTTCATGGTCTTCCCTTCCTAGCTCGCGCATGACTATGCGGCACATGGCCGGTAGATGGCCATAGTATTCAATCTCCCTCGAAGAATTTTTTACGCGGCTTCCCCTGGGGCATTGTACCCATTCTTGTTTCATAAGATCGTTGGCTTAGCCAAACATATTCCTCTTAGTCTTACGGTCCGATATGGATGTACGGTGCCCAGAACCATGGCTGGTCAGCGTAGCGCTGGCGAAGGGTCAGGACCGCGGCGTTCAGGGCTATGGCCGTGTTGTGGGCGTCTATTCCAGTTCCGCAGGGCAGAGCAAGCGCTTTATAGACTTGATCAGCGATGGCCGGAGCTAGTTTGTCGGAGATACTCCAGAGAGTTCCAATAACGTGGCGATATCCGGCAAGGCGGAACGCGGTTGCCAGGGTGATAGCTTCGTCAGCGAGGGCCGCGCCACCGCGGGATGTCTCGCATGCAGAAAGGAAGGCCAGCTCCGTTGCGGCTAGGTGCAGGTGGCTAATTTCGCCGATGGGCAGGGGGCCGTCGTAAAGAGCGAGGTGCCCGGCTGACGGGTCGCTGATGTCCTGGATACCGTGACAGGCAAAATGGGCCCATGAGGGGCAGCCGTTCAGTGCGTTCCTGGTTGCTTCAACAGTTGCGTGTGATCCGCGGAGTTGCAGGGCCTGGCTGAACCGCTCAGCAAAGCCATCGGCTTCCTGGCTCACTCCCGGGAGGTGCGGGTGCCCGGGCGTGTCCGGGAGTGCTACTAGCAGCGGCGGCCGATTCACTGCGCCTTGTGCTGCGTGGTCGCGTGCTTGCCGAAGGAGTCGGAGGGTCGGCGCATACGACGACGTGAACCTGTCGATTACGGCTTCCTCGGCTATGGCGTGACGGCCTGCAGCATGCAGTGGCAAAAAGGTCAGAGGGCCGGTTGGGCACCACCAGATGTGCGGACGCTGCCCGTTGGCCTGGTTATAGGACAAGGCCGCCGCATGAAGGTCCGGCATGAGCGGCGACGCGATATCGTCCCACAGCCATGGCAAAGTCGCGGTAATAATCTCCTGGCTGGCTTCTGCTTCCTCTTCGGTCTCTGCTCTGGTCAACTCGTGCAAGGCGCTGATGAACGCGGCAGCCTTGTTCACCACAGTGGCGCCAGAGAGCTTGCCGAGCTCGGTCACCTTGACGTCGGAGGTCGTGACGATCAGGGCGTCGCACCGGTACTGGCTCACGTTGATGATCACGATGGGCCCATCGACCGCGGCGTCCCGCAGGCTTGCGAATTCAGGTGGTTTAAGGAAGTCTTCCAGTCCGGGCAGCCGCCGGATTTGCCGCAGCAGCGTGTCTCGCTCGCTGGAGAGTTCAGCCTGGCGGCGCCCCACCGGCTCGGTGTCCGCTGCTAGCGGGTTATCGGCCAAGGCCAGGTTCGCCAGCGCCTGATCGACGCATGTCAGGCCCTCGGCAAGACCCTGGTCTGCGCGAGCGAGATCGTAGTAGCGGGCGCGTTCATTGAGGGACTGGGCGAGCAGCACGCCCCGGCCCTGTTCGAGCAGCCCCACGGCCCGTTCCGGCTGGTCGGCGGTGATGGCCCACGCCGCTGCGTCGCAGGCCAGCGCCACGAAGCGGCCCAGTTGCCGTTCCTGGTCGCTGCGGCGTAGGCCACGCCAGGCGACTATCTCCAGAAGATCTACCGCTGCGGCGAACCCATTCACCGCCTCGTCCGCAATCCCCATTTCGGCGGCTGCCTCACCCCAGTTCCGGGCCGCCAGGGCGCGTGTGAGCGGGGGCGCCGCGGCGCTGGATGCGGCTCGCTTGGACACGGTTAGGGCTTCCCGGCCGTCAGCGTGGTCGCCGGTATACCCGAACCGGCGCAGCATGACGGCGCCCAGGCTGGCCAAGTTCTCGGCGTGGCGAGGATGTCCGTCCGGAAGGGCGTCGGCTGCCCGCCTGAACCAATTGATCGAGTTGCCGAGCGCATTTTGGTCCGCGGCGGCGTCGGACCTGACACGCCAGGCGTTGCCGAGGGAGGCGAAGTAGATGTGCCGTAGCGGGTGATCGTTGCTTATGACATGAACTTCGCGCTCCAGCGTGGTGATCGCCTGGTCAAGGGCACCTGGGTCAATGCCGCGTTCGGCCGCCATGACTAGCGACAGAGCCAGATCGGCTACGTACCCGGCCCGGCCGGTGTCATCGGTGCCTGCGATAGCAACAGCCTCGTTCAATCCGGCCATCGATTCGTGGATGTCAGCCGCGCGCGGATCCCAGGTGACGCCGCCGTTGGTGGTTGCCGCGAACCTGGAGCGCAGGGCGTTGCCGAGATTGTTGAGGTATCGCGACCTGCGAGGACCGGCGGGGGTGGCCTGAACGGCTCGACGGTGCATGTCGACGGCTTCATCGAGCGCTTCGGAGTCGCCGTAATGGTCGTACCGTCTGTGAAGCGCGGTGCCTAGGTTGGATAGGCAAGCCGCCTGGCCCGGGTGACTATCGGGCGCGGCCGCGACGGCCTGGCGGCTGACCAAGATGGCTTGATCTAGGTCGTTGCGTTTCCCAGTGAAATCAAAACGATTAGCGTGGAGGAGACCCAGCGCTGACAGGCACAGTGCCCTGGTCCGATCCCCAGGCCATAGGGCGGCAGTCGCCTCTTTTGCGGCTTGGAAGGCTTCCTCAAGATCGGCCACGTGGTGGAGCAGGGAAAACCGTTCGCCTAGCACGTTCGCAAGGTTGGCCAGGCGGCCGGCCCGCCCGGGGTCATCGCTGGTACTCAGCTCAACTGCTTCATGGCTGACCCGGGCGGCCTCGTCCAGATCTAGCCGATTGCGACGGTATTCGAAGCTGGCCAGCAATGCTGCGCCCAGGCTGGTCAGGCTCGCGTCCAACGCCAGCCCGACAGCGTCTGCGCGGTCAGGCTCAATCATGCCGATTTCTACGTCGGCCTTAGCTTCTCTCGCCAGCTCAGCTGCTGCCTGGCCAGTTGTCACCGCCTCGTCCAGATCCGGCATGCTGCCAAGCAATTCAAACCGTTTGACCAGGGCAGAACTAAGATTGGCCCGGCGGCCGGCCTCTTCCCATGTAGGCGCAGAGGCAATCACTGCCCTTCGGAGAGCCGTAACCGCGTTGTCAATGTCCCTCGCGCGGCCGGCGATTTCGAACCTGTCCAGCCAGGCAGAGCCCAGGCTAGTCAGGAAAAAGGGCTCGGCCGGGTCATCGTGCGCTGCCAGGACCGCCGCTGCGATGTGCCATATGGCTTGGTCGACGGCCTTCAAATCTTTCCTGGCAAGGGCTTCGTCCAGCATGTCCAGGGCGTCATTGTGCAGCTCAACGGGATTCACGCCATCGGAGCTGCTAATCGCAGCGCACACTCCGGCCGCCTGCATCGGAACCGAACCGGGCGCAAGCGGAAAGGCGGCGGCGAAAAGCTCAGTCGCCTCCAGGAGGGCATCCAAGCGATCTGGGCCAGGCAGTTCTTGGCAGCACGCCCAGGAAAATCTGCCTGCCAGCACAATGGCATCCAGTTCGCGACGGATTACCGCCGTTGTTGGCAGCAACTCGAACCGCGGCCAGCCAATCTCCTTGCGGAGAGCCTCCGCCTCCGCAGATGCTTGTGGCTCCAGCAGGCAGCGCAGATCGCCTGACGATCCAAAAGACTCCAGCCGAGCATGGATAGCCCGGAACGCGTCCCCCCTCACCCGACTCCCGCCCCTCATCCGGCAGGACACGCCTTCTGCCGGAACTGCCAGCCATTGCCGACGCATTCAAAGTAGCGGTCACAGCAACCGTGTAATCTTACCTCAAGGTTACAATACCATTACTACCCATCCCGGCTCGTCATTGCGTCGGCGGCTGGCCAGCTCGTCAATCAGGAGGCGGACCATTGTTCTCCCGCGCTGGAGTGACGCGGCTGCCGAATACGGAACTCAGCAGCAATGCCAAGGCGTGGGTGTCCACCTCGGGGACGGCATCTGCCGAGCTGCACCTGACCTCTATTTGGACATGGGAATTGACTGTCCCCGAGCGTCCTATGGCTTCGATGACAAGTTCGCTACCCACCCTTGACCTGGCTCGACGGGTCGCCCAGGAGCGCAAGCGCGCAAGTAGATCGCCAGCGGCGTCCTTCGCGACTAGGATCGTCGCGGCATCCGCAGCTAGACCTGCTCCTGTTGCCACCAGCGTCAAAACCGGCTCAACTCCGCCTCCCCGAAACGGTGGCGGCTTCGCCTCACGGAACCCTGCGCTAACTAGTTCCTCGGCGAATTGAGCCGGAACCTGGACACGCACCACATCGAGCATGCGGAAGACAGTAGCGCACAACCAATCAAGCCAGTGTTCGGTCGGTTTCCAGCCTCGTGAAAGCGTCCAGCCTCCAGTCAAGCCTGTCCCGTGCGCAGCAGCAGATCAGCGCAGAAAATCTGACCTGTCTGCCGAGCAGCTAGAGATGGGCTCACATGTATTGCGCGTAGCGCCTTTATGACCCGTGGGTGAAGGTCGCGGGTTGCGCGGAAATGAAGATGGCGGCGTGACGGGTGCCAGCGGAGGTCTTGCCCGTAGTCGGCCACCAGAGTACGCCGGAGAAGATCGCTGAATTGCTGCAGGATGCGCTGGTCGATGCTGCCGGCCCATTCCGCGCTCTCGTGAGGCTGAACTTCTCCGCTGCACAGCTCCCGAAGGGACGATCCAGCCGGATCATCGAAGCTGGCGATCATTCCCTCAGAAAGCACCCAGCCCGGCGCGACTCCTGCGGTCTCCCGCAGCTTTTTCCAGCCCTGGGAGTAACTCTGGACGGCCGCCGGGGCTATATAGAGGTTTTGAGGCCAGTCCTCGACGGGCAGCAAGTTGGTGGTCAGAATTTCCCTCTTGGGCGGGGACGCGAGGTATATGCCCGATCCGCGGGGAACCCCGGTCCGCATGATGGCTTCGGCCGCAGACCGGTCAAATCCTTGACGGTGTTTGTCTATGATGACGGTGCGCTTTGCGCGCCGGCGGGGGTCAGTGAACTCTGCCCGAACATCGAACCACCACGCCTGATCTTCTGCTGGCCGTGACAGAACTACTATGACCGGGGCATTCCCGCTAAGCCAGTAGTCGAGGTCTGCTTGGGCAGCTGTCCATCGGAATCCAGCGTCGGTCTCGTACGAGAACTGGCGATCGCGAGCCTTGCTCTGCACCATCACGACAAGGTTGAGCGCACTGCGGTCCGGCCCTACGAGTTCGATCTCGCCGTCAATGCCGTGATCGACGCGACGCTCATGCCAAAGATAGCCCATCTCATTCACGCGCCTTGCGATGAGCGCAACCCCGCCCTCGCCGATCAACGTCTGCTGAGTGACTGTCTTGTATCTAGGAGGCGTGTCAGCTCCTCGTGAACTCCCAAGACGGCATTGTCCCGCCGAGACATGCTGGCCAGTGTCAATTATCGGTCCGGACCAGCCTCAAGTCGGCCGCTATCACTTTTGTCGGGTGCTGCGCCCGAGACCTAGGCATTGCGCCTGGCTTGGCGCAAAGGCTGCCGAGGTCTGTTACAGGAGGCCAGGCGAGTGAGCTAGCGAGACAAAGTGGCGGTACGGCCGGTGTTATACCGCGTACTAGGTACCCGACGCCACCATGCCTGGACGGATTCCTCACGTAACGGTCTCGGATAGATCGGTGGTGCCCCGTCATCTGGGTCAGGCCTCTACATGTAGAAGGCGTAACGTGCCTCGGGGGTGTAGTCCTCGGGGAGGTCCCGGAGGATGGTGCCGACTTCGCTGGCGAAGCGGAGGGTGACGGGTAGTTTCTCGGCGAAGCGTGCCGAGTTCCAGTTCATCTTGGTCATCAGCAGCACTTCGGCGAGGAGTGCGCGGGCTGAGGTGTCGCCGATGTGGTCGGTGATCTGTACTGGGGTCGGGACGTGGCCGTGCGGGTAGCGGCCGAGGGAGGGGACGTACCCGGTGGTGTAGAGGTAGCGGCGGTCGCCGAGGCTGAGGCAGGTGCCCCTGGGCGGCGGGTACTGGCCGTGGCGCATCAGCCGTACGCCGGTCGCCGGGGCGAGCGCGACCAGGTCGTACTCGATACGGCCGCTGAGCGCGTCCTGGAACCCGGCGAGTTCTTCGGGGAAGAACCGCGATTGCTTGTGGACGACGATGCGCCGCGGCGGGCGCTTCATGGCCTGCGTGTACCGGTCGATTACGTCCGCGATCAGCCGGGCGGCTTCGCTGGCGGGGATGTGCGGCCACTTTCCTTCCCACTCGAAGGGGTTGCCGCGCAGGACGAACGCGTCGCCGTTCTCCGCGAAGGCCTGGGCGACGCTGGTCCTCATCGCGGACCGCTCGCCATGCGGCCGGTAGAAGGTCACGCCGAGATGGCAGGTGCCCTCCGGGATGCCTACCGGCGCCCAGGGAAACCCGCCGGCCTTGAAGTAGATCGCGGTGAACAGGTTCCAGGCGAGGTCGGCCGGGTGGTCCAGCTCGGAGGTGTGGGCTTCGAGATCGGATTCGATGGTTTCCGGCTGCAGCAGCTGGGTGCGCAGGCCGCGCTGCATCGCGCGCGCTTTGATGCCCGCCCGCAGGTCCCACACGGTCTCGACGCCCTTGCTGGTCTGGTGCACTGCCCGGTACCGCTTGATGATCTCCGCGGGGAGCGTGATGAACACGATGGTGGGCGGGGCGTCCAGGCTCGCCAGCTGGGCGAGCCGTTCATCGACCAGGACGAGGAGGTGATTGAAGCCGTCTAGCCGTTTCAGCCCAGGCGCGGTCAGATCGCGGATCTCGGTGGCGGTGATTTTCGCGTCCGGCCCGTTGGTCCGCAGCTGAGAGGCGAACGGCCCGCTGGGCTGGAAGCCGCAGAACGGATGGTGCTCGTCGTCGCCGTCGACGCCTTCGGCAGCGCGGGCCAGCCAGGCGCGGGCTGTGGCGATGCACTCGGCGGTGCCGATGAACCCGGCGGTCACTGACGCGGGATGGTTGGGCTGGTCGAGTGACCACGGGCCGGAGGCCGGGATGCCGACCTTGGGATCGATGTCGGTGACCCCGCCGGCGAAGGCCAGGTCAGGCTCACCGAGCCACTGGGCGGACGGCCGGAGCGGTTTGAGGGTGAGGCTCATCGGTCGTCCTCGCTGTGCTCGGCGCCCCAGTCCCATTCGTCGTCCTCGAAGTCCAGCGTGCTGGTCAGGGCGTCGAGCACGTCGTCCTCGTCGTCGCTGTCGAGCATGGAGATCGGGTCGAACCGCTTGTCAGGGATCTGCGGCCATCTGGCGTCCAGTGCCGGGAAGTTTCCGTCCACGCTGATGGCCCGCTGTCCCGTCTTCAGGGTGAATCGTGCTCTGCCGTCGAGCAGGAAGTACCGGAAGAAGTGCACCGCGTCGAAGTAGCCCTCGTTGTATATGCGTGACTTGCGGCTGGTCACCTTGCGGCCGACCCGCCAGGGCTCAAGCGGTTCCCGCCCGTTCTTGGTCAGGTGGAACTCCGGCCGGATCGTCAGGCCCCACGAACCTGGCGCGAACTGCTCGAAGCGGAGCTGTGCCGCAAGGTGCCACCAGATGTCCTGCGCGTGGTCTGTGCCTTCACCCGCCTGGCGGACTACTTTCTTCGCCGACTGTGCCCGTCCGGTCTTCGTCCGTGCCTGCACTCGCCGGGTGATGGTCTCGTGATCGGGAAGGAAGTAGTAGCGGTTGTGGCGGACGTCAAGGCGGACTCCGCGCCGCAGGAGCGCCTGCCGCAGCGCCCCGTTCAGCAGGCGTATATAGATGTTCTTGTCATCGGACTTCAGCAGCCGCGCCCCGTCGACCCGTTCGGCGGTCTCTGCGTCGGCGGTCCGCTTGAACGGCCCTTTAGCGTCGGCGAGGTTGTTGAACGCCCACACCTGCCCCGCGAGCAGGACGAACGGGAGGACCTGGTCACCGCGCGGTCGCGGCAGGTGCTCGCCGACCTCTTCCGCCGTCCGGAACAGCGATGTCGCTCTCCACACGGTGTCAGGCAGTTCAGCGACCGGCAGGAGCGACAGGTCTACCGTCTCGGTTTCCAGCGGTGACGGTGCCGTGCGGGGGTTCTTGGGTGCCATCCGCGCCTCATGGTCGGCCTTGTACTTCGCGAGTACCTGGACCGAGTAGATACGGGGGTTCGTATCAACGATCCGGTGGTGTTCACCGCAGAACAACACCAGGTTCTCCACCGCGTCGATGTCGTCCGCGAGGGGTGTCTCCCTGGATCGCGGACCCTGCCGGCCGACGCCAACGATATGGGCGCGCTGGGCGAGCGTCACCGGCTGCTCTCCCGGGGAGACTTGGTCCGTGACCGCATTCGTGCAGCCCGGGAAGGCGCACTTATTTCCGGAAAGGGCGAACAGCCGGTTGGTGACCGGATCCGGGATGTTCTTGCGGCTGCTCGCTGCCATGGACGCCAAGGTTACGCGCTGTCGCAGAGTGGTTCGCAGGCAAAAAATCCCGCCGGGACGGCCATCCCTGTCACTGCACCACAGCGTCAGCTGGCCATCGGCGCGGTTACCGGGTGCCGGTGGTGCTGGCCTTGCGCCAGGCTGCGGTGCGCAGAGCCCGGAGGCCGTTGAGGCCGACGATGACGGTGGATCCTGCGTGGCCGAGTACGCCGAGGGGCAGGGGAAGGTGCCCGGCCAGGTCCCAGGTGGCCAGGGTGGTGATGATGACGGTGGCGATGACCAGGTTCGCGGTGACTACGTGGGGGGCGCGGCGGGAGTGGGTGATGATGGCGGGTATGGTGGTCAGGTCGTCGCGCATGATGACGGCGTCGGCGGTGTCGAGGGCGAGGTCGGATCCGGCGCGGCCCATCGCCGCCCCGGTGTGCGCGCCGGCCAGCGCGGGTGCGTCGTTGATGCTGTCGCCGGCCAGCAGGACCCGGGCTCCCCGGGCCTGGAGGTCGTTCACGGCGGTGACCTTGTCCTGGGGCAGCAGGCCCGCGCGGACGTCGCTGATGCCGACTTGGGTGGCCAGGCGGGTCGCGGCGCGCTGGTTGTCTCCGGTGAGCAGGACCGGGGCGGCGCCGGTTACTTCGGTGATCCGGGCGACGGCGGGCGCGGCGGCGGAGCGGGTGCGGTCCGCGATGGCCAGCAGCGCGGCCACGGTCCCGTGTACGCGTACTATGGCGGCGGTCTGCCCGCCGTCCTCCAGCACCGCGACGCGGGAGGCAGCCCCGGCGTCGGCCTGGCTGCCGAGCAGGTCGGCCGGGCTGCCGATCTCGACGCGGCGGCCACAGGTAAGGGCGCTGACGCCGCGCCCCGGGGCGGACGTGAACTAGTCCGCGGGGGCGACGGCGATCCCGGCCTCGCGCGCGGCGGCGGCGACAGCGTGTCCCAGCGGGTGCTGGGAAGGGTTCTCGGCTCCCGCGGCGAGGGCCAGGACATCCTGCTCGCCGAGTCCGGTTCCGGGCAGGATGGTGATCCCGGTCAGCCGCGGGGTGCCCTCGGTCAAGGTGCCGGTCTTGTCGAACGCGACCAGCGTGGTGGCGCCGAGCTGTTCCATCACGACGGCGGACTTGACCAGCACGCCGTGCCGCCCGGCCTTGGCCATCGCGGCCAGCAGCAGCCTTCCGCGCGGTCGTCCAGTTCCTGCTGCATGGCAGGATTCGATGGGCGAACGAACCGTCGTAGTCGGGGCATTCCAGGGAACTCGTGAGCCCTGGGAAGAGGGAGGGATTTACGGTGACCACAGCCCGTGTGGTGGCGCCTGGGCCGCCGACGTTCGAACTGCATACCCTGGGATGGAGAGCTTTCCAGGACCTATGCGCGGCGGTGATCAGGACTGTGTGGGGGCAGTCGGCGCACGCGTTCGCTGATTCTAACGACGCTGGCCGTGACGGTGCCTTTTACGGGGTTTGGCAAGATCCGCTCGATGAGCGGCGGCTGCGGGATCTGCCGGCTGGCCCGTTTGTCCTGCAGTGCAAGCACACGAAGAGGCATGGCACGACCCTGTCTGAGTCGGACCTGAAGGAGGAATACGGCAAAGTTTCAGCACTAGTCGGTGGCGGCCTGTGCCGCAGCTACGTGCTCATGACCAACGCGCGGATCACAGGAAACGCTGAGGCCAGGATCCTCTCCCGGCTACGGCGGGAAGGTGTGGAATCCCCTTTGGTTCTGGATGGCCAGTGGATATGCGACACCATCGCCGCTCACCGTGAACTGCGCCTTTTTGTTCCCCGCGTTTACGGACTAGGTGATCTGTCACAGATCCTTGATGAACGCGCCTACGCGCAAGCCTCCGTCCTGATAGGCGCGGCGAAGGATCAGATCTCCACCTTCGTGGTCACCGAGCCGTACCTGAAGGCAGCTCAGGCGCTGCACGACCACGGATTCGTGCTGCTCCTGGGTGAGCCGGCGGTGGGCAAGTCGGTCATCGCCTTGATGCTGGCCATGGCGGCGGCCGATAACTGGGGATGCGCCCCAGTCAAGGCCCGCACCGCCAGCGAGCTAGTAGCTCACTGGGACCCGCATGAACCGTGCCAGTTCTTCTGGGTGGATGACGCGTTCGGCGCATTCCGGCACGAGGACCAGCTTGCCCAGGACTGGGCCAGGAGCATGCCGCACGTTATGGGCGCGATAAGCAACGGCGCCCGGGTCGTGCTGACCTCTCGCACTTACGTCTACCGGGAAGCGCGCCCTCAGCTGAAGGAGTACGCCTACCCGCGGCTGCGCGAGTCACAGGTGATCGTCGATGTGGAGGACCTCACGCCCGATGAACGCAGGCAGATCGTCTACAACCACGTCCAGAACGGCGACCAGCCCGCCACGACCAGGACCGGCATGAAGCCATTCCTGGGAGACGCGGCCAGCGCTGCACCGTTCCGCCCGGAGATGGCCCGGCGGCTCGGGCTCCGCGCCTTCACCAGCGGCATCACTCTCACTAAGCCCGGCATCACCGAGTTCATGACCCATCCCCGGCAGTTCCTGCGCGACGTCTATGAGCAGCTGAACCCCGATCAGCACGCTGCGCTCGCCCTCGTCTATGCCGCGGCGCCAGACAGCGGCCTGGGCAACCCGCTCATCCTCGACGAGGCACAACGCGACATCATCGACCGCGCAGGCAGCACGCCCGCCGGGGCCGCACGATCCCTGCAATCGCTCACCGGAGACTTCCTTCAAGCCACGGCCCCGCCATTCAGCAAGGCCGGCTGGGCCTTCCGCCATCCCACGCTCTGGGAAGGTTTCGCCTCCTGGATAGCTACACAGTCCCATCTCCTCACTGTCGTCCTCGACGGCCTCACAGACGATGCCCTGCTACGAAGAGCCGACTGCGAAGAAGAGAACGCCGACGACAAACCCGGCACCCTGATGCGGATCCCGCCCGCGCTATACCCGAATGTGGCACAACGGCTAGCAGCAATCTGGCAGCCGTTCACCGGCCAGAAATGGACAAGGAAGAACGGCTCTACCGTCGCTACCGACGCCTTCCAGGAACACCGCTCACGGCAATCCGCAGCCCTCTCCTTCCTCAGGCACAGATCTGGCGACGCATTCCTGCGCACGTGCCTGGACGCCGACCCCGATCTGCCGGATCACCTGGTGCAGTTCACTTCCAACGTCCGCCTGGTTCCCGAACCCGGCCTGCTCGCCCGGCTATACAAGGCCGGACTGCTCAGCGAGCCGGTCCGCCTCCAGGCAGTCGAGCGGATGGCAGAGCTTGCCGTCCTCACCCCAGATGGCGGCTGGCTCGATGCCGACGAGTGGAGCATCCTCCTGACACCCGGCGAGCGGGCATCGCTCATGGAGACAGTGCGGCGAGAACTCGTCCCGCAACTGCTGGACGTCATTGACGAGGACGGTGGAACACCGTCCTACGACCCCGTACGTGATTCCCTGGAAGACTACGAGAAGGCATTCAGTGCCGAAGGTGATCATGAAACCGCCGCCGAATTCGCATGGGCAGCCAGCCGGCGCAATGAAGAACTAGACGGACGCCCCAACGGCAGCTACGTGCCGAACAGGAGCCGTCTGGCAGCCGCCAACGACGTTTCGTCCCCTGGCTCGGGCCGCAACATCTTCGATGACATCGACGGCTTACAGTTCCTAACCCTGATGATTCATGCGGGCGGATGACTGGCCCGGGACCGCGGCTGAACCGCTGAACAGTTCGTGATTTTAGGGTCCGGGTATGACGGTGGCCCGGCTGGCGGGCCGGCGGCCGGGGGTTCCACAGGCCCCGGGGGTACTCCCT
>Ga0187890_10001975_pt1 | contig 14437 bp, 15 predicted proteins | sample June2016WEW_21_1_FD_133005 | JGI IMG/M metagenome (GOLD analysis project Ga0187890, IMG submission 133005) | Peatland microbial communities from SPRUCE experiment site at the Marcell Experimental Forest, Minnesota, USA - June2016WEW_21_10 | ecosystem: Environmental > Terrestrial > Soil >... | reverse complement strand
GTAGGTGATCTTGCGGATCGGCTGGCGCAGCGTCAGGTGCACGCCGCGGCCGCTCACCGAGCCGCCGCCGGCGGGCAGCGCGCCGAATCCGCCCGACTCGACGCCCAGCGTGGCGAGCTGCGCGGGTCCGCGCTCCACGATCAGGTAGGCGCCCTCGTCGCCGACCGTCGGGATCGTGCGGGTGAGCCCTTCCGCGGTGTAGGTGATGCTGCGCGCGTCGGGTCCGAGCAGCCCGTAGAAGACGTCGCGCGGATCGCTTCTCGAGCAGCGTTCGCTCGCGGCCCGCGAGCCGAGCAGGTGACACTCGCGTGGCAGTCCACTGGCGGGCTCGTCGTAGGTGCCCACGCCCAGGAACGCGTGACCGTGCGCGTCGAGCAGCACACAGTTGCCTTCTGCCTGGCTGGTCTGCGTGGGGAGGGGGTGAAAGCGACCGTCGTCGTGGAAGGCGCCGTCCTGGCCGAGCACGCCGATGCGTCCGCCCACCAGTCGTCCGACCTGCACGCAACCGAGGCCGCGGCTGGTGTCATATTCGCGCATCGTCCACGGCGGACCGCCGGCGGGGTCGGGCGCGGCGATGCCCAGCAACCCCTCCGTCTTCGGGATCGCCACGCCGACGCCGGCGTTCGCGGAGAAGCGTTCTTCGGAGGTGACCGGCGAGCCGGTCTGGATCAGCTGCGTGGTCGCATACGCGACCGCGGCCAGCATCAACAGGCCCACCGCGAACATCAGACCGATCGAGCCGTGCCGCGCCGTCGAGCAGCGGAGCAGCGGGCGCCAGCGCGGCGAGCGGCGAGGCAGCGGCCAAGGCTCGCTCGCCTGTGCTGAGTGGCCCTGGGCGTGCGCGGCCTGCCGTTCCGCCGCCAGCATCAGTGCCCGGCGCAGCTGCGGAAGCTCGCTGGGGATGCGTGTCATCGCCCGTACCCCGCCAGCGATCGCAGCGCTCGCAGACCGCGGCTGACACGCTGGCGCACGACCAACTCGGAGCAGTCGAACTCACGGGCGAGGTCGTCGTAGTCACGCCCGTCGATCACGCGACCCCTCACCGCGGTGCGCTGCTCGACAGGCAGCGCGTCCAGCAGCGAGAGCGAGTCCAGTGGCGCCGCTGCGCTCAGCTCGTCGATTCGCTCGAGGTCCTCGTCGCTCAGCATCATCGGCTCCATCCCCAGGCGCCGCCGCGCCTGCGCCTCGACGCGGCCGCGTCGCCAGCTCTGCGCCAGTTCATGACGCGCGATGCCGAACAGCCATGCCCGTGCGTTGCCGAGCTCCGAGCGGAACGCCCCGAGTGAGGCGAGCGCGACGGCGAACACCTCGGCCGTGAGGTCCGCCGCGAGGTCAGCACGTCCGGTCGCGCGCCGAAAGAACGCGAGCAGCGGTCGCTCGTAGCGGTCATAGAACGCGCCGAACGCCTGCACGTCATCCAAGCCGATCTCCAATAGTTCCTCATCTGAGCACCTCGACAGATCTCTTGACCTCACTACTCCATGTTGGATCGGGGCCGGAATTTGTGACGAGGCTGGATCGGAGCCCGTTGTGTGGCGGGGTATGCTCCGCGTGATGACCCAGAGCGATCGACAGATCCCCGAGAACGCCCGCTGCTCGACCTGCAGCGGAGCGGGGTGGACGTGGTGGCCCGGGGACGCGGAGTCCTCGCAGGAGGGAAAGTGGATCGTCTGCCGCGAGTGCATCGGGACCGGGCGCACGGACCAGAAGGGCCGTAAGCGGCTCAAGCCCTCCGAGGCGTCCAGCGCGTAAGGCATTGAGGCCGATGAGCAGCGTCGGCGCCTTCTCGTGGGCCGGCGCGCGCGTGTGCACGGTTCTGGTGTGTGCGCTTGTGCTGCTCGTCGGCTGCGGGAGCGGCGGACGCTCGAGCACGCCCACCACGAGCCCCGCGGACTCGGTTGCGCGCCTCAGCGACACGGCCGACTCGGTGACCGCCGCGACCGCGAGCGCTACGACCGCTGCGACCGCTTCCACGTCCACCGCGCGGCCGCCGCTGCGCGGGCGCGTGATCACGGTCGATCCGGGTCACAACGGCGGCAACTTCACGCACCCGCAGCAGATCGCACGGCTCGTCAACGACGGTAACGGCGAGAAGGAATGCGACACGACGGGCACCGCCGCGCCGGATGGATACCGCGAGACGGACTTCAACTGGAGCGTGGCGCTGAGGCTGCGCGCGCTGCTGCTGGCGGCCGGTGCGCGGGTCGTGCTGACGCGCCACAGCAACACCGGCGTCGGGCCGTGCATCACCGAACGCGCGGCGATCGGCAACCGCGCGCACAGCAGCGCTGCGATCTCGATTCACGCCGACGGCGGGCCGCCCGGCGGCTCGGGCTTCGCGATCCTGATCCCCGCTCCGATACCAGGCGGGGCGAATCAGGGGATCATCGCCCCCTCGCGGCGACTCGCCGTCTCGCTGCGCGCGTCATTGCTGAACGCGGGTCTCCATACCTCCACCTACGACGGGGTCGACGGCCTCGCGCCGCGCACCGACCTCGGTGGCCTGAACCTGTCACGCGTGCCCAAGGTGTTCGTCGAGGTCGCCAACATGCAGAACACCGCCGATGAGGCACCGATGGAGCGCCCCGCGTTTCGCGAGCGGGTCGCCCGCGCGCTGCTCGCCGGTCTCGAGCGCTTCCTCAGCCGCGCTGGGTGAGCGGATCGTGCTGGTCAAGCGGCATCGCTCATTCCCTCTGCTCGAGGTGACGTTCGAGCGCGTCCAGGCCGCCCTGCCACAGCAGCACGTAGGGGGTCAGCCAGCGGGCGAGCTCGGCGAAGCCCTCGCCGCGCAGCCCGTACAGGCGGCGCTGGCCCACCGCGCGGGACTCCACGAGGCCGGCTTCGCGCAGGATGCGCAGGTGGCGCGAGGTGTTCGGCTGGCTCAGCCCCGTCTGCGACACCAGCTCGCCGACCGCGCGCGGGCCGTCCAGCAGCACGTCGAGGATCTCCCGCCGCGCAGGCTCGGCCACGACGTCGAACGCACTCATCATATTAATAATATATATAAATAGTTATATGTCTGTCAAGGAATATAGGTCGGCGAGGGACCGCGCGCAACGTCTTAGAGGCGACCATAATCCGGCAAGAGGAGGAATCGATGCAGTACATGCTCCAGATCTACACAGGCGAGGCGATGGCCGCGTGGGAACGACTCTCCGAGGAGGAGCAGAGCGCGGTCACGGGTGAGTACATGGCGATCATGCAGACCCCCGGCATCAGCGGCGGCGCGCAGCTGCAGCCGGCCATGACGGCCACCACCGTGCGCGTCAAGGACGGCGCCACGCTCACGACCGACGGCCCCTTTCCCGAGACCAAGGAGGCGCTCGGCGGCTACTACCTGCTCGAGGCCGACGACCTCGACGCAGCGATCGAGCTCGCCGCGCGGATTCCCGCGGCGCGCCTCGGCGGCGCGGTCGAGGTGCGCCCGGTGGTGGAGCGCTGATCGAGCAGGTCTTCCGCGAGCAGTGGGGCCGCGTGCTCGCTGCGCTGGTCGGCTACCTCGGCGACTTCGACCTCGCCGAGGACGCCGCCCAGGAGGCGTTCGCGATCGCCGCCGAGCGCTGGCCCCGCGAGGGCACGCCCGACAACCCCGGCGCATGGCTGATCGCCACCGCGCGCAACCGCGCGATCGATCGCATCCGCCGCCAGCGCACGCTCGCCGCCAAGACCAAGCTGCTCGCCGATCCCCGCACGGGGGAGGCGCCCGAGCAGGCAGCGGCCGCGACGATCGAGGATGAGATGCAGGAGACGACCTTCCGCGACGAGCGGCTCGAGCTGATCTTCACCTGCTGCCACCCCGCGCTCGCAACCGACGCGCAGGTCGCGCTCACGCTGCGCGCGCTCGGGGGGCTCGGCACCGGCGAGATCGCGCGCGCGTTCCTCGTTCCCGAGCCGACCATGGCGCAGCGGCTGGTGCGCGCCAAGCGCAAGATCCGCGACGCGGGGATTCCCTTCCGGATCCCGCCCGCGCACCTGCTGCCCGACCGGCTGGCCGCCGTGCTCGCGGTGATCTACCTGATCTTCAACGAGGGCTACGACGGTCGCGGCGAGCTGCTCGCCGCGGAGGCCATCCGCCTCGGCGCTGCGCTCGCCGAGCTGATGCCCGACGAGCCCGAGGCGTTGGGCCTGCTCGCGCTGATGCTGCTGCACGACTCGCGCCGCGCTGCGCGCGTGCGCGACGGGGAGATCGTGCTGCTCGCCGAACAGGACCACGCGCTGTGGGACTGGACGCAGATCCGCGCCGGACGCGCCGCGCTCGAGCGCGCGCGGGCGCTCAGCGGCGGCCGGGAGGAGGGGGTCTACGTGCTGCAGGCGGCGATCGCCGCGCTGCACGTGGGCGAGCGCAGCGACTGGCCGGCGATCGTCGAGCTGTATGGCCGCCTCGCGCGCCTCACACGCTCGCCTGTGGTCGAGCTGAACCGCGCGGTGGCGCTCGCCGAGGCGCACGGGCCAGAGGCGGGGCTGCGCGCGATCGACCGGCTCGAGCTCGACGGCTACCAGTACCTGCACGCCGCGCGCGCCGAGCTGCTGCGCCGGCTGGAGCGCCCAGCCGACGCGCGAATCGCCTACAAGCGGGCGCTCGAGCTCGTGCGCTCAGAGCCCGAGCGGCGCTTCCTCGAGCGTCGCGTGCGCGAGCTCAGGCCGGCGACGCCGGGACCGGGCTAAACCCCGATAACGGTGTTGATCGGCGATCGTTGCGCGTCGGGTTCCCCGCCTACGATCCCGTCGGCGCCGGCATCCTCGCCGGCGAGCGCCGGCGCGACCACGGTGCGGTTGCGCCCCGCGCGCTTGGCCGCGTACAGGGCGGTGTCCGCCGCCTTGAACAGCGCGTCGTAGCGCACTTGCTCGCCGCGCGCCGTGCTCACGCCCAGCGAGATCGTGACCGGGATGCCGGCGGGCCTCACCTGCTCGACCGCCGCGCGCAGCCGCTCGGCGATCTCGACGCCCTCGGCAAGCTCGGCGCCCGGCAGCACCACCAGGAACTCCTCGCCGCCGAGCCTGTACACGAGCTCGAACGAGCGCAGCTGCCTGCGCAGCGCGTAGGCGACGTCGCGTAGCACCGCGTCGCCCTGGTCGTGCCCGTGCCCGTCGTTGATCGCCTTGAAGTTGTCGACGTCGCACAGCAGCAGGCACACGGGCTGGCTGTTCACACGCGCCTGCACCGAGAGCTCCGCGAAGCGGGGCACCAGCCCGTGGCGGTTGAGCAGGCCCGTCAGCGGGTCGAGGATCGCCTCACCGCGGTGGTGCAGCTCGGCCGCCTGCAGCGCCAGCACGATCGACACCACGCCCGCGAGCAGCGCCAGGGTGGTGATCACCGGCACCGGGTCCTCGATCGTCGCGGTGGTCTCGATGCCGAGCGTTGAAGCGAGGATCACGACGATCGTGAGCGCGAGCGCCGCGATCACCACCTGCGCGCGGAAGCGCGCGGCAGCCATCGCCGCCGGCAGCACCAGCCACGGCAGCGCCGGGCTGCTGGGGCCGCCGCTGAGCGTCACGCCGGTGGCGATCAGCAGCAGCGTGATCACGATCGCCCACGCGCTCACCCGCTCGGGGTTGGCGCTCGTGCCGATGCGGCGCTCGACGTTTACGAAGTTCAGCACCGACAGCGCAAACAGAATGAAAGTCCACCAGCCGAGCCACGGCGCCGCGATCAGCAGCGCCGCGCCGACCGCGCCGGTCCCGACCATGCGGATCATGCGGACGCGGGCGCTCGCATCCACCACGCGGCTGCGGTCCAGCTCGGTCGGGCAAAGCCAGGATTCTGCCTGCATATTCGAATGCTTTCGGCCGGTTTTGAGCCCGCCTTGAGCGGTTGGCCGCCAGCTCAGCCGGATGCGTGGCTCAGACAGACGTCTGCGGAGCGCCGATGTGCGTCGAGCGTCTGTGTCCGCCTGCGAGCTCTGTATCACTATGGCTATACAGAAGCTGTCGAGCGTGTCGCTGCGAGGGAGAGAGCTGGCGCGCGAGACGGGCTCTGTATCACTATGGCTATACAGACGCTGTCGAGTGTGTCGCTGCGAGAGAGCGAGAGCTGGCGCGCGAGACGCCGGGGCTGGGCGTCGCTAGGCTCAACCGATGGCGATCCCCGCCGATCCCGTGCCCAGCGTTCAGCAGCTCATCGAGTCGCGCACCGGCGAGGAGATGGCGCTGAACGACCGCCACCTGAACCCGCAGATGGGGCGGATCGTGCGCACGCTGGGATTCGACAAGGTTTGGACGGGCGGCGAGGGGGCGCACCTGATCGACGCCGACGGCGAGCGCTACCTGGACCTGTTCGGCGGCTACGGGGTATTCGCGATCGGACGCAACCATCCCGACGCGATCGCGGCGATCGAGCAGGTGCTGGCGGCGCGCACGGGAAGCCTGCCGCAGCTGGGCGTAACGCTGCTCAGTGGGGTGCTCGCCGAGCAGCTGCTCGCACGCGCCCCGGGCAGCGTCGCGGCGATGGTGCCGGCGAACACGGGCACCGAGGCGGTCGAGGCGGCGATCAAGATCGCGCGCGCCGCCACCGGGCGCCCGCGTGTGCTCTACGCCGAGCACGCGTTCCACGGGCTCACGCTGGGCTCGCTGTCGCTCAACGGCGGCGTCGAGTTCCGCGAGGGCTTCGGGCCGCTGCTGCCGGACTGCGATCCGGTGGGCTTCGGCGATCTGGACGCGCTCGAGCGGGAGCTCTCCCGCGGCGACGTGGCGGCGTTCATCGTGGAGCCGATCCAGGGCAAGGGCGTCAACCTGCCCGCGCCGGACTACCTGCCGGGAGCGCAGCGCCTGTGCCGCGAGGCGGGCGCGCTGTTCGTGTGCGACGAGGTGCAGACCGGCATCGGGCGCACGGGGCGCTTCCTGGCGCTCGAGCACTGGGGCCTCGAGCCAGACATGATCTGCCTCGCCAAGGCGCTGTCCGGCGGCTTCGTGCCGATCGGCGCGGTGCTGGTATCGCGCACGGCCTTCGAGAAGGTGTTCGACGGCATGGAGCGCGCCGTCCGTCACGGCTCCACGTTCGGCGGCAACGACCTCGCGGCGGCCGTCGCGCTGGCCACGCTGAGGGTGCTCGAGCGCGAGGACCTCGTCGCCCGCGCCGAGCGCATGGGCGCGCTGCTGCTCGAGCTGACCACGCCGCTGGTCGAGCGCTTCGAGGTCGTCTCAGACGTCCGGGGCCTGGGCTTGATGTGGGCGATCGAATTCGGGCCGCCCGCCGGCGCGAGCGCGCGGCGCCTGTGGGAGCGCGTCGAGCGCCGCCAGCCGGGCCTGTTCTCGCAGCTGGTCACGGTGCCGCTGTTCCACGAGCACAAGATCTTCTGCCAGGTGGCCGGCCACCACATGAACGTGATCAAGGCGCTGCCGGCGCTCACGATCGAGGAGTCCGAGATCCGTCGCTTCGCGGCCGCGCTGGAGCAGACGATCGCCGCCGCCGAGCGCTACCCGGCGGCGCTCGCGCGCTTCGGGCTGCGCACCGGGCTGCGCGCGGTGCGGGCGGGTCGCTAGCCGCCGGCGCGCGGCCTGTCGCGGGGGAGGCGCCCGCGGCAGCTTTACAAGTGCGTTCCGGTGCGGGCGGCTCGCGCCGCTAGCCTAGTCGGCCGTGCTCGTAACAAGAGATGACATCCGCAACGTGGCGATCGTCGCGCACGTCGACCACGGCAAGACCACGCTGGTGGACGCGATGCTGTGGCAGTCGGGCGCGTTTCGCGTCGGTCAGGACGTGGCCACGCGCGTGCTCGACTCGATGGACCTCGAGCGCGAGAAGGGCATCACGATCCTCGCCAAGAACACCTCGCTTCGCTACAAGGACGTCAAGCTCAACATCATCGACACGCCCGGGCACGCCGACTTCGGCGGGGAGGTCGAGCGCGGGCTGACGATGGTCGACGGCGTGCTGCTGCTCGTGGACGCCTCCGAGGGGCCGCTGCCGCAGACGCGCTTCGTGCTGCGCAAGGCGCTCGAGTCCAAGCTGCCGGTGATCCTGGTGATCAACAAGGTGGACCGCCCGGACGCTCGCGTGGCGGAGGTCGTCGACGAGGTCTACGAGCTGTTCCTGGACCTCGACGCCGACGAGCACCAGATCGAGTTCCCGATCGTCTACTGCAACGCCAAGGCCGGCGTCGCCTCGCTGCACTACGACCCGGGCAAGCCGATCCAGGAGGAGAACCTCGCGCCGCTGCTGGACCTGCTGCTCGAACGCATCCCCGCGCCGACGTATGACCCCGAGCACCCGCTGCAGGCGCTCGTGACCAACCTCGACGCCTCTCCATACGTCGGGCGCCTGGCGATCTGCCGCGTGCGCCACGGCCAGATCCGCAAGGGCCAGCAGATCGCGTGGTGCCGGGCGGACGGCTCGATCCAGCGCGCGACGGTGGCCGAGCTGTACGTGACCGATGCGCTCGACCGGGTCGACGCTCCGGAGGCGGGACCGGGGGAGATCATCGCGGTGGCGGGCATCGCCGAGGTCACGATCGGCGAGACGCTCGCCGATCTCGGCGACCCGCGCCCGCTGCCGGTGATCACCGTGGACGAGCCCGCGATGTCGATCACGCTGGGCGTCAACACCTCGCCGCTGGCGGGCAAAGACGGCGACAAGCTGACCGCCAGGCAGATCGAGGCGCGCCTGGCCCAGGAGCTGGTCGGAAACGTGTCGCTGCGCGTGAAAGAGACGGAGCGGCCGGATACCTACGAGGTGCAGGGGCGCGGCGAGCTGCAGCTGGCGATCCTCGTCGAGATGATGCGCAGGGAGGGCTTCGAGCTGACGGTGGGGCAGCCGCACGTGGTCGAGCGCGAGATCGACGGCAAGCGCAACGAGCCGGTCGAGCGCCTGTCGGTGGACGTACCCGAGGAGCATGTCGGCACGGTCACGCAGCTGCTGGCAGCGCGCAAGGGCCGCATGGAGCACATGACCAACCACGGCACCGGCTGGGTGCGAATGGAGTACCTGGTGCCCGCGCGCGGGCTGATCGGCTTCCGCACGCAGTTCCTCACCGAGACCCGCGGCACCGGCATCATGCACCACGTGTTCGACCGCTGGGAGCCGTGGGCGGGCGAGCTGTTGACGCGCAACTCGGGCGTGCTCGTGGCCGACCGTCGCGGCGTCACGGTCACGTTCTCGCTGTTCACGCTGCAGGAGCGCGGCTCGCTGTTCGTCGGTCCCGGCGAGGAGGTCTACGAGGGCATGATCATCGGTGAGAACTCGCGCTCGGAGGACCTCGACGTCAACCCCGTCAAGGAGAAGCACCTGACGAACATGCGCTCCTCGACGTCAGACGTGCTCGTGCGCTTGGACGCCCACCGCAAACTGACGCTCGACGAGGCGCTGGAGTTCGTGCGCGAGGACGAGGCGGTCGAGGCGACGCCGGTGTCGGTGCGCATGCGCAAGGTGGTCCTGTCGAAGGTCGAGCGCCTGAAGGCCGTGCGGACGGCGCGCAAGTGAGCGTTGGCTCGCTTCCCGGCGTGCACGCATATCTCGCCGAGCGACGGTAGGGTACCGCCGATGATCGCAACGACAAGAGTCTCACGCACTGCCAAGATCGCCGCATGCGTCGCATTGCTGGCGTGTATCTCGCTGCTCACGACCGCCGTCGCTTCGGGCGCGGTGGCGTATCAGAAAGAGAGCTTCGCCGAATACCAGCAGCAGCTCGCCAGTGGCCAGGTCCAGGCCGTCACGATCAACAAGCGCGTGCGCTCGGTGCGTGTGACGCTGAAGGACGGCCGCTACGTGCTCGCCAAGTACAAGCCCAAGGAAGAGCCGGCGGTCGCGGCGGCGCTGGCGGCCAAGCATGTGCCCGTCACGGTGCTCACGCCGACGGAAGCGGTCAAAGAACTGAAGGCCAAACCGGTCCACCACAAACTGCGCTACATCGTCGGCGGGATCGCGATCGTCGTGATCGTGATCGTCGGCGCAGTGCTGTACATCGCTCGCAAACGCAAAGCCACGCAAGAAGAATGAGCCGCGCGCCCGCCTGCGCCCCGCCCGGCGGCCCGGAGGGCTGAGCGTCAGGCGGCGATGGGCGGCTGCGAGATCCGCGTTCGCCTGGCGCCGCGCGCGCGGGCGAACGAGATCGTGGGCGAGCGCGACGGCGTGCTGGTCGTGCGCGTGACCGCGCCGCCGGTGGACGGACGCGCCAACGAGGCGCTGTGCCGCCTGATCGCCAAGCGCGCGCGTGTGGGCGTGCGCAGCGTGTCGGTCATCCGCGGGCTGAGCGCGCGTGAGAAGGTCGTGCGTGTGGAGGGGGTCGGGCTGGAGGAGCTGCGCGCGGCGCTCGGCGTCGCCGAGTGAGACTGAGAACGAGACTCAGTCTTATGATAGGTTTGGCGTTCGCAGTCCCCCGACCACGCCGGCACAGGAGTCGCCGCCCGATGCGATGCAGGAACCGCCGTCCGATGCGATGCAGGAACCCCCGTTCGATGCGGCACGGGAGCCGCCGTCCGCTGCGGCACAGGCGTCCGCGCATCCTCGCCGGGACGGCCCTCGCCGCGCTCTGCGCGCTCATCGCCGGGTGTGGCGGCCTAGGGTTGAGCGCCAGGCCGGGTGGCAGGATCCTCGCGGTCGGCGCCGAGAACCAGTACGCGAACGTGATCGAGCAGGTCGGCGGGCGCTACGTGAGCACACTCGCGATCGAGAGCAACCCGAACACCGATCCGCACACGTTCGAGGCCAGCCCGAGCGTCGCCGAGGTCGTCGGCTCCGCGGGACTCGTGGTGCAGAACGGGGTGGGCTACGACACGTTCATGGAACGGATCGAGTCCGCCTCGCCGAGCTCGCGGCGCAGGGTGATCGACGTGCAGAAGCTGCTCGGCCTGCCGGACTCCACCTCCAACCCGCACCTCTGGTACAGGCCGCAGACGATGCCCGCGGTGGCGAAGGCGGTCGCCGCCTCCCTCTCGCAGTTGCAGCCGGCGCACGCCGCCTACTTCCAGGCCAACGCTGCCGCGTTCGAGCAGTCGCTGACGCCGTGGCATCAGGCGCTCGAGCGCTTCGCGGCCGAATACCCGCGAACGCCCGTCGCGACCACCGAGCCGGTCGGCGACTACATGCTCGAAGCGGCGGGCACCGTCAACCTGACGCCGTTCGGGCTGCAGGCGGACATCATGAACGGCGTCGATCCGGCGCCCCAGGACGTGACGCTGCAGGAAGGCCTGCTTGCGAGCCATCGCGTGAAGGCGCTCGTCTACAACCAGCAGGTGACCGACTCGCTGACGCAGTCGTTCCTGGACGACGCCAAGCGCGACGGCGTGCCGGTGGTGGGCGTGTACGAGACGATGCCGGCGCCCGGCTACGACTACCAGTCGTGGATGCTCGCCGAGGTGCGCGCGCTGCGCAGGGCGGTCGCCGAAAAGGCGTCGACGGAGAAGTTGTGACGCGCCGTGACGAGCAGATCCCGGGGCTGGAGCAGCTCGCCGGCGGCGAGGAGATCCTGTCGGTGCAGGGGATCAGCGTGCGGCTGTCCGGGCGCGAGGTGCTGCGCGAGGTCAGCTTCGGCATCCGCCCGGGCGAGTTCACCGGGCTGATCGGATCGAACGGCGCCGGCAAGACGACGCTGTTCAGGGTGATCCTCGGCCTGCAGTCGGCGAGCGCCGGGCAGGTGCTGCTCGACGGTCGCCCGCGCTCGCACCGCAACCCGCTGATCGGCTACGTGCCGCAGAAGTTCCTGCTCGATCCCGACATGCCGCTGCGCGCCCGCGACCTCGTGGGCCTGGGCATCGACGCGCACCGGTTTGGCATCCCGCTGCCATCCCGCGCCCGGAGGGCGCTCATAGATCAGATGTTGCAGGCGGTCGACGCCGACCGTTTCGGTGACGCGCGCGTCGGCCAGCTGTCGGGCGGCGAGCAGCAGCGCGTGCTGATCGCCCACGCGCTGATCGCCCGGCCGAAGCTGCTGCTGCTCGACGAGCCGCTGGCCAACCTCGACCTGCGCGCCGCGCAGGAGGTCGTGGCGCTGCTCGCGCGGATCGCCGCCGAGCAGCAGATCGCGGTGCTGATCAGCGCGCACGAGATGAACCCGCTGCTGCCGGTGATGGATCGCATCGTCTACCTGGCCGGCGGTCGCGCCGCCAGTGGCACCACCGCGGAGGTCGTGCGCGCGGACGTGCTCAGCGAGCTGTACGGCAGCCACGTGGACGTGCTCAACGTGCACGGGCGCGTGCTGGTGGTGGCGGGGGCGGGAGACGCCTCCGACCTGCACGGGCACGAGGCCGCGCTCCCCGGGATGGAGATCGTCCAGTGAGCGGCGCGCCGCTGGCCGCCCTGCTGGCGCCGGTGATCGAACCTGGCTTCTTCGCGGGCGAAGACGTGCGCGTCGCGATCGTGGTGGGCGCTGTGGTGGCGATCGTGTCGGGGACGGTCGGCGTGTTCACGGTCATACGCGGGCAGTCGTTTGCCGGGGAGGCGCTCGGCGACCTCAACACGCCCGGAGGGTCGGCGGCCTTCCTCGTCGGCGTCGCCCCGCTGTGGGGCTTCGTGGCGGTCAGCGTCGTGGCGGCGGCGGTGATGGAGCTGATCGGCATCCAGCGCCCGCGCGGACGCGACCTGGCCACCGGAATCGTGCTGGGGGCCGGGCTGGGCGTGGCGGCGCTCTTGCTGTATCTCGACAGCACGGTCCACAACACGACCGGTGCCACGTTCACAATCCTGTTCGGCTCGGTGTTCACCGTCGGCAGCGCGACGATCCCGCTGGTCGTGCTGCTGGGCATGGCGGTGCTGGGGATCGTGGCGGCGCTGTACCGGCCGCTGCTGCTCAGCTCGGTGAGTGCCGAGATGGCCGCGGCGCGGGGGATCCACGTGCGCGCGCTCGGCGCCGCCTATCTGCTGGCGCTGGCGCTGGCTGTGGCGCTGGCGGCGATGACGATCGGCGCGATCCTCTCGACGGCTCTGCTCGTCGGTCCGGCCGCGACGGCGCTGCGTCTCACCAGGCGACCCGGTAGGGCGATCGCGCTGGCGGGCCTGCTGGGAGCGGCAGCGATGTGGCTGGGCATCCTGCTCGCCTACGACAGCTTCGCGTGGTCGTCGGCGGGCACCGGCTGGCCGGTGAGCTTCTTCGTGGTCACGCTGATCTTCCTCGCGTATCTGCTCTCCGGCCTGCCCGGGCTGCTGCGCAGGCGCTCCGGGGGCTCCTAGATGTTCTCGGGCTTCATGGTCAACGCATGGGAGGTGGCGAGCATCGTCGCCGTGGTCGCCGGCCTGGTCGGCTTCTTCGTGGTGCTGCGCGGCTCCGCGTTCGTCGCCCACGCGGTGCCCAACGGCTCGTTCGCGGGCGCCGCCGGGGCGAGCCTGGTGGGGATCAGCACGCTCGTCGGGCTGGGGGTCTTCTCGCTGCTGGGCGCGCTCGGCATCGGCGTCCTGGGCCGGCGCGGGCGCCACGACGTGGTGACGGCGCTCGCGCTCGTGATGATGCTCGGGCTCGGGGCGTTGTTCGTCAGCATGAGCGTCGAGTACGCGCCGGAGGTCGACTCGCTGCTGTTCGGCGAGGTGCTGGGCATCGCTGGCAACGAGGTCGCGCCCACCGCCGCGCTGGCGCTCGCGTGCGTCGCCGCGATCGCGCTGCTGTACCGCCCGCTGATGCTGTCCTCGGTGCTCGCCGAGGTCGGCGAGGCGCGCGGCGTGAGCAGCTTCAGGATGGAGCTGTGCTTCCTGACGGTGGTCGCGCTGGCGAGCACGATGACGGTTCCGGTAGTGGGCACGCTGCTGATCTTCAGCCTGATGATCGGCGCTCCCGCCGCCGCGCGCTCCTTCACCGACAGGCCGCTCGCGGCGATGGGCCTGTCGGTCGCGATCGCGCTGGTCACCGTGTGGAGCGCGATCGCCGCCTCCTACACGACCAACTACCCGGTCGGCTTCTTCGTCGGCAGCATCAGCGCCGGCGCCTACGCGCTCGGGCGCGGCTGGACGGCGTGGCGGCGCAGGGCGACGCCTCTACCATCCGTGACATGAGTGCCGACGTCGCCGCACAGGAGTGGGTGCAGCAAGCCGAGCTCGCGCTGGCGGCGGCGGGTCGCAAGCGCGGCGGCGCCAGGCGCGCGCTGCTGGAGCTGCTCGCCGGGCAGGAATGCGCGCTGACCGCGCCCCAGATCGAGGACGCGCTGCGCGCGCGCTCGGCGCGGCCGGTCAGCCGCGCGAGCATATACCGGATCCTCGACGAGCTGGAGGCGCTCGCGCTCGTGCAGCGCGTGGAGACCGGCCAGGCGATGGTGCGCTACGAGCGCGTGTGCGAGCACGAGCAGCACCACCATCACCTCGTGTGCGATCAGTGCGGCCTGGTGATGCCGTTCTCCGACGCCGGCCTCGAGCGCGCGATCGACTCGCTCAGCGAGCGCGTTCCACTGGCGGTCTCAGAGCACGAGATCGTGTTGCACGGGGCGTGCCGGGACTGCGCGGCCTGAGCCGTCTCGGCGGTTTGATCGAACGCTTCTGCGTGCGCTCAAAGCCGCCAGCTCACGGCTGGCAGCGGTGTTATCCACG
>Ga0187890_10001974_pt1 | contig 14441 bp, 10 predicted proteins | sample June2016WEW_21_1_FD_133005 | JGI IMG/M metagenome (GOLD analysis project Ga0187890, IMG submission 133005) | Peatland microbial communities from SPRUCE experiment site at the Marcell Experimental Forest, Minnesota, USA - June2016WEW_21_10 | ecosystem: Environmental > Terrestrial > Soil >... | reverse complement strand
GGAGGGTTCTACGAGCACGGGCCCATGCAGCCATATTTCCCAGCGGCATGTGGGTTCGATCGGACTGGATTGGACTCCCCGGCCGATCCGGCTGGACTAATTTCTTGAGGCTGGCCATCAGGGGCCGGCGGGACGGGTACTGAAAATGATGGAAAACCGCGAACTAACCATGGACGATTATCTGGCGATGTTGCGTCGCCGGATGAAAGTGATTCTGATTCCGGTGCTGCTGGCGCCGCTGGCCGGATTTCTGGTCTCGTACGTTTTCTCCGCCAAGTACACCTCCCAGTCGCTGGTGCTGGTGACGCCGCCGAAGATTCCGGAAGCGGTTGTGCACCAAGTCTTCACCGAGGATCTGATACAGCACATCACTACCATTCAGCAGCGGGTGTTGAGCCCGAGCCAACTGCGGCCCCTGGTGGAAAAGCTCGGGTTAGCCAAGGGAGGCGAGAATTTTGACGATGTGGTGACCAACATCCAGCTCAACATGACGATCGAGCCGGTTCCGGATATCTCGCAGTTCGGTAATGCGGGCAAGAGAAAGCCTGGCCAGGACAGTTCGGTTCCCGGCTTCTACGTGAACTACACGGCGTCGACGGCCAAAGAGGCGAAGGATGTTTGTACCGCGCTGACCTCGATGCTGCTGGAAGAGGATCTCAAGGCGAGGCAGGACGCGACCCAGGGTACGGCGTTTTTCCTCACCCGGCAGGTGGCGGATGCGAAGCAGAATCTCGACGATCTGGATAGGAAGCTGGCGGCCTTCAAGAACCAGCACATGGGGCAGCTTCCCGAAGACGAGGACAATAACATAAAAATCTTAATGGGGCTGAACTCGCAACTCGACGCCAACACGCAAACCCTGAACCGAGCGACTCAGGACAAGTCCTACACCGAATCACTGCTGGCACAGCAGCTAGCGGCGTGGAGGACGTCGCAGTCGGCGAGCAATCCCCAGACCCTGCAGCAGCAGCTCTCGCAACTGCAGGCCGACTTCATCGATCTGCGATCGCGCTATACCGACGACCACCCGGATGTGATGAAGGCCAAGGCCGACATTGCGGAGGTCAAAAGGAAATTGGCGGAGATCAACGACGCGTCCGCGAAGGGAAGCGATACCGGGAACGACAAGGAGTCGGCCTCAGAGCCGCCCGAGATTCGTCAACTGCGGCTGCAGATTCACCAATATCAGGATCTGGTTGTCCAGGGGACGCGCGACCAAAAGAAACTTCAGCAGGAGATCGCGGTATACCAGAGCCGGGTGGCATCGAGTCCTGCCATCGAGGAAGAGTATAAGGAACTGGCTCGCGACTACGACAACGCGCAGAAAGTTTACCAGGACGATCTGGCCAAGCAGAGCACATCCAAGATGGCGACGCAGGCAGAGCAGCAGCAGCAAGGGGAGCAGATGGCGCTTCTGAATCCCGCCAACCTGCCGGATTCGCCGAGCTTCCCGAACCGGCCGTTGTTTGCCGGGGGAGGCTTGGGCGCCGGTCTGGTGCTGGGACTTGGTCTGGCGCTGTGGCTGGAGTTCCGCGACAAGTGCATTCGCACGGAACCGGATGCGGAGGAGGCTCTGGAGCTTCCGGTGCTGGTGGCGGTGCCATGGGTGGTGGAGACGGCGCCGGCAAACGGCAACGGAAAGAGCCATTTCTGGAGCCGGAAAAAGCAACCGGAGGAGAGAAAGGAACCGGCCCGGGTTTAGTAGTGATGGAGTTTGATAAGGAAGCGAGCCAAACGTGCGACCATTGCGTCGCAAAGAACCCTTCGGCGGGCTATGCGTGCTCAGGGCAGGCTGCGAGGCTTCGCGCGGCTCGCCTAGATCCCTCGCTGCGCAAAAAGCGCTGGCTCGGGATGAGAGAGTAGGCGAGGGAGTTTCAGGCGAACACCATGTACAAAGAGTTTTACGGCCTCCGGGCGAATCCGTTCAATGTCAATCCCGACCCGCGTTATTTGTTTCTGACGCGGCACACCGAGGAGGCGCTGGCCTGCCTGACCTATGGCATCCAGAGCCGCAAAGGGTTTGTGCTGCTGACCGGGGAAGTGGGAACGGGCAAGACCACGCTGATCAACAAGCTGCTGGAGTGGTTGCGCCTGCAACAGGTGGCGACAGCCTTCATCTTCAACTCGCGCCTGAACACAACCCAGTTTCTGGATTACATGATGGCGGACTTCGGCATTCCGTGCGATTCGAAGGCCAAGAGCCAGATCCTGCTGCGGCTCTACAACTGGCTGCTGGATCGCTACCGGGCAGGCGAGACTGCAGTGCTCATCGTGGATGAGGCGCAGAACCTGACTGATGAGGTGCTGGAAGAGATCCGCATGCTGACCAATCTTGAGACCTTTACGGAGAAGCTGTTGCAGATCGTGCTGGTGGGCCAGCCCGAACTGGAGCAGAAGCTGAAGCAGCCGCAACTGCGGCAGTTACGGCAAAGGCTGACGCTGCGCGCCAAGACGCACCCGCTCACCCTGGAAGAAACCAAAGCATATGTCCAGCAACGGTTGCGGATCGCGGGTTCCAACGGGCAGCAGATTTTCGATCCGGAGTCTGTGGTCGCGATCCACCGCTATGCCAGCGGCATTCCGCGGGTCATCAACCTGTTGTGCGAACACTGCCTGGTGAGCGCGTTCGTGGACCAGCAGAGGGTGATCGCGCCCTCGGTAGTGGACGTTGTGGCGCGGGACTTTGATCTGGGAGACGGAACGGCGGCAGGGGTCATGACGGCACCACCGCAGCCGGCGGGCCAGGAGAAATTTGATTTAGTCGAGACCTTGCGGTCGCTGGCCAGCCTGGCTGACCGGTTGCGCGAAGAAGATGACAAGGACCTCCCCAAGGAGAGGAAAGTATGAGCCGAATTCACGAAGCGTTGAAGAAAGCTGAAGAGGAACGGGCGGCATCGCAGGGAGGTCCATCTCAACCCAGTTTCGCCGCAGCGGCGGCGGAGCCGCCCATGACGACTGCGGCGGAAGAATCTACCGCGGCGGCAATGCCCACTGTTGGCGTTCCACTCGGGTCAGGAATGCCTTCGTTCGCGAGTCCGTTTAGCCTTGACGCTTTGCTGGCGCGTTGCCCGCAACTGCAGTGGACCCCGGACCAGAAGACAATGCTGTTTTTCAACGGCGACGATAACGCCCGGGGTATCGAGGAGTTCCGCACATTGCGTTCCCGGCTTTACCACGCGCGCGAGAAGATGGCGCTGAAGAAGCTTTTGGTTACCAGCGCGCTGCCCAAGGAGGGCAAATCGTTTACGGCGGCGAATCTGGCGCAGGTGCTGGTGCGCCAGCACGGACGCCGCGTGTTGCTGATCGACGGCGACCTGCGCGGTTCGCGGCTGCACATGACGCTCGGCACGACTTCGTCTCCGGGCCTGGCTGACTATCTCCAGGGAGGAAGCGACGAATTCTTGATCATGCAGCGCGGGCCGATGGAGAACCTGTTCTTTATTCCCAGTGGTCAGGAGATTTCCGATCCCGCCGAACTGGTGGCTAACGGGCGACTGAAGTTTCTGCTGCAGCGGGTAGAGGCTCTGTTCGACTGGATCATCATCGATTCACCGCCGGCTGTGCCGGTGTCCGATGCCAGCATCCTGGCGAAGGCCTGTGACGGCGTGCTGATGGTGGTACGCTCGAATGCGACGCCGGTCGATATGGCGCGCCGGGCGCGGCAAGAGTTTCCCGATCAGGCCCTGGTGGGAGTGGTGCTGAACGGCACGGACAGTGAAGCCATGTCCTACACGCGCTATTACTACAACGTGACCGAATCGAAGGCCTAGGGAAATAGGTAAACGTGATCCGGCTGTTCAAAGTTCATTATCCGCTGCGCGGGCTGATTCTACTGGCGGGCGAGGCTTTGATTGTTTGGACTTCGTTCGTCCTGGGAACGATGTTGCAGAACCGCGAGGACAGCTGGCTTCTGCTCAATGTCGAACACGGATATCTGAAGATTCTCGCGGTAACGGGCGTGGTGCTGCTGTTTTCGTACTGGTTTGATCTGTACGATTCAACCAACCTGGGAGCGAAGTGGGACCAGACACTGCGGCTTTTGCTGGTGCTGGGGTTTGTCGCCCTGATCCTGGCGGCGCTGGGTTTCATCTATCCCAGCTTTGTGCCGGGAAACGGGTCCTCGCTGGCAGGACTCGTCATTTTGACCGTCACGCTGCTGGGCTGGCGCGCTGTTTATTCCTGGATGGTGAAGCGGTCCTTCCTGCGCGAGCGGGTTTACGTTTTAGGTACGGGAGAACGCGCGCAGCGGCTGGTGAGCGGTTTGCGAAACCGCTCCGAACTGGGGTTTGAAGTGGTGGGATGGACCGGGGATGTGGAAGGCGAATTGAGCCGGGACACCGTGGCATCGCACCTGCTGGGGTTGGTGCGGGGGAGGGGGGTGCATCTGGTGATCGTCGCCATGCCGGACCGCCGCGGGACCTTGCCGGTGGAAGAACTGCTGGACTTGCGTCTGGAAGGGGTGAAGGTGGAGGAGGCGACGTCCTGGCTGGAAAAATTCTCTGGCCGAATCGAAGTTGAGCAGTTGTATCCAAGCTGGCTGATCTTTGCCGATGGGTTCCGCTTCGGCGGCTTTTCCCGGTCGGTGCGCCGAACGCTGAACTTTTCGGTTGCGCTTGCCGGATTGGTGATCTCATTGCCCCTGCTTCCGTTCATCGTCCTGGCGGTCAAGCTGGATTCTTCGGGCCCGGTACTGTACCGGCAGCAGCGGGTAGGGCTACGAGGAGTAGTTTTTTATTGCTACAAGTTCCGCACCATGTGGGTGGACGCAGAGGCGGATACGGGTGCGACGTGGGCGACGGACGATGATCCCAGGATCACGCGCGTGGGCAAGTTCTTGCGCTCCTCGCGACTGGACGAGATTCCGCAGCTGTGGTGCGTGCTGAAGGGCGATATGCATTTCGTGGGACCGCGCCCGGAGCGGCCGGAATTTGTCGAATGGCTGAGCAAAGAGATTCCCTACTACGGCGTACGCCACGTGGTGCGGCCGGGAATCACGGGCTGGGCACAGGTGCAGTACAAGTATGGCAACACTCTGGCAGACGCTCGGGAAAAACTCCAGTACGACCTGTTCTATATCAAGAACGCCTCGCTCGGTCTGGATCTGCTGATCATGTTCCAGACCATTAAGATCGTCCTGCTGGGGCGGGGCGCGCAATGAAAGCGGTATTCTGGATTTCCGCGGGGGTTGTTTTCTACGCCTACGTCGGATACGCGGTTTGGCTGTGGGCTTGGAGCCATCTCAGTCCGAAGCCAGTGCTACGCGGGAGGAATGAGCCCTTCGTCTCGATCGTGATGGTGGTGTGCAATGAAGAACGCACGCTGCCGCGCAAACTGAGCAACCTGGCATCCCTGGACTACCCATCGGAGCGCTTGGAATTTATTGTCGTGTCGGACGGGTCGAGTGACAGGACGGCGGAAATTCTTTCGGAAGCGGCGAAGGATGGGCGCTTTCACATTCTGATTTCGCCTGAGCCAAAAGGCAAAGCCTGCCGGCTGAATGAGGCGCTGGCGGTGGCCAAGGGAGAAATCGCGGTTTTCATGGATGCGCGGCAAGAGATCGAACATGACGCCGTGAGGCTGTTGCTGGAAAACTTCACAGATTCCACGGTGGGATGCGTAAGCGGCGAATTGATGCTGGGCGATGCCGCTTCGGGCGAAGCGGAAAAACGTATGGGCATTTACTGGCGGATTGAGAAGAAGGTCCGTGCTCTGGAGAGCGCTTCGGGTTCCGTGGTGGGCGCGACCGGAGCCTTGTACGCGGCCCGCTGTTCGTTATTGGTGCCGATTCCGCTCGAGACCATCCTGGATGATGTGCTTTTGCCTCTGCACATTTCGCGACAGGGTGCCCGCGTCGTTTTTGACGGCAGGGCGCGGGCGTGGGACGACCCTGACCTTGGCGCGGAGAAAGAGTTCCGGCGGAAGGTGCGTACCTTGACTGGAAACTACCAGCTGTTGCAGATTGCGCCGTGGGTGCTGAGTGGCGCGAACCCGCTGCGCTTCCGCTTCGTCAGCCACAAGCTCTTTCGGCTTGCTGTGCCGTTTGCGCTGGCAGCTTTGCTGGTGGCTTCTGCCACCGTTCCCGAGCCTCTGTACCGCGTTGCCTTGGCGCTACAATTGGCCTTCTACGCGCTCAGTCTCCTTGCGTTGTCGAATCAGGCCCGATCCAATCAGGTTGTGCCGAACGAGCCGCACGGACCGCTTACACGGGTCGCCAACGCAGCGCTTGCGCTCATTGTGCTGAATACGGCAGCGGTGGTGGCCTTCGCCAATTTCGTGAGTGGCCGCAAAGAGGTGTGGATCCGGTGACGGACGCAGATCAGCAGATCGCAGCCCGCGCAACTGAGTTGCGAAAGGCCGCAGCCGTTAGCGGAGCCTTCTTCTGGCTCACCGCGTTCTACGTGGTCTACTGCGCTCGGCCAGAGGACTGGATCCCTTTCCTTGGATACTTGCCCCTGGCCAAGATCGCAAGTGTGTTTGCGCTTTTGGGATTGCTGACCAGTGTGGGCAAAACGCAGCGCAAACTCCGGGATCTTCCCCGGGAGTCGAACTATCTGCTTGCTCTGGTGGGTGTGTTGCTACTGTCGGCCGCGCTGTCGCCGGTGTGGAAGGGCGGGGCGTTGAGCAACACTCTGGATTTTGCCAAGGTTTGGATCGTTTTTATCCTCACTTTCCTGTTGGTCACGGACTTCGCTCGGCTTCGACGCCTCATTTACATTCAGTCCGCATCGGTGGCAGTGATCTGCGTGGTGTCGATCATTCTCGGACGCAACCAGCCGAGGCTGGAAGGCGTGATTGGAGGGATCTATTCCAACTCCAATGATCTGGCGTTTGCGATCGTCCTCACGCTACCCTTCTGCCTGGCTTTTCTTCTAACGGCAAAGCGAGCGCTGGTCAAACTGTGCTGGACCGGGGCGATCCTGATCATGGGACTTGCCCTGTTGATGACGGCCTCGCGGGCCGGATTCATTGCTCTGATGATTTCGGGGACGGTCTGCTTGTGGCACTTCGGCGTGAAAGGGCGGCGTTTCTACCTGATCGTAGTCAGCGTTTTCGCCATAGTCATTTTGCTGGCTATGGCTGGTGGCCCTCTGGCCAAGCGCATGGCCGCCATTGGCGGCAGGGTGGAGGATCAGGAAGAGTCGAAAGCCTATGGATCGTACGAACAGCGCGCGTACTTGAACAACAAGGCAATCGAAGGAATCATGCACTACCCGGTCTTCGGCATGGGAGTACACAATTTCCAGATCTATTCCGGGGTATGGCACGATGTGCACATGACGTACCTGCAAATCGCAGTCGAAGGCGGCATCCCTTCGTTGATCCTCTACTTGCTATTTCTTGCCAGCGGCTTTCGCAACCTCAGGAAGTTACGCCGCAGAAGTGATCTGGACGCTCAGACGACGTTATTCGTCGGGGCACTGCACAGTTCGATGATTGGGTTCGTCTTCGGGGCGCTGTTTGCCCCGGTGGCTTATCAGTTCTTCCCTTACTTTACCGTCGCATACACGTCGGCTCTGATAGCGATGATGAAGGAACGTGAACCGGTGTCCGAACCTTCCCTGGCGGGAAAAGGCTGGCGTAGCCGGTATGGTATTGTCCGTTCCAGCAAGAGGAAATCGGATGACTTTAGCCTTGTCCATTGATGGATTGCTGCGGCGGCGCTGCCTCAACAGCCGGCCCTCGCTCAACCGGCAGGGCACCGCATGAACCCGCCAGGTTCGCAAGCGCGCGGAGAAACTTCTGAGCAACTGAATCATGATGCGCTTGGGAATCCCGATTTCCCCGGAGCGACCGATGCCAGCCCACGCGTTCCACCTGGCGTCTTTCTGATGACGGACAGCTTCCAGACCGGAGGCAGCGAGCGTCAGTTCGTCGAGTTGGCGCGCGCTTTGCACCCAGTAGCGTACCGGGTGAGTTTGGGCTGCCTGCAGCTGATAGGCGGCTGGCAGAGAGATCTTGGACCGGTGCAGCACTTTGATCTTGGTGGCAGCCTGTATCGCCCGCAGTCGATGCGCACTCGGTACCGTCTGGCGGCCCATCTGCGACGGTCTGAAGTTGCGGTAGCTCACGCGTTTGATTACTACACCAACCTCACCCTGATTCCTGCCGCGAAGTTAGCTCGCACACCGGTTGTAATTGGAAGCCAACGCCAGTTGGGCGACCTGCTCACTCCCACGCAAAGACGCGCTCAGCTGGCTATGTTTCGCTGGTCTGACTGCGTGGTCTGTAACTCCCGGGCAGCGGCTGACCGCCTGGTCCAGCAAGGACTGCGAGCGGACAAGCTCGTAGTGATCGGGAACGGCCTTCCCCCTGCCGCGTTCGCTGAGACCACCCCCATTGCCGCACGGCGTCCCGGTTTTCTTCGTGTGGGGATGATCGCGCGCATGAACGCGCGCTCAAAGAATCACCGCATTCTGTTAGACGCGACGGCGCGCCTGCGCGATCGCCTGCGAAACTTCGAAGTCGTTTTGGTGGGAGATGGTCCACTGCGACCCGAATTGGAGCGTCGGGCGCAGGAATTGGGAATCAGAGACATGGTGCAATTTCTAGGAGATCGGCAGGATATCCAAGCGATTCTGGCTTCCCTGGATGTCACTGTATTACCCTCCGCTTCGGAGAGCCTCTCCAATGCCATTCTTGAATCGATGGCCGCCGGCGTGCCCGTTATCGCGAACCAGGTTGGCGGCAACGTTGAACTCATTGCAAAGGACAGGGGAATCCTGATTCCGTCGGATGACGTCGAGGCACTCGAATGCGCCCTGCAGCAGATCGCCGCAGATCTGCCGCTGCGAGAAACCCTGGCCCGAAATGCAAGAAGATACGCCCAGGAAAATTTTACGATCGAACAGATGCGGAAGAAACACGAGGAACTCTATGCCGAACTGCTTGATCGAAAGGGCTGGCGTTCAAAATCGTCGCCCACTCGCGCTGGACGGGCAACTTACTCCCTGCCGTTGCGAGTGACAATCGTTGCCGCCTCCATGCGCTACGTAGGCGGCCAGTCGGTTCAAGCGGATTTACTGCTAAGACATTGGCAAAACGATTCAGGGGTTCACGCGGAGCTTGTACCTATAGATCCTCCGTTCCCTCGCGGCCTCAAGTGGGTGGAACGGATTCCCGGTCTACGGACACTGGTGCGGGAGCCTTTGTATATGCTCTCCCTTTGGCGGGGATTGAAAAGCGCTGACATCGCCCACATTTTTTCCGCATCCTATTGGTCGTTTCTGTTTGCACCTGTCCCGGCATGGCTGGTGGCTCGCCTGCGAGGGAACAAGGTGCTGCTCCACTACCACAGTGGAGAGGCTCGCGATCACTTGCGGCGATTCCGCACAGCTCGCCCCATGCTCGGCAGAATGGACATGCTGGTCGTGCCTTCCGGATATCTAGTGGAGGTTTTTGCCGAGTTCGGGCTGAAGGCGGAAGTCGTACCCAACATCGTCGACTTGTCCCGGTTTCGCTTCAGAGTTCGCACGCCGCTTCGTCCTCACTTGGTTTGTACACGGGGGTTCCATCCTTACTACAGAGTTGACTTGGTGGTGCAAGCTTTCGCAGAGGTTCAGAAGGTCTTTCCCGAGGCGCGCCTGGATTTGGCCGGGGGAGGGCCAGTGGAGCGGGAGATTCGCGAGTTGGTTCGCAAACTAAAGCTTTCCGGAGTACGTTTCTTAGGGGTAGTGTCGCGGGCTGAAATCGGCAGAGTATACGATGAGGCAGATATTTTTGTGAATGCATCAAGCCTGGACAACATGCCCGTTTCGGTTCTCGAAGCTTTTGCCTCCGGTACACCAGTGGTAAGCACTACTCCGGAAGGAATGCGCTACCTTGTGGATCACGAGCGGACGGGACTGTTGTCGCCACCAGGCGACGCAGCACCGCTGGCTGAGAACATTCTGCGCTTGCTGAGGGATGGGGACCTGAGCGCCCGACTCGCGGAGAGCGCCCGCGAGGAGTCCAGTCGCTACCGATGGCCGGCCGTGCGCGAACAATGGTTAGGGGCGTATCGCACACTCATGTCAGGATCACTAGGAGAAAGCGAAGCCAACGATAGCTTAACTTCCGCGGGGTTGCGGCAGTAGATCGCGAGAGAGATTGTGAGCCCCATCGTGAAATCGCAGACTGAAGCGACGACTGCGGATGGAATGGAATCTGCAGCGAAAAGAAATCAAGCTCCAGTTTTTGTATTGGGCTGCCCCAGATCTGGGACGACCCTTCTTTATCACATGCTGCTCTCGGCGGGAGACTTCGCAGTCTACCGGACGGAATCCAACGTTTTCAATCTTCTGGTTCCGCGGTTTCGAGGAATGCGTTCAGCGGCTGATCGGCGCGAGCTCATGGAAACGTGGCTGAGGAGCGAGCTATTTCGAGTCTCAGGATTGGACGCCGGTGAGATTAATGCCAGGATCATGGCCGAGTGCCGCGGTGGGGGAGATTTTCTGCGCATCGTGATGCAGGAAGTCGCTCGCAAACAGGGAGTCCGACGCTGGGCTGACTGCACGCCCGACCATCTTCTGTACATGGAGGAGATTAAGCGACAGATACCGGATGCGCTGTTTATCCATATTATTCGTGACGGCCGCGACGTCGCCCTTTCCTATGTGAAGCAAGGGTGGTCCCATCCCTTGCCGTGGGATCGACACGAACGCCTTGGAGTTGCGGGATTATATTGGGAGTGGGCGGTGGGTAAAGGGCGAGAGCAGGGAAGACGCTTAGGTGCAGACTACCAGGAAGTACGCTTTGAAGAACTGAACGCGAAGCCCCAGGAGACATTGTCGCGGCTTGGTTTGTTCATCGACCATGATCTCGACTACGAGCGCATTCAGCGCGCTGGAATTGGATCCGTCAGCCATCCTAATTCCTCGTTTGCGGGTGAATCGGAAGGGAAGTTCAATCCTGTGGCTCGGTGGAAAACAAAGATGTCTCCCGGACAGATCGCCGCTGTCGGAGAGTTAATTGGCAATTTTCTCCAGGAGTTGGGATACGCTCCGGTTTCGGAAATCACGCGAGAGACGAGCCTTCGAGCGGCACGGCTGCGCACAAGTTATCTGGCGATGTTCGAAGCCAAGTACTGGATGAGAGCCAACACTCCGCTGGGTAGGTTTGTACGTCTGGGGCGCATCGAGATTGAACCGAAGACTCCAGCCTGAGACCACGAAGATTCTTTCTCTTTCGAGTCTCAAGAAACTGGCGGTCATCGCCCTTGAATCCAACTTGCCATACTCGTGAACTGGAACGTGCAGTATGATGACCAGCACGTGTTCCTGCGGACCGGGCGGCGGACGGTCTGCCAACTGCTATGCTTTTCGACACTCCGATTTTCTTCTTCTTCTTGTGTGTGGTGGTCCTGTGCTATTGGTGCCTGGGTTTCCGCAACCAGAACCGGTTCCTTTTGGTTGCGAGCTACCTCTTTTACGGATGGTGGGACTGGCGTTTTCTGTGCCTGATGATCGCATCTACGACCATCGACTATTTCATCGCCATCAAAATCGCTGGCACGAAAGATCCACGGGTTCGACGATCATTGTTGGTGTTGTCGCTGGTCATTAATTTTTCGATCCTTGGGTTCTTCAAGTATTTTAACTTCTTCGCGGATTCGGCAGCGGCGGCGTTATCCACGTTGGGAGTCCACGCCTCGTTGCCAGTTCTGCGAATCATTTTGCCACCAGGTATTTCGTTCTACACCTTCCAGGAAGTGGCATATATCGTCGACGTCTACTACGAAAAGCTTCCGGCTTCAAGATCATTTGTCGATTACGGTCTCTTCATCACTTTTTTCCCGCACTTAATCGCCGGGCCGATCCAGCGTCCATCGCACCTTCTGCCCCAAGTGCAAAACCCCAGGAGGTGGGATTCGGCGAAGGCTTTCGACGGCATGATCCTGATTCTCGAAGGACTGTTCCGCAAATGCGTGATTGCGGACAATTGCGCACTCATTGCGAATGCGGCTTTTGCCGGAGGGTTCGGCCGTCCGAGCTTCCCGGTATTGCTGTTGGGCACGTACGCTTTCGCCTGGCAGATTTATGGCGATTTTAGCGGCTACAGCGACATCGCGCGGGGATGCGCTCAGTTGATGGGATTCCATTTCATGGTGAATTTCCGGCAGCCTTATCTCGCCGACAGCATTCAGGATTTCTGGCGGCGCTGGCATATCAGTCTGAGCACATGGCTCCGCGATTACCTGTATATCCCACTCGGCGGCAATCGCCACGGAGAAGTCGAGACATATCGCAATTTGCTGCTGACTATGCTGCTGGGTGGTTTGTGGCATGGGGCAGACTGGACCTTCGTGGTGTGGGGTGGACTTCACGGCAGCGGCCTGGCTGTCGAGCGCAAACTCACCCGGGGCAAAGGCGCAGCGCGCAGACCGCTTCCGGTATGGATCAAACGGATTCTTATCTTCCATTTTGTGTGTTTGAGCTGGATATTCTTCCGTGCGGCATCGCTGCGAGCCGCATGGGAGATGCTGAAAGGCCTTGGAGTTTGGACTTGGAGACCAGAGTTTCCCGCCGCATTTCTGTTTCTTGCAATCTTCTCCATCCCACTCCTGCTGGTTGATCTTTCCCTGGAGAAGTCTGGCGACGAGTACTGCTTTGCGTCGGCAACTGTGCAGCCGCGTGTGGCCTTTGGACTGGCATGCGCGCTGGTGATTGCTTTATTAGGAGCGAATCAGGCAAATGCTTTTATCTATTTCCAGTTCTGATGGTGTTGGCGGCTTGCCACCCGCACCCGCGCATCGCCTCATGAGCGCGCGAACCGGCATCACCGCGCTCTTAATAGGGCTGGCCGTGATCCTACTCGGGTTGGAACTGGGCTCTCCGGTGATACTGACCCGCCTCAGCCGCATCGAACGGCGGGAGGAGAGCGAAAGCCAGGCCGCACGCACCCTTCGTCCCTTCACTCCAGACGGCCGTCCCACCGTGCTTTTCGTCGGGAACTCCCTGTTGCTCGAGGGTGTTGATCTCGACGGCTTGCGGGACAATCTGGCCTCTCAGTACTCGGTCAGCCGATTCGCCATCGAACAGACGCACTACCTGGACTGGTACTTCGGCTTGCGCCGCCTTCTCGAAGAGGGTTCTCGTCCGAGTGTGATCGTGCTTAGTCTGGCGACCGACCAGTTCGCCTCCAGGTTCACCCTCGGTGAGTCTTTTGCGCGCCGACAGATGAGCCTCAGCGATTTCCCGTTAGCCGTCCGGGAGGTCAAACTCGACAAGACGACCGCCAGTACGTACCTGTTTTCCCACTGGAGCAACTGGTTGGCGGACAAAGGTTTTATTCGCCAGGATGTGCTGATACTGTTGGTGCCGCGTTTCCGCGAACTGGCCGCCCGAATTGCCGATCATGGTCCGCATGTCAACGATCCTACCGTCTTGTTGGCAATGGCGGAGAAGAGGCTGCCTGAGTTGCACGATCTTGCCCAAAGCTATGGGATCAAGATCGTGGTACTCGTTCCACCAACGCTAAAGCCGGACCATTCGCAGGATGTCCAGGAACTGGGCGACAAGACTGGTGTTCCAGTCTGGGTGCTCTCACCTCCGGGTGAATTTTCGCGAGACCTTTTTCGCGATGGCTTCCATCTGAACCTTCAGGGATCGCAAATCTTCACGGCTCGCCTCGCTGACCAAATTCGCACGAAGATCAGTAATATTCCCCCTGGCGCTGAGCATTAAGCTAAGAGAACGGACGACACACTCTTGCTTGTCGGTCTCAACGTCGAAGAAACTCACACGCCGCTTCGGGCGGCGCAAAAGAGGGACTCAGGTCTCTACTCCACGCCGGCCGTAGCCGATCGGATCGCATCCACATCCGCTCCGAGGTCCTTACCATCGGTCCCTTTGCCTTTGTAGGGGCTTGAGGGTTGCAGGTGGTAGTCGCCGCCGTTGCCACCGTTGTAATTGACGAATTGAACCACGGCTTCCTTAGCTGGGAAGAAGTTCTTCGGGGGCCACGTCGCGGCGGAAGAGCCAGAGGGAGGAGCGATGATGGCGTTGGCGGCAAAAGAATAGCTACCAAAACAAGCGTTAAAGGTAATGAGGGGAGAATTGTGGAAAGCACAGTTCGCCGGACCACCCCCTGTCGACCATACCGGGTAAGTGCCGGTATTCACGATGTTATTGGTGAAGACGAAGTTTTTCATCGGGCCGGTGGTGCCGACCATATTGCCAATAATGAACATGGTGGAGGAGGGGAAGGCCGTTACGTGGTTGATGGTCACGTTCTGCAGGACTGGGGCGCCTGGACTCACCGAGATCTGGGCGAATAGATTCGGGCCGGAGTATTTCACCCCGTCGATATCGTCGATCACAATGTCGTGGATGCTGTAGCGTTGCCCGTCGAGTGGAGGGCCGGCATTGTCGGACAAAGCGTTGGCGATCTGTAGTCCGGCTCCCACATGGCTAATGGTGCTGTAGCGAATGGTCACATCCGTCACCTGGCAAATGGGGCAGATG
>Ga0187890_10001973_pt1 | contig 14443 bp, 11 predicted proteins | sample June2016WEW_21_1_FD_133005 | JGI IMG/M metagenome (GOLD analysis project Ga0187890, IMG submission 133005) | Peatland microbial communities from SPRUCE experiment site at the Marcell Experimental Forest, Minnesota, USA - June2016WEW_21_10 | ecosystem: Environmental > Terrestrial > Soil >... | reverse complement strand
GCTCCTGCGGGCGGTCATGATCCCCGACCCCGACGAGGTGGTCATCAACTCCGTGCGGGGGCAGTACACGCCGGGCGTCATCAACGGCGACCCCGTCGTCGGCTATCGAGAAGAAGATGCCGTCGACCCCCACAGCCGCACCGAGACCTTCGTGGCCATGCGGTTGTCGGTCGACAACTGGCGATGGGCCGGGGTGCCGGTCTACGTCCGCACGGGCAAGCGCCTCCCCGAGCGCGCCACCGAGGTCGTCTTGCAGTTCCAGCGGGTCCCGCACCTGGCCTTCGGGAGCCAGCTCACGCGCGACCTCCGCCCCAACATGTTGGTCCTGCGCATCCAACCCGACGAGGGGATCTGCCTGCTCTTCGGGGCCAAGGTCCCCGGAGAGGCGTTCCGGCTGCGGTCGGTGGACATGGACTTCACCTACGCCGAGGCCTTCCCCGGCACCTCCGGCGGTGGCTACGAGCGCCTTCTGCACGACGCCATGATCGGCGACGCCACGTTGTTCATCCGCACCGACGAGGTCGAGCGCGCCTGGCAGATCGTCGACCCCCTCCTCACCGCCTGGGGCGAGGACGACGTGCCCCTGGCGCAGTACGCGGCGGGGACGTGGGGCCCGAGCGCTTCCGACGCGCTGCTGGCCCGCGACGGGCGCGTCTGGCACGAGCCATGAGCGGCCCTCCCGGCACCGTCGACGTCGTCGACGACGTCCCCTCGGCCTTCGCCCAGACGATCATCACCGCCTACGCGGCGCGCCCGGGGCCCCGCTTCGTCCTGGCGCTGTCGGGGGGACCCACGGCCCGCCACTGCTACGAGCACCTGGCCCGAGCCGGTGCGGGCCACATCGACTGGTCGTCGGTCGACATCTACATGGGCGACGAACGCTGCGTCGCCCCCGACGACGCCGATGCCAACCAACGGTTGGTGCGCGAGGCGTTGCTCGACCCCGTCGGCGCCGTGGGCTCGTTCCACCCCATGTCGTGCGACGAGGGGGCCGACGCCTATCAGCGCCTCGTCAGCCAGGTCGCGGCCTTCGATGTCGTGCACCTGGGCATGGGACCCGACGGCCACACGGCGTCGCTGTTCCCGGGCTCGGCCGCCCTCGAAGCTCTCCCCGGGACGCTCGTGATGAAGTCGGTCGACCCCAACGATCGCAACCCGCACGAGCGCATGACGCTCACCCTCGAGGCCCTGACCCGCGCCCGGTTGGTGCTGTTCACCGTGGCGGGCGAGGAGAAGCACGAGGCCTTCGCGGCGATCTCGGCCGGTGCGGACCTCCCCGCCGCCCGGGTCCGGGCCCGACAGATCGTCTGGCTCGTCGACCCCGCCGCCGCCGGCCGGGTCGGTCCGGCTCCCGGAGCTGCCCCGACGTCGACCGACCCTGCGGAGGGTGACGGGTAAGGTGACCGCCGTGGCCCCCGACGACCTTCTCGCGGCCGCCACTTCCGATCTGAGAGCCGAGGCGCGCGCCCTCCGGGCCCGTGTGCACGGGAACCGGGTCACCTACTCGCCCAAGGTCTTCATCCCGCTCACGATGCTGTGTCGCGACCGGTGCGGCTACTGCACCTTCGCCAAGCCCCCCGCCCGGGTGCGGTCCCCCTACCTGTCCCCCGACGAGGTGCTGGCCGTGGCCCGGGCCGGCGCCACCACCGGATGCCACGAGGCCTTGTTCACACTGGGCGAGGCACCCGAGGAGCGGTACCCCGCCGCACGGACCTGGCTCGACGGGCACGGGTACACCTCGACCGTCGACTACCTGGTGGCCATGTGCGCGCTGGTGCGCGACGAGACGGGGCTCCTCCCCCACGCCAACGCGGGCGCACTCGACGCCGACGAGCTCGCCCGACTGCGACCCGTGGCCGCCAGCCAGGGGATGATGCTCGAGTCGCTCGACCCCGACCTGGCCTGTCACCGCGGCGCTCCCGACAAGACCCCGCAACGGCGTCTCGCCACCTTGGAGGCGGCGGGACAGCTGGCCATCCCCTTCACGACGGGCGTGCTGGTGGGGATCGGGGAATCGCGCCACGAACGCATCCGGACGTTGTCGGCCATCGCCGACTCCCACCGGGCCTACGGCCACGTCCAGGAGGTGATCGTCCAGAACTTCCTCCCCAAACCGGGGACGGCCATGCACGATCATCCGCCCTGTCCCCCCGAAGAGCTGTGGTGGACCATCGCCGTGGCCCGGCTGGTGCTCCCCCCCGAGGTGCACGTCCAGGCTCCTCCCAACCTCTCCGACGATCTCGCTCCGCTGCTCGACTCCGGGCTCGATGACTGGGGCGGGGTCTCCCCCGTGACCGTCGACCACGTGAACCCCGAACGAGCCTGGCCGGCGGTCCAACTCCTGCGCGACGCCACCGAGGCCGCCGGGTGCACCCTGGCGGCCCGCCTCACCGTCTACCCCGAGTACGCCGCCGACCCCGACCGCTGGATCGACCCGGCCCTGCGGTTCCCCGTGCTCGACCACAGCGACGCCGATGGCCTCGGGCGCGAGGACCCGTGGTGCTCGGGGGGCGTCGTGGCCCCGCCGGTGCTCGTGGGGGACGCAGTGGAGGTGGGCCCGGGTCGCGGTGCTGGTGCTGGCGGCGGTGCCGTGGCGGAGGTGCTGGCCGGGGTCGGCCTCGGCCAGGAGGTCGGCGAGGACGAGATCGTCACCCTCTTCTCGGCCCGGGGCCCCGAGGTCCGGGCCGTGGCCGAGATGGCGGACCAGCTGCGGCGCGACGAGGTCGGCGACGTCGTCACCTGGGTCGCCAACCGGAACATCAACTACACCAACGTCTGCACCTTCAAGTGCAAGTTCTGTGCCTTCTCCAAGGGCCCCCTGTCGCTCAACCTGCGCGGCGCCCCGTATCTCTTGGAGCTGAGCGACATCACCGAGCGCGTCGTCGAAGCCGAGAACGCCGGCGCCACCGAGGTATGCCTCCAAGGTGGTATCCACCCGAGCTTCGACGGCGACTACTACCTCGAGGTCATCCACGCCGTGCGCGAGGCGTCGGACCGGATCCACATCCACGGGTTCACCGCCCTCGAGGTCACCGAAGGGGCCCGGCGCCTCGGCGAGCCCCTCGTCGACTACCTCGGGCGTCTCAAAGACGCCGGCCTGGCGACGCTGCCCGGCACGGCGGCGGAGATTCTCGACGACGAGGTCCGCGCCGTGCTCTGTCCCGACAAGATCAACACCGAACAATGGCTCGACGCCCACCGCGCCGCCCACAGCATCGGGCTGCGGTCCAACGTCACCATCATGTTCGGCGCCATCGAGCGGCCGCGGTCGTGGGCCCGGCATCTGGTGCGAACCCGTGACCTGCAACGCGAGACCGGGGGTTTCACCGAGTTCGTTCCCCTCCCCTTCGTCCACATGGCGTCGCCCATCTACCTCCAACGCAGAGCACGGCGCGGCCCCACCTTCCGCGAGACCCTGCTCATGCACGCCGTGGGAAGAATCGCCTACCGGGGATGGATCTCGAACATCCAGGCGAGCTGGGTGAAGATGGGGGCGGCCGGCGCCGTCCAGGCGCTGCAGGCCGGGGTGAACGATCTGGGCGGCACCCTCATGGACGAGAACATCTCGCGTGCCGCCGGGGCCAGTCACGGGCAACTGATGGACGAGGAGGGGTTCCGCTCCCTCGTGGAGCCCCTGGGTCGCCGGCTCGAGCAGCGGACAACCCTCTACGGTCGTGTGCCCGCCCCCTGCTGAGGTGCCGGACCGAAGCGCCACGGGCCGGGGCGAGCTCGTCCCGGACCCCGACGGTGAACCGGGCGGAGGCATCGGCGTCGGCGGCTCGGACTTCGTGCCCCCGCTGGCCGCCGACAGCACCGGCCTCGAGGACCTCACCCCCGCCGAGCGGCTCGACCCGAGCGAGGAGGACCTCGTCGACCAGCTGCTCGATTCCGTGGGCGTCACGACGCAACGCGCCCTGTACCGCTCGATCATGGGGACCGTCATCCACCTGGCCGAGGAACGCACCGATCCCCTCGACCTGAAATTGGCGCGCGCCGCGATGGCCGAGATGGCCGAGGCCTTTCGCGTCTTCCGTCCCTTCCGCCACGAGCAGAAGGTCACTTTCTTCGGCTCGGCCCGGACCCTGCCCGACGATCCCCTCTACCTCCAGGCCCGCCGGCTGGCCGAGCGCATGGCCGCCCACGGATGGATGGTGGTGACCGGAGCGGGCCCCGGCATCATGGCCGCCGGCATGCAGGGCGCGGGACGAGAACGGTCCCTGGGGGTCAACATCCGGCTCGCCCATGAGCAGGGCGCCAACGAGTTCATCGCCCAGGACCCCAAGCTCGTGGAGATGCGGTACTTCTTCACCCGCAAGCTCATGCTCATCAAGGAGTCCGACGGCTATGCCGTGCTCCCGGGCGGGTTCGGCACCCTGGACGAAGCCTTCGAACTGCTCACGCTCCTGCAGACGGGCAAGGCCCAGCCCGCTCCCCTGGTCCTGCTGGACGTCCCCGACGGGACCTATTGGAAGGGATGGCAGGACTTCCTCGACCACGAGGTCGCCGCCTCGGGGTTGATCTCCCCCGAGGACCACTCGCTGTACGTGATCACCTCCGACGTCGATGAGGCCGCCGCCGAGCTGCTCGACTTCTACCGCAACTACCACTCGTGTCGGTGGGTCGGCGATCTCCTCGTCGTGCGCCTGCGCGTCGCCCCCACCCGGGCCCAGCTGGCCGACCTCAACGAGCGCTTCGCCGACATCGTGGCGCACGGGTCCATCCGCCCCACCAAGCCGCTCGGGCCCGAACGCTCGAGCGACGACCACCTGGAGCTGGAGCGTGTCGCGCTGCGCTTCGACCGCATCCACTACGGGCGGCTCCGGCAGCTGATCGACGCGCTGAACGCCTTCGTCAGCTGAACACGGGTCTCAGCTGAACACGGGTCTCGGCTGACGAAGGGCCTCAGCTGAAGGCGTCGGCGTCCCCACTCGATGACGGGGAGCGCCGCAGGACGATCACGGCCTTGTCGACGGCCCGACGGGCCCGGGTGAGGCGTTTCTCCTCGGCTACCAGGGCGGGATCGGGCGTCCCGTTGCGGCGCGCCCCGCTGGTCGCTTCCCGGAGTCGGTCGAAAGCCAGGTCACCGAGCTCCTCGGCGATGGCCGCCAGCCGATCGGCCACATCCTCGAGGTCCATGCCGGTCCTACCGTGGACCGTGGAGGGACGGGGGCACCGTGGCGGCGGCCACCATCAGCGTCGGTGGGCCGGCAATTCGACCTCCCACACCGCCAAGGCGCCGTCGGCGACCTGGGTGCGGAGGACCTTCTTGTCGAACTTCCCCACCGATGTCTTGGGGATCTCACCCGCGAAGGCCCATCGCTCGGGGAGCCAGAAGCGGGCCACCCGGCCCGAGAGGAAATCGAGGATCTCCGCCGGCTCGGGGTGGGCGCCCTCGGTGGGCACGATGACCACGAGGGGGCGTTCGTCCCAGCGCTCGTCGGGCACGCCGATGACCGCCGCCTCGAAGACACCGGGGTAGGCCATCACCTCGTTCTCGAGCTCGACCGACGAGATCCACTCGCCCCCGGACTTGATGACGTCCTTGGTGCGGTCCGAGATCTGCATGAAGCCCCGGCCGTCGAGACTCCCCACGTCCCCGGTGCGCAGCCACCCGTCGTGGAACCGCTCGGGGCTGGGCTCCCCGTAGTAGGCGGCCGTGACCCAGGGGCCTCTCACCTCGAACTCGCCCACCGAGGTCCCGTCGTTGGGCAGCACGGCGCCCTCCTCGTTCACGACCCGGAGCTCCACCCCGGCGATGATGCGACCCGACTTGGCGCGCCAGTCCATCTCCTGCTCGGGAGCGACGCCCTTGGGGGCGCGGCCGAAGGCGCACACCGGGCTGGTCTCGGTCATCCCCCAACCCTGGATCATGTCGATGCCGAAACGGTCCCGGTATGCCTCCATGAGCGAGCGCGGCACCGCCGAGCCGCCCGCGGTCAGGAGCCGGAGTGACGAGAGGTCGACGTCATGGCTCTGGGAGTAGTGCAAGAGGTCGTTCCAGATGGTGGGAACCCCCAGCGACAGGGTCGGGCGCTGCTCGGCGATGATCCGCGTGAGGGGCTCGGCCTGCAGGAACCGCTCGGGGAAGATGAGGTCGGTGCCCGCGAAGAAGGCCGTGTAGGGCATACCCCAGGCGTTGGCGTGGAACATGGGAACGATGACGAGCACCCGGTCGCGTTCGCTGGCGCCCACACAATTCGACATCATCCCGGCGTAGGCGTGCAGCCACGTCGAACGATGGCTGTAGACGACCCCCTTCGGATTGCCGGTGGTGCCGCTCGTGTAGCACATCGATGCCGCCTGGCGTTCGTCGAGGTCGGGCCAGACACATCCCGGCTCCTCCGCACCGATCAGGTCGTCGTAGGACAACGTGTCCCCGAGGCCCGTCGTGTCGCCCTCACCCACGACGATGATGTGCTCCACGGTCTTGCACTCGTCGCGGACCCGGGCGAACAACGGCGCGATGGAGCCGTCCACGATGACGACCTTGTCCTCGGCGTGGTTCACCACATAGGCGAGCTGCTCGGGGAACAGGCGGATATTGAGCGTGTGGAGCACCGCACCCATCGAGGGGACGGCCAGGTACGCCTCGAGGTGCTCCTGGTCGTTCCAGGCGAAGGTGGCGACCCGGTCGTCCTGGTCGACGCCGAGGCGGCGCAGGGCCTTGGACAACTGCTCGGCGCGCGCCGCCACTTGGGTGAAGGTGGACTCCCGGTAGCCGTCGGTCCCGACGGTGACCACGCGGCTGTCGCCGTACACCGCCTGGCCACGGCGGAGGATGCCGCTCACCAGGAGAGGCCCGTCTTGCATCGTGCTCAGCATTCTCCGAGCTTATCCGTGCATCTCGGAGCGGGCCGGGGCCCGGTGCAATAACCTTCGCCCCCATGGACCCTGATTCCGCGCTGGAGTTCATCGCCCACAATCACCGGGCCGTGCTGGCCACGTCGCGCGCCGACGGCAACCCACAGCTCTCGCTCGTGGCGGCCGCCGTGGACGACGACACGGTGGTGGTCTCGACCCGGGAGACCGCCATCAAGACCAAGAACCTCCGGCGCCGACCCCGGGCCTCGCTGATCGTGTTCACCGACAACTTCTACGGGAACTCCGTCCAGGTAGAGGGCCCGGTGGAGGTCGTCTCGCTTCCCCAGGCCATGGAGGGTCTCGTGGCCTACTACCGCCAGATCTCGGGCGAGCATCCCAACTGGGACGAGTACCGCTCGGCCATGGAGCAAGAACGGCGCGTCCTGTTGCGGATCACCGTGGAGCGAGCCGGGCCCGACACCGCGGGCTGACCGGCCCCGTCGGGCACCCCCGGCGCTCGGAGATCGCCATTTCGCGTTTGGAGCACGGCCGACCCCCACGGGGTCGGGAGCCGAGGGAGAGCCATATGGGGCAGGTCAACACGGTGCGCGGCCCGATCGACGCCGAGGCGCTCGGCGCCACGCTCATGCACGAACACGTCTTCGTGCGTTCGCCCGAGGTGGCCACCAACTGGCCCACGGGGTGGGACCGCGCCACCCAGGTGCCACGAGCCGTCGAGCGCCTCCAGGAGCTCAAAGAGGCCGGCATCGACACCATCGTGGACCTCACCGTGGTGGGGCTCGGGCGCGACATCGAACCGGTCCAGGAGGTGGCCGCGCAGGTGGACCTCAACATCGTGGTCGCCACCGGTCTCTACACCTACAACGATCTTCCCCACTACTTCGACTACCGCGGGGCGCCGTTTCGTCCCTCGGGTGTGGACATGTTGGACGAGTTCTTCCTCTTTGACATCGAGAACGGCATCTCCGGTTCGGGGGTGCGGCCCGGCATCTTGAAATGCGCCACCGACAAGCCGGGGCTCACGCCCGGAGTCGAGCGCGTCCTTCGGGCCGTGGCCCGCGTCCACCGTCGCAGCGGGCTCCCGATCTCCACCCACACCGACACCGGGACGCGTCGCGGGCTCGACCAGCAGCGCGTCTTCGCCGATGAAGGGGTGGATCTCTCACGCGTGGTGATCGGCCACAGCGGCGACACCACCGATCTCGACTACCTCGGCGAGCTCCTCGGGGCCGGCTCGACCCTGGGCATGGATCGCTTCGGCGTCGATGCCTACTGCACCACCGAGAAGCGCATCGAGACGGTGGCTCGGCTGTGCGACGACGACTGGGCCCGGTGCATGGTCCTCTCCCACGACGCCGGATGCCACATGGACTGGTTCGACGACGACTTCTTGCAGCAGGTCCAACCGAACTGGAACTTCCTCCACATCAGCACCGACGTCCTCCCCGCCATGCGGGCCCGGGGGGTGAGCGAAGAGCACATCCATGCCATGCTCGTCGAGAACCCGCGTCGAATCCTCGATCACGGACCGGGATACTGACGTCGCGCACCGCCTGAGGCGTGACGCGGCCGCGACCCGAGTCGGCTCGGCGCCGGCATGGGACTGTCGACGCCGAGCCCGTGACATCGGGTCGTGTCGTCGCTGAACCGCTCGTTCCGACGACCCGCCGAGTGTGCAGCGCGGGGATCAACCGGTCCCCACAGGACCCTCAACATCTCGGCAACCGATCGACTCTGGCGCGTCCACAAAGCGCAGGTGTTTCGATACGCTCGATGTGTCGCTCCAACCCCGCTCCGAGGAGATGGTCGTGGTCGAATTCCAGTCCTACCTCCCGGGGACACCGTCATGGGTCGACCTGTCCTCACCCGACCTCGCCGGAGCCAAGGCCTTCTATGGCGCCCTGTTCGGATGGGAAGCGACCGAGGGGAGCCCCGAGGTCGGCGGCTACTGCATGTTCCGAAAGGGCGCCAAGAACGTCGCCGGTCTGGGACCGGTCATGGACGAACGGCAAACGCCGGCGTGGATGACCTACGTGTCGGTGCACAGCGTCGACGCCACCCTCGCCAAGGTCACCGCCGCGGGTGGGACGGTCCTCGTGGAGCCTCTCGATGTCCTCGACGTGGGACGCATGGCCGTCCTCATCGATCCCACCGGCGCGGCCCTCGCCCTGTGGCAACCCCGGAGCCATCGGGGTGCCGACCTCGCCAACGAGCCGGGGGCCTTCACCTGGAACGAGCTGCAGACCCGCGACACCGAGACGGCCAAGTCGTTCTACCAAGCGGTGTTCGACTGGGGCGTCTCCACCCGACACGACGGACCCGTGGTGTACACGGAATGGAAACGCGGTGACGACAGCGTCGGGGGGATGATGGAGATGCCCGCCGAGGTCCCTCCCCAGATCCCCGCCTATTGGCTCGTGTACTTCGCCGTCGACGACTGCGAGGCGACGGTCGCCACCGCCACCAGGCTGGGCGGGGCGGCGCTCGTTGCGCCCATGGACGTGGCTCCGGGCCGTTTCGCCGTCCTCAGTGACCCGACGGGAGCGGTGTTCTCTGTCATCAAGATGAACGCCCCCGGGTAGTCACCGCGCGTGGGGCAGGCTGCGGCCAGCGAAGCGCACGTGGAGGGCGGGCACCGGTGAACCGGGGTCGATCACCGCGGTCCGGTGACCGCGGTGCCGGGGGGGTCGGCCCCGTCCGGCACGGCGGACCCTGGCGACGTGGCCTCGCCACCCTGGCCGGGGCGGCGCTCGTTGCGTCGTGCGCGGCGTGCTCGCCGACGCCAGGGTCCCCGTCCACGCCGGTCCCGAAGGTCAACGTGGGATCGGTCCCCTTGGGCGTCTACATGGGCTCGGGCCAACCACGGGCCGTGGCGTATTTCGGGATCCAGACCGGGTCCAAGCCCAGCCTGGCTTCGGACTACCTGCCCCGCACCGAGGGGTGGGCGGGGATGGTGACGGCCCGATCGCTCAAGCGCATCCTCGACGCCTGGAGCTCGACCCGGTACCGGCTCGTGCTGGGCGTGCCCATGATCCCGACCCGCGACGGGCGTCCGTCGGGGACCCTGGCGGCAGGGGCGGCGGGGACCTACGACAGCACCTTCGCCACCTTGGCCCAGACCCTCGTCCACTACGGCGAGGGCAACGCCATCTTGCGGTTGGGCTGGGAGTTCAACGGGACGTGGTACCCGTGGTCGGTGACCACCGCCGCCGAGGCCGCCGACTTCGCCGCCTACTTCCGCAACATCGTGACGGCCATGCGCATCGTGCCCGGGGCCGCCTTCCGTTTCGTGTGGAACCCGACCTCGGGCCCCGAGCCCGAGGCCGCCCAGAATGCCTACCCGGGGGACTCCTACGTCGACTACATCGGCCTCGATCTCTACGACCAGGTATGGGGCATCCCCATGGACCCGAGCCTGGCATGGCCCCGCTACGTGACCGAGACCAATGGCCTGCAATGGCTGTCGTCGTTCGCGGCGGCCCACCACAAGCCCGTCACCATCCCCGAGTGGGGCCTCACCGTCCGCTCCGACGGGCACGGGCTCGGGGACGACCCGCTCTACGTGGGGAAGATGGCCCAGTGGATCTCCACCCACGACGTGGCCTTCACGAGCTACTTCAACGTGGACGCCCCCGACGGTCAGCACGACATCCTCGACCCCACCTTCTCCCAGTCCCTGGCGGTCTTCAAGCGGTCCTTCGCCGCCACCGAGCCCAGCCGCCTCCGCAGCACCGACGGCTGAGGGTCGCCCCCCTCTTGCTCTGAGGGGTCCCAGGTGAGCGTGGGACTGGTGGTGAAGGTGAGTGTGTTGGGTTGATGTTGTCGACTCGTTGGCCGCGACATGAGGTTGGAGCGTCACGATGTGCACCAACCAAGACCGGCGAGACAGGGAGTTGCTCCTATGGGGAGCTACGAGGGCGAGGGCCCGAAGAAATTCACCGTTGGCTTCCGAGGCTACAAGCGCGAGCCCGTCGACCAGTACGTCGAGCGGCTCCATCAGTGGCTCCTCGATTCCGAAGCCCGGGCCGACAACGCCGTCGAGGCGGCCACCATCGCCGTGGGCGAGCGGGCCTCGGAGATCCTCCGGGCCGCACTCGGCGCCGGCGACAAGGCGCGCCAGGAGGCCGAGTCGGTCAAAGCGGCGGCCATCGAGAACGCCAAGGCCGAAACCGAAGCCGTCATGAAGGACGCGCATCGCCAGATCGACGCCCTCCAGCAGACCATCGACAGCCTCGCCCTGCGCAAGGCGAATGTCCTCAGCGAGCTCGGTCGACTGCAGAAGTATCTGGCCGCGGCCGCCCCCGACGTCGGCACCGACCCGGCCGACGGCGTCGAGGAGCCCGAACAGGCCATCAGCGCCCGGCCCGACAACCACGCCTCGGCCAAGAACGGCAACCGACCGCTGGCCCAGTCCGCCTGACACAGTCCGCCTGACCCAGTCCGCCTGACGGGGTCTCCTGCTCGGGCCCACCCTGCGCCGTCGGCGCGGGCTCAGGCCGTCAGCGCAACGCCAGCTGGCCCGGCACCAGGGGTGCCGGCAACGACGTGTCACCCATGATCCAGCGGTCGACGCTCGACGCGCACGACCGTCCCTCGGCGATGGCCCACACGATCAGGCTCTGCCCGCGGGTCATGTCGCCGCAGACGAACACCCCCTCGCGACTGGTCTGCCAATTCCCGTCGCACGCCACGCTCCCCCGGGCGTCGAGCTCGAGTCCGAGCTCACCCACCACGCCCCGCCGCTCGGCGCCCAGAAAGCCCATGGCCAGCAGGACGAGCTCACAGGGCAACTCGAAATCACTCCCGGGCACCGGCGCGAACCCCGGGCGGCCGTTCTCGGTACGCATCTCGACCCGATGGCCGGCCAGGGCCCGGACCGCACCCTTCCCGTCGTCGGTGAACCGGGTGGTGGTGACGCTGTAGATCCGGTCACCACCCTCCTCGTGGGCGGCCGAGGTCCTGAGGATGAGGGGCCAGGTGGGCCAGGGGTTGTCCTCCCCACGACCGTCGGGGGGCCGGGGCAGGATCTCGAGCTGGTGCACCAGCGACGCCCCTTGCCGGTGGGCGGTTCCCAGGCAGTCCGCCCCGGTGTCGCCACCCCCGATGATCACGACCCGCTTCCCTTGGGCGGTGATGGGCGAGCTTTCCAACGCCCGTTCCCGCACCAGGTTGGACGGCTTGAGGTAGTCCATGGCCAGATGCACCCCGCCGAGTTGCCGACCCTCGACCGGGAGGTCGCGAGGCAGCGTGGCTCCCCCCGCCAGCACCACGGCGTCGAACTCCTCGAGCAACGAGGCGCCCGACACGACGCGCACGTCGGGCGCCGAGGCGGTGCCGAGCCCACGGCGTTGGCCGGGCTCGAGATCCTCCGCGGACCCCGACGGAGCATCGGTCTCGTCGCCGGGTGATCCCACCGCCGTGGCGCAGCGGAACACCACACCTTCGGCACGCAGCTGCGCCAGGCGGCGGTCGAGCACCGCCTTCTCCATCTTGAACTCGGGGATCCCGTAGCGCAGCAGACCACCGGGCCGTTCCGCCCGCTCGTAGACCACCACGTCGTGCCCGGCCCGGGCCAGCTGTTGGGCACACGCCAGACCGGCGGGACCCGACCCCACCACCGCCACGGACTTGCCGGTGCGCACGGTGGGGGTCTGAGGGGTCACCCAGCCCTCGCCCCAGCCCCGCTCGGCGATCTCGTACTCGATGCGCTCGATCGTGACCGGCTCGGCGTTGATCCCGAGCACACAGGCGCCTTCGCACGGTGCCGGGCACAGGCGCCCGGTGAACTCGGGGAAATTGTTGGTGGCATGGAGCCGCTCGAGGGCTTCGGGCCAGTCACCTCGGTACACGAGGTCGTTCCACTCCGGGATCAGGTTCCCGAGCGGGCAGCCCTCGTGGCAGAAGGGGATGCCGCAGTCCATGCACCGGGCCCCTTGGCGCACGGCATCGTCGGCGGGGAACGGCTCGTACACCTCGCGCCAGTCCCTGAGCCTGACCGGGACGGGGCGACGCGCCGGCAGCGCCCGGTCGAACTCGAAGAACCCGGTGGGCTTTCCCATGGCTAGCCGCGTGCCGTGGCCATGACGGCCACGTCCACCGAGACGCCCTCGTCGATGGCGCGTCGGGTGGCTTCGAGGACCCGGCGGTAGTCGCGCGGCATGACCTTCACGAAGTCGGCCAGCGCCGCGCTCCAGTCACCGAGCAATCGTGCCGCCACGGCCGAGTCGGTCTCCACCTGGTGCCGGGTCACGGTGTCGAAGAGCCACTGCTGGTCCTCCTCGTCGAGGGGTTCGAGGTCGACCATCTCGCCGTTGACCCGATCGGTGAAGTCCCGAGCCGGGTCATGGACATAGGCGATCCCACCCGACATCCCCGCCGCGAAGTTGCGGCCCGTCGGCCCGAGGACCACGACCCTCCCCCCCGTCATGTACTCACAGCCATGGTCACCAACGCCCTCGACCACCGCGGTGGCGCCGGAGTTGCGCACGCAGAAGCGTTCCCCCACCTGACCGCGCACGTAGCACTCGCCTGCGGTCGCCCCGTAGAGGATGACGTTGCCGGCGATGATCTGCTCCTCGGCTGCGAACGGGGATGCCTCGTCGGGTCGCAGCACCACCCGGCCCCCCGACAACCCCTTGGCCAGGTAGTCGTTGGCGTCGCCGAAGAGGCGCAGCGTCACGCCGCGCGGGACGAAGGCACCGAAGCTCTGGCCGGCCGAGCCCCGGAAGGTGAGGGTGATGGTCCCCTCGGGAAGCCCCGCGCCACCGTGGCGCGAGGTGATCTCGTAGCCGAGCAGCGTCCCCACCGTCCGGTCCACGTTGGTGATGGGGAACTCGAGGTCGACCTTCGACCCGTCGTCGATGGCGGTCCGGCACGCCTCGAGGAAGCGGTGGTCGAGGGCCCGGTCGAGTCCATGGTCTTGGGCCTGGCGGCAGTAGCGGTCCGTGGGCGGCCCGGCCTCGGGCTGGGCCAGGATCGGGGTGAGGTCCAGGCCCTTGGCCTTGAAGTGCCCGGTCGCCGCCACCGCGTCGAGGAGATCGACACGGCCCACGGCGTCTTGGATCGAGCGGAGCCCGAGCGCGGCCAGGTACTCGCGCACCTCCTCGGCGATGAACTCGAAGAAGTTCTCCACGAACTCGGGTTGTCCGGCGAAGCGCTTGCGTAGCTCCGGGTTCTGGGTGGCGATGCCCACCGGACACGTGTCGAGGTGACAGACGCGCATCATGACGCAGCCCGACACCACCAGGGGGGCGGTGGCGAAGCCGAACTCCTCGGCCCCGAGCAGCGCGGCGATGACGACGTCGCGGCCCGTCTTGAGCTGCCCGTCCACCTGCACCACGATGCGATCGCGCAGGCCGTTGAGGATCAGGGTCTGCTGGGTCTCGGCCAGGCCGAGCTCCCAGGGGATCCCGGCGTGCTTGATCGAGGTGAGCGGGCTCGCTCCTGTCCCCCCGTCGTGTCCCGAGATGAGGACCACGTCGGACTTGGCCTTGGCCACGCCGGCGGCCACCGTGCCCACGCCCACCTCGGCCACCAGCTTGACGTGCACGCGGGCGGCCGGGTTCGCCGACTTCAGGTCGTGGATGAGCTGGGCGATGTCCTCGATGGAGTAGATGTCGTG